>ERZ724512.1212-NODE-1212-length-12081-cov-5.281224_pt1 | contig 12081 bp, 11 predicted proteins | sample MGYA00376045_ERZ724512 | MGnify/ENA primary metagenome ERZ724512 (study PRJEB28724, sample SAMN07190883) | activated sludge metagenome | isolation source: activated sludge of sewage treatment plant in Hong Hong | place: Hong Kong | collected 2016-03-17 ... | reverse complement strand
ATTTAGCATCGCGAGCGGGATCTTTATGTGATCTCCAGTCAGAGTCTGGGCATCAGACAGCAAGCCACCCAGCTCAAGTGCAGGCCCGTCGAAGGAATATCCGGGCGCGACGGCTTGAGAGATGGATGTTTGATCAGTCACCTGCGCAGCCTAACCAGACGCCGGTATGTCGCGGCTCACCGCGGGCTACCTATAGTTGGATCCGTGATCTTCAAGCGGGTCGGCAATGAGCGCCCCTATCCGGAGCACGACTTGGCTCCACGTGACTGGGCTGCCCTGCCACCAAGACCGGTACGCCTTGACGAGTTGATCACGACCAAAGACACCCTGCAGCTGGCCACCCTCCTCGACGAGGATTCCACCTTCTTCGGCGACCTCTTCGCCCATGTCGTGCAATGGCGCGGTGAGCTCTACCTCGAAGACGGACTACATCGAGCACTGCGCGCCGCACTGCAACAACGTCAAGTACTCCACGCTCGCGTGCACGTGGCCAAATGACCGGAGAGCGACCAACACCCCGCGTGGCCACGATCACCTTGGTCGGCGCCCTGATCGCGTTTGTGATCATGGCCTTCTGGGGGATAACCGCCGCCACCGCACCGGTTGGCCAAACACCAGAAAGCGCCGCCAACCCCACGCAGTGCAGCGACGCCGAAAAGACCGTGAAGACCCACATCAAACGAAATGACGTGACGGTCAGCGTGTACAACTCCGGAAAGCGCAAGGGTCTAGCCACCAGCGTGCTGACCAAACTCGAGCGAGGTGGCTTCCGACCAGGAGCCGTAGGCAATGCTCCCGCTGAGCTTGCGACCGACGTGGCCGTCGTTTACGCGAAGGACACCAGCTCCACCTCAGCCAAGCTCGTCGCGGCCGCCTTCGGGCCCGACACGCAGATCGTCGTACAAACCCAAGACATGGGGCCTGGCATCAACGTCGTAGTGGGCGACCGGTTCAAGCGCCTCGACCCTTCAGCCCCCCGCGCGCTCGAACTCCCCGAGCCGATCATCACCTGCGTCAAGGTTGACTGACCTCGCAGTTGCGCGCCGCAGCGACTGAACCTGCTATTCCCCGCTGGGGGGGGCGAGCCAGCGGCCTAGTCGGCCGCCGCGACTGACTTGGTTGAGACGGGTTTCGGTGGCTTCGCGCAGTTTGCGAGGGGTCACGATGAGTACATCGTCACCGCGACGCAAAGGCGTGCGCATCTCGGGCACCTTGGGTATGCCGTCGCGCACAATCAAGGAGACTGACGCACCCTTCGGCAGGCGCAACTCGCCTACCTCAACCCCGTGCATCAAGGACTCGTCAGTGACGGTCACTTGCAACAGGTCAGCGGCGATCCGTTCCAGTGGGGCGGCCTCGACGTCAAGGTCGCGCGGCTCATTGGGCCGACTCACTCCCAACATCGTCGCGATCGGAGGCAGCGCTGGCGCGGTCACTAAAGTGAGCACGACCACCAGCACGAAGACAATGTCAAAGAGCTCCTTGGACTTGGGCACATCCATAGACAACGGGATCGTGGCCAAGACGATAGGCACTGCGCCGCGAAGTCCGGCCATCGAGATGAAGGACAGCTCCGTGAACTTCATCGGCTGGAAGATCGCCGAAGCCAGCACCGACAAGGGCCGGGCCACGAACGTTACGATCACGGCGGCAACCAGGGCATAGACCACCTCGTAACTCTGGATCAGTGATGGGCTGACCAGCAGTCCCAGCATCACAAAGAGTCCGATCTGCGCCAGCCAAGCCATGCCTTCGGCGAAAGACCGTGTCGCTGCCCGGTGGGGCAGGTCAGAGTTGCCAAGGATGAGCGCAGCAACGAAGACCGCCGCAAATCCAGAAGCAAACTGCGCAGCCCCCGCATAAGCGCCCAGCGACAAGGCCATCATCGCAATCGGGTAGAGCCCAGAGCTCGGCAGAGCGATATGGCTCAGGAGCCAAGCCCCGCAGAAGCCCACGATCAGACCCACGGCAACACCCGCCGCCATCTCCCACACCATCTCGCCCACGAATACGAGCGGACTACTGGCGTGCTCGGCACTGATCAGGGTCACCAAGACAACCGCAGGAGCATCGTTGAAGCCCGACTCCGCCTCCAACACCGAGCCCAGGCGGCGTACGACGGGCACCCTGCGCAGCACCGAGAAGACCGCGGCCGCATCAGTCGAGGAGATGATTGCCCCCAGCAGCATCGATTGCTGCCAACTCATGCCCAACAGATAGTGCGTCGACAAAGCCACGACCAAGACGCTGACTGTGATCCCGATGGTTGAGAGGGCCAAGCCCATTCGAAGTACGGGCTTGATCTCCTTCCAGTTGGTGGTCAACCCACCTTCACCCAAGATGACGGCAAGAGCAGTCATGCCCAAGGCCGCAGCAATATCTGGGTCTGAGAAGTCGAGACCTAAGCCCGAACTGCCCATGAGGACGCCAATGAGCAGATAGATCAATAGGCTCGGGAAGCCCATCCCGACACTGGCCCGGACCGCCAAAACCGCGACCATCAAGACAGCAGCCCCCACTAGGAGCACTGTGTTCAGGCTCTCCAGATCGAGCGTCACTTGGCACCTCAGCTGTCGTTGGGAGGCACCATGATATCGATCACCGAGACTACTCAGCACTGTCATAGGCTCAGCCAGGCCCGAGTCGAAGTAGAACTGGTTCTACCAACTCACATAAGATCACGCACATGACGACTGAACTGCCCGAAGTTATCCCGGCCGCCGACGTCACCGAGTGGTCTGATGAGACCGATGTGCTCGTGATCGGCTTCGGCATCGCCGGCGGCTCGGCCGCGCTTGAGGCGGCTCGGGCCGGTGCGAAGGTGATCTTGCTGGAGCGGGCCGCGGAGTATGGCGGCACCAGCGCGATGGCCGGTGGCCATTTTTATCTCGGCGGCGGGACTGCCGTGCAGGTCGCGGTTGGGGTGGAGGACTCCGCCGAAGAGATGGAAAAATATCTGACCACCCAGTCGATCGACCCAGACGCAGCCAAGATCCACGCCTACGCCTCTGACAGCGTGGAGCATTTCAATTGGATTGAAGCGCTGGGCATGCAATTTGAGCGTTCTCTCTACACCGAGAAGGCCGTCATCCAGCCTGGCACCGAAGGGTTGATGTACACCGGCAACGAGAAGGTCTGGCCGTTCATCAACCAAGCCAAGCCCGCACCCCGCGGACACAAAGTGCCCAAGCCTGGCGACACGGGCGGCGCCAAGATCGTGCTTGATGCCCTCAACAATCAGATCGAGAAGACCTCCATTGAAGTGCGCTACGAGACCGGCGCCACAAATTTGATCGTCGACGGCGACTCAGTCGTAGGCGTCAAGTGGCGCAAGTACGACGAAAGCGGCGCGATCAGGGCGAAGGCAGTGGTCATTGCAGCCGGCGGCTATGTCGGCAACGACAAGATGGTCGCCGAGTACACCCCGCAACTGGGCAAGAAGCTATATCCGTTGGCATCGACTTATGACGACGGCATGGGCCTGAAGCTGGGCAAGTCGGTCGGAGCCGAGTGGCGCTTCATGGAACAGGCCTTCATCACCGCGCCGTTCTATCCACCGAGTGTCTTGGTCACCGGCATAGTGGTCAACAAGGACGGGAAGCGGATTGTCGCTGAAGACAGCTACCATGCCCGCACTTCAGCGTTCGTGATGGACCAACCAGACCAAGCCGCCTACTTGATCGTCGACTCCGAGCACATGGAGCGCCAGGACTTCCGCCTGTGCCCCTTCATCGACGGCTGGGAGACGGTGGAGGAGATGGAGTCCGACCTCGGCATCCCTGAGGGCAACCTGGTGGCCACGCTCACGGCGTACAACGAAAATGCAGCGAAGAAGGAAGACCCTGACTTCCACAAGCACCCCGACTGGCTCGAGGCCCAAGACACTGGCCCATGGGGAGCCTATGACCTGACCTTGGGCAAGGCGCTCTATGCGGGCTTCACCCTTGGTGGGATGAGGGTCAATCTCGACGGACAGGTGCAGCGTGAAGATCTATCAGTGATCCCAGGGTTGTACGCCGCTGGCGCCTGCGCGGTCAATATCGTGCAAGATGGCAAGGGCTATTCGTCAGGCACCCAGCTTGGCGAGGGCTCGTATTTCGGTCGTCGGTGCGGCCGTCACGCCGCTGGCCTGTAGACCTCCGGGCTTAGGTCATTGCCGGGGGCAATCGACCCGCAGTTGCTGGGCACCGCCTCGCCCTTGAAGCGTCGGTCGAGCCAGGCGATCGCTTCTTGAGCCCAAAATGGCAGGGTGCTCAGGTGGCTGAGCTCATATTGCCGATAAAGCACCTTGGCGCCGTCCGCGCAATACTGGCGCGCCAAGGAACGCACGTCTCCAGCGAGCATTACGCCGTCACCAGGACCTAGGTCTGGGGCCGCTTCACCTGAAGTGCCCTCCAACCAGCCACCGATGCCCTGCCCAATGAACATCGGAGCGCTCGGTGTCGGCGCTGAGGCGAGGTTTATCTTGTTGGCGGTCTCGATGAAGGGCTTCACTGAGTTGGGGTCGGCGTACTTCGGCTTGACCAATTTGCGCCAGGTCAGCCCCGGATAGCCGAAGAACGCATCGGTGAAGTCGGCGTATTGCAGTTTGCGCTCAAGGCGGGCGCCATATTTGCTCAGGTAGGGCTTCATCGAGATGCCATAGCCACGAGCGATGCCGATCAAGGCCAGCGGGATCACCGCCGACCAGCCGACACTTCCGCTGACATAGCGCAGGTTGTGGGCCGGGTCGACCAACACGCCTCCCTCGGCGACACCGACGATGCGGGAGTTCACATCGGGCGCGTACGACGGAGCCAGCGCAGCCGCCCATGAAGTGGCGATCGCCCCGCCTGAATAGCCGACCAACCCGACCCGAGTCTGGTGATTGAGCCCGGTGAGCGGGGAGTTGCTGGCCGCCCGAATCGCGTCGAGGGTCAAGTAGCCATAGAGCGGCCCGGCACCAAATGCGGGACTCTGCCCCTCGACGTCAGGGACGATCACGACATGGCCGTTGCCCAGAGAACTGCCGAAGAAGGCGTCTTCAACCTTTCCCAAGATGCCGGCCCCGGTGTCTTGCTTTTGGCCGGTCAGGGTGCGTGAGGGGCCATCGTCTGGGTTCAACGAGTCATATGCCGACCCGTACACGAGCGCCTTGTCGGTGTCATGGGCGCCATCTGGCACCAGCACCGTCGTGACCTCGGCGGTCGGGCGGCCCAGGGCATCGGTGGTGCGGAAGAGGAGTTGAATTGCCTTGCCTTGGGTGGGCAGGCCCATGAAGTGATAGGCACGGGTGCGTGAGCGCAGGATGTCACCGGGCTGTGCCTTAGCCAACTTGGCCTTGCTTTTGTAGACATAGAAGTTGTCACGCTTGGCCGCTTGCGCACTGGGCATGGCCACGAGCAAGGCTCCGGTCATGACGCCGGTGAGCATGACCATCCACCCTCGGAAAAGGATCTTCCTCAACTCAGCCACAATGCATCCCTCCGTCTACGCAGCCCGTCCGGCTGACCTGACGGACGCTAACAGCCACACGGAGCATCGGGCCATAGGATCAACACATGGTGGATAGTGCAGCCAGGCTCAAGGTGGCGGCTCGGGCCAATGTGCCGCCCTTCCATGTCATGGACCTCCTAGCCGCCTCAAATAGGCGTCAAGAGACTCATGGCGATTTGTTGAATCTAGTCGCTGGACAGCCGTCAACGGGGGCTCCCCAGCCGGTTGTCGCGGAGGCGAAACGGCTGCTCGACGCCGACGTGCTGGGCTATACCGTGGCAAGCGGAGTGCTCCCCCTGCGCGAGGCGATCGCGAAGCATCACAGCGACACCTATGACCTCGACCTCACCGCCGACGACGTGGTAGTCACCACCGGCTCTAGTGGCGGTTTCTTGTTGGCCTTCTTGAGCGCCTTTGAGGCTGGAGATCAGGTGGTGATGGCCAACCCAGGCTATCCGTGCTATCGCAATGTCTTGGCCGCTCTTGGCTGCGAAGTTGTCGAGATCCAATGTGGCGCCGACACTCGTTTTCAGCCAACCTTGGCGCAATTGCAGCAGCTCGAAGGCCCCATAGATGGGCTCTTGATCGCCTCGCCTGCCAATCCGACCGGCACCATGATCGATGCTGCAGAGTTGGCCCAGATTGCCCGGTGGTGCGAAGACACCGGAGTGCGGTTGATCAGCGATGAGATCTATCACGGCATCAGCTATGGGCCAGCCACGTCAAGCAGTTGGCAGACCTCCCGCTCTGGCATCGTCTTCGGCTCATTCTCGAAATACTTCTCCATGACCGGTTGGCGATTGGGTTGGATGCTGGTGCCCGAAGACCTTCGGCGGCCTGTCGACGTACTCGCCGGCAATTTCACGATCTGCCCTCCGACCCTCAGTCAGCATGCCGCCATCGCCGCCTTCACCGACCAGTCACGAATCGAGCTCGACGGGCACGTAGCCAGATATGCCAAGAATCGTGAGCTTCTCTTGGGCGGGCTAGCGGACTTGGGGATATCCAAGTTGGCTCCGGCCGATGGCGCCTTCTATGTCTATGCAGATGTCAGCGAGCTGACCAACGACTCCTATGCATGGTGCCGCAAGCTCCTTGATGACACGGGAGTCGCAGTCGCCCCCGGCATCGATTTTGACACCCAGCGAGGCAATGAATTCGTCAGGATGTCTTTTGCTGGCAGTGCCGAAGAGATCGGGGCGGCATTGACCCGACTGGGCGATTGGCTACCCACCTGAATCAGGGAGCGGGCACCAAGGTGTTCGTGGGGGCGGGCAGCGGCGTAGGCGTTGGGGTTGACCCAGGAGCCGGTGCACCATGGTGGGGGGTGATCAGGTTGCCGCGCTGGTCAAGAGAGGTGAAGCAATAGCCCCGCTTGGCGGCTCTCTTCACGATGATCGGTACGGCGCGGATCGAGAACATCGATCGAGACAAGCCATCATGCTGCAACACGATATTTGGGGTGTGTGGGCGCAATTGGGCCAGCACCCGGTTAGCGATTTGGTGAGGACCCCCACCTCTCCAGTCGTTGGAGTCGGCTGTCCACATCACGTGACTCATGCCCAGGGCCCGCGCCTGTTTGCGGATGCGGTCATTGGTCAGACCGTATGGCGGCCGGAACAACTGGATCTGTCCGACCCCATCGGCAGCAAGGGCGTGATTGGTGCTGCGCAACTCCCGCATGACCTGTTTGGGCCGCAAGGCAAGCAGATTGGCGTGATCCCAGGTGTGTGAGCCGATCGTGAAGCCAGCATCTCGCACCCGTCGCACGATCTTGCGATGCTCCTTGATCCGATAGCCGACGATGAAAAAGGTCGCCGGGACTCCAAGACGTTCAAGGGTCTTCACCAGATTGGGAGTGAAGATGGAGGGCCCATCGTCAAAGGTCAAGGCCACGTAGCCCTTGCGGCAATCAGAGACCATCGCGACCTGGGGCACTTCGATCTGCGCTCTCTTGCCAACCACGTCGAGCAGTGGTTGACCTGCTGGCTGGGCCGCGATCTTCGAGGTCGCGGTCGAAGCCCCGACCGGAGACAGGTCAGCCGCAGTCAAGTCACCAGCCACAAAGGTCTCCACCACCAGCAGGGGCAACAACATCAGACAGGCAACGAGCAGACCCCTGCGCAGGGATCTTGCCTGGGAGTGCTGCGAACGCATAGGGAGCATCCTCCCACCTCGCTCAAGGCCTTACGACCAGCACACCGTGGATCGTGGCCGATCTCACGCCCCAGCGACGATGAAGACCATGAGAGGTCCGCAATGCCTTTCGTTTGGCAGTCTTGCGAGCCTGCGCTTTGGCTCGACTCTTGGCTGACTTTGGCTTGCTGGTTTTGCGCTTTTTCGGGAGCTTGGTCTTGGGTGTGCTCGTTGCCGGTTGGGTTGCCGTGATTGTGGTCGTGCCCGGCATGCGAGGCGCGATCGGACCATCCGGGATCGAGTCGGTCGGAGTGGGAGTCGGATCAGGCGTGGGCGTAGGAGTCGGCGTCGGAGTCGACGTGGGCGTCGGAGTCGGCGTCGGAGTCGGCGTCGGATCAGGCGTGGGCGTGGCTGTGGGGGTCGGCTCAGGCGTGGGGGTCGGCTCAGGCGTTGGGGTTGGCGTTGGATCAGGCACGCCACCGAAGGCCGCAGCATTGCTCATCGTGACAAAGGAGTACGACGCCACCGACACCCGACCGCTCCCATCAGTGACTCTCACTCCAATGGTGTGCGCACCGGTGGGGAAGGCATGGGTCAAGGCGGCCTTGGCATTGGTGCGCTCGTAGGTGCCATTCCCGTCGAGGTCATAGTCATAGGTTGGGGTGCCCGCGATTTTGCTGGCCCCGGCAGAGACCAACGCAGGCATCCCGTCTACAGACACGTTGACGCTGAGCGAGGCCACCGGCGCTTGGGTGTACGCCGAAGCTGCCTGCGCCCGCGCAGCCAGGATCATTTCCTTCAGCGGGACGGCTGCGCCGGCGGCATCGAATGGATTCAGCAGATAGGTAAGGTGGGCCAACCAGTTCGTGCCGGGAGTGGTGTTGTCGCAGATGATGTCACCGGAGACACACATGGATACCGAGTTGCCGGGCCGGTTGGCGTAGTACTTGCTGAGCGGGGTGTAGTCACCGGTAAACATCGCAGTCACCACACCGGTGCCAGCCGACCCATTGCCAATATTGCCGGGCTTGTTTGCCATCTGGAAGGGATCGCCCATTACATAAAGGGATGCGACTCGGTTGGCTGCTTCGGCATAAGCCCAACGAGCCACCATGGCACCTTGCGAATAGCCGATCAGGATCCACTTGGTCGGGGCACAGTTTGCGGGTTGCTCGGCTTGGAAGCTGTCCATGCGATTGATTGCTGCTGCTCCTCCATCAACCGCGGAGCTCCAAAATTGCGAATTCGGCTTGGTCGCCGCACTGAAGCCGCCGTTGTCTAGGGCATCTGCCCGATAGCCATCATCAGTGGTCAGTCCGATGATTGGCACATCCTTCAAGACTGGATCCGAGCCATAGTGCCAGGTCAATCCCCACAGGAGTCGAGTGACGATCGCACCCTCGAAGCCATTGGACACACTATTGGGGCTGTACGACGTGGGGCCGATCGAGTTTTCACTGGAGCCCCTCATTGCCATCATCGCTACTGGCACACATCCGGTAGCCGCCGACGTAGCGGTTGGGCTGGAAACAGTGATCGCTCCGGCTGCCAAGATGGCCACTGTTGTTGATCCAAGGAGTTTGCGAAGATTGATCACCGTCGTAGATCCGATCCATCATCTGGGAGAGAAACTGCTTGGTATCCATTACGCCACAAAATAGTTACAAGTGGTGATGAATCGGACATTTAGTATCAAATATTAAGAAAGGGGTATCGGAATGTCCTTAGGCAGCGCCCCGCCCACACCAGCGACCCCGCTGGACCTCCTCGATCCTGCTTTCCAGGCCGACCCCTATCCGACGTACGCCGCCCTCCGCAGCGGCCCCTCCGTCGTACACGTGCCAGCAGCGGCTGGCCACAACGGCTATTGGGCACTGACCCGATTTGGTGATGTCTGGGATGCCGTGCGAGACCCAGCCACCTTTTCTTCGGCCTCTGGTCTGACCTTCTTTCCCGATGAGATCGGTCAACTTGGGTTGCCGCCGACCATCGTGATGCTCGACCCGCCACGCCACACCCAACTGCGTGGCTTGATCGGCCGAGGCTTCACCCCCAAGCGAGTAGCCGCTCTAGAGGGAGACATCCGCAGTTATGCCAGATCCTTACTCGACGACCTAGATGATCTGCACCGAGATTTCGCCACCAAAATCCCGACCTACGTCGTGGCCAAACTGCTGGCTGTGCCCCAGGCCGACTGGCCGCTCTTCGACCCCTGGGTGTCTGCTCTCACGCGTGTGCAAAATGCTGGCTTCGACCCAACCGTGCTGGGCGCCGACACTGCCGTCACCGAGATGTTTGGCTATTTCGACAGCCTGATCAAAGCCCGCCGGGCCAGCCCATCAGACGACCTGATCAGCGCCCTGATCGCGGCCGAAGTCGAAGGGGAGCGCTTGTCTGACTGGGACATCATGGGCTTTTGTTTTGTCATGGTGGCTGGCGGCAATGACACCACCGGGGCCTTGATCAGCCATGCGATCTGCTTGCTGCAAGACAATCCCGACCAGCGCGAGGCCCTGCTTGCCGACCTTGACCTGCTCCACACTGCGGTGCCCGAGTTCTTGCGCCTTGAGTCGTCAGTGCAGACGTTGGCACGCACCACCACTCGCGATGTCGAGATCGACGGCACGCTCATCCCGGCTGGCGAGAAGGTGATGATGCTCTACGGCTGCGCCAACCGCGACGAAGCGGAGTTTGGCCCCACGGCCGCCACCCTCGACATCAACCGTGAGTTCACCCGAATGCTCGCCTTCTCCAGCGGCCCGCACTTTTGCATCGGCAGCCATCTAGCCAAACTCCAAGCCCGGGTCGCCCTTGAAGAGCTCCTCACCCGATATCCGCAAGTGCGCGCCGATACCACCAACGGCAAGCGCCACCTCTCACCGTTCACGCGAGGATGGCAGACCCTCCCCGCGCTCCTGTAGGGCTACTTCTTGGGTTTGGACAAGAAGGCGAGCATCGCTTCTCGTGCCGCATCCGAGCCGAAGAGCCGCACACTCTGGGCGGCGACTCGATCGCCGTACTCATCGATGTGAGCGAGCAACGAGGAGTTGAGCAGGGCCTTGGTCTCGGCCAGGCCTTGAGGATGGGCTTCGCCGAGCTCAGCGCATATCCGAGCAACTGCGTCATCCAAATCGGCGCCGGGCACAATCGTGGTCACCAACCCCATCGCGGCCGCTTCGTTTGCACTGAAGGTGCGGCCGGTCAAGAAGGTGTCCGCCGCGCCACGAGAGGTCATCCTCGGCAACAGCGACAGCGAGATCACGGCCGGCGCCAGCCCAAGCCGCGACTCGGTGAAGGCAAAGGTGACCTCCTCGGCACACACGACCACGTCACAGGCCCCCACCAATCCCAATCCGCCAGCTCGCACCGGACCGGCCAAGCGGCACACATAAGGCTTGGCTGAGGCGGCAATGGTGCGCTGCAGGGCCACCAAAGCTTGAGCCCCCTCGGCCATCATTCCCTCGGCAGCCTCGGAGAGATCCGCACCCGAGCAAAACACCCGGTCGGCCGAGCGGAGTACGACGATCTTGGCCTGCTCATCATGCTCGACAGCACTGATCGCCTCGACCAACTCGGTCACCAGTTGGCGTGACAGGGCATTGCGATTGTGCGGCGAGTCGAGGGTGATCGTGGCGACTCCGGCGACAGTCTCGAGTCTGACCAAGGAGCCGCCCATCAGTATGACTTCGGTAGGCCGAGCGAGTGCATGCCCACGAAGTTGAGCACCATCTCGCGGCTGACCGGAGCGATCCGGCCCACGCGAGCCGCCATCAACACGTTGGCGACGGCGTACTCCTTAGTCATGCCCATGCCGCCATGAGACTGCACGGCCACATCTGCTGCGTGACAGGCGGCCTCAGCGGCGGCGTATTTCGCCATATTGGCGGCCTCACCAGCACCCATGTCGTCACCGGCGTCATACAAGGCTGCCGCCTTCTGGGTCATCAGCCGAGCCATCTCGATCTCGATCTTGACTTCAGCGAGTGGGTGCGCGATCGCCTGATGGGTGGCGATCGGGGCGCCGAAGACTTCGCGCTGCTTGACATAGCTGACCGTGCGCTCCAAGGCGAAGCGACCCAAGCCGGTGGAGAACGAAGCCGCCATGATCCGCTCGGGGTTGAGCCCGGCAAATAGCTGGATCAGGCCGGCATCCTCATCACCCACGAGCGCATCGGCGGGCAGGCGTACATCGTCGATGAAGACCTGGAATTGCAGCTCAGGCGCACCGAACTCCATCGGGATGTGGGTGTAGGTGAAGCCCTTTGCGTCGGTGGGTACGACGAACAAGCACGGCTTGAGCCGACCCGTCTTGGCGTCTTCGGTGCGGCTGACCACGAGCACGTTGTCGGCCTCATCGACACCAGAGATGAAGATCTTCTGCCCCTTCAACACCCACTCATCCCCATCACGGCGAGCCGTCGTGGTGATGTTGTGGGAGTTGGTGCCGGCGTCGGGCTCGGTGATCGCGAA
>ERZ724512.1210-NODE-1210-length-12085-cov-3.921530_pt1 | contig 12085 bp, 6 predicted proteins | sample MGYA00376045_ERZ724512 | MGnify/ENA primary metagenome ERZ724512 (study PRJEB28724, sample SAMN07190883) | activated sludge metagenome | isolation source: activated sludge of sewage treatment plant in Hong Hong | place: Hong Kong | collected 2016-03-17 ... | reverse complement strand
TGTAACGGGGTGGCGCATGGATCCGAGTGAGACACGCCCAAATACAGCGCATAACCTGCTGCGGCTCTGGCCACTTCCTCGTGGCCATGTTCGGAATGCTCTGGCGCATGCGCGCCGAGGAGGAGGGTCTCACGTCGGCCGATGCGCAGGATGCGGTCCTTCGCGACAACCTCCACGGCCTCGAACTCGATCCACGATGCACCCAGATCGCAACCTTCAACATCGCGCTTGAAGCGTGGAAGCAGGGTGGGTTCCGCGAACTTCCCGCTCCGCAGATCGCTTGCTCCGGGATTCCGGTTCGTGGCAAACGCGAGGACTGGGAGGCACTCGCCGGTACCGACACGGAACTTCGCGGACTCCTCGGCCGACTACATGGCAGATTCCGAGAAGCCGACACGCTCGGCTCGCTGATCGATCCGCGCCCTTCGGCTGAAGTTGATGCGCTCATCGGCCGAGACATGACGATCAACATTGGGTGGGACCGGACCCGCGAAGCATTGTCGGCAGCGCTGGCCGCTGAGTCCTCAACAGGAACCGTGGTCGGGTATGTCGCCGAGGATGTCCTGCACGCAGCGGTTCTCCTCGGGGCACAGTACACGTTGGTCGCGACGAACCCGCCGTACTTGCTTCGGGGTCACCAGGAAGAAGGGCTCCGATCGTTTCTCCAGGCACACTACCCACGTAGCCAGGCTGACCTCGCAACCGCCTTCTACGAGCGCTTATCACGGATGGCCACAACCATTGTGCTCGTTTTGCCACAGTCGTGGACGAGCCTCCTGACGTATCGTGACCTACGTCGAGCGGTGCTGGAGAGTCAGTCATTCGCGATCGTCGGGCGGCTGGGTGCCGGTGCGTTCTCGGGAATCTCGGGTGAGATCGTTCAGGTTGTGCTCCAAGTCAGCACGGTCGGCCGCCCTTCCGCCGACTGGGAGATGCAGACGATCGATGTCAGCTCCGAACCAGCACCTGTTGAGATCGCGTTGGCCCTAAAGGAAAAGCGTCCTTCCCGCATACAACAGTCAGAGCAACTGCGGAATCGAGAGTCCCGGATTCTGTTTGAGGCGCTTCAGTCGCACGCGCCACTCGGCAATGTTGTCGATATCGCGATCGGACTTCACGTAGGCGACGATGCCAGGTTCCGACGCCAGTTCTGGGAGGTTCCTGAGTTCGGCGTATGGGCTCCCTTCCAGATGGCATCGGAGGTCACAGGGTCGGTCAGCGGCCTCGATAGCGTCATATGGTGGCCCGACGACGGACGCATGCATCGCGAGAACCCCAATGCGCGAGTTCAGGGCGACCGGGCGTGGGGCAAGGTCGGGGTTGCCATCAGACTCGTGAGACCCCATCCGGTCGCGCCGTATTGGGGTGACCTCTTCGGTCAGAACATTGCCGCCATGGTCCCCTACAGGGCTGAAGACCTCGAGGCCGTGTGGCACTTCGTTCAGTCGGAGGAATTCGCCGCCCACGTCGCCGCGATTGATGGCAGTCTCAAGGTCACTCCGCGCGTGTTTGGATCGGTCCCCTTCGACCGAGAACGCTGGGGAGTTCTCGCGAGGAACCGCGGCGGGTTGCCGGAACCGTCGTCGGTCTCAGACCCTGGTCAGTGGGTATTCTCGGGGAAGCCCTACGCTTCGGCGCAACCGCTACAAGTCGCGGTTGCTCGACTGCTGGGCTACGCCTGGCCCGAGCAAAGTCCTGATGCGCTCACGCCGTTGGCGGACGCCGACGGAATTGCGGCACTAGTGTCGCTTCCAGGAGAGCCCGACCTCGTGACGCGCCTGCGCGAGTTGCTCACAGTCGAGTATGGCGCTCAGTGGACGGGCAGCCTCGAACGCAAATTGGTGGCAGAGGCGGGCGGAAAGAATGGCAGGCTCGAAGACTGGCTCCGAGATTCGTTCTTCGCTCAGCACGTCAAAGTCTTCGACAACCGACCATTCCTCTGGCACATCTGGGATGGCCGCAAGGATGGGTTCTCCGCGATCGTCAACTACCACAAGCTCGATCGGCGGACGCTGGAGAAGCTGACCTTCGCGTCGCTCGGCGCGTGGATCGACCGGCAGAAGCATGAGACTCGGGCGGAACGGGCTGGCGCTGACGCTCGACTCGCAGCAGCCGAGGATCTCCAGCACAAGCTCGAACTCATCCTCGAAGGCGCGCCGCCCCACGACGTGTACGTGCGGTGGAAGCCCATAGCCGAGCAACCGATCGGCTGGGAGCCAGACCTTGACGACGGTGTCCGCCTCAACATCCGACCTTTCGTGACCGCCGGGGTGCTCCGGTCGAAGGTCAATGTGCACTGGAAGAAAGATCGCGGAACGAATCCCGACGGATCGGAGCGCCACAACGATCTGCACCCGACACTCGATGAGCGCCGCGCAGCCCGGAGAGCCGCGGAGGCGACCGAATGACGCTGGTCCGTGCCGTGGTCGCCAAAGCGCTCCGTGATGCGGCGAACTTCAACGCGGGGGCGATCTCTGCCCCCGCGGCCGTGCTGTGGGCCGACCCCGAACGCGCGTGGGAGCCTGTGATCCGCGACCTCCAGGAGGCAGCGCCTATCCTCGTTCTCGGCGAATACGATCCCGCACGCGCTCGAGGACCCGCACTCTGGCTTCGAGCCGTTCTCGCATCGCCTGAGTCAGCCAACCTTCCGACTCACCTAGCGGAGCACGGTGAGCGCAACCCGTGGGTGATCTACCTACCCGGTGTCAGCCGCAGTTCTGTGGCCGAAGCATCTGCCCTCGACGACACGCTTGCACCGCTCGCGGAGATCTCAATCCGCTCCAACTGGTGGCCGTCTGCGCTCGGTCAGGCGCCGTGGACACCGCACTCGTTCCTCGCGTCAAGACAGGGTGCAGGGCTAGATATCGCTGGCGACGCCGCGACGAGAACGGCATTCGCGCAGGTGCTGGACAAGTTTCTATTCGAGGACATCGATGACCTCAAGCGCATGGGGCGCCTCGACTCGTCGCGCCTCCACCACCTCGTGCTCGATGACGCGGTACGCACCCTGCTCGAATGGATGAATGACCCAGATACGGTTCAGGCCTCGCTAGAAGGCGCGCGATGGCAAGCACTCAACGCCTCCTGCAAATCCGTCTACGGATTCAGCCCCGAGAAGGACGGCTCGCTCACCGCGGCCAGCAAGCTTGGAAGCAGGACCGGCGAGTGGAGTGCCGTCTGGCAGCGGTTCGCGGAGAACCCCACCCGCTATCCGAACATCCCCGAACTACTCGATCAAGCGCGCCCCTCGGTCGTGCCGCTCTTCGGAGACACTGACCCCCATCCCGATTCATGGCCGTCATGGAATCGCGACCAGGAGGAGGTGTTGCGGATCGCATTAAGTGGGCTGGCGGCTGACCCGGACCCGAAACGCCGGATCGTCGAACTCGTTGCCGCACACTCGGCGCGGGAGGACAACGTCTGGGCCGTCCTCGGGCAAGCGCCGCTGGCGGGCGCTGTCGGGCACCTCGCCGAACTAGCGGGTCGTGTTGTGGCCGCATCAACAGCGACAGATCTCAAGACTCAGGTCGCCTGGTATGGCGATGAAGGCCACGCGATCGACGACCTCGCTTTGCGAGCGCTTGCGTCGGCCAAGACGGCGCAGGACCGGGCCGCAGTCGCGACTGCGCTCAGTGCGCTCTACGACCCTTGGGTCGATGAGTCAGCGCGGGCCTTTCAGAAAGCGGCGGTGACCAGCTATCCCGGGCAGATCGGCCTCGACATCGACACGGGAACTGCCGTCGTCTACGTCGATGCGCTGCGCTTCGACCTGGCCTCCCGAGTGACTCGGCGGCTGTCACCGCTCGTTGTCTCTGTCGAGACGCGGTTGGCCGCGTTTCCCAGCGTGACACCGACTGGGCAGCCAGCGGTCGCCCCTATCGCGATCGCCGTGGGCGGCGGCACAGCCTTCGATGCGGCTGACGACCAAGGTCGATCCCTCAAGGGCGCGGTCCTGCGTTCGGCACTGATGAGCGCAGGTGTTCAGTTCCTCGAGTGGGACGCCGCGAAGGTCGGAGATCCGACCGGAAAAGCATGGACGCAAACGAATTCGATTGACTCGCTTGGCCATTCCCACGGACATGCGCTTGCAGACCTCGTCGACCAGCAGCTCGACCTCGTCACCGAGCGCGTTCGCGGGCTGCTCGACGCGGGGTGGCAAACGGTCGTCATTGTCACTGACCATGGGTTCCTCTTGCCTGGCAAGGCAGCACAGAAGGTCGCTCTCCCCCTACCAGTCACGGAAGGTGATGCGGCGCGCAAGCCGCGTGTGGCTCGGTTGAAGGCGGCGGCGGCGCGCCCGGACTTCCCGACTCTGCCCTGGACATGGGACTCGTCCGTCGACATGGTAAGTGCACCAGGAACTTCGGCGTTCGAGGCGGGTTGCCTCTACGAGCACGGTGGATTGAGCCCGCAGGAGTGTGTGATTCCCGTCGTCACGGTGACACGCGGCGATACGGCCGTTGCGCCCGTCCAGGTTGATGCCATCCGGTGGACTGGACAGCGCTGCCGCGTCGACTACGTCCCCGCCAAGGCCGATATCGTCGCCGAAATCCGACTCCGCCCAGCCGACGCGTCGAGCACCGTCGGTGGTCCGAAATCGCCCACAGAACCGGGCGAGATCAAAGTTCTTGTCGATGAAGAACAGGCTCCTGGAGGGGCAGTCGCGTGGGTCGTCCTTCTTGACCAAGACGGTGGGGTCCTAGCCCAAGCACAAACTACCGTGGGAGGCGCGGAATGACCGAGGCGATCACGCTCGACGAGATCGACGAGACAGCAGCCTCAGTGTTCGAGGGCTACGTCGTTCGCAAGGATCTAGCGCAACAGTTCAAGGGGGCGTATCCCGTCCCGACGTACGTGGGCGAGTTCCTCATTGGGCGATACTGCGCCACGACCGATCCCGAGGAAATCGAAGAGGGCCTCCAGGTTGTACGCCGTCTGCTCGCCGACCGCACCGTGCGAGCCGGCGAGGAGGAACTGTTCAAGTCACGCGCTCGCGAGCGCATGACTGTGAAGCTCATCGACCTAGTCAAGGCCCGACTTGACGCGAAGTCGAATGCTTACCTCGCCGAGCTGCCGAGCCTCGCGCTGCGCGATGTCAGGATCGACGACGCCGTAGTCAGGGACAACGAACGCATGCTCACTGGCGGCTTCTACGCCGAAGTCGACCTGTCCTACGACGCCGCGATCGCTGAGGAGAACAACGGCAAACCCTTCGCCATCGGGTCACTGCGCCCCATCCAGCTCTCAACTCGCGACTCGCTGTCGCGACTAGCTGAGGGCCGGTCGCGGTTCACCACCGAGCAGTGGAAGCATCTTCTGCTCCGGTCGGTGGGCTTCGAGCCTGCGCAGTTGAGCGAACGCGAGCAGAACGTGCTTTTGCTGCGAATGGTCCCGTTTGTGCAGCGAAATTTCAACATGGTCGAACTGGGGCCGCGAGGTACGGGCAAGTCGCACCTATTCCAGCAGGTGTCGCCGTACGCACACCTGATCTCGGGCGGTAAGGCGACCGTCGCCCGGATGTTCGTGAACAACGCAACTGGGCAGCGCGGCCTCGTCGCGCAGTACGACGTGGTCTGCTTCGACGAGGTATCCGGCGTCTCCTTCGATCAGAAGGACGGCGTCAATATCATGAAGGGCTACATGGAGTCCGGCGAGTTCTCGCGTGGTCGTGAGTCCATCCGTGCTGACGGCTCGATCGTGTTGGTCGGCAACTTCGACGTCGATGTTGCTCATCAGCAGCGAATCGGCCACTTGCTTTCGCCCTTGCCGCCGGAGATGCGCGACGACACCGCGTTCATGGACCGCATCCACGCTTACCTGCCCGGTTGGGATGTCCCGAAGCTCAACCCGACGTACTTCACCCATCACTTCGGGCTCGTGAGCGATTTTCTCTCCGAGTGCTGGTCGCGCCTGCGCGACCAGTCACGGCTCTCGTCCATTCAGGGCCGCGTGAACTACTCGGACGCGCTGTCAGGTCGTGACCTCTCGGCGGTCAACAAGACCGTCGACGGGTTGCTCAAGCTGCTCTACCCCGATGCTGAGGCCGACGTCTGCGACGAGGACCTCGAATGGGCCGTTCGCATCGCACTCGAATGCCGCCGTCGAGTCAAGGAGCAGCAGCGGCGTATCGGTGCCGCCGAGTTCCGTAACACGCAGTTCGGCTACCGCCTTGGTGAGGGAGTCGAGCAGTTCGTCTCGACGCCCGAGCTGGCAAGCCCCGACTCGATTGGTCTCGATCCGCTACCGCCCGGCCAAGTGTGGGCGATTTCCGAGAGCGACGGCGACGTCGGCCCAGGGCTTTACCGGATCGAGGCGGCGGACACGCCCGGCTCAGGCGCGCGAGGTCTGCTCAACCAGGCCGCGCCCGCCACTCTCCGCGAGAGCTTCAAGGTCGCCGAGCAGAACCTCATCGCCCAGGCGAGACAACTCGTGGGTGACCGCGACCCACGCGAGCACAACCTCACTGCTCAGATCCGAGCCCTCGACGCTGCGAAGACCGGTGCCGGCCTCGGGCTCCCGATTTTGCTGGCTCTCACCTCCGCAATGCTCCAGCGGTCGGTCCGCGGCGGCCTGATCGCCGTCGGTAACCTGTCGCTGGGCGGCGGCGTCGAGACAGTTCTCAATGCCGCGCAACTTGCCGAGCACGCGATGGAGAAGGGGGCCACAGCCCTCTTGCTCCCGGTGTCTGCCCGCCGCCAACTCCTCGACGTCAGTGACGAGGTCGCGACGAGGGTTTCATTCATCTTCTACAGCGACGCGCAAGATGCCCTCGTGAAGGCGCTCGACGAATGAGCCGGCAGTTGATCCGAGCATTATTGGACTCGAAGGAGCGGGAGATCTGATGACTGGCGCTCATTGGGTGCGAGCCGCGTTGCAAGTCAATCCGTACGCGTACCAGGGGAGAAACTCGCCCTCAACCAGGTTCGCCACGGAGGCCGAATACAACAAGGCGCTCCTCGACAAATGCGACGAGCTTGGCATCGAACTCATCGCGATTACGGATCACTGGGCCGTCGACACGGCGAGTGGACTCATTCAAGACACGACGGCACGTGGCGTCGTTGCCTTGCCTGGGTTCGAGGCAAACACTGCTGAAGGCTTCCACGTTCTCGTCATCTTCGAGGCCGGAACCATAGCTGCCGATGTGAACGCGGCAATCGGTGCGTGCGGGGTTACCCCAGGTTGCAACAACGGCACCGTTGGGCAGCCATTCGAGGACATCCTGGAGAAGATGTCGGATCGCGGTGCGCTAGTCATTCCTGCGCACGTCAACGTGGCGAACAGCGGGATGCTTACGGGCCGGCAGGGCAATCCGCTCGCAAAGCTGATCAACCATCCACGGCTCCATGCCTTGGGGGTCACACCAAGCGTGGCCGCTGCGCAGGAGCAGGAAGCCATCATCGAACGTCGCAAGCCGTTCGACCGCACGCATCCGCTCGCAGTCATCCACGCCGACGACATCTCCCACCCAGATGCTCTGGAGACAGAGGGGGGCTCCACCTGGTTCAAAGTGAGCACACCGACCGTCGAGAGCCTCAAGATCGCGGTCCGTACCCCCGAAACCCGGATCGCTCTCGCTGACCCCAAAGGAGAGACACGCCCTCTCTTGAAGGAAATATCGTGGGTCGGCGGCTTCCTGGACGGCGTCACGATCCCGCTCTCGCCGGATCTGACCGCGTTGATCGGTGGGCGAGGAACGGGGAAATCCACCGCCATCGAGAGCCTTCGCTACGTTCTCGGGCTGACGCCGATTGGCGCCTCAGCCAAGGCAGACCACGACGCGATCGTCAGAGGTGTGCTTCGCGCAGGGACCGTCGTGAAACTCGCTGTGGAGGCGACCTCGCCGATGACCCAGGCGTTCACCATCGAGCGGTCTGTCCACAACACTCCGGTCGTCAAGGACTCCAGCGGTACGGTCACGAGCCTTCAACCGGCCGACGTGATCGGCGACGTCGAAATCTTCGGACAGCATGAGCTGGCGGAATTGACGAGCGACAGCGCGAAGGTCGCCAGTATGCTCCACCGTTTTCAAGGCAACGGGGACCTGACGGCCGAGCACAAGGCGACGCTGGCAACGTTGATGGAAAGCCGCGACAAGCTCGCGCGCGCGGAGAAGGACAAGGCCGAACTCGAGGAAGAACTCGCCGACATCCCGCGCTTGGATGAGCAAGTGCGCCAGTTTCAGGAGACCGACGTGCCTACTCGGTTGAGTGAGGTCACGCGGATGAACCAGGACGAGGCGGTGTTCTCCGAAGGACACTCGCGCGTTGCCGACGCAAAGTCGACCCTCACGGGGCTCACGGACACGCAGTTGACGGCGAAGCTCGGCGCGTCGTACGAGGGGCTTGAAGGATCGCCACAAGCGGACACTCTCCGACGCGTTCAATCTGCGACGAACACGTTGGCGGAGACACTAAAGGCCCTCGCGACTCAGGCCGAAGCAGCCATCGCAGCTGCCGACGCTGCGATCGCCTCGGCCGAAACCGATTGGACGAATGCTGTCCGCGAGCAGCGCGACGATCACGCAGAGGTGCTGCGGAAGCTCGTTCAAGACGGGCTTGAGCCCGACAAGTACCTGACAACGACGAAGGCGCTTGAAGACCTCAAGGCCAAGGAGCCTCGGCGGGCCGGCATCGACGCCAACATCAAGGAACTGGTCGCTTCTCGCAAGACACTTCTCCAGGAACTCGCCGAGCACGAGATCAAGCGGGCGGAAGCTCTGCACGATGCGATCCGAACTGCGAACGCAGCAACAGGTGGCGTTGTCATCGTGAAGCCAATCGCGACCCAAGATCGTCGCCACATCAAGTCGCTGATCGAAGGTACGATCAGCGGGCAACGGACGCAGATCATGGCAGCCGTTGACGCTGAAGGCTTTTCGACCCGTGCGTTCGTTGAGGCTGCTCGCAAGGGCGAGGCTGAACTCACGGCCAAGTTCTCGATCCGTGGTGCGCAGGCCCGCGGAGTGGTCGATGCCGGGGAAGCTCTCTTCCGTCAGATCGAAGAGCTGTCGGTCGGGAATGCGGTCGAGGTGCAGCTCGACATCGGGGCGGGAACGGGCACGCGGGAATTCAAGAAGATGGACGACCTATCCAAGGGGCAGCGGGCCACCGCCCTGCTGCTGCTCCTGCTCGGAGCATCACGTGCACCACTTGTCATTGATCAACCCGAGGACGATCTCGATAACAGGTTCGTGTACGACGGAATCGTCAAGAACCTCCGCGAACTTAAGGGCAAGCGCCAGATCATCGCGAGCACACACAACGCGAATGTTCCGGTCCTCGGCGATGCGGAACTCATCGTCGCTTTGGAGGGCAGCGGTCAGAACGGCAAGCCAGTGGAAGGCGGCATTGGATCACTCGACGACGCCACCATCCGTGCGCTCGCGGAATCGATCCTCGAGGGTGGACCGGCGGCATTCAACGCCAGGCAGCACCTGTACGGGTTCTGACAGGCAGCCCAAAAGGCAGACCCGAGGAACAAAGTCTCAAATCATCTGTCCCTGTTCACGATCCGTGAGCATTTGATCAATCGTATCACCGGTGAGACACGCCCCGCACGGGCTAACAGCAAACTTCTTCGAGGCGTTGTCGTCTACGCGCAACCACCGACCCGGCACCGAATATCCCGCAACTACCCAGAAGGCACAGCTCCGCCACGGTGTGTGCTGACCCTGCATCACTTCTCAGGAATACGGCGGGATCGAATATGGCGGGTTACCGGTAGACGAGGCGAAACCCCCCATACCCCAAGGGGCTTCTGAACAGCCAAAACCGGCATAAAGCATAAGTTCGTAAATTTACGTCGGCGTTGAAAAGCCTCCGATACGATCGCGCGGACTTCTTCACCGCGCCATCCGATGACTACCGAAGGGCACGCCCCATGGCCACCTCATCCACTCCGACTCCGAAATACCGGGACGTTCGTGAGTACCTAGAGGAACTCGAGCGCCGCGGCCTGCTGCGGCGAGTGTCGCGCACCACCAACAAGGACACCGAGGTGATGCCGCTGGTGCGCTGGCAGTTCCGCGGCCTGCCGGCCGAGCAGCGCACCGGCTGGCTGTTCGAGAACCTCACCGATTCTCGTGGCCGCACCTTCGACACGCAGATGGCGGTGGCCATCGTGGGCGCCTCACCGCAGGTCTACGCCGCCGCCATGGGGGTCGACTCCCCCGACGACATCGCGGCAAAATGGCTCGAGGCGCAGCAGAACCCGATCCCCCCGGTGACGGTCTCGGCAGCGGATGCTCCGGTGAAGGAAAACATCATCACCGGTGACGACCTGCTCGCCAGCGGCGGGATCGACCAGTTCCCGGTGCCCGTGGTCAATCCGGGCACCGATTCCTCGGCCTACTTCAGCGCTCCGATCTGGATCGCCAAGGATCCCGAAACCGGCATCTACAACGCCGGAACCTATCGGGTCATGCTGAAGGCGGCTGATCGCACCGGCGTGTTGATGATGTCCGGTCAGGACGAGCGCGGCTACTGGGAGAAGGCCCGCCGGCTCGGGAAGCCGCTGGAAGCGGTGCTCATCCTGGCGCCGCCGCCGGCGCTGTCGCTGTGCTCCGTCAACAAGCTGGACATCTCCGAATACGACGCCGCGGGCGCGCTCAACGGCGCGCCGCTGGAGGTGGTTCCCGCCGAAACGGTGGACCTGCTGATTCCGGCGCGAGCCGAGATCGCTATCGAGGGCCGGATCCGGACCGACATTCTGGAGATGGAAGGCCCCTTCGGCGAATACGGCGGTTACGTCGGCGCCGAGGACTACCAGATGATCTTCGAGGTCACCGCGATCACCCACCGGACCAAGCCGATCCTGCAGGCCTTCATCAGCGAGATGCCGCCGAGCGAGAGTTCCTGCTTGCGCAAATTCGGCTTTGAAGGGTTCCTGGAGGAGGAACTGCGGCTCAAGTCCCCGAACATGCGCAAGGTCAGCATCCACGAGATGGGCGGCGCATCGAACTTCGTGGTGGTCGAGTTCCACAACCCGGTTGCCGGCGAGGTGTGGAACGCCCTGCGGGCGGCGGCCTCCTCGCGGGCATTGGCGTGTTTCAAATGGGTGGTCGGCGTCGATGACGACATCGACAGCAACGACCTCGAAAGTGTGCTGTGGGCGCTGTCCTGGCGCGTGCAACCGCACAAGGACGTCCAGATCCAGCGTGGCCGCCTCACCGACCTGGATCCCTCCGGCGCGCCAGTCGAGGCGTCGTTCACCGATCGCACCTACCCCGACGGACTGGGTGGCTCGCAGATCATGGTCGACGCCACCCGGAACTGGGCCTACCCGCCGGTGGCGCTGCCGACCAAGGATTTCATGGACAACGCCAAGAAGATCTGGGAAGACGAACTGAACCTGCCTACCCTGACACCGCACAAGCCCTGGCACGGATACCCACTCGGCTACTGGCCCGACAGCTGGGCGAAAGTCGCGAAACGCGCCGTCGAAGGGCAGTACCTCGAGACCGGTAAGGAATACGAGAAGATTCGCACCGAGGTGTCCTATTACGACGACGGCATCGTGATCGAACCCAAGTAACCCCCGACCGCCTAACTTCCAAGACTTTAAGGAGCCAATTCATGACGACGCTTCGACACGCCATCGCCATCTCGGCACCCCGATCGGAGGTGTACGCCGCGCTGGCGAACATCGACCACATGCGGGAGTGGCATGAGGGAACAATGACCGGCGAGGCCGTCCCGGGAAAGACGGTGACGTGGACGCCGAAACCGGGCCTGACCTTCGGCTGGCGGATCGACGAACTCAACAAGGACACGTCGATCGTGCGGACGGCGGTCGAGGGGCCGGGCAACACCGTCGGCAAGACGTTGACGATCAGCCTGGCTGATCTGCCCGACGGCCGCACCGAAGTCTCCCTGGCGGACGGCGAGTGGGCCAGCGACGACCCGCACCTGGCGTACTGCAACACCTATTGGGGTGGCGTCCTGAACCGGCTGAAGTCCTACGTCGAGAAGTCCTGAAGAAGGCGTGCAACGGCAACGCTTGATCATCGGCGTCAGCGGATCCAGCGCGCCGCAGCTGGCCTGGACCACGCTGCAGGCGCTGCATGGCCACCCGGAGATCGAAA
>ERZ724512.1205-NODE-1205-length-12103-cov-4.062334_pt1 | contig 12103 bp, 11 predicted proteins | sample MGYA00376045_ERZ724512 | MGnify/ENA primary metagenome ERZ724512 (study PRJEB28724, sample SAMN07190883) | activated sludge metagenome | isolation source: activated sludge of sewage treatment plant in Hong Hong | place: Hong Kong | collected 2016-03-17 ... | reverse complement strand
CGTCCTCCGGCCCGCACTCAAGACCCCTGGGAGAAACGATCAGCGCGTGCGCCGGATGTGGGCGACCAGATCGACCAGCATCACCGCGGAGCCCCGCCAGCCGATGAAGGGACGCATCGTGCGGACCCGCGCCACGCCGGCGCGCAGCACCTGGCCCGTCGATGCGTCGGTGGGGTGCTTGAGTTCCCAGGTCGTTGTGTAGTCCGGACTCGGCGAAGGCGGCGGTTCGCTCAGCCCGAGGGCGTACAGATAGCCGGTGACCAGATCGACCCCGCCGAGTTGCAGCGTCATCCATGACCCGAAGATCCGCGGGTTGACCTCCAGGAAGTAGTGCTCGCCGGACTCCGTGCGGATGAAGTCGAAACAGAAGATCCCCGTATACCCGGCAGCCCCCAGGAACTGGCGGGCCGCGGAAACAGCGGCCGGGTCGGGGAGCAGCCGACCGCTGGAGATTTGACCGAACTCGGCTGGACCGTCTCCTTCGTAGGCGGCGATGACGACGGGTAATCCCTGCTTGGCGACACCCCCCACGTGCATGGTGCGGCCGTGAACCCGCTGCTGGACGAAGTGCGGGCCGCCCTCAGCCTCTGCAACCCGCCACTGCTCTGCCAGCTCCTGGGCATCAGCGGCGGGACGGATGCCGGCCCCACCACCACCCAGGATCGGCTTGATCAGCACGGGGAAGATGTCAACAGCCGCCGGATCGAGCCACACCCGGGGCACGGACAGGCCGGCCTCCTGCGCGACCCGGACCTGCCACCGCTTATCCACCATCCCCTGGGGTTCCGGTGCATCACAGACCCGCCGCACCATCTGGGGCCGGTCGGCGAGGGTGGCGACGAGCGGCTCCAGCGTCTGATCGGTCGCCTGAACGGCGATGGTCCCGGGGGCGGCCAACGCTGCCGTCAGCCCCGTCAGATCGGGGCCGTCCGACTCGTCGGTCAGTGACTGGTCGACGTGTTGGTAGACGAGGGACGACACCAGGCGCAGCGCCTTGGCGAACACTCCGTGAGCCGGTGGTCGGAACAGCTCCACGCGGACCTTGTGCCGGCGCAGGCACGCGGCCAGCTGGTCCCCTGCCTCGAAGGTCTCGGTGGAGGCGAAGAGGACGCGGGGGCGGGAACTCATGCAGTCGCACCTCGAGGGACAGGGGTTGCCGGTGGCCCGGACGCTACCGCGTGGACAGGATCATCGCGCGCAGACAACGGACAAACAGGACCATCTCCCACTTCCTCCCCGCTGTCGGCCGAGCCGTCCTGCGCAGGGTTCCCCGCGGTGTTGCGGACGGATCAATGGATCTTGGCCAAGCAGCGCGCGTCGCGCCGCCAAGCGCGGCAGCATGGACCATGAAGGCGCCCGGGCTCGCGGGCGCCCGCCGGGTTGTGGGCGGAAGGGTCCGAATGGCTGTCACCTTGCCGGGGGGTGTCAAGTGGAGCGACGTGATCATCATCGCCGCGGCCACGGTGCTCGGAGTGCTGGCCAGTGTGGGCTTCGGGGTAGTCGTCGGCTCGAACTACGCAAGCACGGCTTTGGTGAATGGTGGCCCGGGCAGTAGTGCCTCCCTGCCCCTCAACCTCTCGTCTGACGTCACGCAGCGATATGTCGCCACCGAGTTGATCTACATCGACACGTTGGCCGATCAAATGGCAGCCAACATGGAAAAGGTTCCGGGGGTGACAAGTCCGCCACCGGTACAGGCCAATCAGGACGGCAGCACCAACGTCATCAAGATGACGGTCGTCGGAGAGACCCCCGACCAGGCGGCGGCGCTGGCGACGGTTGCCGCGGACACCTACATCCGGAACTGGCGGGAACGGACTCGCCTGGATCCCGACCGGGAAGAGTTGGCATCGGTGAAGTCCGACCGGTACGTCCAGCGACCGACGCCACAGAACGCCACCAAGACCATGGGCATGACCTCCCTGGCCTTGTTGGGGGCCGTTCTCGGGTTCGGTATCGGTGTCGTCGTGACCTACCTGCGGGTTCGGCACCGGGAAGCCGCCCATGCCTGACCCGTCGGTCAGCCTGGTGGTGTCCACCATCGGCCGTCCGCAGCAACTACAGCGGCTCATGAAGTCGCTCACGTTGCTGAGCGACCCTTCGGTCCTCGAACTGATCCTCGTCGACCAGACGGCCGACCGCGCCAGTACCGGTTATCTGGAAGCCCACCAGTGGCCCTTCGACGTGGTCACCACCACATCGGCGCGGGGCCTGTCGTTGGGTCGCAACACCGGGCTCGAACTGGCGACCGCCGACATCGTGGCCTTCCCCGACGATGACTGTTGGTACGAGAGTGACGTCCTGTCTCAGGTCATCTGGTTCTTGGGTCGACACGGCGAGATCGACGGAGTCAGCGGCATCCAACTCACCGTGGACGGTCGCGACTCGATGCTCCGGTGGGCTCGGCACCCCTGTTGGATCACCCGAGGCAACTTCTATCGCACTGCCATCTCCAGCACCCTGTTCCTCCGCACCCAACTGGTCCGAGAACTCGGTGGCTTCGATGAGACGCTCGGAGCCGGATCATCCGACGGTTACCTGTCCGGCGAGGAGTCGGACCTGGTGCTGCGGGCGCTCGAAGCCGGGAGCCGACTGCGCTACGAACCGCGATTGGTGGTGCGGCAGGACGAGCCGCGCGACGACCTTCCGCCCGACTACGCCGAGAAGATGGCCGGGTACGGGCGCGGGTTCGGCCGGCTCTTCGCCGATCACCGGCTGTCGACGCCCCTGTTCGTGGGACTGCTGGGGCGCAAGGTCATCGGTGCCGCGCTGCAGCGTGCCCGGGGCAACTCGGACCGCGCCCGAGCAGATGCCACCTTCCTGTCGGGGGCGGTCGCCGCCTTCCGCGAACGATCCGGTCGAGGTCCGCGCCCATGACCGGCAGCCGGATCTCCTCGTCGACACGCACCACGCCCCGCGGCCTGTGGTGGATCAGTCCTGCCGGCGCGCTTGTGTTCGTCGTCGTTCCGACGATCGTGCTCGCCGCGGCCATCAGTGACAAGGCGTACGAACAGTCCTGGGCCACGCCCAAGTACTTCACCGGCGCCTCGGCCCTCCTGCTGTTGCAGGGGGTCGGGGTATTCATGGCGATGAGTGCCCTGCCGCTCCTGGGCCGTGGTCGAAGGCGAGAGTCGGCCGGGTGGCCCGGGCTTTCCGACCATGTCCTGGACCGGATGACCCGAGCCTCGAATGTCCTGTTCTGGATCACCATCTTCGGGTACGCGGTGTACGGCCTGGTCGGAGTCGCCCGGGGTGCGCGGCCGGCGATGCTTGTCGACGCTCTGGTGTCGCAGGACACCCTCGGCGGTGAGCTCAAGGAGATGTTCGCACCGGTCTCCGGCGTGACGACCCTGACCCAGGTGGGCATCGCCTACATCGTGGTGGCAGTCGTGATCATGCTCAGCCGGCGTCAGTCCGGCTTGCGTGGCCGCGTGGCGATCCTGGCGTTCCTGGCGCTGTTCCGAGCGTTTTTCCTGAGCGAGCGCTTGGCGATCATCGAACTGGCCGTGCCCGTCGTGGCGCTCGTCGTCTGTGCCCTGGCGGGATCGCGCAGCAACCCGATCAGGCTGGGGGTGCGGCTGCTCCCGGTCCTGCTGGCGCCGCTGGCGCTGGTCATGTTTGGGCTGTTCGAGTACTCCCGCTCCTGGCAGTTCTATCAGAGCAAGATCGGCGGGTCCTTCACCGATTTTGCCGTCGACCGGTTCGCCGGCTATTACGTGACGGCCTACAACAACGGCCAGATCGCCATGTCCTACGAGGAGTTTCCGGGCCGCGTGCCGTTACGGACCCTCGAAGGATTCTGGACCGCTCCGGTCATCCAGCAACTGAATCTGTACGAGCGACTCTCGCCCGGTGGCGAGGACCTGTTCCAGACGCTGTTGCGGTTGCGTGGCAACCCCGAGTTCAACAACCCCTGCGGCGTCTGCGACCCGTTCGTGGACTACGGGCACGCGGGCGCGCTGATCTGGTTCGCCGCTGCTGGTCTGCTGCTCGGCTGGATCTATCGCTGCTTCTGCAACGGCTCGCTGTGGGCCGTTCTGGTGTATCCGCCCATGGTGACCGGCCTGCTCGAGCTGCCGCGCTACCTGTACTGGACCCAGGGCAGGTGGCTGCCCGCCCTCGCGGCGCTGCTGGCAGTCGCCTGGTACGCGTCCCGTCCGGACCCCGACGCCCTGCCGCCGCCACCCGAGCGGGACCCGCTCATCCGCTCGCTACCCGAAGGAGCGACGTGACCGACACACCCCTGCGCTGGTTGTTGATGGCGTCTCACGTTCCTCCCGGCGGCGCCCTGGGAGGGATGGTCCGTTACACCGTGGAACTGGCGCGTGCCCTGGTCGCCCGTCCCGACGTCGAATTGAGTGTCCTGTGCGCTGCCGAAGCCGTCGACTACTGGGCGGCAGAAGTGGGCGACGTGCGGCGGGCGTATCCATTGGCTCGCGTTCCGGTGCCGGCTCAGGGCTGGTTGGAGCGTCAGGGACGTGGATCGGAGGCGTTCCGGCAGAACTTCGATGTCATCCAGGGGACCAAACACCTGTTGCCCAGAAGGACGACGGCGACCACCGTGCTCACAGTCCATGACCTGCTACCGCTGGACCGGCCCGGTGACTTCGGCAGGTTGAAGCGGGCGCTGCTGCCCGGCGTCGGCGGCAGAGGCCGACGTCCTGGTCTGTATCAGCGCCGCCACCAGGGACCGGTTGCTGTCGTATGTCCCGCAGGTCGCTGATCGGACGTCCGTCATCCCGTTGGCCAATGAGAGCGCGGGTCTCGGCGCTGCCGAACCGCGGGCGATCGCCGAACTGCGGAACAAACCCTTCGCGCTTGTCGTCGGCGACTCCTCGCCGCGCAAGAACCTTCCCCTAGTCGTGAATGCCTGGCCCGAGGTGCGCCGTCGGATCCCCGACGCCCGTCTCGCGGTGGTCGGTCCTCCCTCGTGGGGCGAGTCGCACCTGGGCTCCGGCCACCTCGACCCCGGCGTGCAGATCCTCGGTCGGATCGATGACGATCAGTTGCGCTGGGCGTACGCCCACGCGCACGTGGTCCTGTGCCCGTCGTTGCTCGAAGGATTCGGCCTGCCGTCAGTGGAAGGATTGCGGGCCGGAACGCCGGTGATCACGTCCGAGGACCCTGCCCTGTGCGAGGCCAGCGGGGCAGCGGCCAGACATGTGTCGTCGCTGGAACCGCGCCACTGGGTCGACGCGATTGTCGATGCGTTGGCCGAACGCGGGACGGTGACGCGTCCGGTCACCCGGACGTGGCAGCAGGTGGCCGACGAGACGGTGAGGGCGGTGCGCCATGTTGCCGGCTGAAGTATCCGTGGTGAGCGGCGTGGACCCGTTCGAGGTTCCGATGAAGGTCCTTCACGTCTGGCAGCCGGTCGAGGCAGGAGTCCCCCGTTACGCGAATGCCGCGGCCCGGTTCCAGGCCGATCGCGGCTGGGAGGTGCACACCGCCAGTCCCGAACCCCGTGATCAAACCGGCATAGTGAGTCATCGCTGGGATTCGCAGCGAAATCCGGCGAAGGGGTTGAGGAGTGAATCCCGCGCGTTGCGCAAGATCATCGACGAGGTGGCTCCGCGCGTGGTCGTGGCCCATTCCGCGAAAGCCGGATTGGTCGTACGGGCCACTGTCCGTGGTGCGATCCCCACCGTCTTCGTGCCCCATGCCTGGTCTCATCTGTCGTTGCCCGCCGCGGCGAAACCGTTGGCCCTGGGATGGGAGCGGTGGGCGGCCCGATGGACCAATGCGCTGGTGGCGGTGGGGGAGTCGGAGGCGGAGGAAGGCGTGCGTCGCGGTGTGCGTGCCCCCATGTTCGTGGTCCGCAACCCGGTGCCGCCGGGGTGGGAGTACGCGGGGCCCGCGGAACGGGGCAGAGCCCGCAGGGATCTCGGCCTGCCACATGGACCAATCGCGGTCTGTGTCGGGCGCTTCAGCCGGCAGAAGGGTCAGGACCTCCTGGTGGCGGCCTGGCGCGAGGTGGTCACCCACGCCCCGGAGGCCACGCTGGTGCTGGTCGGCGACGGGCCCACCCGCATGGCGATCGAGAGCACGGCCGGCGACCGGGTCCTCTTCCCGGGAGCGACCGACGACCCGCGGCCGTATCTCGCCGCCGCGGATGTGGCCGTCATGCCGTCGCGCTGGGAAGGCCTGTCGCTGGCGATGCTCGAGGCGATGGCCAGCGGGCGCAGTCTGGTGGTCACCGACGTCGCGGGTGCCGAGGTGGTGCGCCGCTCCGGCGGCGGCGCCGTGGTACCCGTCGACGATCCCGCATCGCTGGCTGCCGCTGTGGTGGAACGGTTGACCGGCCGCGTCGACATCGAGGCCGAGGGGCGTCGAGGGCACGATTGGGTCGAACGGAACCACGACTTCGACACCGAGATGAGCCGGTTCGCCGCCGTCATCACCCGGGCCCATGCGTTCGGCCGGTGACAGCTCCCATGAATGACCCGTCCGGCAACAAGCCCCATCGGGCCGTCGACGACCAGCCCACGGACGCCGAGCGCCAGGATGCGGCGCTCGAGGACCAGGAGTTGATGGGCCGATCGGCCACCTTGATCGCGGGGATGTGGAACTCGGCCCAGATGGTGATCCCGCTGGTCGGAACGACCGTGGTGTCGATCGTCATCGGCCGGTTCCTGGGACCTACCGAACTCGGCGAGCAGAGCTGGATCTCGTATGTGGAAGGGCTTCTGGTCGCGCTGCTGATCCAGACCCTGGTCCGGGCGGGTATCCAGACGATGGCCACGGCGAAGGGAGCGTCGGACACGGCGGGATACAACGCCGTTGCGCGGTGGACCATGTGGGGGCAGGTGACCGGGGGCGTCATCTCCGCGATCGTCCTGCTCGGCTTCTCGGTCTTCAGCGAATACCCCTCGGCGTGGTATTTCGTGAGCGCGACGGCGGCGATCAACGCCATCGGCTGGGCCTACTCCACCCGGATCATCGCCGCCACCGGTTGGCGCCGGGTCGCCCAACGTCGCCTGGTCACCCAACTGCTGGCTCAGATCCTGGCTGTGGTGGCGGTGGTCTACGGCTTCGGCATCGTCGGGGTATTCGCCGCGAACGCGGCAGCAGCCATCGTCTTGACGATCATGGTGTGGCGGTTGGCGGACCCGGTCGACGGCCCGCTGCTACCGGCCCTCCCACGGCAGTTGCTGCGGATCTGGGGCCTCTACCTGCTGACGGAGCTCCTGGTTCAGGTGGTGGCACGGCGTATCGAATTCGTCTTCCTAGGGGCGTTCTCGACCAAGGAACAGCTGGCGATGTACTCCATCCCCTACATGGTGGTGACGTCGGTGATCATGATCCCCGATTCGATGATGACCGCGATCCTGCCGTCGCTCGCGTCCCAAGCCGGTGCCGGTCGGGGTGACGTGGTGAACCGGCATCTGACACCGGCGGTCCGGGTCGCGGCGATGGTGGCACTGCCGCTGACCGCAGGAATCGCGGTTCTGGGTCCGCGTCTGGTGACCATGCTGTACGGCCAGGACTTCGCAGAGGCCGGCCGCCTGGTCTCGTGGATGGCGCTTCTGGTGATCTTCGTGCCGGTCTATGACCTGCTGAACATCTACTGGGGCGGTTTCGGTCGGCTCGGGGTGCCCCTCGTGGCCGTGGCCATCGGTGGCGTCTTCGATCTCGGTCTGGCTTTCGCCCTGGTCCCGCCCTACGGGGCGTTCGGGGCGACCATCGCCAACGTGACCGGCCAGGCCATCACTGCTGCGATCCTCATCGGTATCACGCGGAGTCGGGTGCCGACGTTGTCCATGGCCTGGGGAAGGTACGCCGTCATCGCCGTCGTGTCGGGCGCAGCGGCGGGAGCGGGGTGGTTCCTCCAATCCCGCATCGAGGGGCTCCCCGGCTGGTTGCTGGCCTTCGCCGTCATGATGATCATCCTGGGGGCCTTCGGCCGGCTGGTCGGCTTCACGACGAAGCAGGACGCCGGCTGGTTGCGCGATTCCGTCCCCGCGAAGCTGCGCCGGTTCCTGCCGTTCTACACGGGACACTCGACATCCGGGACCGCCCACTGACCGGTCACGGTGTGAGGGGCACCGGCGCTCCCGCCGCACGCACGGCTCGGGCCAGTCCCGGCAGCCCTGCCACGTAACCGCGCGGTCCGGTGAACCGCGCGAATTCCCGCAGGACCCCGATTCCGGTTCGGGTGGTATCGAGGCGACTGCCCGCGGCAGTGGGGGCGGTCCACTGCACGATCTCGCCCAACTGCCGGGTGTTCGGCACCGCAGGCACACCGCGCAAGTGGTCGACGTAGGTCTCCAACAGCGGAAGTCCCGCTGCCTGCAGGGCCGCCCATGAACCGAAGAATCGTGGATTGACGTCGATCAGGTAACCCTCATCGGCGGAGATGAAGTCGACGCAGATGGCCCCGGTGTACCGGGTGCGCGCCACGTACGCCGCGACCGATTCGATGAGGTCGGGCCGCTGCAGCGTGCGGATACGCACCGAGGGACCCTCCGGGTCTGTGGGGGACTGCTCGGTGGCATAGGCCGCGGCGACCACGAGTTCCCCGTCCTGGGCGAACCCGCCCACGTTCAGGACGGCTCCTTCGATCACCTCTTGGAAGACGATCCCCCCGCCCTGGCCCTCCCAGCGGCGCACCCACGTGTCGATCTCGGTGGTGGGGACGATGACCACCGCATCCCCTCCGCTGCCCAGCCGCTGCTTGATCACCACCCGGTCACTGGTGACGTCGGCCGGGTCAGTCCAGGTTCGTGGCACGGGGCAGCCGGCCGCCTCAGCATCGAGCGTCTGCGTCAACTTGTCGTAGAGCCTCATCTCGCGCTCGCCCGCGGGCACCCGATGCAACCGAGGATGCTGTGCCCACCGCGGATCCTCGATCAGCGCGGCTCCGACCCGGTCAGCCGCCTGGACGTCGACCACTGTGTCCCGCCACACGCAGCCCACTGCGGTCGTATCGACCGGCGCGGTGCCACCGGCCCACTCAAGCGACACCTCGGTACGGGTGTAGGCGATGCGGTACAGCGCCGAACTCAGCCGTTGCAGGCGGGTTCCGGGCGGTGCAGTGAGCCGGTAGGTGTCGAAACCCTGGCGTCGCAGTGCCGCGGCCAGCCAGGTGAACGCCTCCCACGGTTCGGTGTCTGCGAGCACCACGGCGGGCCGGTCAGAACGCATCTCGTCATGCTTGCGGGTCGGTCGCCCGCAAGCAATCGCGGCCGGATATCGCCCGATTCGGCCTGCGACGAGCGTCCGCGTTCGGGAAGCACAAGACTGGGGGGATGCGGCTTCGGGGTCGATCCATCTGATGGACGGGCAGTACGTCATCCAGGACCCGTACCACGACTACGCGATCCGCTTCATGTACCAGATGCACCGTAACTACGACTGGAAGGCCGTGTGTTTCTACACGAACACCGCCGACCTGCGGCGCAGCTTCCGGTCGTATCCCCAACTGCGTGACCCGGAGATGGTGGCGGCCAGTTACCGGGTCTCCGACGGAGGTCTGCCCCGGTTCATCGACCATCTGCGCACAGCGCACGATGTGCGGGCGGTGATCCCCCACTACGAACCGGCGGTGCGCAACGCGGGTCTCATCGCTGCCGGCCTGGGCCTGTCGTGGAGCCAGCCCGAGGTCCTGGCGCGCTTTCGCGACAAGGAGGCCATGAAGGCGCACCTGCGGCGCACGGATCCGAGTCTGCGGGTCAACGTGTCCCAAGTGGTGACCTCGCCGGACGAAGCCGTGGCCGTAGCCGCCGGCCAGGGGCTGTCACGCTACGTGCTCAAGCCGAATGACGGATTCGGGAACGTCGGCGTCGCGTTCTTCGAAGCACACTCCCCGGTGGAACGGGTGGCCGCTCACTGGAACGGCTCGCCCTCGTTACTGCTGGAGGAGTACGTGGCAGGGGACGAGTATCACTGCGACGGTCAGGTGGATGCCCAGGGCACCGTGACGATCACCGACGTGTTCCGCTATCACCGCGGGATGGTGAACGGCAAGGAGAACATCGAACTCGGCTCGAACCGGATCGCCTCGACCAGCCCGATCTTCTCAACGCTGGCTGACTACACCGTGCGGGTCATGGAAGCCACCGGGTTGCGGCGAAGCCCGTTCCACGCAGAAGTGAAGATCGACGAACACGGCCCGTGCCTGATCGAGGTCGCCGCCCGATTGGTGGGCGTCAAGACCGCCGATGTCGTCAACTTCATGCATGGGGGGGCCCTGGATGTCTTCGAAGTGGCGGGTCACTATTACGCGTCCGCGCAACCCTTCGGGCCCCTTCCGACCGACTGGCGGGCCTACGACTCCCGGGCGATCTGGCAAGTGGCGAGTGCGGTGAACCGCACCGAACGGGTGTTCAACCTGCAGGGGGTCGACGAGGTGGAGGCGATGCCCGAGTTCCTCTTCTGGACCGAACGTCCGCCCGAGATCGGTGAACGGCTCCATCGGACGACGGACATCTTCGGATCGGCGTACATTGCGGTCGTGCAGGGCCCTTCCGACGATGTGGCGGCCCAGACAGCGGAGCGCATCCGCCGGTTGATCCGGTGGAACGGCAACCGGGTGACGCCGGCGCAGCGGGCCCGCGCTGCAGCTTCCTTGGTCGACCGACGGGTCCGGCAACTGCCTTCCGCGGCGGAACGTCGGATGGTGCATTACCCATGACCGCGCCCCGCCACGGGGGCAGGACGAACGGGGAGTACCTGATCCAGGACCCATACCACCCGTACGCGATCAGACTGATGCGGGCGATGCATCGGGAGTTCGGGTGGCGGGCGATCTGCTACTACACCGACGAAACGGATCTGCGACGCGACTACGGCGCCTACCCGATGCTTCAGGATCCGACACAGGTGGCGGAGTCGTACCGTGTCGCCGATTCCGGGATGACCGCCTTCATCGAGCACTTGGCCGTACACCACCAGGTCCGTGCCGTGGTGCCGCACTACGAACCGGCCGTGGCCAACGTCGGCCGCATCGCCGCCGGACTCGGGCTCGCCTGGAATCCGCCGGACGTGCTGGAGCGGTTCCGTCACAAGGAAGCACTGAAGGCCTACCTGCGTTCCTCGGATCCAGGGTTGCGGCTGAACTTCGCCCAGGTCGTCTCCGGACCGACAGAGGCGCTTCAGATCGTGCGAGCCCGGGGGTTCGACCGGTTCGTGCTCAAGCCGAACGACGGATTCGGCAACACCGGGGTCGGCATCTTCGACGGCCACGCTCCGGTGGGCGAGGTTCAGGCCTTCTGGGGCGAATCCGGTCCGCTGCTGCTTGAGGAGTTCATCGGCGGCGAGGAGTACCACTGTGACGGACAGGTGGATGCCGACGGCGAAGTCACCGTCACCGACGCCTTTCGCTACACCCGAACCGAAGTGAACGGGCGAGAGAACATCCAGCGAGCCTCGACGCAGGTGCCACACGACAGCGCGCGGTTCCATGAATTGGCCGACTATGCGGCACGCGTCGTCGCCGCTAGCGGACTGCGCCGCAGTCCGTTCCACTGTGAGATCAAGGTCGACGCCGCAGGCCCGTGCCTGATTGAGTGTGCGGCCCGGTTGGTCGGGCTGGGTACCGCCCGGGTCATCAACTTCGTCCACGGTGGCGCCCTGGACCTGTTCGCGCTCGCGGCCCACTACTACGGCACGGCCGAGTCCGCCGGCCCGGTGACCGTTGACTGGGTCTCCTACGACTCCCGCGTCGTGCGCAAGATCGCAGGGATCGCCGAACAGCCGGAACGAGTCTTCAATCTGCAGGGACTTGCCGAGGTCGAGGCGCTGCCGGAGTTCCTGTTCTGGCTCAAACGACTGCGGCTCGGTGATCGGCTGCAACCCACGGTGGACCTGTTCGGGGCAGCCTACGTCGCCGTGATCCAGGAACCCGATGAAGGATCCCTCGACCACGCCACGGAGAGGATCCAGGACCTCGTGCGCTGGAACGGCCAGCCGATCACGCTGACCGACCGCATGCGAGCGGCGACAGCGCTGGGACGACGTCAGGTTGCACTGCGACGTACGGCCGACATCCGACGGATGCCGCTGTTCACCTGAGATCGGGGCCGCTGGCGCAGAGGGCCAGGCGTATCGGCTGAGTAACAGCCACCGTCCGCCCCTGTGCCATTCGACCGCCGCGAACTTACCC
>ERZ724512.1201-NODE-1201-length-12137-cov-8.488661_pt1 | contig 12137 bp, 9 predicted proteins | sample MGYA00376045_ERZ724512 | MGnify/ENA primary metagenome ERZ724512 (study PRJEB28724, sample SAMN07190883) | activated sludge metagenome | isolation source: activated sludge of sewage treatment plant in Hong Hong | place: Hong Kong | collected 2016-03-17 ... | reverse complement strand
CCACCACGCCGGCCGGGCCGGCCACCGCGTCGGCCACCGAGAGCGGCGCGACCGTCCTGCCCGCCTCGCCCACGCCTGAAGCCACGGCCGCCGCCACAGCCACGACCCCCGTGCAGACGGCCACGGTTAGCAGCGGCGTCGGCGTCTGGCTGCGCGGCGCGCCCAGCACGACCGGCGAGCAACTCGAATGGCTGCTCGACGGCACTGTTGTCACTCTGCTGCCCGGCCAGCAGACGGCCGATGACCTCCTCTGGCAGCAGGTGCGAACGGAAGCGGGCGTCGAGGGCTGGGTGGCGCGGGATTTTCTGACGGTTGAAGGGCAGTAGCCAGACCTCTGAGGTCTTTTGTTAGTAGCCAGACCTCAGAGGTCTTCCGAGACCTCTGAGGTCTTTTGTTATCGCTCGTTCTTGACCACGTAGCTGGGCGATTGGTGGCGGAAATAGGTGTCGTATAGCTCGGCGTAATGGCCGCCCTGGGCCATCAGCGACTTGTGGCTGCCCTCTTCGATGATCCGCCCCGCGCGCAGGACGATGATGCGGTCGGCCGAGCGCACCGTCGAGAGCCGGTGGGCGATGATGATGGCCGAGCGTTGGGCCATGATCAGATCGAGCGCCTCCTGAATCTGCGACTCCGTGAAGGGATCGACGCTGGCCGTGGCCTCGTCGAGGATGAAGATGCTGGGGTTCTGCAACAGCACGCGCGTCAGGGCGACGAGTTGGCGCTGGCCCATCGACAGGCGCGCGCCCCGTTCGCCCACCTCGCTGGCAATTCCCTCCGGCAGCGTCTCCAGCCATTCGCCGCGGCCGATCTGCCGCGCCGTGGCCTCGATGCGCTCATCGCTGGCCTCGGGGCAGGCGTAGCGGATATTGTCGGCCACCGTGCCGGCAAAGAGGAACGGCACCTGGCCGACGATGCCCAGTTGCCGCCGGTAGGTGGTCAGGTCGAAGCCGCGGATGTCGTGGCCATCGACGCGGATCGTGCCCTCCTGGAACTCGTAGTAGCGGGCGATGAGCTTGATGATGCTCGACTTGCCCGCGCCGGTGTGGCCGACGAGGGCGACGCTTTCGCCCGGCTGGATGTGCAGACTGAAGTCGTCGAGCACCTGCTCCTGCGACGAGTAGCGGAAGGAAACGTGGTCGAACTCGATGTCGCCACGGAGGCGGCCGGCCGGTTCGCTGGCCGTTTGCCGGACGCTCGTCTCGGTGTCAATCAGGGCGAAGACGCGCTCGGTGGCCGCCAGCCCGGCCTGGAACTGGCTCCAGAAGGCGGACAGATTCGTCACCGGGAACCAGAAGCTATCGACCGTGGCCACGAAGATGTACCACGAGGAGATACTGATCGCCCCGGCAATGGCGCTGCGGCCGCCGAAGTAGACCAGCGAGGCCGTGCCCACGCCGGCCAGGGCGTTGAGCGTCGGGAAGATGTTGGCCAGCACGAGGGCGCGGCGAACGTTGATGCTATAGGCCTGGTCGTTGACTTGCATGAACTCGTCGTAGATGGCCTGTTCTTGCCGGAAGTTCTTGGCCACACGGATGCCGCTGACCGCTTCCTGGATGGCCTTGTTGACCTCGGCCAACGCGCGCGAACTCTGGCGGGTCACGTCGCGGGCCATGCGCCGGAACAACAGCGCCACGGCGACGACGAGCGGCGTCATGACCAGCACGGCCAGCGACAGCTTCAGGTCGATGCTGAAGAGAACGAAGATGAGGATGATCGCCGTCGCCAGCTGGTTGATCACGTCGGTGCTGATGGCCAGCACCTCGCCAAACTCCTGCGTGTCGCTGGTGATGCGGCTGACGATACGGCCGGTGGAGAACTCGTCGAAGAACGACAGATCCTGGCGCATCGTCGCCGAGAAGGCGTCGTCGCGCATGGCGTTGACGACATCGGCGACGACCTGCGCTGTCAGATAGCGGCGGATGCCGGCCAGCGCCCACGTGCCCACGCCGGCAATGAGGACGAGCAAGGCCAGTGTCGTCGGGAAGGGCGCTTCGCTGGCCTCGGCGTTCAGGCTGTTGGCGATGACGATGGGCACCAGCGCGCCGAGCGCGGCCATGATGGTGATGGCCACGACGATGACGACGAGCTTCTTGCGGTGGGGCTTGAAGTAGCCGGCGATGCGGGCAACGAGGTCGCGGTCACTGTAGGCGCGGTCGTACTTTTCCGCGTCGATTCCACGCATGAGTGGCGCCATAAGGCGCGTATTGTGGCCCAAGTAGCCCGATGGCGCAAGGCGTAGAGACGGGTCGGCGACCCGTCTCTACCCTGTTTGCCGGCGCGGGGGGCGGGCGTATAATCGCCGCGATGTCCCCGGCGATCTGGTCCAAAATCGAGCAGCTATCCTGGCCGGCCGACTGGCCGGCGCTGTTCGGCCGCGATGCGCCGCTGCTGATGGAGATCGGCTTCGGCAGCGGCCAGTACCTCATCGAGCTGGCCGGACGGCGGCCGGAGGCCAACGTCATCGGCGTGGAGATTTCCGTGCCCGCGCTGCGGCGAGCGGGCCGCAAGCTGGAGCGGCGCGGCCTGAACCACGTCTGCCTCATCCAGGGCGACGCCAACGCGGTGCTGCGGGCGCTATGCGCGCCGGGCAGCCTGGCCGCGGTGGTCATCAACTTCCCCGACCCCTGGCCCAAGCTCGACCACGACGCCCGCCGCCTCATCGACAACGATTTCCTGTGCCTGCTGGCCACGCGCATGGCCGCCGGCGCGCCGCTGGACATCGCCACCGACCACGACGACTACGCCGCGCAGATCGCCGCCGCGCTGGCGCGCTCGCCCACCTTCGAGAGCCGCAGCGGGGCGACCTTCGCCCTGGAGGAACCCGGCCGCGCGCCGACCAAGTACGAACGCGTCGCCCTGGCGGAGGGACGCACGCCGCGCTATTTCGCCTGGCGGCGCAACGACGCCCCGGCGACTACGCCTTTTCCCATCCCGGAGGAGTACGCCATGCCCCACGTTGTCTTGCGCGGGCCGGCCGACCTGACCGAGATCGGCCGCCGCTTCCGTCCGTCCGTGATCCTGTTCGACGGCGGGCGCGTGCGCTTCATTGAGGCCTACCGTGCCCTGGGCGGCGACAAGCTGCTGATCGAGACCTACATCAATGAAGACCCCATCCGGCAGCGGCTGGGGCTGGAAGTGCGCGCGCGCGCCAACGGGGAGATCGTCATCGGGCTGGCCGAGGTTGGCTTTCCGCGGCCGACGCGCGGCGTCCATGCTGCCATAGCCGCGCTGGCGAACTGGTTGCGGGCGGAGTTCCCCGCGCTCATCGTCGTCCATTCGGCCCTACAGGAGGAGTATGCCCACGCTCAGGACGAACGGTATTGACCTGCACTATGAGACCAGCGGGCAGGGGGAAACGGTGTTGTTTCTCCACGGCTTGGGTTCGCGTAGTGATGATTGGCAGTTGCAGACGCCCGTTTTCGCGGCCAACTACCGCGTGCTGACGGCCGACATGCGCGGCCACGGCCGCACGTCCAAGCCGCCCGGCCCCTACAGTGTGCCGATGATGGCTGATGACGTGCTCGGCCTGCTCGACGCGCTGGGCATCGCCTCGGCCCATGTCGTCGGCCTGTCGATGGGCGGCATGATCGCCTTCCAGTTGGCCGCCGACCACCCGGAGCGCGTGCGCAGCCTGGTGATCGTCAACAGCGGGCCGGAGCTGGTGGCCCACTCGCTCGCCGACCGGCTGCGCATCCTCCAGCGCCTGCTACTGGCCCGCCTGTTCAACCCCGAGCGCACCGCCCACTTCCTCGGCCCGCGCCTCTTCCCCAAGCCGGAGCAGGCGCAATTGCGGCAGATGTTCATCGCCCAATGGGCGCAGAACGACCCGGCCGCCTACCGCGCGGCCATGCGGGCGCTGGTCGGCTGGAGCGTTCTCGACCGGGTGGGGGGGATCGCTTGCCCGACGCTGGTGCTTTCCGGCGATCGCGACTATACGCCGGCGGCGACCAAGGCCGCCTACGTGGCCATGATGCCCAACGCGCGGCTGGTCGTGATCGAGGACTCCGGCCACGCCACGCCCATCGACCAGGCCGAGCGCTTCAACGACTGCGTGCTGGCATTTCTGGCCGGCGTGGACGCGCAGGGGGGCGCATGAACGTCAGCGTCGCTGCCTACCCCGGCGAGGCGGTCTAGAGTTCGCGCGGGAACGGCTCCACGTCGGGGCCGATGAATTGCCGGAACAGCTCCAGCACTTCGCCCGGATCAGCGTGGCGGCCGATGGCCTTCTTCGAGAACAGCACCTCGCCATCGACGGTGAACACGAACGCGCCCTTGCTGCCGGTGATGAAGGTGAAGCGCTCGATGACGTGGTGGTAGTTGCTCATGATGTCGTCCGCCACACGGGCGGCGCGCGGCCAGTAGTTTCAGGGAACGCAGTATTCGAGGCTGATGACGTACTTGTGCATGTTCGGCTCCTGCGGGGCTTGGGAGAATGGTACGCGGGGTGGGGGTTAGCGTCAAGTGGACAGGATGCGCGGACGGTTTTGGCGACTTGCCATTCGCCTTGACAATCCACCCGGCTCAGGCTAAAATCCATGTCTGCTGTTGGGCCTGTAGCTCAGCTGGGAGAGCGCTACAATCGCACTGTAGAGGCCAAGGGTTCGAGCCCCTTCAGGTCCATGACCCGGCCACAGGCGCCGGCAGAGTGACAAACGAATAGCCAAAGGCTGTGAACAGGAGTAGTAGGCGCGACACGCGCAGAGAGCCGCCCCAAAGGCTGCAAGGGTGGCCAAGGACGCCGAACTCGCCTGGAAGCCGCGCCGGTGAACAACCTAGCCGGCGCCGGGTTGCGCCCGTTACGCGCTTAAGTGGATGGTATGGGCCTGTAGCTCAATTGGGAGAGCGCCACAATGGCATTGTGGAGGTCAAGGGTTCGAACCCCTTCAGGTCCACCTTCGTACCATCAATCAGAGTGGTACCGCGGAACCCCTTTCGTCTCTGAGCGAAAGGGGTTCTTTTGTTTTCCAGTGGCGGAGATGTAATCCATGACTGATGTTTATGATCCGGCGGCCATCGAGCCGAAGTGGCAGGAAAAGTGGGAAGCCGACAGGCTCTATCGGGCGGAGGTCAATTGGGATCGGCCGAAGTTCTACGCCCTGACGATGTTGCCCTATCCCAGCGGCGACCTTCACATGGGCCACTGGTTCGCCATGACGCCGTCCGACGCGCGGGCGCGCTTCATGCGCATGCGCGGCTACAACGTCCTCTTCCCGATGGGCTTCGACGCCTTTGGCCTGCCGGCCGAAAACGCCGCCATCCAGCGCAACATCCACCCCAAGACGTGGACCTACGCCAACATCGAGCGCATGCGCCGGCAATTGCGCAGCATGGGGGCCATGTTCGACTGGGAGCGCGAGGCGGTTAGCTGCGACCCGGCCTACTATCACTGGACAGAGTGGTTCTTCAGCCGCTTCTTTAAGGGCGACCTGGCCTACCGCGGCGAGGGCCTGGTCAATTGGTCGGAGACACTGCAAACGGTGCTGGCCAACGAGCAGGTCATCGATGGCAAGGACGAGCGCACCGGCCAGCCCGTCGTCCAGAAGATGATGGAGCAGTGGTTCTTCCGCATCACCAAATACGCCGAGGAGATGCTGGACTTCTCGCCGGTCGACTGGCCTGAGCCGGTTAAGCTGATGCAGACAAACTGGATCGGCCGCAGCGAGGGCGCGCGCGTCGTCTTCACCAGTGAGTCCGGCGACCCGATCGAGGTCTTCACAACGCGGCCGGACACACTCTGGGGGGCGACCTTCATGGTGTTGGCCCCGGAACATGCCCTGGTGGACAAGCTGACCAGCGTCGGGCGGCGCGCCGCCGTGGAAGCCTACCGCGCGCAGGCCGCGCGCACGACGGAGATCGAGCGCCTGTCGGAGAGTCGCGAGAAGACGGGCGTCTTCACCGGCGGTTACGCCATCAATCCGGTCAACGGCGCGCGCATCCCGGTCTGGATCGCCGACTACGTCCTCAGCACCTACGGCACCGGGGCGATCATGGCCGTGCCCGCCCACGACCAGCGCGACTTTGATTTCGCCCGTAAGTACAGCCTGGAGATCATCCCGGTCATCCAGCCGGAGGGCGAGCGCCTCGACGGGGCGACGATGGCCGCGGCCTACGTCGGGCCGGGCGTCATGGTCAACAGCGCCGAATTCGACGGCACGGCCGTCACCGCCGCCAAGGGCTTCGCCAACCCGTCCATCGCCGCCGTGACCGGCTGGCTGGCCGAGCACGGCGTCGGCGGCCAGTCGATCAACTACCGCCTACGCGACTGGCTCATCAGCCGGCAGCGCTACTGGGGCGCGCCCATCCCGGCCCTGTTCTGCGCCGACGGGACGATTGAGATGGTTGCCGACGACGAATTGCCGGTGCTGTTGCCCGACGATGTCGAGTTCATGCCCACCGGCCAAAGCCCACTGCGCCACCACGAGGGCTTCCTGAACGCCACCGACGCCGAGGGCCAGCCTGCCCGCCGCGAGACGGACACGATGGACACCTTCATGTGCTCCTCCTGGTATCAGTACCGCTATCTGAGTCCCAACTACGACCGCGGCCCGTTCGACCCGGAGGAGGCGGCCTACTGGTTGCCGGTCGATGTCTACACCGGCGGGGCCGAACACGCCACGATGCACCTGCTCTACACGCGCTTCTTCACCAAGGTGATGCGCGACCTGGGCATGTTCGCGGAGACGAAGCGCGCCATGATCGCCCACGGCCGCGACCCCGAAGGCCAGTTCGATGAGCCGATGATGGCCCTGCGTAACCAGGGCCAGATTCTGGGCGCGGAGCGCAAGGGCGATGTCATTGTCGCCTACGGCGAGGTGACGGGCAGCAAGATGATCGCCCGCCACGTTGAGGTCATCGCCCCAGGCACACGACCCGCCGGCCGGCGCAACGACGAGGTCGTCGGCGAGATCATGAAGCGCACCGAGAACGTGCTCACCATCGATGTTGGCGACGAGCTGTTCACCGTCGAGGTGTCGCCCACGGCCGTCGTCGCCATCCCCAGCATCGAGGGCGACAACAACGTCAACCAGCTGCGCCATCACCTGGAAGTCCAGCGCATGTCCAAGAGCAAGGGCAACGTCGTTAACCCCGACGAGCTGGTGGCCCAGTATGGCGCGGACACGGTGCGCGCCTACCTGATGTTCTTCGCCAAGTGGGACCAGGGCGGGCCGTGGAACTATGAGGGCATCAAGGGGCCGCAGCGGTTGTTGCAGGATGTCTGGGAAATCGCCCAGGCGCAGTATGCAGACGGCGACGACGACACCGCCTCGCGCGCGCTGCGGCGCAAGACCCACCAGGTCATCCGCAAGGTGACGCAGGACTTGCAGGACTTCTCGTTCAACACTGCCGTGGCGGCCATCATGGAGCTGCGTAACACCGTCGTCGTCGCCCAGCGCGAGGGGCGGGCCAACCGCGCCGCCTGGGAAGAAGCGGTCGAGTCGCTGCTGCTGCTGCTGGCGCCGGTGTCGCCTTACATCACCGAGGAGCTATGGGCGCGGCGCGGCCTGCCCTATAGCATCCACCACCAGCCCTGGCCGGAATGGGACGACGACGTGGCCCGCGAGGAGATGATCAGCCTCATCGTGCAGATCAATGGCAAGACCCGCGACCGCATCGACGTGGCCGCCGGGCTGCCGGACGAGGAACTGCGCGCCATTGCCCTGGCGTCGGACAAGGTCAGCCGTTGGCTGGACGGCAAAACGCCCCAGCGCGTCATCATCCGCGGGCAGTTGGTTAACATCGTCGTCTAGCGGCGAGCGTTCTGGCGAATGAATGCGCGGCGCGGCTCCCCGGCGACGGCGGGCCGCGCCGCTTTTTGTTGCCGCCTCAGACCCCGGCCAGGGCGCGCGCGCCGGTGATGAGCTGGTAGAGACCGAAGCCGAACAGGGCGACAACGGCAAAGGCGGCCAGGCCGCGGTTGAGACGCGGGTCAATACGGCCGGTCAGCCCGGCGACGAGGACGAACAGGGCCATGCCGCCGATCAGAGCCACGTAGAAGCCCAGCAGAAAGGCCAGCCCCAGCGCCGGCCGCTCGCGCCAGCCGGCCACGAGGATGGGGCCGCTGATGGTCGCCCAGAACAGGTATGGCCCCGGGCTGAGGGCGTTCATGACCGCGGCTTTGAGAATCGCCGTCAGGGCGCGGCCGCGGGCCGGCGCGCTGGTCGTGTCGCTGGCCGTCCACTGGCGGAACGCCCGCCATGCGCCCCAGCCCAGATAGAGCAGAAAGACGCCGCCGCCTATCTGGAGCACGGCCAGCCAGCGCTCCGGCAGGCGCGTCAGCACCACCAACACCAGCGCGACGATGGGCGGGTCGCTGACCAGCGGGGCCAGGACAGCCGGCAGGGCGCGCCGCCAGCCATCGCGGGCCACCAGTGACAGCAGGAAGGCCTGGAAGGGGCCGGGCTGCACGGCGGCGGTGCTCCCCAAAATGAGGCCGCGAAGGAGATAGGGCAGCACGGGTGCGGTCGGCTCTAGAGGCGGCTCAGGATGTCCGGCCCGTTGGGGGTGATGGCGATGGTGTGCTCGAACTGCACCGAGAGCCGGCCATCGGCGGTGATGACCGTCCAGCCGTCGGGCAGCATCAGCCATTCGTGCGTGCCGGCGTTGATCATCGGCTCGATGGTGAAGGTCATGCCGGGGATGAGGCGCGGCCCCGTGCCGGGCTGGCGGATGTGGGACACGGACAGGTCGCCGTGCAGGGCGCGGCCGATCTCGTGTCCGCCCCACTCGTGGACGACGGTGACGCCCTGGGTATCGGCGTAGCCCTCGATGGCCCGGCCGATGTCGTTGAGGTGGTAGTTGTACTGCGCCACCTCGATGCCCCGCCGCAGCGCTTCGCGGCCGATGGCCAGCAGGCGCTCCGCCTCCGGCGACACCTGGCCGACGGGGTAGGTGACACAGGCGTCGCCGCAGAAGCCCTTGTAGCGCAGACCGATGTCGATGCCGACCACATCCCCCTCGTGGAGGATGCGCTCATCGGGCAGGCCGTGGCAAATCTCGTGGTTGACCGAAGCGCAGATGACGCCGGGGAAGGGCGGGTGCTCCCGGCCGCGGCCGCGGTAGCCTTTGTAGAGTGTCTCCGCGCCTTGCTTGTAGATGTGTTCTTCGACCAGGCGATCCAGCGCTTTGAGCGAGATGCCGGGGCGGATGCTGTCCTGAAGGATGTCGAAACATTCGGCGACGAGCCGGCCGGACGCGCGCATCCGGGCGAGTTCTTTAGCGTTCTTGAGTCTCATAATCGACCACGGAGTATAACACAAAACAGGCCCACCGCTTGCGTGTGGTTGGTATCTGGGTGGCTCCTCGCGCTGCCGGCAGCGCCAAAAGCAACAGTCAGCAAGTAATAAAAAGTATTGATATTGCTATTAAGATTATTGACATTTATCAAAAGAAAATGTAGACTGTGGCTAGAAATCCGAAAGGCGGGGGATGACGAGGTTGACGATGGACGAATCCTTGACAAGGGCGCGCTCGATGCGCCCCTTCCTGACCCTATGGGTCGGACAGGTGTTTTCGCTGCTGGGCAGCCAGCTGGTGCAGTTCGCGCTCATCTGGTGGCTGACGCAGCAGACCGGCTCGGCCACCGTTCTGGCCATCGCCTCCATCGTGGGCATCGCTCCCCAGGTGGTTCTCGGTCCCTTCGTCGGCCCGCTGGTGGATCGCTGGAATCGGCGCTGGACGATGATCATCGCCGACGGCGCGGTGGCGCTGGCCACGGCGGCGCTGGCCGTTCTGTTCTGGCTGGGCCTGGCCGAAACGTGGCATGTCTACGTCATCCTCTTCGTTCGCGCCGTGGGCGGCACGTTCCACGGCCCGGCGATGACGGCATCGACCGGGCTGATGGTGCCGGAGGCCTATCTGACGCGCGTCCAGGGCCTCAACCAGATGCTCAACGGCGGGATGAGCGTCATCTCGGCCCCGCTGGGCGCATTGCTGCTGCAACTGCTGCCGCTGCAAGGCGTGCTAATGATCGACATCGTCACGGCGGTCATCGCCATCACGACCGTCCTGCTGGTCCACGTGCCCCAGCCGCGCCACGCCGCCGACGAAGCAACCCACAACTCGGCCGCCCGTCAATACTGGGCCGACTTGCGCGCCGGCCTGCGCTACGTCCTCGGTTGGCGCGGCCTGCTCATCCTGATGGTCATGGCCACGTTCATCAATCTGGTGCTGGCCCCATCGACGAGCTTCCTGCCGCTGCTGGTGCAGGGCCACTTCCAGGGCACGGCCTGGCATCTGGGCGCGCTGGAGGCCGGGTTGGGCGTCGGCGTGATCGCCGGCGGGCTGTTGCTGGGCGCGTGGGGCGGCTTCAAGCGGCGCATCTTCACGTCGCTGGTGGGCCTTGTCGGCCTGGGGCTGGGCGTTCTCATGATCGGCCTTGTGCCGGCGTCGCTCTTCCCGCTGGCGGTCGTGGCGATGGGCCTGATGGGTATGATGTCGGCCATCACCAACGGCCCCCTCATGGCCGTCATGCAGGCCACGGTTGACCCGTCCATGCAGGGGCGCGTCTTCACGCTGCTCAGCAGCGCGGCGACGGCGATGATGCCTCTTGGCCTGGCGCTGGCCGGGCCGCTGGCCGACGTCATCGGCGTGCGAACGTGGTTTCTGATCGGCGGGCTGGTGACGCTGGCCATTGGCGTCAGCGGCTTCTTCTTCCGCTCGCTGGCTGCGCTGGAGCAGGAGGGCGGCCAACACCCCGCCGCCCCCGTGCCGCCGGCCCTACCGATGGCGACGCCGGCCGACTAGGGGGTAGGGGCCAGGGCGCAGCGCTCTTCCCTAGCCCCTACCCCCTACCACCTAGCCCCTAGTCGGCCGGTTGTCTTTCAGATCGACGTCGTGATCGACCGCAGGGCGATGCCGAACAGGAACAGCGTCGTGAAGGCCAGCACCCACTGCGCCCGGTTGGTGTCGTCGCCGCGCAGGACGGAGACGTAGATGAACGGCAGGAAGATCAGGGCGAAGACGCCATAGAGCAGGTGAATTTCCGGCCGCGCTATCTGTGCGCTGCCGCCGCCCAGCCAGAGGATGCCGCCCATGACCGCCTGGGCCACGAAGATGAGCTGGCCGATGAACGCCGCGCCGAGATAGTTGGCGTTGACCGACTGGCCGCGGATGGCGCGGAATAGCCCCCACAGCCCCAGAATCAGGAAAAACAGCCACGCCGTGTTGGACAGCGCGTGGTGGATATTGACGAGTGTTGACATGATGGCGTGCCTCGATGGGCGAGTGTAGCAGCGGCGGCGGCCTTGTCAAAGCAGGGACAGGGCCGGGTGGTTACGGTACAATACACTCATGGAGTCGTATCAACGCGCCCTCGATTATCTCTACAGCTTCATCAACTTCGAGCATAAGTCCCTCGATCGCTACCAGGCGGCCAAGATCGACGTCGATCGGCCGCGGCGGTTGCTGGCCCTGCTCGGCGACCCGCACAAGCGCTTCCCGTCCATCCACATCGCCGGCACGAAGGGCAAAGGCTCCGTGGCGGCCATGTCGGCCGCCTGTCTGCGCCTGGCCGGGCTGCGCGTCGGCCTCTACACCTCGCCCCACCTGCGCGAGTTCCGCGAGCGCATCCGCATCCTGACGCCCGACGACGCCGACGGCCGCATCTCCGAGGCGGCGTTCGTCGAATCAATGGCCCGCGTGCGCCCGGCCGTGGAGCAGACGCCGGGCATCACCTGGTTCGAGATCGTCACCGCGCTGGCCTTCGACTACTTCGCTGCCGCCGGTGTGGACACCGCCGTCGTCGAGGTGGGCCTGGGCGGGCGGCTGGACGCCACCAACGTGCTGCTGCCGGACGTGGCCGTCATCACCAGTCTGAGCCTCGACCACACCCAGCTATTGGGCAACACGCTGGCCGAGATCGCCTTCGAGAAGGGCGGCATCATCAAGACGGGCGTGCCGGTGGTCGTCGCGCCGCAACCGCCGGAGGCGCTGGCCACGCTGGAGGGCCTCGCCGCCGAGCGAGGCGCGCCGCTGGTCGCCGTCGGCCGCGATTGGCGCTACGAGGTGACGCGGCCGGGCGAGCAACAGGTCGTTACCACTGCCGGCGGCCCGGCGCAGACGTTCATCCCGCCGGGCACGGTCTTCCCCGTCGGCCTGCGCGGCCGCCACCAGGCCGACAACGCCGCCGTCGCCCTGGC
>ERZ724512.1196-NODE-1196-length-12153-cov-8.615970_pt1 | contig 12153 bp, 10 predicted proteins | sample MGYA00376045_ERZ724512 | MGnify/ENA primary metagenome ERZ724512 (study PRJEB28724, sample SAMN07190883) | activated sludge metagenome | isolation source: activated sludge of sewage treatment plant in Hong Hong | place: Hong Kong | collected 2016-03-17 ... | reverse complement strand
TCTCCTTGATCCGCGCGCGGCCGTGCTGGCCGGGCGGGTAGGGGCGCTTCTCGAACGACTGATCGCCGCCGACGAGGTCGACGCCGAGGCGACGCGACTTGCGCGTCATCGGTCCCGTGTAACGAGCCATTTGTCTCTTTCTCCCTCAGCCCTAGACCCGGCGCCGCTTCGGCGGACGGCAGCCGTTGTGCGGCTGCGGGGTGACGTCGGAAATCGCGCCCACCTCCAGGCCGGCGGCCTGCAGCGAGCGGATCGCGGTCTCACGGCCCGAGCCCGGACCCTTGACGAACACGTCGACCTTCTTGACGCCGTGCTCCTGCGCCTTGCGGGCGGCGTTCTCGGCGGCCAGCTGCGCGGCGAACGGGGTCGACTTACGCGACCCCTTGAAGCCGACGTGACCCGACGACGCCCAGGCGATCACGTTGCCCTGCGGATCGGTGATCGACACGATGGTGTTGTTGAACGTGCTCTTGATGTGCGCGGCGCCGTGCGGGACGTTCTTCTTCTCGCGCTTGCGTCCCTTGGCGGCACCCTTCTTCGGGCCCGCGGCAGCTTTCTTTGCAGGAGGCATCTACTTACCTGGCCTTCTTCTTGCCGGCGATGGTGCGCTTGGGGCCCTTGCGGGTGCGCGCGTTGGTCTTGGTCCGCTGGCCGCGCACCGGCAGGCCGCGGCGATGCCGCAGGCCCTGGTAGCAGCCGATCTCGATCTTGCGGCGGATGTCGGCCTGCACCTCGCGGCGCAGGTCGCCCTCCACCTTGAGGTTGCCCTCGATGTAGTCGCGCAGCTGGGTCAGCTGATCGTCGGTCAGGTCCTTGGTGCGCAGATCCCGGTCGATGCCGGTGGCCGCCAGGATCTCCTGGGAGCGGGTACGGCCGACGCCGTAGATGTAGGTCAGCGCGATCTCCATGCGCTTGTCGCGCGGAAGATCGACGCCCACTAGACGTGCCACAGTGGTGGTTTTCCTTCTCTATGCGGAGGTCTTTTCCCAGTCCGTTCCCCTCGCGGGGCCCGGCCTCCGTGCCGGGCGTGGATGAACGGCGTATCCGTTCAGTGGTACTGGGAGGTCTGCATTCAGTTGTGGGTACTGCTGTCGGCTGGTTCAGCCTTGCCGCTGCTTGTGGCGGGGATCGGAGCAGATCACCATGACCCGCCCATGCCGGCGGATCACCCTGCACTTGTCGCAGATCGGCTTGACGCTCGGGTTCACCTTCACGGCTGTCGTCGATCCTGTTCTGATAGTCGGTACTGGTCGGGCGATTACTTGTAGCGGTACACGATGCGGCCCCGGGACAGGTCGTAGGGAGAGAGCTCCACCACGACGCGGTCCTCGGGCAGGATGCGGATGTAGTGCTGCCGCATCTTGCCGCTGATGTGTGCGAGCACCTTGTGACCGTTCTCCAGCTCAATGCGGAACATCGCATTGGGCAGGGGCTCGACCACGCGGCCCTCGACCTCGATGGCACCGTCTTTCTTGGCCATACTTCTCGGCGATCCTGTCGTTTCGTTCGGTTTCGTATCTGTTGCGCCCGTGCTCGGGCAGCCTCAGCTCCGACCAATCAACGTGGGAAACCAGATGGAAGTTTCAGCCATTCCAGCAAGCACACAAAGAAGCCGGCGCGGTGGCCGCACCGTTGGTCCATGCTACTCGCTGAGCGGCCGTACCCAAAATCCGCGCCGAACAGGCACGAACGGGTAAACGGCGCATACTGGTCAGCGATGACTGGAGCCGAACGCCAGCGCAGAAAACCCATCCTCCTCACCGTCGACGACGACCCCGCCGTATCGCGCGCCGTGGGCCGCGACCTGCGCCGCCGCTACGGCGAGGACTACCGGATCGTCCGGGCCGAATCCGGGCCCGACGCCCTGGCGACGCTGCACGAACTCAAGCTGCGCGGCGAGACGGTGGCGGTGTTCGTCGCGGACTACCGGATGCCGCAGATGAGCGGCATCGAGTTCCTCGAGGAGGCGATGGACCTGTACCCGATGGCGCGGCGGGTGCTGCTGACCGCCTACGCCGACACCCACGCCGCCATCGACGCCATCAACGTCGTCGACCTCGACCACTACCTGCTCAAGCCGTGGGATCCGCCCGAGGAGAAGCTCTACCCCGTCATCGACGGGCTGCTGGAGGCGTGGCGCGCGACCGGCGAGCGCGCGATTCCGCACACCAAGGTCGTCGGCCACCCCTGGAACGCGCGCTCCTCGCAGGTGCGCGAGTTCCTGAGCCGCAACCGGCTGCACTACACCTGGTTCCGCGCCGACGAACCGCGCGGCGGTCAGCTTCTGGACGCGGCCGGTCTCGACGGGATGACGCTTCCGGTGGTGATCACCGAGGGCGGCCAGACCCTGGTCGACCCGCCCGACGCCGAGCTCGCGGCGACGCTGGGCCTGACCACCACCCCGGCCGGCGACTTCTACGACCTGGTCGTCATCGGCGGCGGCCCGGCCGGTCTGGCCGCGGCGGTCTACGGCGCCTCGGAGGGACTCGACACGGTGCTCATCGAGCGGACCGCGACGGGCGGTCAGGCCGGTCAGAGCTCCCGGATCGAGAACTACCTCGGGTTTCCCGACGGACTGTCCGGCGCGCAGCTGGCCGAACGGGCGCGCCGGCAGGCGGAGAAGTTCTCTGCCGAGCTGATCACCGCCGCCGAGGTGGTCGGGCTGCAGATCGACGGCAACGCGCGGACCGTCCTGCTGTCCGACGGCCGGTCGATCGGAACCCGCGCGGTGATCCTGGCGATGGGCGTGGAGTACCGGCAACTGGCTGCCGCGGGCTGCGCCGAGCTGACCGGCGCCGGCGTGTACTACGGCGCGACGGCGTCGGTGGCCGCCGAGTGCGACGGTGACGTGGTGTATGTGATCGGGGGCGCCAACTCGGCCGGCCAGGCCGCGATGAACCTGTCCCGGTACGCCAAGAAGGTGACGATCGTCAGCCGGCGGGCACTGGAGGACTCGATGTCGCACTATCTGATCGAGCAGATCCGGGCGACGGAGAACATCGCCGAGCTGCCCGACACCGTGGTGCACGCCGCGGCCGGCGACGGGCATCTGGAGGGCATCACCCTGGAGAACACCCGCACCGGCGAGCGCACCGACGTCGACTGCGGGCGGATGTTCGTCTTCATCGGCGCGGAGCCGCGCACCAACTGGCTCGACGGCATCGTGGCGCGCGACGACCACGGTTTCATCCTGGCCGGACCCGACCTCCGGAGCGACGCGGACGTCTCAGTGGGCTGGACCCTGGACCGCCCGCCGCATCACCTGGAAACAAGTGTGCCGGGTGTGTTCGTTGCAGGGGACGTGCGCGCCGAATCCGCCAAACGGGTGGCCGCCGCGGTCGGCGAGGGCTCGATGGCGGTGATGTTCGTGCACCGGTACCTGGCCGAGGCCTGAGCGGCCCGAGAAGGGAGACACCATGGGCGAGGCGTGCCTGCCGTCCGAGCTGCGAACCCTGTTCCTGTTCCAGGACCTGACCGACGAGCAGTTGGCCAAGCTGTGCGCCAACGGCCGAATCGCCCACTACGAGCCCGGGCCGATCTGCCTCGAGGGCGACCCGGCGACCTGTTTCTACGTGCTCATCGACGGCGAGCTGGTGATGTCCAAGCGGTCCGGCGGGGTGGACATCGAGACGGTGCGCACCGCGCAGCCCGGGGTGTACTGCGGGGCGTGGAGCGCGTTCGTCGACGGAGTGCCGCAGCTGTACGAGTCGTCGGTGCGGGCGACGGTGCCGTCGCGGTTCTTCGTGCTCGACGCCGCCGAGTTCGGCCGCTTCGTCAAGGGTGAGTTCCCGATGGCCGTGCATCTGCTCGACGGGCTGAAGGTGGGCGGGCTGCGGCAGCGCAAGATCATCGATCAGCGCGAGAAGCTGCTGGCGCTGGGCACCATCACCGCCGGGCTGACCCATCAACTGAACAACCCGGCGGCGGCGAACGCCCGCGCGGTCGCCGATCTGCGCGAGGGCGTGGGCCGGATGCGGCACAAACTGGCGATGCTGGCCGACGGGCAGTTCAGTCCCGAGGCGCTGCGCGCCCTGGTCGGCATCCAGGAGGAGGTCGCCGAGCAGGTCGCGAAGTCGCAGAAGCTGGAGCTGTCGGCGCTGGAGACGTCGGACCGCGAGGAGCAGATCGGGGATTGGCTCGAGGCGCACGGCATCTCGCTGGCGTGGGAGTACGCGCCGACGTTCGTCGAGGCCGGCCTGGATGTCGACTGGCTGGAGCGGGTGGCGGCCTCGGTCGAATCGGTGGACTGCTCCGCCTCGCTGCAGGGCGCGGTCGGCTGGCTGAAGTACACCATCGACGCCGAGCTGATGATGAACCAGATCGCCGAAGCCAGCCAACGCATTTCGGCGCTGCTGGCCGGCGCCAAGCAGTACTCCCAGATGGATCGTGCGCCGTATCAGAGCGCCAACCTGCGCGACCTGCTCAAGAGCACCCTGATGATGTTCGGCGACAAGGTCGGTCCCGACCGGCCGATCAAGAAGGTCTGGGAGTACGACGCAGCCATTCCCGAAATACTCTGCTACCCAGGCGATCTCAACCAGGTCTGGACCAACGTCATCGAGAACGCGATCCAGGCGATCCAGTCCGGCGGCGGCACCGGCACGCTGACCATCCGCTCGACCCTGGAGGGCGGCCGCTCCGACTCGGACCAGCCGATGGTGCGCGTCGAGATCGGCGACGACGGCCCCGGCATCCCGGAGGACATCGCGGACCGGATCTTCACTCCGTTCTTCACCACCAAACCGTTCGGGCAGGGCACCGGACTCGGCCTGGACCTGGCGTGGCGCATCGTCGTCGAGAAGCACCATGGCGAGCTGCGCGTCGAATCACGGCCCGGCGACACGCGTTTCATCATCCTGCTGCCGTTGCAGGCACCGGGACCCATTCAGACGGAAGGGACACCATGACCCAGGACTCGATCCACGTGCCACTCAAACCCGACCTGGGCCGGTTCGGGGTGTGGACCGGAGGGCCGGTCACCCCGGAGCAGGCCGCGCAGATCGAGGGCCTGGGCTACGGCGCGGTCTGGGTCGGGGGTTCGCCGGCGGCCGGCCTGGAGTTCGCCGAGCCGATTCTGGCCGCGACCGAACGGCTGCAGTTGGCCACCGGCATCGTCAACATCTGGACCGCGCCCGCCGACGAGGTCGCCGCGTCGTACCACCGGATCGAAAAGGCTTATCCGGGAAGGTTTCTGCTCGGCATCGGCGTCGGCCACCCCGAACACACCCAGGAGTACGTCAAGCCGTACGAGGCCCTGACCTCCTATCTCGACGCGCTCGACGCGGCATCGGTGCCGACCAGTCGCCGGGTGATCGCCGCGCTGGGGCCGCGCGTGCTGACCCTGGCCCGGGACCGCAGCGCCGGGGCACACCCGTACCTGACGACACCCGAGCACACCGCGCGGGCCCGCGAACTCGTCGGCAACTCGGTGTTCCTGGCGCCCGAGCACAAGGCGGTGCTCACCCGGGACGCGGCGCAGGCCCGGGAGATCGGCCGCAAGACCGTCGACTTCTATCTGGATCTGAGCAACTACGTGAACAACTGGCGGCGGCTGGGATTCACCGCCGAGGACGTCGCGCGGCCGGGCAGCGACTCGCTGATCGACGCCCTGGTGGCGCACGGTACGCCGGAGATGATCGCGGCGCGGCTGACCGAGCATCTCGATGCCGGCGCCGATCACGTCGCCATCCAGGTGCTCGGACGGCGCGCCGACCTGCTGCCCACGCTGACCGAGTTGGCCGGGCCACTCGGGCTGGCCTGATCGCGGCCTTGCGTGCGCCTCACCGCAGTTACTAGGATATCCAAGTAATTCGGATCACCGCACGCCGCGAGGCTTGCCGAAAGGCCTTCCCCATGAGTTCCAACAGCACATCCATTCAGCATTTCGTCGACGGCCGGCGCAGCAATTTGTCGTCCACCCGGACCGCCGACGTCCTCAACCCCAGCACCGGCCAGGTGCAGGCGCAGGTCTTGATGGCGTCGGCCGCCGACGTCGACACCGTCGTGGCCTCCGCTGTCGAAGCGCAGAAGGAATGGGCGGCCTGGAACCCACAGCGCCGCGCCCGCGTCATGATGAAGTTCATCGAACTGGTCAACGCCAACGTCGAAGAGTTGGCGGAACTCCTCTCCCTCGAGCACGGCAAGACCGTCGCCGACTCCAAGGGCGACATCCAGCGCGGCATCGAGGTGATCGAGTTCGCGATCGGCATCCCGCACCTGCTCAAGGGTGAGTTCACCGAGGGCGCCGGCTCCGGCATCGACGTGTACTCGATCCGCCAGCCCCTCGGCGTGGTCGCCGGGATCACCCCGTTCAACTTCCCGGCGATGATCCCGCTGTGGAAGGCCGGTCCGGCGCTGGCATGCGGAAACGCCTTCGTGCTCAAGCCTTCCGAGCGCGACCCGTCGGTACCGGTCCGCCTCGCCGAACTCTTCCTCGAAGCCGGCCTGCCACCCGGCGTGTTCCAGGTGGTGCACGGCGACAAGGAAGCGGTCGACGCGCTGCTCACCCACCCCGACATCAAAGCGGTCGGCTTCGTCGGCAGCTCCGACATCGCGCAGTACATCTATTCGACGGCCGCGGCCCACGGCAAGCGCTCGCAGTGCTTCGGCGGCGCCAAGAACCACATGATCGTGATGCCCGACGCCGACCTCGACCAGGCCGTCGACGCGTTGATCGGCGCGGGCTACGGCAGTGCCGGTGAGCGCTGCATGGCGATCAGCGTCGCGGTGCCGGTCGGTGAGGAAACCGCAAACCGGTTGCGCGCCAGGCTCATCGAGCGGATCAACCAGCTGCGGGTGGGCCACAGCCTGGACCCCAAGGCTGATTACGGGCCGCTGGTCACCGGTGCGGCGCTACAGCGTGTCCGTGACTACATCGACGCCGGCGTGGCCGCCGGAGCCGAGATCGTCATCGACGGTCGCGAAAAGGGCAGCGACGAACTGACTTTCGACGACGACAGCCTCGAGAACGGCTTCTTCATCGGGCCCACCCTGTTCGACCACGTCACCCCCGACATGTCGATCTACACCGACGAGATCTTCGGCCCGGTGCTGTGCATCGTGCGGGCCCACGATTACGAAGAGGCCCTTCGGCTTCCGAGCGAGCACGAGTACGGCAACGGTGTGGCGATCTTCACCCGCGACGGCGACGCCGCGCGCGACTTCGTCTCCCGCGTGCAGGTCGGCATGGTCGGCGTCAACGTGCCGATCCCGGTTCCGGTGTCCTACCACACCTTCGGCGGCTGGAAGCGCTCCGGCTTCGGCGACCTCAACCAGCATGGGCCGCACTCGATCCTGTTCTACACCAAGACCAAGACCGTCACCGAGCGGTGGCCTTCGGGCATCAAGGACGGCGCCGAGTTCGTCATCCCGACGATGAAGTGAACTGAAGTATCCGAATGCCCGCTCACCGAGGAGGCCTAGAGATCGCCCACCGAGTGGCGGAGCGTCCGCAGCACGTCGGTCAGCTCGGCGGCCTCCTCGGGCGAGAGGTCGGGGAGCGCGAACCTGGCCCGGTTCAGGGCGTCGGTCGCCTCCTCGACGACCCGGCGGCCCTCACCGGTGATCTTCGCGAGGACGACCCGGCGGTCCTCGGGGGACGGCGAGCGGGTCACCAGCCCGCGCCGCTCCAGCCGGGTGATCACGCTCGTGACAGAGGTCGGATGCACCATCAGGCGGCTGCCCATCTTCCCCATCGGAAGCTCGCCGGAGCGGGAGAAAGCGAGCAGCCGGAGCGCCTCGAAGGCGGCGAAGGTCAAGCCGTGGGGCTTGAGGATCGCCTCGATCCGGCTGAGGACCAACTGCTGGACCCGCATCACCGAGGTCACAGCCGCCATGTGGTCGGCGTGGCCGGGCCAGCGGGCCTGCCATTGGCGATAGGCCTCGGCCAGCGGATCGGCGCTCATCGGGAACACCGTAGCGGTGGTTGACGCAGCGGCCTCATAACGAAATACTTTAACTTCAAACTATTGGACTTCAAAGTACTCTGGGAGAGCGATGGAACTGCACAAGCCGGCCAACCCGGTGCGGTTCGTGACGGCCGCTTCGCTGTTCGACGGGCACGATGCCGCGATCAACATCATGCGGCGGATTCTGCAGGCCCAAGGGGCCGAGGTGATCCATCTCGGCCACGACCGGTCGGTGCGCGAGGTCGTCGCGGCGGTGGTGGAGGAGGACGCCCAGGGCGTCGCAATCAGCTCCTACCAGGGCGGGCATATCGAGTACTTCGAGTTCCTGGCCACCGCGCTCGCCGACGCGGGGGCCGGTGACGTGAAGATCTTCGGCGGCGGGGGCGGCGTGATCGTCCCGGCCGAGATCGAACGGCTGGCCGCCGCGGGTGTCAAGATCTTCTCCCCCGAGGACGGCCAGCGCCTCGGCCTGCCCGGCATGATCAACGAACTGGTGGCCGCCTGCGACGTCGACCTGAGCATGTACCCGGCGAGCCCCGAGGCGGTGCTCTCGGGCGACCGCCACGCGCTGGCCCGCACCTTCACCTGCCTTCAGGCTGCCAAGCCCCTCGACCCGGCGATCCGCACCGGCCGGCGCGTACCCGTCCTGGGCATCACCGGGACAGGTGGGTCCGGCAAGTCTTCGCTCACCGACGAACTCGTCCGGCGGCTCCGCGTCGACCAGCAGGACAAGACGCGCGTCACGGTCCTCGCCGTGGACCCAACCCGCCGCCGGGGTGGTGGCGCGCTGCTCGGCGACCGCATCCGGATGAACTCCCTCGACGGTGACCGCATCTTCTTCCGCTCGCTCGCCACGCGCGGCTCCCACGAGCTTCCCGAGAACATCGGTGAGATCATCGCCGCGGCCAAGGCCGTCTCGGATCTGGTGATCCTCGAGACTCCCGGCATCGGGCAGGGCGACACCGCGATCGTCCCGCTGGTCGACGTCTCGTTGTATGTGATGACGCCCGAGTTCGGGGCGCCCTCCCAGCTCGAGAAGATCGACATGCTCGACTTCGCCGACGTCGTCGCGATCAACAAGTTCGAGCGTCGCGGCGCGCAGGACGCCCTGCGCGACGTCTCCCGCCAGCTCATCCGCAACCGCGAGGACTTCAGCGCGCGGCCCGAGGACATGCCCGTCTACGGCACCAGCGCCGCGACCTTCGACGACGACGGCGTCACCGCCCTGTACCAGCACCTGATGGGGCTGCTCGCCGAGCACGGCCTGTCGCTGGAGCCCGGCACGCTGCCGAAGGTCTCCGTCCGGTCGTCGACCAAGACGGCCCAGATCGTCCCACCCGCGCGGATCCGCTACCTCGCCGAGATCTCCGAGACGGTCCGCGGCTACCACGCGCAGACCGTCCGGTCAGCGGCCGCCGCGCGGCGGATCCAGCATCTGACCACCGCGCAGCGCGAGCTGGCCGCGCCGGGCCCGATCGACACGCTCGTCGAGGACGCCCGCGCCGCCCTGCCGGCCGCGGACGCGGCCCTGCTCGACGAGTGGCCCGCGACCGTGGCGGCCTACTCCGGCGACGAGCAGGTCGTGCGCATCCGCGACCGCGAGATCCGGACGGCCCTGACCCAGGAGTCGCTGTCGGGCAACCGGATTCGCCGTGTCGCGCTGCCGCGCTATGAGGACCACGGGGAACTGCTCCGGTTCCTTCGCGCCGAGAACCTGCCGGGCCGCTTCCCGTTCACCGCCGGGGTCTTCCCCTTCAAGCGCGACGGCGAAGACCCCGCCCGGATGTTCGCCGGCGAGGGCGACGCGTTCCGTACCAACCGCCGCTTCAAGCTGCTGTCGGCCGACGCCCCGGCGACGCGGCTGTCCACGGCGTTCGACTCGGTCACCCTCTACGGACGCGACCCGGGCGACAGCCCCGACGTCTACGGCAAGGTCGGGACGTCCGGCGTGTCGATCGCGACCCTGGATGACATGAAGGCCCTGTACGACGGCTTCGACCTGGCCTCGCCGACCACGTCGGTGTCCATGACGATCAACGGGCCCGCGCCGACGATCCTCGCGTTCTTCCTCAACACCGCGATCGACCAGGGCGTCGCGAAATTCCAGGAGGAGAACGGACGGGCCCCCGACGAGGCCGAGGCCGAGGAGATCCGCGTCCGCACGCTCCAGACCGTCCGGGGAACGGTGCAGGCCGACATCCTCAAGGAGGACCAGGGGCAGAACACCTGCATCTTCTCCACCGAGTTCAGCCTGCGGATGATGGGCGACATCCAGGAATGGTTCATCGAACGCGGAGTGCGGAACTTCTATTCGGTCTCGATCTCCGGCTACCACATCGCGGAGGCCGGAGCCAACCCCGTCAGCCAGCTCGCCTTCACGCTCGCCAACGGCTTCACCTACGTCGAGACCTACCTGGCCCGCGGCATGGACGTCGACGACTTCGCGCCCAACCTGTCGTTCTTCTTCTCCAACGGCATGGACCCGGAGTACACCGTTCTCGGCAGGGTCGCGCGCCGCATCTGGGCGGTCGCGATGCGGGACCGGTACGGGGCGAACGAACGCTCCCAGAAGCTCAAGTACCACATCCAGACCTCGGGCCGGTCCCTGCATGCCCAGGAGATGCAGTTCAACGACATCAGGACGACGCTGCAGGCACTGATCGCGCTCTACGACAACTGCAACAGCCTCCACACCAACGCCTACGACGAGGCGGTCACCACCCCGACCGACGAGTCGGTGCGACGCGCCCTGGCGATCCAGCTGATCATCAACCGCGAGTGGGGGCTCGCGATGAACGAGAACCCGCTGCAGGGCGCGTTCATCATCGACGAACTCACGGATCTGGTCGAGGAGGCCGTCCTGGCCGAGTTCGAGCGGATCAGCGAGCGTGGCGGCGTGCTCGGGGCGATGGAGACCGGCTACCAGCGGGGTCGGATCCAGGACGAGTCGATGCTGTACGAGCAGCGCAAGCACGACGGGAGCCTGCCGATCGTCGGGGTCAACACGTTCCGGAGCCCGCATGACGAGGAGGCCCACGGGCCCATCGAACTGGCCCGCGCGACCGAGGCGGAGAAGCGCTCGCAGCTGGAGCGCGTCCGGTCGTTCCAGGACGCGCACCGCGGTGAGGCCGAGGCCGCCCTGCGGCTGCTGAAGGACACCGTCCGCGGCGGCGGCAACGTGTTCGCGGTCCTCATGGACGCCGCGCGGGTCTGCTCGCTTCAGCAGGTCACCGAGGCGTTCTTCGAGGTGGGCGGCCAGTACCGGCGCAACATCTGACATGACCGACGTCGCAGTCCTGGGGTTGGGTCACATGGGTGGACCGATGGCCGCCAAGCTCGTCGCGGCCGGGCACACCGTGCGCGGGTTCGACCCGGTGCCCGCGGCGGCCGAAGCGGCAAAGGCCAACGGCGCCAACATCTTCGGCAGCGGCGCCGAAGCGGTCACCGACGCCGACGTGGTGATCACCTCGCTGCCCAACGGTGCGATCGTCAAGGCCTGCTACGACGAGGTGCTGCCCGCGGCCACGGCGGGCGCGCTATTCATCGACACCTCGACGATCTCGGTCGCGGACGCCCGCGATATCCATGAGCAGGCCACCGAGGGCGGATTCGCACAGCTGGACGCCCCGGTGTCCGGAGGCGTCAAGGGCGCCGTCGCGGGCACGCTGGCATTCATGATCGGCGGCACCGACGAGGCCGTCGACGCCGCCCGGCCGATCCTGGAACCGTTGGCGGGCAAGATCATTCACTGCGGGGCTTCCGGCACCGGCCAAGCGGCCAAGCTCTGCAACAACATGGTGCTGGCGGTCCAGCAGATCGCGATCGGTGAGGCGTTCGTGCTGGCCGAAAAGCTGGGACTGTCCGCGCAGGCGCTGTTCGACGTCATCACCGGCGCCACCGGGAACTGCTGGGCCGTCCATACGAATTGCCCTGTGCCCGGCCCGGTTCCGGCATCGCCGGCCAACAACGACTTCACGCCGGGCTTCGCCACCGCGCTGATGAACAAGGACCTCGGCCTGGCGATGGCCGCCGTGGAGTCGACGGGCGCGGCGGCGCCGCTGGGCTCGCACGCCGCGCAGATCTACGCGGATTTCGCCGAGGAGAACGCGGGCCTGGACTTCAGTGCGGTGATCACCACGTTGCGGAGGTGAGCGAGTCGGTGTCCGGCCCGCCGCCGGCCGGCTGTCGGCGTCGGCGCCCGGACCGGTCCCCGACCACGACCGGCGCGGCGAACGCAGTGAGCGTG
>ERZ724512.1194-NODE-1194-length-12156-cov-14.573176_pt1 | contig 12156 bp, 10 predicted proteins | sample MGYA00376045_ERZ724512 | MGnify/ENA primary metagenome ERZ724512 (study PRJEB28724, sample SAMN07190883) | activated sludge metagenome | isolation source: activated sludge of sewage treatment plant in Hong Hong | place: Hong Kong | collected 2016-03-17 ... | reverse complement strand
GACGCCCAGGGGGTGCGGGTGCCCGCTGGTGCGGCGCCGGCGACCGTCGCGGGCCTGGCGATGGCGGGCGTGCCACTGGTCGGCGAGGGGTTCGCGGCTGTCGACCTCGACGACCCGCTCGCCCGCGAGGAGCACAGCCTGCTGCTGCGGCGGGCCGCGATCGACGAGCACGGCTCGGTCGACTGGCAGCGTCCCGTCTCGGTCCTGCTCGCCACCCGGCGCCCCGAGCAGCTGGACTTCGCCCTGCGCCAGGTCGCGCGCCAGCGGGGCGTCTCGTCGCTGCAGCTGGTGCTCGCGCCGCACGGCTTCGACGTCGACCCCGCTCGGGTCCGCGACGCGGTCGGCACCGACGTGCGCGTCGTACCCGCCTCGGCGGACACGCTCTTCGGCGACGTCCTCCAGGCGGCCGCCCGGGCCGCCGACGGTGACGTGCTGCTGAAGATGGACGACGACGACTGGTACGCGCCCGACGTCGTCGCCGACCTGCTGCGCGCGCGGGCCTACAGCGGCGCGGAGGTGACCGGCATGCCGGCCGAGTTCCACTACCTCGCGCCGCGCGACCTGACCGTCAAGCGCGGCCACCCGACCGAGATGTACGCCCGCTTCGTCGCGGGCGGCACCCTTCTGGTCGACCGGTCGGTGCTCCGTGAGGTCGGCGGCTTCCGGTCGGTCCGCAAGTACGTCGACGCGCAGCTGCTCGCCGCCGTCACCGCCGCCGGCGGGGCGATCTACCGCACCCACGGGCTGGGCTACGTGCTGCGTCGCAACGAGTCCGGCCACACCTGGCAGGTCGACATGGACTACCTCCTGGACCCCTCCCGCGTGCAGCGCACCTGGGACGGGTTCACGCCCTCGCGGCTGATGGAGCTGTGAGGCGGCTGGCGAACGGGACCGCGCCGCGTCCTGGGTCGCGCGGCCCGCTCGACCACCGTCAGCGAGTCCGCTGGGGCGTCCTCGCTCAGCGGCGTCCGAGCGCCCGGACGGTCCAGCCGGCGCCTCGCCAGGTGTCGAGGTCGAGCTTGTTGCGGCCGTCGATGACCTGCTTGCGGCGCACGGTCTCCCCGAGGACGTCGAGGTCGACCTGGCGGAACTCGGGCCACTCGGTCAGGTGGAGCAGCAGGTCGGCGTCCCGCGCCGCGGCCAAGGCGGACTCGGCGTAGTCGAGGGTCGGGAACATCGCGCGCGCGGTGTCGTTCGCCTTGGGGTCGTAGACGGAGACCAGCGCGCCGCGCAGGTGCAGCTGGCCGGCGATCGAGAGGGCGGGGGAGTCGCGCACGTCGTCGCTCTCCGGCTTGAAGGCCGCCCCCCACACGGCGATCCGCGAGCGGGCGACGCTGCCGCCGAGCATCGTGGTCGCGATCTGCACGACCCGGGTGCGCTGGCGCAGGTTGATGTCGTCGACCTGGCGCAGGAACGACATGGTGTCCTCGACCCCGAGCTCGCCGGCGCGGTTGAGGAAGGCCCGGATGTCCTTGGGCAGGCAGCCGCCCCCGAACCCGACGCCGGCGTTGAGGAACTTGCGGCCGATGCGGTCGTCGTGCCCGATCGCGTCGGCGAGGTCGACGACGTCGCCGCCCGCGGCCTCGCACACCTCGGCGACCGCGTTGATGAAGGAGATCTTGGTGGCGAGGAACGCGTTCGCGGAGACCTTGACCAGCTCGGCGGTCGCGAAGTCCGTCACGACCACGGGGGTCCCGGTCGCGATCACCGGGGCGTAGAACTCCCGGAGCACGCCCTCGGCCCGCTGCGAGGCGACGCCGAAGACCAGCCGGTCCGGGCGCAGGGTGTCCTCGACCGCGAAGCCCTCGCGCAGGAACTCGGGGTTCCACGCCAGCTCGGCCTCGACGTCCGGGGCCAGCTCGGCGATCCGGTCGGACAGCCGCTCGGCGGTGCCCACCGGCACGGTCGACTTCCCGACGACCAGGGCGCCGTCGGTCAGGTACGGCGCGAGCGCGTCGACCGCGGAGTCGACGTACCGCACGTCGGCGCCCAGGCCGTCGTGGCGCTGGGGGGTGCCGACGCACACGAAGTGGATGTCACCGAAGGCGCCGGCCTCCTCGAAGGAGTCGGTGAAGCGCAGCTTCCCGGAGGCGACGTGGGTGGCGAGCAGGTCCTCGAGCCCGGGCTCGTAGAACGGGACCTTGCCGGACGCCAACGACTCGCGCTTGCCCGGGTCGATCTCGACGCCGAGCACGTCGTAGCCGAGCTCGGCCATGCTGGCGGCGTGGGTGGCGCCGAGGTAGCCACACCCGATGACGGTGACCTTCACGGGCGTCACTCTAGGAGCCCGACACCCTCAGGCCGGCAACGAGACGTTGAAGGATCTCCCTCAAACGGGTGGGGCTGGTGGCCAGGTTCACCCGGGTGTGACCGGGCAGCCCGGGCTGGTAGTCCGGTCCCGGCCCCAGCCGGACCCCGGCCGCCAGCGCCGCGGCCGCGGGGTCGTCGGCGTAGGCACGCAGGTCGAGCCAGGCCAGGTAGGTCGCCTCGAGCGGCCGCATCCGCGCCTCGGGCAGCTCCGCCGCCAGGACCTCCCCGAGCAGCCGGCGCTGGTCGTCGAGCCGCTCGACGAGCGCCGCCAGCCACGGGTCACCCTCGCTCCACGCGGCGACCCCGGCCACGATGCCGAGCGAGGACCAGGCGTTCTGCGCCGGCACGGGCAGCGCGCGGGCCCGGGCCCGGTCGCCCTCGTCGAGCAGGACGAGCTGGGCGCCGTGGACCGCCGGCATGTTGAAGGACTTCGACGCGCTGGTGACGACCACCGCGCGCTCGTCGACGGTGAGGTACGGCGTGAAGGTGGCGCCGGGCAGGGTCAGCGGGCCATGGATCTCGTCGGCGACCACGCGGACGTCGTACCGGCGGGCGAGCGCGGCCAGCTCCTCGAGCTCGCCGCGGGACCAGGCACGGCCGAGCGGGTTGTGGGGGTTGCACAGCAGGTAGGTGCGGGCACCCGCCTCGAAGGCGTGCTCGACGCGGTCGAGGTCGAGGGTGACCGCGTCGGCATCGGGGTCGAGGTCGACCGTGACGAGCTCGCGCCCGGTGACCGCGACGACGTCGCGGAAGGGCGGGTAGCACGGTTGCGGCACGACGACCGGCCCGGGCGGGCACAGCGCCTCCAGCGCCAGCCGGATGCCGCCCATGACCGAGCCGGTGGGGACGCAGGCGTCCTCGGCCAGGTCCCACGACCAGTGCCGCCGGGCGAACCCGGCGAACGCGGCGCCCAGCCCGCCGTCCCCGAAGGGCGGGTAGCCGGCCCCGCCCCCGCGGATCGCGCGGACCAGCGCCTCCTCGATCGGCTCGGCGAGCCGGAGGTCCATCTCGGCCACCCAGGCGGGCAGCACCCCCGGGTCGACGGCGCCCCACTTCAACGGGAGCGCGGTGCGGGCCTGGTCGTCGGTGAGGTCGCGGAGCACCCGCCCATTCAACCCGCCGGTCCCGGGCGGACCAGGGCGTTCGTCCCGAAAAACGACGGAACGCGTTGCGGGAGCGCGCTGAGCCCTACGATTTCGTCATGCGCCTGCGTGGAACCCTGGCCGTTGCCGCCGTCCCCCTGCTTCTCGCCGCCGTCGCCTGTGCCCCCGCCTCCGACGGTGACTCGACCGCGACCGACGGCGGGTCCGCCTCGCCGACCGGTGACCAGTGCGCGACCGACCAGCTGAACCTGAAGACCCCGGGCCAGCTGACGGTCGGCACCGACTCCCCGGCGTACGACCCGTGGTTCTCGAACGACGACCCGACCAACGGCAAGGGCTACGAGTCCGCGGTGGCGTATGCCGTCGCCGACCAGCTCGGCTTCACCGCCGACCAGGTGAAGTGGACGGTCGTGCCGTTCAACAAGTCCTATGCCCCCGGCCCCAAGGACTTCGACTTCGACATCAACCAGATCTCGATCACGCCCGACCGGGCCCAGAAGGTCGACTTCTCCGACGGCTACTACACCGCGGCGCAGGCCGTGATCGCGCTCAAGGACAGCCCGGTCGCCGGTGCGACGAGCGTCGACGACCTGAAGGACTACAAGCTCGGCGCCCAGACCGGGACGACCTCGCTGACGGCGATCCGCGAGGACATCCAGCCCTCGGAGGACCCGCTGGTCTTCCAGAGCACGAATGCCGCCAAGCAGGCGCTGCTCAACGGCCAGGTCGATGCGATCGTCGCGGACCTGCCGACGGCGTTCTACATCACCGCCGTCGAGATCCCCCAGGCGACGATGGTCGGCCAGTTCCAGCAGCAGAGCGGGACGCCGGAGGAGTTCGGGATGCTCTTCGAGAAGGGCAACCCGCTGGTCGCCTGCGTGAACCAGGCGCTCGCGACCATCAAGTCCGACGGCACCCTCGACGAGATCGAGCAGAAGTGGCTCAGCCAGACCGTGAACGTCCCCGTCCTGCAGTGACGCCTCGGTGAGCGAGCCGACCGGAGCCTGGCAGCCGAGCGCCCGAGAACGGGAGCGGCAGGACGTCCGGCGTCGCCTGAGGCGGCGCGCGCTCCTCGTCTCGACGGTCGCCACCGTCGTGTTCTTCGGGGTGCTCGGGGTCGTGGTCGTCACGTCACCGGGGTGGCCGACGGTCAAGGAGTACTTCTTCAACACCAGCGACGCCCGCGCGGTCTTCCCCGACGTCTGGCACGCCTTCTGGACCTACAACGTCAAGATGTTCCTGATCGCCGAGGTCCTCATCCTGGTGCTGGCCCTGGCGATCGCGCTGGTCCGGCAGACGCGCTCGCCACTGCTGCTGCCACTCCGGATCGTCGCGGTGGTCTACACCGACCTGTTCCGTGGGATCCCCACGATCCTGCTGGTCTTCATGCTGGGTTTCGGCATGCCGGCGCTCGGGCTCCAGGGCGTGCCGACGTCGCTGTTCTTCTGGGGTCTGGTCGCCCTCGTCCTCTCCTACGGCGCCTACGTCGCCGAGGTGATGCGGGCCGGCATCGAGTCCATCCACCCCTCGCAGATCGCCAGTGCCGACGCCCTCGGCCTCAGCCGGTTCCAGACGATGCGTCGGGTCGTCGTGCCGCAGGGCATCCGCCGCGTCGTCCCGCCGCTGCTCAACGACTTCGTGAGCCTCCAGAAGGACACCGCGCTGGTCGGCGTCATCGGTGTCTTCGACGCGATGTTCGCCGCGCAGGACTACAGCAACTACCACTTCAACTTCACGGCCTACACCGTCGTCGCCGGCTTCTTCATCGTCCTGACCGTCCCGCTCGCCCGGTTCACCGACCACCTGCAGCACCGGGCGATGGAGCGCGAGAGGCAAGGAGCCCGATGAGCGCCCTGGTCGAGGTGTCCGGGCTGCGCAAGTCGTACGACGACAAGGTCGTGCTCGACGACGTCTCGCTGACCGTCCAGCACCACGACGTCATCTGCCTGATCGGGTCCTCCGGGTCGGGCAAGTCGACGCTGCTGCGCTGCCTGAACCTGCTCGAGGAGATCGACGACGGCGTCATCACCTTCGAGGGCCGGGAGATCTCCGACCCTCGCGTCGACCCGCGCGAGGTGAGGTCGCGGATCGGAATGGTCTTCCAGGCCTACAACCTCTTCCCCCACCTGACCGTGCTGGAGAACTGCACCCTCGCGCCGAGGCTCGTGCACGGCGTACGACGGGCGGACGCCGACGCGCACGCGCGCGAGCTGCTCGCCCGGTTCGGCCTTCAGGACTACGCGGCCCAGCACCCCGATCGGCTCTCCGGCGGCCAGCAGCAGCGCGCCGCGCTCGTCCGGGCGATGTGCACCTCGCCGACCCTGCTGCTCCTCGACGAGATCACCGCCGCCCTCGACCCCGAGCTGGTCGGCGAGGTCCTCTCGATCGTGCGGTCGGAGGCCGAGGCCGGGACCACGATGATCATCGCCACCCACGAGATGGACTTCGCCCGCGACGTCGCCACCACCGTCTGCTTCCTGCACGAGGGCCGGATCCTCGAGCAGGGGCCGCCCGCCCAGATCTTCACCGCCCCCCGTGAGGAGCGGACCCGGCAGTTCCTGCGCCGCGTGCTGTAGGGAGCGAGACGGCAGACGGCAGAAGGTGGAGCCGGTGACGTACCTGGTACGTCACCGACTCCACCATCGCGTCAGAGCCGGCAGTCGGGGCCGCACCGTCGGGCTCGCCCGGTCCAGCCGGCTCGGACCAGGAGCGCGGCGACCCGGCCGGCGGTGCGGCACGGGCGGTCGAACACCTGACCCCAGCCGATCCGGATCGTCACCCGACCGTCGACCGCCGCGTCGAGGTCACGGTCGAGGTCCACGTCCCGCTGCTCGGCGTTGTCGTGGAAGAGCCGGCTGTCCAGCTCGACGATCAGCGGGAGCGGGTCGTAGTCGACGTCGCGCTGCGGTACGCCGACGCGTGCCCGCCCCGGGCGCTGCCGGTGGGCGCGGGGGAGCGCATGGGCTCGCTCGACCCGATCGAGATACGCTCGTTCGAGGGTCGAGCACGTCCCGTCGGCGATGTCCTCGAGGACGGACTCGAACCAGCTCCGCCGGCTCGCCCGGGGCCGCGCGTCCAGGGCGGCACGGATGCGCCGGGCCGTCGTCCGCCGGGACTGGCAGACGTCGGCCAGAATGCCGATCGCGGCCAGGTCCGACGGCTCGCGCATGGCGATGTCGAGCGCAGCCTCCTCCACCCGTAGACGCGGTGGGGCCGCGCTCGGCTGGACGCGCTCCGCGAGGCGGGCCACCCGCTGCACCCGGTAGCCGGGGAGGTCGGCAGTACGACGGGTCAGGGCGACGGCCACCTCGATCGGCGCAGCGTGGCCGGCGTCGGTCCAGCGCTGACCCAACGCAGCGCGCAGCGCGGACCGACCCGCCAAGGTGGCCGGTTCGTAGTAGAGGATCCCGGCCCACGCCTGCTGCAGCCAGGTCGGGCGACCCGTGTGGTCGACGAACACCCCCGGCAGCATGCGCGTGAGGTCCCGTCTCCGCAGCAGCCGCTCGATGTCGTGGGGTCGCAGCCCGCTCGCTGTCAGCTGTCGACGGGACACCGTGCCCGCCTGGGCTCGCAACAGCCTCTCCATCCCGTCAGTCCACCTCGGGACGCCCGGCAGCGCGACCGACGATCCACAGCCCGACGCTGACAGCACTTCTGTCATGATCGCCCCATGACCATCGAGCTCGGCCAGGGGACCGGACCACTGCGCGGCATCAGGGTCGTGGAGATCGCGGGGATCGGTCCGGGACCCCACGCGTGCATGATCCTGGCCGACCTCGGGGCCGACGTGATCCGCATCGAGCGCCCCGGCGGCCAGGCGCTCGCGGGGGGTGGCTCCCACATGCTGCTCAACCGCGGCCGGCCGAGCGTGGCGCTCGACCTCAAGCACCCGCGCGCGGTCCAGATCGTGCTCGAGCTGGTCGAGGGCGCCGACGTGCTCGTCGAGGGGATGCGCCCGGGCGTGACCGAGCGGCTCGGCATCGGACCCGACGACTGCCTCGCGCGCAACCCGCGCCTGGTCTACGGGCGGATGACGGGGTGGGGCCAGGACGGTCCGTTCGCCCAGACCGCCGGCCACGACATGAACTACATCGCGATCACCGGCGCGCTCTTCGGCCTCGGGCAGGACAAGAGCCGCCCGCACTTCCCGGCCAACCTGGTCGGCGACTTCGGGGGCGGCTCGACCTACCTGGTCATCGGGATCCTCGCCGCGCTCCTCGAGTCCCGGCTCAGCGGGCAGGGCCAGGTCGTCGACGCCGCGATCGTCGACGGCACCGCGCACCTCAACACGATGACCGCGGCGTTCCTCGCCTCCGGCGGCTACCGGGAGGAGCGTGCCGCCAACCTGCTGGACGGTGGCGTGCCCTACTACGACATCTACGAGACGTCCGACGGCCGCCACATGTCGGTCGGCGCGCTCGAGCCGCAGTTCTACGACGAGTTCGTGCGCCTGCTGGGCATCGCCGACACCGCGCCGGACCGGTACGACGCCGCGCAGGCCGACGCCCTGCGTGCCGTCATCACCGACACCTTCCGGCAGCGCACCCAGGCCGAGTGGGTCGAGGTCTTCGAGGGCACCGACGCCTGCGTCGCCGGCATCATCCCGCTCAGCGAGGCGGGCGAGCACCCGCACCTGAAGGCGCGGGGCACGCTCGTCCAGCACGACGGCCACCTGCAGCCGGCGCCCGCGCCACGGTTCTCGCGCACCGGGGCGACGATCGGCCGGGTCGCCGAAAGCGCCGGGGACAGTACCCGCGAGGCTCTTGCGGCCTGGGGGGTCGCCGACGTCGACGGGCTGCTCGAGTCGGGCGCCGCCGTCCAGGCATGAGCCGGGAACCGTGACGCCGTGAAGCCGTTCCTGTTCCTCGGCACCCGCGCGGAGGACGCCGCGGCCGACAGCGAGTACGCCGCCGTGCTGGCCTGCGCGGGCCTGGAGGAGCGTGACGTGCGTCGTCACCGGCTCGAGGCCGCCCCGCTGGGTCCGGTCGACCTGGACGACTGGTCCGGGATCGTCCTGGGCGGCGGACCCTTCAACTCCAGCGACCCCGAGGAGTCCAAGTCGCCGGTGCAGCGCCGCGCCGAGGGCGAGCTGCGCGAGCTGGCCGAGCGGGTCCTGGAGCGCGACTTCCCGTTCCTGGGCGCCTGCTACGGCGTCGGGGTGCTCGGCGGCCTGCGTGGTGGTCTCGTGGACCGCACGTACGGCGAGCCGATCTCGGCCACCCGGATCACCCTCACCGACGCCGGAGCGCTCGACCCGCTGCTCGGCGTGCTGCCCCGCGAGTTCGACGCGTTCCTCGGCCACAAGGAGGCGGTGACCCGACTGCCGGCCGGCGCCGTCCGGCTGGCGAGCAGCGCCGCGTGCCCGGTGCAGGCGTTCCGGATGGGGCAGCACGTCTACGCCACCCAGTTCCACCCCGAGCTCGACGTCGAGGGGCTGTGCCTGCGGATCGACACCTATCGTCACCACGGCTACTTCGAGCCGGGCGAGGCAGACGGGCTCCAGGCGATGGCCCGGACCAGCCACGTGCACGAGCCGCCACGCCTGCTCGCGGCGTTCGCCGAGCGGTACGCGCGCCGCTGACCACAGGCTATTGAACATCTGTCAACAAGCGGGTTAGGCTGCCCCGCATGAGCGAGCACGTCGACGTCCTCATCATCGGCGCGGGCCTGTCCGGGATCGGGGCGGCCTGCCGGCTGCGCACCGAGCACCCCGAGCGCAGCGTGGCGGTCCTGGAGGGTCGCGAGGTCAGCGGCGGGACCTGGGACCTGTTCCGCTACCCCGGCATCCGCTCGGACTCCGACATGTTCACCTTCGGCTACCAGTGGCGCCACTGGGAGGGCGACGTGGCGCTGGCCGACGGACCGGCCATCCTCGACTACCTCCGCACGGTCGCCCAGGAGTACGGCGTCGACCGGCTCGTCCGCTACCAGCACCGCGTCGTCGGCGCGAGCTGGGACTCGGTGGAGAACCGCTGGACCGTCGAGGTCGACCACGCCGGCGAGCCGGTGACGATCACGACCGACCTGCTCTGGGCGTGCGGGGGCTACTACGACTACGACCGGGGCTTCTCGCCCGAGCTCCCCGGGCAGGAGGACTTCGCCGGGCCGATCGTGCACCCCCAGCACTGGCCCGAGGACCTCGACTACACGGGCAAGAAGGTCGTGGTCATCGGGTCTGGCGCGACCGCCGTGACGCTGGTGCCCGCGATGGCCAAGGCCGGGGCGGGGCACGTGACGATGCTGCAGCGTTCGCCGACGTACATCCTCTCGCTGCCCGGGCGCGACCCGGTCGCGCGGCGCCTGCGCTGGCTGCCGTCGAAGGTCCGCTACCCGATCGTGCGATGGAAGGCGATCCTGGCCTCGATCGCGTTCTTCCAGCTCTCGCGCAAGCGGCCGGACATGGTGAAGAACTTCATCCGCAGGGAGGCCGTCAAGCAGCTGCCCGCGGGTGTCGACGTCGACGAGCACTTCAAGCCGGCGTACGACCCCTGGGACCAGCGGGTCTGCTTCGTGCCAGACGGCGACCTCTTCAAGACCCTGCGCAGCGGTCAGGCCTCCGTCGTCACCGACCACATCGAGCGGATCACGGAGCGGGGCATCGCGCTGCGCTCGGGCGAGGAGCTCGAGGCCGACGTGATCGTCACCGCCACCGGCCTGAAGCTCCAGGCGATGGGTGGCATCGAGCTCACCGTCGACGGGGCCGCGGTGAAGATGCCGGACACCATGACCTACAAGGCGCTGATGCTCAGCGACGTGCCGAACTTCGTCTTCACGATCGGCTACACCAACGCCTCCTGGACCCTCAAGGCCGACCTGGTCGCCGACTTCGTCTGCCGGCTGCTGACCTACATGGACGAGAACGGCGTACGCCGCGTGGTCGCCCCGCGCGACCCCTCGGTGGGCGAGGAGCCCCTGATCGACTTCAGCTCCGGCTACATCCTGCGCGCCCTCGACGAGCTGCCGCGGCAGGGCGACCGGGAGCCGTGGAAGCTGCGCCAGAACTACCTGCGCGACCGCCGGTCGGTCAACCACGACCCGATCGACGACGGGGTCCTGACGTTTCGCTGACCCGGAGACCGGTCACAGGTCCGGTATGGGACTCAAGGACAAGGCAGAGAACAAGGTCGAAGAGGTCAAGGGGCACGGCAAGGAGTCCGCTGGCGCAGCCACGGGCGACCGTGACCTCCAGGCCGAGGGGCGCAAGGACCAGGCCTCCGGCAAGGTCAAGAACGCCGGCGAGCACGTCAAGGACGCCGCCAAGGACGTCAAGGACGGCCTCACCGGCTGAGCTCCACCGGCCCAGGTGTGACGCGAGCCTCGGGCTCGCGATGCGGGTGAACGGGCGGGTGCCCCGTAGAGTGGGCGCCAGCCCGTTCAGTCTTGCCTCGGGCTCATGCGTCCGGTTCCTCGTGACGCCTCTCCCGTTCGGGATCCTTCTGGCGAGACACGCCAACAGTGAGTGACCACACCCTTGTCTTCTGCAGTTCTTCCTGCGCCCACCTCCGGTTCCGCCCCGTTCGTCGACCTCGGCGTCCCTGCGGACCTCGCCGCGGTGCTCTCCGCGCGCGGCATCACCCAGCCCACGCCGATCCAGGCGGCCACCCTTCCCGACTCCCTCGCGGGTCGCGACGTCCTGGGCCGGGGCCGCACCGGCTCCGGCAAGACCTACGCCTTCCTGCTCCCGCTGGTGACCCGGCTCGCCGCCCAGGGCGGTCGTCCGCAGCCGCGCCGACCGCGTGCCCTGGTCCTGGCGCCGACCCGTGAGCTGGTCGGCCAGATCGAGGAGTCCCTGCGACCCCTGGCCGACGCGGCCGGCCTCAGCACCCGCACCGTCTTCGGCGGCGTCGGCCAGAACCCGCAGGTCCAGGGCCTGCGTCGCGGCGTCGACATCGTGCTCGCCTGCCCCGGCCGGCTCGAGGACCTCATCGGCCAGGGGCACTGCGACCTCGGCGCCGTCGAGGTCACCGTGCTCGACGAGGCCGACCACATGGCCGACCTCGGGTTCCTGCCGGCCGTGCGCCGGCTGCTCGACCGGACCCCGCGCGAGAGCCAGCGGCTGCTCTTCTCGGCGACCCTGGACAAGGCGATCGACGTGCTGGTCAAGCGGTTCCTCCGCAACCCGGTCACGCACGAGGCCGACTCCGCGCAGTCGCCGGTCGCGACCATGGACCACCACGTGCTGCACGTGGGCCGCGAGCACCGCGTGCCGGTGCTCGTCGACCTCGCCAGCGCGCCCGGTCGCACGGTCGTCTTCACCCGGACCAAGCACGGCGCGAAGGCGCTGACCCGCCAGCTCAACAGCCGCGGCGTCCCGACGGTCGAGCTCCACGGCAACCTCAGCCAGGGCGCGCGCACCCGCAACATGGAGGCCTTCCACAGCGGCCGGGCGACCACGCTCGTCGCCACCGACATCGCCGCCCGCGGCATCCACGTCGACGACGTGGCGCTCGTCGTGCACGCCGACCCGCCGGTCGAGCACAAGGCCTACCTGCACCGCTCGGGCCGTACGGCGCGCGCCGGTGCCCGAGGCACCGTGGTCACCCTGATGACCGACGACCAGGTGCGCGACGTCCGCCAGCTGACCCGGGCTGCCGGGATCAAGCCGACCACGACCCGCGTGCACGGTGCGGACCACCCGGTCCTCGCCACGCTCGCCCCGGGCGAGCGCGTCCTGGTCGCCGGCGGCCTGGTGCAGGAGACCCCGGCCCAGCCGGCCCGGCGCAAGCCGCGGCCCGCCGGGGGC
>ERZ724512.1191-NODE-1191-length-12163-cov-8.342831_pt1 | contig 12163 bp, 12 predicted proteins | sample MGYA00376045_ERZ724512 | MGnify/ENA primary metagenome ERZ724512 (study PRJEB28724, sample SAMN07190883) | activated sludge metagenome | isolation source: activated sludge of sewage treatment plant in Hong Hong | place: Hong Kong | collected 2016-03-17 ... | reverse complement strand
CGCCGGCCCGACATTGCCGACGAGACGCTGGGCTGGGCGGCCGTGGCCGAGGCCGCCGAGGTGGCCCTGACGCCCGGCGCGGTCGACGCCGACGGCACGCGCCATTGGCAGGGCGACATCGCCGTGCCGGAGGCCGCCGCGGGCGAGATGCTGCGGCTGGTCGTGCGCGAGGAAGAGGTTTACGAGAACACCAGCGCCGGACGGCCGGTCTACGTCGATATCGTCGCCTTGTAGGCGACCTTCGCGGGCTGACGCGCCCGCAAGAACGCCGGCTAAGTGAAATGAGCGGATTGACGCCGATCAGAAGCGCCTTCTGATCGGCGTCAGTCTATGGCCTCAGCGTCATCGGCGTGTCCTCTTCCGGTTGCCGCCGCCGGCGACGGGGCTATAGTTGAGCCATCTATGGATCTCAACGCTGTGCTGACAACCGCCGAGGCCATCGCCCGCGAGGCGGGGGCCTTGTTGATGGACGGCTTCGGCCGCGACAAGGAAATCCACACCAAAAGCTCGGCCGTGGACTTCGTGACCCAGTTCGACGTCGCCGCCGAGCATCTCATTACCACACGGCTGCGCGCCGCCTTCCTCGATCACGGTCTGGTGGGTGAGGAGGGCACGAACGAAGGCGACGCCGCCGGCCTTACCTGGCACATCGACCCGCTGGATGGCACGAGCAACTTCTCCCACGGCTTCCCCGTCTTCTGCGTTTCCCTGGCGCTCTACGACGGGTCGCGGCCGCTGGTGGGCGTCATCTACGACCCGACGCGCGACGAGTGCTTCAGCGCCGCCGCCGGGCAGGGGGCGCGCCTGACCGACCCGCGCGGCGCGCGCCCGCTGCGCGTCAGCGACGCCACCGAACTGGTCGGCAGCCTGCTGGCCACCGGCTTCCCCTACGATGTCCACACCAGCCCGCTGGACAACGGCGCATACGTCGCCCGCTTCATCAAGCGCGCCTTCGGGCTGCGGCGGGCGGGTTCGGCGGCGCTGGACATGGCCTACGTCGCCGCCGGCCGCCTGGACGGCTATTGGGAGTTCAAGGTTCACGCCTGGGACATCGCCGCGGGCATCCTGCTCGTGCAGGAGGCGGGCGGCTGTGTGACGCTCATCGACGGTCGGTCGCTGACCCTGGCCCGGCAGATGCACGTGCTGGCCACGAACGGGCGGATTCATGAGGCGATGTTGGCGGTGATAGAAGAAGTGACGAGTGAACAGTGAGACCTCAGAGGTCTCAGAAGACCTCTGAGGTCTGGTTGAGCAAGTCTGGTTGAGCAGGTTATGTTGCCGACAGGCTTTGGCGTTGCCAACGAGACCATCGAGCGCATCTGGCGCACGTTCACCGACACGGGGCGCATCGGCGCGGAAGACGCGGCGCTGATCGACCCGGTCGTGGTGCGGTCGTGGCGGCGTTGTGTCTTTCGCCTCAATCCCCTGGCCGACTTCCGGCCCGCTCCGGTCAACCCGACCGCCCTGACCTCCATCCTGCGCGGCCAGCAAGAGCTGATCACCATCGCCACGCCCTTCATCGAGGACATCTACCAGTTCACCGAAAGCTCCGACTACGCCATCCTGCTGACCGACGGCGCGGGCTGCATCCTGGCCACCGGCGGCGACGCTCATGCTCTGGGCAAGGCCGGCGCGCTGGGCTTTGCCGCCGGCGTCTACTGGTCGGAGAGCACGGCGGGCACGAACGCGCTGGGACTGGTGTTGCAGGAGGCGACGGCCGTGCAAGTGGTCGGCGCGGAACACTACTTCCGCGCCCTGCATGGCATCGTCACCGCCGGCGCGCCCATCCACGACGTGCGCGGGCGCATCATCGGCGTGCTGGGCATGGTCGGCTCGGTGGAGACGGCCACCTCCCACACGTTGGCCCTGGTCATGGCCGCGGCGCGCGCCGTCGGCAACCAGCTTCAGGCCAACTGGTCGCTGGAAGAGGCCAACCAGCACCTCAGCGAGGTCAACACCATCGTCGGGGCCATCACCGAGGGCGTCATCGTCTGGAACCAGCAGGGCGAGATTCGCCACGTCAACGCCCAGGCGGGCGAGATGTTGCAGATCAACGCCCGCGCGGCCGTCGGCCGGATGCTGGTCGATGTGCTGACGTTGCCGGGCGAGGTACGCGCGGCCATCGAGCAGGGCGACGAGCTACACGATGTCGAGTTGACGCTGACGACGATAGGCGGCCGGGTGCGCTGCCTGCTGACGCTACGCCCCATTTACGAGGCGGGCAGCCAGCCGGTCAGTTACGTGGCCCTGCTCAGCCCCATCGAGCACGTGCGCCAGATCGCCCAGCAGCAATATGGCGCGCAGACATCGCTGAGCTTCGAGGACATCCAGGCCGACTCCAGCGGCATGCGCCGCGTTGTTCGCCAGGCGCGGACGGCGGCGCGCGGGCTGGCCCCGGTGCTGGTGCGCGGCGAGGGTGGGGTGGGCAAGAACCTGCTGGCCCGCGCCATCCACAACGACGGGCCGCGCGCCGGGCGGCCGTTCATCGACATCAACTGCCAGGCTATCCCCCACGAGCTAATGCCGCGCGAGATTCTCGGCCATGAACAGGACACCAATACCCGCGGTCAGCCCAGCAAGTTTGAGCTGGCCGAGGGGGGCACGCTGTTGCTGGACCAGATCGAGAACCTGTCGCTGGAGCTACAGGCGGCCCTGCTCCACGTCATCGAGACGCGCCACGTCACCCGCCTGGGCAGCTCCACGCCCATTTCCGTCGACGTGCGCATCATCGCCACGACGACGATCAACCTGGAAGAGGTGGTTGCCCAGGGTAGCTTCCTGTCCCATCTCTACTACCGCTTCGGCGTTTTCAAGATCGACCTGCCCGCCCTGCGCGAGCGCGTCGAGGACATCCCCCTGCTGGCCGAACGCTTCCTGGCCCGGCAGACGGCGCGCGAGAGCCGGGCGATGTGGATCGAGGACGAGGCCGTCGTGGCCCTGTCGCGCTACCCCTGGCCGGGCAACGTGCGCGAGCTGGAGAGTGTGCTGGAGCGAGCCATGAACCAGTGCCGCGACGGCGTCATCCGCACGGCCGACCTGCCGGAAGCAGTGCGCAACGGCCGCGTGCTGACCGGCAACCATCCGCTGGCTCAGCCGGTCGTCTCTGTGAGCGAGGCGGAGCGGGAGGCCATTTTGCGCGCCGGCTGGGCTTGCCAGGGGCGCACGACGGAGATGGCCCGGCTGCTGGGTATCGGCCGCTCGACGCTATGGCGCAAGATGAAGGCGCTCGACATCTCGCCGGCCGGCTTCAAGTCGAAGTAGCCACTCCACACCCTGCGAGAAACATTCTCCAGAGAGAAAGTCCCGCGCCAGGGTCACCCCGTCCAGGCCTGTTTCATAACAGAACGTCTCCGTAAACATCTTGTTTCGTCTTGAAACGTTTTTACCGCCGTTCTTGACGTGTCCGAAATCATCATCTATCATGCTCCTTAGTGCGTTTTGCACAATGACTGCTGCCTGTGGTTCGGACAGCCTGTCCAATCACACACTTTTATTGAGTCCGTCTTGGGTTCTTTGGCTTGCCTGTGGCCGCGCCGCGGCCCGCTTCCGCCTTGCCTGATCGTGTGTCTGCCGGCCGGCGGAAGTGGAGAGCAGAACAGCCAGGGAGGTCGATTTATCGAGTAGAACGGCATCCTAATCCCCCCCGCGACTTCAACAGGAACGTTGAGCCTGCATTCACAAACAAGAATCGTTTCTGAAAAACCCGAGAGTGAAAGGAGAGAACAATGTCTAGTCCGTTTGTTGGCGAAATCATCGGCACCATGCTGCTGATCCTGCTGGGTGATGGCGTGGTTGCGAACGTTGTTTTGGGCAAGACCAAGGGCAATAGCGGTGGCTGGATTGTGATTACCACGGCCTGGGCCTTGGCGGTCTTCGTCGGCGCTTACTCCTCGGCCGTCATCAGCGGCGCCCACCTGAACCCGGCCGTCTCCATCGGCCTGGCCGTCGCCGGCAAATTTGGCTGGGGCGATGTGCCGCTGTACATCATTGCCCAAATGATCGGCGCCTTCATCGGCGCGGTGCTCGTCTGGCTGGCCTACTACCAGCACTGGGGGGCGACACCCGACCCGGGCGCCAAGCTGGCTGTCTTCTCGACCGGCCCGGCCATCCGCAGCACGGTCTGGAACCTGGTCACCGAGATCATCGGCACCTTCGTCCTGGTGTTCGGCATCCTGGCCATCCGCGGCGCGGAAGGCGACATGGGTTCGCTGGCCATCATCCCCGTGGCTTTCCTGGTCTGGGCCATCGGCCTCTCGCTGGGCGGCCCGACGGGCTACGCCATCAACCCCGCCCGTGACCTTGGCCCGCGCATCGCCCACGCTGTCCTGCCCATCCCCGGCAAGGGCAGCTCCGACTGGGGCTACTCGTGGATTCCGGTGGTCGGCCCGATCGTCGGCGCCGTCATCGCTGCCCTGCTCTGGGGCATCCTCGGCTGGTAAGCGCTCTAATCGCATCATCCCACAACGGCGTTCCCCGCGGCCGCCGGCCGCGGGGAACCCCGTTAGCTCGTCCCTCCTCAAGGAGAACCCATGAAAAAGCTGATTAACGCTGTCCCTGACGTAGTCAAGGAGCAATTGGAGGGCATGGCCGCGGCCCATTCCGATGTGCTGAAGGTGCATTTCGAGCCGGACTTCGTCTATCGCGCCGACGCGCCCGTGGCCGGCAAGGTGGCGATCATCTCCGGCGGTGGCAGCGGCCACGAGCCGATGCACGGCGGCTTCGTCGGCATGGGTATGCTCGACGCGGCCTGCCCCGGCGCGGTCTTCACCTCGCCGACGCCCGACCAGATGTACGAGGCGGCCAAGGCCGTTAACAGCGGCGCGGGCGTCCTCTTCCTAGTCAAGAACTACACCGGCGACGTGCTTAACTTCGAGATGGCCGCCGATATGGCGGCCGCCGAAGGCATCCCGGTTCAGAATATCCTCATCGATGACGACGTGGCCGTGAAGGACAGCCTCTACACGGCCGGGCGGCGCGGCGTGGGCACGACCGTCCTCGTCGAGAAGATCGTCGGCGCGGCGGCCGAGGCCGGCTACAACCTGGAGCAGTGCGCCGACCTGGCCCGCAAGGCCAACAGCTACGGCCGCAGCATGGGTATGGCCCTCAGTTCCTGCACCGTCCCCGCCGCCGGCAAGCCCATCTTCGAGTTGGGCGAGGATGAGATGGAATTCGGCATCGGTATCCACGGCGAGCCTGGCCAGAAGCGCATGAAGCTGGTGCCGGCCGACGAGATCACCGAGATGATGGCCCTGGAGATCATCAACGACAAGGCCTATACCCGCACCGTCCGCGAACTGGAAGATGGCCAGTGGGTCGATAAGAGCCTGACCGATGAGCCGTTCAAGCGCGGCGACAAGGTCATCGCTTTCGTCAACAGCATGGGCGGCACGCCCGTGTCCGAACTGTATGCCGTCTATCGCAAGCTGGCCCAGGTCTGCGCCGACAACGGCATCGAGATCGTCCGCAATCTGATCGGCCCGTACATCACCTCGCTGGAGATGGCCGGTATGTCGATTACTTTGCTGAAGGCCGACGATGAAATCCTGCGCTTCTGGGACGCGCCGGTGAAGACGCCGGGGCTGCGGTGGGGCATCTAAACAGTACTCAGTATTCAGTAGGTCAGTACTCAGTCTGCTGCACTGAGCTACTGACTCACTGACCCACTGACCACTGACAACTTGTGGAAGAGGCACGATGAGTACAGTGACCAAAGAGCAGGTCGTGCGCTGGCTGGAAGCGACGGCGGCCGTGCTGGAGGCGAACAAGGGCTATCTGACCGACCTGGACTCGGCCATCGGTGACGCCGACCACGGCACCAACATGGACCGGGGCTTCAAGAAGGTCATGGAGAAGCTGCCGACCGTGGCCGACAAGGACATCGGTAACATCCTGAAGACCGTCGGGATGACGCTGATCTCCAGCGTCGGCGGGGCCAGCGGCCCGCTCTACGGCACGTTCTATATGCGCGGCGGGATGGCCGCGGACGCCAAGGAAGAACTGGACAACAATGACCTGGTCAACGTCTTGCAGGGCGCTGTCGATGGCATCATCCAGCGCGGACGCGCCCAACCGGGCGACAAGACTATGGTCGATGCTCTGTTGCCGGCGCTGGATGCATTGAAGGCGGCAGTGGCCGAAGGGCAGGGGGCGGCGGACGCGCTGGCGGCCGCCGTGGCCGCGGCCGAACAGGGCATGAAGGACACCATCCCCCTGCAAGCCCGCAAGGGCCGCGCCAGCTACCTGGGTGAGCGCAGCATTGGCCACCAGGACCCCGGCGCAACTTCATCCTACCTGATCCTGAACGCTTTGTTGGAAACAATGCGGGCTTGATTTTGACAACACCAAGGAGAATTTTGCAATGGCTGATTACGTAGCTGCCGTAGACCAGGGTACTACCAGTACCCGTTGTATGATCTTCAACCATCATGGCCTGCCCGTGGGCATCCATCAGATGGAGCACAAGCAGATCTATCCCCAGGCCGGTTGGGTCGAGCACGACCCGATGGAGATCTGGGCGCGCACCCAGGACGTGATCAAGGGCGCGATGAAGGCCGCCGGCGTGACCGCCAAGGACATCGTCGCGGTTGGCGTCACCAACCAGCGCGAGACCACGGTCGTCTGGGACAAGAACACGGGCAAGCCCTATTACAATGCCATCGTCTGGCAGGACACCCGCACCGACAAGCTCATCAAGGGGTTCGAGGGCAGCGTCGGCCAGAACCGCTTCCGCGACAAGGTCGGTCTGCCGCTGGCGACCTACTTCTCCGGCCCGAAGGTGCGCTGGATTCTCGACAACGTGCCGGAAGCCAAGGCCGCGGCGGCGCGCGGCGACGCCGTGTTTGGCAACATCGACACCTGGGTCATCTGGAACCTGACCGGCGGCCCCAACGGCGGCGCGCACGTCACCGATGTGACTAACGCCAGCCGGACGATGTTGATGAACCTGAAGACCCTCGACTGGGACAAGGAAGTGGCCGACATCATGGGCGTGCCGCTGGGCATGCTGCCCAAGATCGTGCCCTCCTCGGCCGTCTATGGCCACACCCTGCAAGACGGCCCGTTCGGCGGACGCATCCCCGTGGCCGGCGACCTGGGCGACCAGCAGGCGGCCACCGTCGGCCAGGCGGCCCTCAGCCCCGGCGAGGCCAAGAACACCTACGGCACCGGCTGCTTCATGATCATGAACACCGGCACGGAGATCGTCCCCTCGAAGAACGGCCTGCTGACAACGCTGTGCTACAAGTTCGGCGACAAGCCGGCCATCTACGCTCTGGAAGGCTCCATCGCCATCACCGGCGCGTTGGTGCAGTGGCTGCGCGACAACCTGAACTTCTTCGATTACAGCCCGCACATTGAGGACTATGCCAAGTCCGTCGAGGACAACGGCGGCGTCTACTTTGTGCCCGCCTTCTCCGGCCTGTTCGCCCCCTACTGGAAGTCGGACGCTCGCGGCGCGATCGTCGGCCTGACTCGCTACGTCAACAAGGGCCACATCGCCCGCGCCGCCCTGGAGGCCACCGCCTACCAGACGCGCGAGGTGCTGGATGCCATGAATGCCGACTCCGGCGTGGAATTGACCGCGCTGAAGGTCGATGGCGGCATGGTCTACAACAACACCCTCATGCAGTTCCAGGCCGACGTGCTCGGCGTGCCGGTCATCCGGCCGCAGGTGGCCGAGACGACCGCCCTGGGCGCGGCCTATGCCGCCGGTCTGGCTGTCGGCTTCTGGACAAGCGAAGACGACATCCGCCAGAACTGGGCCATGGACAAGACCTGGGAGCCGGATCCGAACAGCAAGGCTGCGACCGAGAACTACCGCATGTGGAAGAAGGCTGTCACGCGGACGTTCGACTGGGTTGAGCACTAAGCAGTTGCCACTGTCCAGCTACGCAACTGGACACTGACAGCTAGCAACGAATAACTGACGACTGGAAGGGGTCGGGTAGCGGGCTCGCCCGCTACCCGACCTTCTTTAAGTCAGGAATTCAGAACCGTTGAAGCTAAGCCTGAAGCACTGACCCACTGAATACTGGCAACTGACCACTAACGACTGATCACTATCTTCGGAGACATCATGGCTCCATTTCATGCAGTCATCATCGGCGGCGGCGGCACGGGAGCGGCCGTCGCCCACGATCTGACGCTACGCGGGATGAAAGTCACCCTGGTCGAGCGCGGCGAACTGACGTCGGGCACGACCGGCCGCCACCACGGCCTGCTCCACAGCGGCGCGCGCTACGCCGTCAAGGACAAGGAATCGGCCGTGGAGTGTATCGACGAGAACACCATCCTGCGCCGTATCGCCCCCGGCTCTTTTGAACTCAACGACGGTCTTTTCGTCGCCCTGACCGACGAGGAAGCTGCCTACAGCCATGAGCTTGTTGAGGCCTGCCACGAGTGTGGCATCCCCGCCAGGCGTCTGACGCGGGAGGAAGCGCTGGCCCGCGAGCCAAACCTCAACCCGGCCGTCAAGCTGGCCGTGCAAGTTCCCGACGCGACGATGGACGCCATGCGCATGCCGCTGCGCTTCTTCGCCACGGCCAAGCACAACGGCGCGACGATCAAGCCCTATCACGAGGTCGTCGACTTCGTGCGGCGCGGCAACGCCGTCAGCGCCATCCGTGTGCGCGACCACACCAGCAACAAGGAATACGAGATCGGCGGCGACATCTTCATCAACGCCGGTGGGGCATGGAGCGGACGCATCGGGGCCATGGTCGGCGTCGATGTGCCCATCCGGCCATCGCCGGGCGTGATGCTGGCCGTCTATGGTCGTCTGTGCAACATGGTCGTCAATCGCCTGCACGCCTCCGGCGACGGCGACATCATCGTGCCCCAGCGGGCGCTGTCGGTCATCGGCACCAGCTCGTGGGTCGTCGAAGACCCCGACAACCTGGGCCTGCCCGAAGACCACATTCAGATGATGGTCAAGTACGGCTCGGAGTTGGTGCCGGCGGTGCGCACGGCCAAGTTCCGTGCGGCATGGTCGGCGGCCCGGCCGCTTATCGGCCCGCGCGGGGCCGACACCGGCCGTGAGCTGAGCCGCACCTTCAAGTGCTTCGACCACATCGACGAGGGCGTTGAGGGCTTCGTCACCATCACCGGCGGCAAGGCGACAACGCTGCGCGGCATGGCCGAGACGACGGCCAACGTCGTCTGCCAGAAGCTGGGCTTCCCCGTGCCCTGCCCCACGCGCGACTACGTACTGTTGCCACACACGGCTTACTACGCCTAATTACGAATGAGGAATCTGGAATTAGGAATCGAAGAGAGAGCGGCCGACGGCGGCGCACCTGCCCCGCAGCGTTCTGAGTTCCTAATTCGTCATTCCTAATTCCTAATTTCTGAGAGTGCCATGACTGAACGAGATATCGAATTCAAGGTCTTTCGCTACAAGCAGGGCGGGGCCGCGCCAGCCCACCAGACGTTCACGGTTCGCTGCGACGAGAACACGACCGTGCTGGTCGCCCTGCAAGACATCCGCCGCGACCAGGACGGCACGCTCATCCTACGTCACTCCTGCCACCATGCCAGTTGCGGCACGTGCGGCATGCGCATCAATGGCCGCGAGGAGCTGGCCTGCGTCGTCAAGGTCTTCGAGTTGGGTACGCCGACGGTCGTCGTCGAACCGATGCGCAATATGCCGGTCATCAGCGACCTGGTAGTGGACATGGAGCCGTTCTACGACCGCTTCAACGCTGCCGGAATGCCGTTCATCCGCGAGAGCGAGTACCTGGAGGAGGCCGAGGTAGCCGAGGGGCTGGAGACGTACATGCGCTGCGAGAACTGTATCGAGTGCAATCTGTGCGTCTCGGCCTGCCCGATCATGGGCACCGACCCGACCTACATCGGCCCGGCGGCGCTGGCCGCGACGTGGCGCGTCGTCGAGGAACCGCGTGGGCTGGACTCACGCCCGTTGCTGGACTGGGTTGATAGCCAGAACGGCTGCTGGCGCTGCCATGTGGCCTATGAATGCAACGAGGCTTGCCCGTCGGGCGTCTTGCCCGGCGACAAGATCATGTCCCTGCGGCGCGAGTTGACCAAGCGCAAGTTCCGGCGACTGTTTGGAAGATAATACGGAGGACACATGGACAACATCCAGCCCACAACCGACCCCGTGCGGCCCAAAGCACCGCTGCGGTCCTGGTTCGACGTGCGCGGCCGGAGCCTGAGCACGCTGGCCTTCGCCCTCAACCGCCTGACGGCTATCGGCCTGACGATCTACCTGTTCCTGCATCTGGCTGTGCTGAGCCTCCTGCTCAGGGGGCCGGAGGGCTGGGACCAGTTCGTGGCCCTGGCCAAGAACCCGGCTTTCCTGTTGCTTGACGTGGTGCTGCTGTTTGGCGTGGTCTACCACATGGCCAACGGCATCCGCGTGGCCCTGGTGGGCATGGGCGTGGCCCATACCCGGCAGAAGAGCCTGTTCTACGTCCTGGTGGGCATCGCCCTGGTGGCGTTTGTCGTCGGCGCGGTGCTCATTTTCGTCGAGTAGCGGCGCGCAAGGAGGCACATTCATGCAAAGCTCGATGTCACGACGTTCATTGGAGGAGATGGCGACCCGGCGCGACCGTTCCGGCTCGCTCTGGCTCGTCCAGGCCTTTAGCGGGCTGCTGCTGGTCCTCATCCTTGGCGCGCACATGATCGCCCATCATTTCATCGTCGAGGGTGGGCTGCGCGACTACCAGCAGGTGTTGGACTACGTCGCCAATCCGTTCGTTTTCATCATTGAGATAGTCTTCGTTATCACCGCCACCGCCCACGCCTTGCTGGGCGCGCGGGCGATTGTGCTCGACCTGCGTCCGTCCGCGGCCACCATGCGGGTTGTCAACTGGGTGCTGGTTGCCGTCGGCGCGGTGGCCATCGGCTATGGCCTGTGGCTGGCCGTGGCCTTGCAGCGGGCGGCGGGGGCGTAATGGCCAAGAAGAGCAGCGCCCCGCCCCCCGCCGGCCCACAGCCCAATTGGCGCTGGTACTGGATTCGTACCGCGCTGATCACCGTGCTGATGTTCGTCTTCGTGCTGTGGTTCATGTTGCCGCGCAGCGGCAATATCGCCTACGTGTGGGCGACGGTGCTGGCGCTGGCCATCCTGGGCTACTTCGTCGCCAGCTACTTCATGCTGAAGAAGTGACGGCGGGCCGGCGGCCGTGCCGCGGCCGCCGGTTCGCCGTCCATAAGAGGGTGTGATGGCGGCCGAGCCGGGGAGTGACGCCGCGTGGGAGGAGCGCTGGGCGCCCTACGACGAGGAGACCTACGCGCGGGCGCTGGCCTACGTGCCGCCCGGCGCGGTCGTCGTCGATATTGGCGCGGGCGACTTGCGCTTCGCGCGGCGGCTGGCGGCGCGAGCGGGGCTGGTCTATGCCGTTGAGCGCCGGGCCGAGCTGCTGGCCGGCGCGGCGGCGTGGCTCAGCCAAGTGGATAACGTGCGCGTCGTCTGCGCCGATGCCTGCGAGTGGCCCTTCCCGCCCGGCCTGGACGCGGCTGTGCTGCTGATGCGCCACTGCGCCCGCGTCCACTTCGCGCTCTACCGCCGCCGGCTGGCGGCGGCCGGCGGCCGGTGGCTGATTACCAACGCGCGCTGGCGCATGGGCGTCGAGTGCATTGACCTGAGCGCCCCGGCGCGGCCCTATGCGTGTGCGCCGGTGGGCTGGTACGCTTGCCGCTGCGGCGCGACCGGCTTTCGGGTCGGGCCAGTCGAGGCGCTGACCGAGGCGGCGCTGACCGAGATCACTGAAGTTGAGGATTGTCCGGAGTGCAAAGATGGTCGGTCTAGTCTTCGTCTCCCATAGCGCCCGACTGGCGGAGGGCGTGCTCGAGTTCGCCGGGCAGATGACCCAGGGGGCCGTGCGCATGGCCGCCGCGGGCGGCATTGACGATCCCGACGCGCCGATCGGCACCGACACCATGAAGGTGCTGGCGGCCATTGACGAGGTCTACAGCGATGAGGGCGTTGTCATCCTCATCGACCTGGGCAGCGCGCTGCTGAGCACGGAGGTGGCCCTGGAGTTTCTGGACGACGAGCGCCGGCCGCGCGTCCACCTCTGCCCCGCGCCGCTGGTGGAAGGGGCGCTGGCCGCGGCCGTGCAGGCCTCGCTCGGCGCGCCGGTTGAACAGGTCATGGCCGAGGCGGAGAGCGCCCTGGCGGTCAAGATCGTCCAGATGGGCG
>ERZ724512.1187-NODE-1187-length-12191-cov-4.189189_pt1 | contig 12191 bp, 12 predicted proteins | sample MGYA00376045_ERZ724512 | MGnify/ENA primary metagenome ERZ724512 (study PRJEB28724, sample SAMN07190883) | activated sludge metagenome | isolation source: activated sludge of sewage treatment plant in Hong Hong | place: Hong Kong | collected 2016-03-17 ... | reverse complement strand
TCGACGAGGACTTCGGGCGCGGAGGCTCCGGCAGTAAGGCCGACGCGCTGGCGTCCGACGAGCCACTGCGGATCGATCTGTTCGGCGCCGTCGATGAGGTAGGCAGGAATGCCGTCGAGCGCGGCTACTTCGCGCAGGCGGTTCGAATTGGAACTGTTCTTCGAGCCGACCACCAGGACGAGGTCCACATTCCCCGCCATCGACTTGACGGCATCCTGGCGGTTTTGCGTCGCGTAGCAGATGTCGTCCTTGCGCGGGCCGACGATGGCGGGAAAGCGCGCCGTCAGCGCGTTCACGATGGTGCGTGCATCGTCCACCGAGAGCGTCGTCTGCGTGACGTAGGCGAGCGGCGCGGCGCCGCCAACCTGCAACCGCGCTACGTCCTCGACGTTCTCGACCAGGTGCATGCGCCCCGTCCCCTGGCCCATCGTGCCTTCCACCTCGGGATGGCCGCGGTGCCCGATCATGATGATTTCGTAGCCCTGCTTGTGCAGGCGCCCCACTTCGAGGTGCACCTTGGTCACCAGTGGGCAGGTGGCATCGAACACGCGCAGGCCGCGCGCCTCCGCCTCCCGGCGCACCACCTGCGGCACGCCATGGGCGCTGAAGATCACCGTAGCGCCGTCGGGAACCTCGGCGAGGTCTTCGACGAAGACGGCACCCTTGGCCTTGAGCCCGTCCACCACATAACGGTTATGCACCACTTCGTGGCGAACATATATTGGCGAGCCGAACTTTTCCAGCGCACGTTCGACGATGGCGATCGCGCGTTCGACGCCGGCACAGAAGCCGCGGGGATTGGCCAGCAGTATGCGCATCACATTATCCCGAGTATCTCCACCTCGAAGCGGATCGCCTTGCCCGCCAGCGGATGGTTGAAGTCGACCAGCGCCGCTTCGTCGTCGAGTTCGCGCACGAAGCCCGTGTATTTGTCGCCGGAAGGGGAGGAAAACTCGATCAACGCGTGCAGTTCCGGCACCGCACCGCCCGGCAGCGCCGACCGTGCGATCCGCTGCATGAGCCGCGGATTGTGCGGACCGAAGGCCTGTGCCGGCTCGAGCAGAAACACATGGCGCTGGCCCGGCGCCATGCCGACCAAGCAGCGCTCCAGCATCGGAGCGAGTTCACCGGTACCCAGTTGCAGCGTCGCCGGCCCGCCACCGAAGGTGCTGACCAGTTCGACATCCTCGCCATTGGCGACGCGGTAATGCAGCGCGATGTAGCTGTCGGCCTGGACGGTCTCGCTCATTTCGGCTCTTTCGCTTGCAGGAACTGCTGCAGGATCATCAGCACGACGCCGACTGAGATTGCCGAATCGGCCACGTTGAACGCCGGCCAATGATAGCCGCCGGCATGGAAATCGAGGAAATCGACCACGGCGCCGAAACGCAGGCGATCGATCACGTTACCCAGGGCGCCGCCGACGATCATGGCCAGCGCCGCCGGCAGCAGGCGCTCTGCGGCGTGCCGGTGCAACATGACCAGCAGCCAGGCGGAGACCGCTAGCGCGAGGGTGATGAACAGCCATTTTTGCCAGCCACCGGCACCGGCCAGAAAGCTGAACGACGCGCCGGGGTTGAAGACCAGCACCAGGTTGAACCAGGCGGTCACCGGACGCAACTCGAAGCGCTGGAAGCTGTCGAGCATCCACTGCTTGGTCTGCTGGTCGAGCGCGATCACGACTCCGGAAAGCAGGAGCCAGCGCCATACACCCTTCGCGGCTTCAGGCAAAGCGGCGCGCCTCGCCTGCGCCATGCAGATTCGACGTGCAGCGCCCGCAGAGTTCCGGATGATTCGCGTCATGGCCAACGTCGGCGCGCCAATGCCAGCAGCGCGCGCACTTGGCATGCGACGTCGGCACCACGGCCACCGCCTCCCCGCTCGCGTCGTCGACGCGCCGAACGGTTGCGCTCGAGCTGATGAAAACAAAGCGCAGATCGTCGCTTAACGCAGCGAGCAGATCGTACCGCGCGCCCGATGCGCGGATTTCCACCTCGGCCTGCAGCGACGAGCCGATCTTTCCTGCCTCGCGCAGCGCTTCCATGGCTTTTGTGACTCCGGCGCGGACCTCGCGCAACTGCGCCCAGCGCTCGAGCAGCGCGGTATCGTCGGACTGTTCCGGCAGCACATGCCAGGTTGCCAGCATCACGCTTTCACCCTGCCCGTTCTGGTCGCGGGTCAGCGCCCAGATTTCTTCGGCGGTGAACGACAGGACGGGCGCCATCAGGCGCGTCACCGCCTGCAGGATGTGCCACAACGCGCTCTGCGCCGAGCGCCGCGGCACCGACTCTGCCGCTGTCGTGTAGAGCCTGTCCTTGAGGATGTCGAGGTAGAAGGCGCCCAGGTCTTCGGAACAGAAGTTCATCAGCGCCTGCACCACCTTGTGGAACTCGAAGCGCTCGTAGTCGGCCGTGCACTGCGCCTGCAGGCGCCGCGTCAGGGCCAGCGCATAGCGATCCGCCTCAAGCCACTGTGCGACGGGAAGGATTTGCGTCGCCGGATCGAAGTCGGCCGTATTGGCGAGCAGGAAGCGCAGCGTGTTCCGCAACCTGCGATAGACCTCGACCACGCGCGCCAGGATTTCCTTCGAGATCGACAGCTCGCCGGAGTAGTCGGTCGCCGCGACCCACAAACGCAGGATTTCGGCGCCGAGCGTATCCGAAACCTCCTGCGGAGCGACGACGTTACCCTTCGACTTGGACATCTTCATGCCCTTGCCATCCACCACGAACCCGTGCGTCAGCAGTCCCCGGTAGGGTGCACGACCGTCGATGGCCGCACCGGTGAGCAGGGAGGAATGGAACCAGCCGCGATGCTGGTCCGAACCTTCGAGGTAGAGGTCGGCCGGATAGGCGCATTCGTCCGTGTGCGACCCACGCAGCACCGTCCGGTGGGTGGTGCCCGAGTCGAACCAGACATCGAGCGTGTCCTTCATCTTGTCGTACTGGGCCGCCTCCGTGCCGAGCAACTCTTCGGCCGGCAGGCTGAACCAGGCATCGATGCCCTTTTGTTCGACGCGACCGGCGACGGCCTCGAGCAGATCGAGGGTGCGCGGATGCGGTTCGCCGGTTTCCTTGTGCAGGAAGAAGGGGATGGGCACGCCCCAGTTGCGCTGGCGCGAAACGCACCAGTCGGGCCGGTTGGCGATCATCGCATGCAGGCGCGCCTGGCCCCAGTCGGGGTAGAACTTCGTCGCTTCCACGGCAGCCAGGGCGGCATCGCGCAGGCTGGCCTTGTTTTCCGCCTCGCGCCGCTCCATCCCGACAAACCACTGGGTAGTTGCGCGGTAGATGATCGGCGTCTTGTGCCGCCAGCAGTGCATGTAGCTATGGACAATCTCGCCGCTGGCGAAAAGGCAGCCGCTCTCGGCGATCTTTTCGATGATCTGCGGGTTGGCTTTCCAGACGTTCGTGCCGCCAAAGTACGGCAGGCTCGCAGCGAACCGGCCATCGCCCTGCACCGGCGTCAGGATCTCTTCATTGCGCATGCCGTGCTTCTTGCACGAGTCGTAGTCTTCGAGGCCGTAGGCCGGGGCGCTATGGACGATGCCGGTACCGGCATCGAGCGTGACGTATTCGCCGAGATACACGGGCGAATGTCGGTCGTAGAAGGGATGGCGAAACTTCACCTGCGCCAGCGCCGCCCCCTTGCAGGCACCCAGCACCTGGCCCTGCAGCCCGAAACGCTCAAGGGCGGCAGCGCGCAACTCTGCAGCAAGGATCAGGCAGCCACGCTCGGTCTTCACCAGTTCATAGGTGAAGTCGGGATGCATGTTGAGCGCCTGGTTGGAGGGAATGGTCCACGGCGTCGTGGTCCAGATCACCGTGAAGCAGTCGCCCTCGGGCAGGGCCGCCACGCCGAAGGCATGGGCGACGCGCTCGCGCTCGGAGGCATCGAGCCGGAACCCGACGTCGATCGCCGGCGACTTCTTGTCCTGGTATTCGACCTCGGCTTCGGCCAGCGCGGAGCCGCAGTCGAAGCACCAGTTGACCGGCTTCAGGCCCTTGAACAGGTAGCCGCGCCGGTAGAGCTCGCCGACGGCGCGGATCTCGTCGGCCTCGTTGCGGAAGGCCATCGTCAGGTAGGGGTTGTCCCAGTCACCCAGGACGCCGAGGCGGATGAAATCCTTCTTCTGTCGCTCCACCTGCTCGGCGGCATAGGTGCGGCACAGTTCGCGCGCCTTGTCCGCCGGCAGATGCTTGCCGTGCGCCTTCTCGATCTGGTGTTCGATGGGCAGACCATGGCAGTCCCAGCCCGGCACGTAGGGCGCGTCGTAGCCGGCCAGGGTCTTGGAGCGGACGATGATGTCCTTGAGGATCTTGTTCACCGCGTGGCCGATGTGGATGTCGCCGTTCGCATAAGGAGGCCCGTCGTGCAGCACGAAGCGCGGCCTGCCCTTCGCGGCCTCACGAATGCGGCGATAGAGCTGGCGATCCTGCCAGTCCTTGATCCAGCCCGGCTCCCGCTTGGCGAGGTCGCCCCGCATCGGAAACGGGGTGTCGGGCATGTTGAGCGTTTTGCGATAGTCAGCCATGGGTCTAGCCAGCGGGAAGACGGGTCTTGAAATAGGTGCGAACGTCGGCGACGTCGCGCGCGATTTGCGCCTTGAGCGCGTCGAGGGAATCGAACTTCGCCTCGCTGCGCAGTTTGTGCATGAAATTCACGTCGACGTGCAGGCCGTAGATGTCGCGATCGAAGTCCAGCAGATGCACTTCGAGCACCGGCTTCAGGCCCTCGGCGATGGTGGGCCGGACGCCGATGTTGGCGGCGCCGGGAAGCGGCCGCGCGTCGACGCCGGAGACCGTTACGGCGAACACGCCGGACAGCGGCAACCTTTTGCGGCGCACCTGGATGTTGGCCGTGGGGAAACCGATGCTGCGGCCGACCTTCCTGCCGTCCATGATGCGTCCGGCGATGACGAAGGGCCGGCCCAGCAATCGCTCTGCACACTCGATGTCGCCGGCAGCGAGCGCCTCGCGCACGGCAGAACTCGATACGCGCAAGCCATCGTGGTCGACGGTGCGCATCGCCTCGACGGCAAAGCCGCGGGCCTGGCCCTCGCGCTGCAGCAGGGCAAAGTCGCCGCCGCGCGCCTTGCCGAAGCGGAAATCGTCGCCGATGATCAGGTGCCGCACCGCCAGCCCGCGCACGAGGATGCGCTCGACGAACTCCTGTGCCGAAAGCGAGGCCAGGGCACGGTCGAAACGGCAGACATGCACACGGTCGATACCCGCTTCGGCGAGCAGCTCGATCTTGTCGCGCAGGCTGGCCAGGCGCGCCGGCGCCTTGTCCGGCGCGAACAGCTCGCGCGGATGGGGCTCGAAGGTGAGCACGGTCGCCGGCAGGGCGAGTTCGCGCGCCTTGGCCTTCAATTCGTCGAGCAGCGCACGATGGCCGAGGTGCACGCCATCGAAATTGCCGATGGTGAGCACGGTGGGCGTCGTCGCCCGCTCGGGAACGCCGCGGAAAACCTGCATGGGACGGGGAAGCCGGGAAAGCCGGGGATTATATCAATCCAGCCGCGCCAGCCTGGACTTCGCCAGCGGCGGGTTCTTGGCGAAATAACGGCGCAGGCCCTTGAGGATGGCATCGGCGATGCGGTCCTGGTAGGCCTCGTCGTTGAGTCGCGCTTCTTCCTCGGGGTTGGAGATGAAGGCGGTCTCGATAAGGATCGACGGTATGTCCGGGGCCTTGAGCACGGCAAAGCCCGCCTGCTCGACCTGCGCCTTGTGCAGCGTGTTGATGCGGCCGAGTTCGCCCAGCACGTCGCGACCGAGCTTGAGGCTGTCGTTGATCTGCGCCGTCTGCGACAGATCGAGCAGCGTGCGCGCAAGGTAGGGGTCCTTGACGCCAAGATTTACGCCGCCGACGAGGTCGGCCGAGTTCTCCTTGTTCGCCAGCCAGCGTGCTGCCGAACTCGAGGCGCCGGTTTCCGAAAGCACAAAAACGCTCGATCCACGCGCCGTCGGCTTGACGAAGGCATCGGCATGCACCGAAACGAAGAGGTCGGCCTGCACGCGGCGCGCCTTCGCCACGCGCTGGTGGAGCGGGATGAAGAAATCGCCGTCGCGCGTGAGCAGCGAGCGCATGTTCGGCGTCGCATCGATCTTTTCCTTCAGGCGCCGCGCAACGGACAGCGTGACGTGCTTTTCATAGCTGCCGCCGCGGCCGATTGCTCCGGGGTCCTCGCCGCCATGTCCTGGATCGAGCACGATCGTCACCAGGCGCGCGATCTCCGGCCTGGCCTCCGGCTTCTCGCCCGCCGGCTCGGGCGGCCGATCGCCCGGCCTGGGCGGCTCCGCCGGGCGACTTTCCGCCTTTTCCAACAGCGCGAGCAACGGGTCCACCGGCTCGGCCGGGTAGAGGTCGAGCACCAGGCGGTGACCATAGCTGCCTACCGGCTTCAGGGAAAACACCTGCGGCTTCACCTCACCCTTGAGCTCGATCACCAGGCGCACGACGCCGGGCTTGTTGCGTCCGGCGCGGATCAGCTTGATGTAGGGGTCGGCTTCGATGATCTTGGTCGGCAGCGACTGCAGCACGGAGTTGAACTCGACACCTTCGAGGTCAACCACGAGTCGTTCCGGATCCTTGACCAGCAGGTGCGAGTACTGGATCGGCTGGTCGTGTTCCAGGGTCACGCGGGTGTAGTCCCGCGCCGGCCAGACACGGACCGCGAGGATGCTGCTGCCGGCCGTGGCGCCGGCGCCCACCCGCGACACCAGCAGCGTCAGGCTGGCGGCGGCGAGGCGGAGGACGTCACGGCGGCGAGGCATGTGCGGCCCCTCTCGGTAAGCGCGGCGATACGTGCGTCGCGGCCGACGCCGCCGGCCGCCAGTCGCAAGTCGATTTGCATATCCGGTCGCTGCAGGTAGGGTGCCGCGCGCTCCGGCCACTCGACGAGGCAGACACCCTCGCCGGAAAAATATTCGTCGAGCCCGGCATCGAGATAATCCTCCGCTCGCTCGAATCTATAGAAATCAAAGTGATAGAAGTTTAATCCAGAAAGTGGATGAACTTCAACCAGCGTGTAGGTCGGGCTCTTTACCGGTCCCGCCTCGCCCGCTGCGCGCAGCAGGCCGCGCACCAGTGTCGTCTTGCCCGCGCCGAGGTCGCCTTCGAGCCAGACCACCATGCCGCGCGCAAGGCGGGACGCAAGCGCGGCACCCAGGGCGAGGGTGGCGGCTTCGTCGGCCAAGGCTAACGTAACATTCCCGGCATGCATGGCGATATCGACGAGATGCGGCGGCTCAAGGACGACATCCGGCGCTGGGGCCGCGAACTGGGTTTCGCTGCGATCGGCTTCGCCGGCATCGACACGGGCGACGCCGAGGAAGGGCTGAGGGCCTGGCTTGCCCAAGGCTGCCATGGCGAAATGGATTATATGGCGGCCCATCTCGATGCCGGCCGGCACAAGCGAGCCCACCCCGAACTGCTCGTGCAGGGTGCGCAATGCGTGATCCTCGCGCGCCTTGACTACCGCGCCGCAGCCGCCGATTCGGCAGCTGTCCTCGCCGACGGATCACGTGCGTTCGTTTCGCGTTACGCGCTGGGCCGCGACTACCATCGGCTGGTGCGCAACCGGCTGCAGCGACTGGTCGAACGCATCGTGCAGGCGATCGGTCCCTTCGACCACCGCGTGTTCGCCGACTCGGCCCCCGTCGCCGAGGTGGAACTGGCGCGCCGTGCCGGGCTCGGCTGGCGCGGCAAGCACACCCTGCTGCTGGGCAGGGAGGCTGGGTCCTACTTCTTCCTCGGCGAAATCGTCACCGGCCTGTCCCTGCCACCCGACCCCCCGGTTACAGACCACTGCGGCGACTGCAGCGCCTGCATCGACGCCTGCCCCACCGGCGCCATCATCGCGCCGTGGCGCCTCGATGCCCGCCGCTGCATTTCCTATCTGACCATCGAGCACAGGACGGCATTGCCCGAACCGCTGCGCGAAAGTCTCGGCAACCGCATCTACGGCTGCGACGATTGCCAGCTTGCCTGTCCGTGGAACCGCTTCGCCCCCCTGTCGGAGGAGACGGCATTCGCGCCGCGGCACGGCCTCGACCATGCCGCGCTGGTCGACCTGTTCGCCTGGAGCGAGGAGGAGTTCACTTCGCGCCTCACCGGTTCGCCTATCCGCCGCATCGGATACGAGCGCTGGCTGCGCAACCTCGCGGTCGCGCTCGGCAACGCGCCGACGACTCCCGCCGTGATCAATGCCCTGCGCTCCCGCTCGGCGCACCCATCGCCGAAGGTGCGCGAACATGTCGCCTGGGCACTGCGCCGTCACGGCGACGCGGGTGAGAACAGTCCGGGGAAGCCGGAACCCTAGCCCTGCGCGATCGGCCGCGACGGGTCGGCGCACCACTCGCTCCACGACCCGGCATAGAGGCGCGACCCGGAAAGGCCCGCGATTTCCATGGCAAGGAGGTTGTGGCAGGCGGTAACGCCGGAGCCGCACTGCTGGATGACCTGCCCCGGCGTGCGTTCGCCAAGCAGCGCCGCGAACTCCTGGCGCAACTCGTCGGCCGGCTTGAAGTAGCAGCCGGCATCATCCAGATTGTCGAAGTAGAAACGGTTCACTGCGCCCGGGATCCGGCCGCCGACCGGGTCGAGGGTTTCGTTCTCGCCGCGGTAGCGCTCCGGGCTGCGCGCGTCGAGGATCAGCGCCTGCGGTGTGCCAAGCACCTCCAGCACGCCGCTGGCGTCCATTTGCGCGTCCTGCACGCGGGGGACGAATGGCGCCGGTGACACCACCGGAACAACCGCATCCAGCGCGCGTCCGCTGCGCTTCCAGCCGGCCAAGCCGCCGTCGAGCACCGCGGTACGCGCGTGCCCCAGCCAGCAACGCAACATCCACCAAAGCCGTGCGGCAAAGATTCCGCCCTCGTTGTCGTAGGCGACCACCTGCGTATCGGCGCCGACGCCGCACTCCGCCATGCGCCGCGCGAAGTCCTCGATTCGCGGCAGCGGATGACGGCCGTTGCGCCCGGTCTTGGCGCCGGAAAGGTCATCGTCGAGGTGGAGAAACAGCGCACCCGGAATGTGGCCGCGAGCGTACGCATCACGCCCGTACGCAGTGTTCTTCAGATCATGGCGGCAATCGAAAACGCGCCATTCCGGGTGCGCCGCGACGTCGTCGGCACTCACCAGCAGTACCTGGCCGGAGTTCATTCCGCGCTTTCCTCGAGCCAGGCACGGGCTTCCCGTTCGTTCTCGAATACCGACACGTCCGCATTGACGAAGATCTGCGAGAGCCAAGCGCTCCATGCCACCCACTGGCTGTCCGTGAGGACGGCGATGCGATTGAAATCGCCCGAATGCTGCTTGGAAAAGCGGATTTCCTCCCACGCCACATCGAGGGTGAAATCAGCCATGTCGCGCAGGTCCACGAGCAGGTTGATCGGGGCCGCGAACTTGATCTCGTACAGGACGAGTTCCTCGAACTCCTTGAAATCGGCCAGCGTGAATTCGCCGAATACGGCAAGCTCGACGACGTGGTGGTGATGTTGGGTATTGATCATCGCGAATCTCCTTCGGCTTCAGAATACGCCGCCGCCAGTGCGATGGGAAGCCGAAAAACAAAGAGCCCGCAGTGCGGGCTCTTCCAGGCGCAAGACGATGCGCTTACTTCTTTGCCTTCTTTCCCGCGACAGCCTGCTTGAACGCGGAGCCGGCGCTGAAACGCGGCACCGTGGTCGCGGCGATCTTGATGGCGGCGCCGGTCTTCGGATTCTTGCCCGTGCGCGCCGCGCGCTTCGAGGCCTTGAAGGTGCCAAAACCAACGAGGGTGACATTGTCGCCCTTCGACACCGACTTGACGATCGCGGCCATTGCCGCATCCAGCGCCTTGCCGGCGGCGGCCTTGCTCAGATCGGCTTCCTTGGCGGCGACTTCAATCAGTTCTGCCTTGTTCATTCCGTGGATTCCTCCTCTTTGTGCGGGCACCCGCCCGTTTGTTGATTCTAACCCCGAAACCCGCACGGGGCGCAAGGCTTTTCCGATGTCATGGCGCGGCGGATTCGATGACGCCACCGCCCAGGCAGACCAGCGATTCGTACAGCACCACGGACTGCCCCGGCGTCACCGCCCACTGCGGCGCGGCGAAGACGACCTCGCACCCGCCGTCATCGACGCGCTCGACCTGGCAGGCGGCATCCGGCTGGCGGTAGCGCGTCTTCGCCGCATAGACCCAGTGCGTGTGCGGCGCATTGCCGGAAACCCAGGAGAGGTCGCGCGCTGCCAGCCGTCCTGAAAGCAGCGCCGGATGATCGTGGCCCTGGACAACCCAGAGCACGTTGGTGTCCATGTCCTTGCCGGCGACGAACCAGGGCTCCTCGGCGGCGCCGCGCACGCCGCCGATGCCGAGCCCCTCGCGCTGGCCCAGCGTGTAGTACATCAGGCCCTCGTGCGCGCCGACCACCCGGTCGGTACCCAGCACGCGAATCTCGCCCGGACGCCGCGGCAGGTAGCGCTGCAGGAATTCGCGGAACGGGCGTTCGCCGATGAAGCAGATTCCGGTCGAGTCCTTGCGTGCATGGTTGGGCAGCCCGGCTTCCTGCGCAATGCGCCGCACGTCGCGCTTGTACAGGTGGCCCACCGGGAACAGCGTCTTCGCCAACTGCGCCTGGTTCAACCGATGCAGGAAGTAGCTCTGATCCTTGTTGCCGTCCTCGGCCTTGAGCAGTTGCCATGTGCCAAGGAACTCCCGAACCTGGGCGTAGTGGCCGGTCGCGATCCGGTCCGCACCGAGTGCCAGCGCATGGTCGAGAAAGGCCTTGAACTTGATCTCGGAATTGCACAGCACATCGGGGTTTGGCGTACGCCCGGCCTCATACTCGCGCAGGAATCCGGCGAATACGCGTTCGCGATAGTCGGCCGAGAAATTGACCACCTCGAGGTCGATGCCGATCACGTCGGCCGCCGCCGCCGCATCCACGAGGTCCTGGCGCGACGAACAGTATTCGTCGGTGTCATCGTCCTCCCAGTTCTTCATGAACAGTCCGACGACGTCCCAGCCTTCGCGCTTGAGCAGCAGTGCGGCGACCGAGGAATCGACGCCGCCGGAAAGGCCGACGATGACCTTGCCCGCACTCATCGGTCGTAGTGCCTGATCAGGTCGAGCGGAAAGCGCCGCCCTGCGAGCCAGTCCGCCACGCATTGCCAGACCAGGGGGCTGCGGTGCCGGTCGCTGCTGTTGCGAATCTCATCCGGCGTCATCCAGACGGCACGCAGGATGCCTTCGTCCAGCGGCCGCCCCGGCTGATGGTTCCCGAGCTCGCCGCAAAAGGCGAAGCGCAGGTAGGTAACGTCGCCCGCGGGCCGCGGCCACTGGTACACCCCCACCAGGCCGGTGGGACGGAAGGACCAGGCCGTTTCCTCGATTGCCTCCCGTGCACAGGCGGCTTCGAGCGACTCGCCTTGATCCAGATGGCCGGCCGGCTGGTTGAAGCGGACGCCGTCCTCGGTCTCTTCCTCGACCAGCAGGAAGCGGCCGTCGCGCTCGATCAGCGCAGCAACGGTGACATTCGGCTTCCAGGGGCGCTCCATGGCTGCATTCTAGCTCCCCTGCTAAAATGGACCCCCTGAAAAACGCTACGCTGGAGAACTTCCATGTCCATGGCCGACCGCGACGGCTTCATCTGGTACGACGGCAAGCTGGTGCCCTGGCGCGACGCTACCACGCACGTGCTGACGCACTCGCTGCATTATGGTCTTGCCGTATTCGAGGGAGTGCGCGCCTACAAGACCGTCTCCGGCACGGCGATCTTCCGCCTCAAGGAGCACACCGACCGGCTGTTCAATTCGGCGCACATCTACCGCATGCCGATGCCTTACGACAAGGCTACCGTCATGGAGGCGCACCTTGAAGTCGTGCGTGCCAACAAGCTCGACTCCTGCTATCTGCGGCCGATCGCCTTCTACGGTTCGGAGAAGATGGGCGTCTCGCCCAAGGGCGCCAAGACGCACGTCGCCATCGCCGCCTGGCCGTGGGGCGCCTACCTCGGCGAGGAAGGCATGGAGAAGGGCATCCGGGTCAAGACCTCCAGCTTCACGCGCCACCACGTAAACGTCTCGATGTGCCGCGCCAAGTATGCGGGCACCTACGCCAACTCGATCCTTGCCAACATGGAAGCCGTCGACGACGGCTACGACGAGGCGCTGCTGCTCGACGTCGATGGCTTCGTCGCCGAAGGTGC
>ERZ724512.1186-NODE-1186-length-12196-cov-4.200560_pt1 | contig 12196 bp, 11 predicted proteins | sample MGYA00376045_ERZ724512 | MGnify/ENA primary metagenome ERZ724512 (study PRJEB28724, sample SAMN07190883) | activated sludge metagenome | isolation source: activated sludge of sewage treatment plant in Hong Hong | place: Hong Kong | collected 2016-03-17 ... | reverse complement strand
CCTTCTTCTTGTTTATGGTGACGTGCTTCGTCGACCTGCTCACCGGCGTTGCGTTCTCGCTCAAGGCGGCGCGGCCCAAGGTCGCGTTCGAGGGCATCGATCAAACGCTCAGGACGTGACGCCGGCGCGCGGACATGCTCGCGCGCCCTTCCGCGGTAAAGCCGCCGTCCCGCTTCACGCCTTCGTCTTGTCGGCCTCCGCCGCGCTCAGCCGGTCGAGCCGCTTCTGCATCTCTTCGAGCTGGCGCTTGAGGTCGTCGATCTCGGCGATCGCGTAATCGGGCCTCGGCCCCTCGAGGAGATCGTCGCCCTGGCCCTCCTGCCGGGGAAACGGAGTGAACATCGAGAAGGCGCGCTGGAACATGTCCATGTTGCGCCGGACCTGTTCCTCGATCGTACCCAGGCGACCGACACCCCAGGCCTGCGCCATCTGTTCGCGGAACTTCTCCTGCTCGCGCGAGAACAGTTCGAGCGAACTCTCGAGGTACCGCGGGACCAGCATCTGCATGCTGTCGCCGTAGAACCGGATGAGCTGGCGCAGAAAAGTGATCGGCAAGAGGTTCTGCCCCTGTTTGCTCTCCTGCTCGAAGATGATCTGGGTCAAGACGGAGCGGGTAATGTCCTCTCCAGTCTTGGCGTCGTAGACGACAAAGTCTTCGCCTGTCTTCAACATGCCGGCGAGGTCTTCAAGCGTAACATAGGTGCTCGTTCCGGTGTTGTAGAGCCGTCTGTTGGCGTATTTCTTGATGATGACCGGAGATTCGGACTTGGCCATTTGCGTGTTCGCTCTGGGCCGGCGTGCCGGCGAGAAATCGGATACGAGCGTCGCGCCGGTGTGTCCGAGCGGCCCGCAAAAAAAAAATAAGCCGTTTTCTTGAAACCGGCTACCGTTTTGTGCAACTGCTTCCCGCGCGTGACGAACGTCGCCCGCCAGTCCCGGCGGGGGCTTTCGGCGCGGCGGCTCTGACCGCCCCCTCGTCGGGTCCGGGAATCAGCGTTGACCAGTTGCCGGGTATGCCCGACAAAGGCGCCGTAATAGCCATGCAGTCACCACGCCCCGAAATCGCGGGCCGAATAAGCAGAAAAGGCCGGCTTGCGTAGCGGACAGCAACTCCGCTTCCACCGCCGATCGAACCACAAAAGAAGGAGCTATCGGAAATGACAGACGACATCGTCATAGTTGGCGCAGCGCGGACCGCGGTCGGCAATTTCAATGGCGGATTCAGCAATATCCCGGCCCATGACTTGGGCTCCGCCGCCATCAAAGCCGTCCTGGAGCGTGCCAAGGTCGATCCCAAGGATGTCTCGGAAGTCATTATCGGCCAGATTCTCGTGTCCGGTCAGGGCCAGAACCCGGCTCGCCAAGCCTCGCTCAACGCCGGCATCCCGGTCGAGGCGCCGGCCTGGGGCATCAATCAGCTCTGCGGCTCGGGCCTGCGCTCGGTCGCGCTCGGCGCGCAACAGCTCGCAGAAGGCAGCGGGAAGGTCGTGGTGGCCGGCGGCCAGGAATCGATGACCATGGCGCCGCACTTCGCCTATCTGCGCAACGGCATGAAGATGGGCCACATGCAGCTCACCGACACCATGCTGTATGACGGCCTGCAGGACGCCTTCCATAAGTATCACATGGGCGTGACCGCCGAGAACGTCGCCAAGAAGTGGCAGATCACCAAGGCGATGCAGGACGAGTTCGCGACCGGTTCGCAGAACAAGGCCGAGGCCGCCCAGAAGGCCGGCAAGTTCAAGGACGAGATCGTCCCGTACGTCATCAAGGGCAAGAAGGGCGACACCATCATCGACACCGACGAGTTTCCGCGTCATGGCGTGACCGTCGATCAGCTCGCCAAGGTGCGCCCCGCCTTCGATAAGGAAGGCAGCGTGACCGCCGCCAACGCGTCGGGCATCAACGACGGCGCGGCGATGGTCGTGCTGATGCGCCGGAGCGACGCCGAGAAGGGTGGCCACCCGATCCTCGCCCGCATCGCGGCCTGGGCGCACGCCGGCGTCGACCCGGCGATCATGGGCACCGGCCCGATCCCGGCCACCCGCGCCGTGCTCAAGAAGGCCGGCTGGAAGATCGAAGACCTCGATCTGATCGAAGCCAACGAAGCCTTCGCAGCGCAGGCCTGCGCCGTGAACAAGGACCTCGGTTGGGACACCAGCAAGGTCAACGTGAACGGCGGCGCCATCGCGCTCGGTCACCCGATCGGCGCCTCCGGCACCCGCATCCTGACCACGCTCCTCTACGAGATGGCAAGGCGCGACGCCAAGAAGGGTCTCGCCACGCTGTGCATCGGCGGCGGCATGGGCATCGCCCTGTGCGTGGAGCGGTAAGGCGCGCAAATGCTGAAGGGCAGCCAGGGCTGCCCCTCACATAGCGACCTGATAGATTGGGGGGCTCGGGCATCCGAGCCCCTTTTTTTGTAATACGGCCCCAAACCGTCATGTCGCTCGACGTCGTCGATCTGCGCAATTTCTATACCCAGCAACTGGGCACGCTGGCGCGGCGATTCATCGGTCACGGAATCAGGGCGCGGTGGTCGGATACGCGTGGGGAGCGCGTGGTCGGCCTCGGCTACACCACGCCCTATCTCGGCCTGTTCCGCGACGAAGCCGAGCGCTGCCTCGCCTTCATGCCGGCAGCGCAGGGCGTCATCAAATGGCCGTCCGCCCGTCCGGCCCTCGCGGCATTGGTCGAGGAGTATGACCTGCCCCTGCCCGACCTCGCGGTCGATCGCATGATCGTGGTCCACGCGCTCGAAATGACCGACGACGCGCCCTCCCTGCTGCGCGAAATCTGGCGCGTGCTGGCGCCGGGGGGACGGATGATGCTCGTCATCCCCAACCGGCGCGGACTATGGGCGCGGATGGATACGACGCCGTTCGGTCACGGCCGGCCTTATTCGCGTTCGCAGATCATCCATCTGCTGAAGGAGAGCTCGTTCACGCCGACATCCTGGGGCGAGGCGCTCTACATGCCGCCGATCGCGCGCGGCTGGCTGTTCCGTTCGGCGGTCGCCTGGGAGCGCACGGGCCGCACCATCTCGGCGCCGTTCGCGGGCGTCCATATCGTCGAGGCGATGAAGCAAGTCTATCGCGCGATCCCGGCCCGCCGCGAAAAGCGCCGCCTGGTTCCGGTGCTGGAGCCGGTGCTGGAACCGGCGCTCAACCCCGCGCCGGGCGGCGCGGCCTTGCGCACGCGGGCGCGTTACTCGTCCAATTCGGGGTAGCGCCGGAAAATCCCCTCTTCGCTGAACGGCAGCCGGCGGTCGGAGGCGAGGTAGGCGGCGATGCGCGGACGCCCGGCGACGCGCTCATGCAGGGCCGTGACCCGCGGCAGCTTGCGCTCCAGGCGCTTCATCGTGTTCGGAAAGGCGTAGCGCAAGCCGGCCACGACCTGGAACAGCGACAGATCGGCATAGCTGAGCGAGCCGCCGACGAGGTGCTTTCCGCTCCCGTTGCGGGAAAGCACGGTCTCGAAATAACGCAGAAACTTGCCGGCGCGCTGGCCGCGGAACTCGGCGGCGCGGCGCAAGGCTTCCTTTTTCTGTTCCTCGTAATAGAGGCTCGCGCCGACCGGGTGGTGCGTGTCGTGAACCTCGCCGACAAAATCGGCGATCGTCAGCTGAAGCTGGTTGGTCCACAGCCTTCCCGCTTCGTTGGCGGGAGCGAGGCGGTGCCGCGCCCCGAGGAACAGCAGAATGTTTGCGGTCTGACCGATCAGCAGCCGACCGGATTTCAGGAACGGCGGCGCGAACGGCGGACGGGCCACCGTCCTGCCGTCGAGCAGCGCGAGCATCGCAGGGACCCCGCCCTTCTGCTTTTTCGCGCCGCGCGCGACATCGACGTAACGCGCCCCCGCCTCTTCGAGCGCAAGCCGTACGAATTCGCCGCGCCCCTGGATCGTCGGCCAATAATAGAGCTCGTATGCCATGCCTGTTCCTCACCGAGCCGGAGGTTTCACCACTTTCGCATCGGCGCCTTCGCCGGAGCCTGCCGCACCGCGGCCCGACGACTTCATCGCGGCGATCTCGCCCGCCAAGACATCGCGGGACGCCGAGAAGAATGCGAGCAGGCGGTCGATGTCCCGATCGGACAGTTCATCCATAAGCGCCCGCATGCGGGCTTGCAGCGAGGCATAAAGCGGCATGATGTCGGTTTCGACGCGCGGAAGCGCGCGAATGAAAACCTTGCGCCGGTCCCGATCGTCCCGCTCGCGGCATGCCAGGCGCGCCTTCTCCAGCCGGTCGATCAGTCCGGTGATCGCCCCGGTCGTGAGACCGGTGGCGGCCGCCAGTTCTCCGGCGGTGACGCGGCCGGCGCGGACGACGACGTCGAGGCACTCCAACTCGCGGCTGGAGATCCCGATATGATCCGCCACGACGCTGCTGAAAACGACGCCGAGCCCGCTCGCTTCCCGCACGGCGGTTTCGAGAGCCTGTAGGCGCTGTTCGCGCGTTGTGGCGTCGCTGGTTGACAAGCGCGGCCCATTCCCTTAGATAATAATTATCTTATTATTCTAAATAATAAGCCTCAAGTCACGTGAGGCGTTTTGCTGCACTCGGGGGAGCCGTGAGAGATGGCCCTGCATTCGCCTGACCGGACATGCGAAGAAACCGCCGTGAAAGGCGAAGGAAATGCGCTCGCCGGAAGCGCCTGGCACAGCTGGGAATCGCCTGTCGGATTAGGCATCGCGCTTGTCTCGTTTGGAATCGCACGGTCTCGACCGGCGCTGCGCTGGCGCTGATCCGGTATGCGGTTCTAGGTGGATAGCCGAATTGTCTCGGGTGGCGTTAAAACGCAAACTTCGCTGAGTAATCGTTTCGACGCAATTCACGTATAAGGCGGCTCTTGGCGGTGTGTCCTCCCGGCACGGGGCGGGACGTCTGCAGTTGCGGGACTGTCAAGAAATTCACGGCGTCATCGCCTAACCGGCGATCGTCGGAGCAGAACATGGACGATCGAACCAAGCTCCTTAATTCCCTGTCGATCGACCGGGACCGGCCACGGCCGCAGCGCACGCTGCAGATTCCCCGGCTGCGTCCGGCTTGGACACTGGCGACGCTGGGTGCGGTCGTTATCGCAGGCGCCGGCCTCTGGTTTGCGTTCCCGCGCAACGAAGCAGGGCACGCGGCGACCGTATCGACCGCAAGCGCCGAGCCGACCCCGCGCCCGGCGGCTCCCGAACGTTCGACCGCGTCGCGCGCACGTTCAGGCGGGCTTGCGGCGTCCGGCTATGTCGTCGCCCGCCGCAAAGCGACGGTCGCCGCCGAGATCACCGGCAAGGTGACCGAGGTGTTGGTCGAGGAAGGCATGCACGTCAAGGCGGGACAGGTCCTCGCCCGCATCAAAAGCCGCCTGACCGAGACGGATGTCGCGCTGGCGCAATCGCGCGCCAACGGGGCGGAAGCCGCCGTCGCCGCCATCGCCGCCGATCTGCGCGAGGCGGAGCGCATCTATGACCGCACGCAGAGCCTCGCGAAAAAGAGCTTCGCCAGCGAAGCCGACATGACCCGATCCGAGGCGCGGGTGAACGTCCTGCGCGCCCAGTTGAACCAGGCGCGCGCGCAGTTCGAGACGGCAAAGCTCGAAGCCGAGCGATATGGCGAGGTGCTCGAGCAGCATAGCGTCCGCGCGCCGTTCGGCGGCGTAGTGGTCGACCGCAGCGCCCAGCCCGGCGAAATGATTTCGCCGCTCTCGGCGGGCGGCGGCTTCACCCGCACCGGCATCTGCACCATCGTCGACATGGATTCGATCGAGATCGAGGTCGACGTCAACGAGGCGTTCATCGGCCGCGTCCAGCAGGGCGGCGCGGTCTCCGCCGTGCTCGACGCCTACCCCGACTGGACAATTCCGGCCTACGTCATCGCCATCGTGCCGACGGCCAACCGCGAAAAGGCGACCGTGCGGGTGCGCATCGGATTCCGGGACAAGGATCCGCGCATCCTCCCCGACATGGCCGTGAAGGTGACGTTCCTCGACGGCGACGACCTCGCTGGCGCAAAGACATCGTCCGCCCAGTAGTCGTCGTCCCAAGCCCGCTTGCACTGGAGAATTTATGTCGATGTCCGACATACTCGTCGCTTTGATTCATGTCTCCAAGGGCTTCGTAAAGGGCAAGGAGACCATCGGCATTTTTGAGAGCCTCGACCTGACGATCCCGACAAAGGACTTCGTCGCCGTCATGGGCCCGTCGGGCTCCGGGAAGTCGACGCTGCTCAACCTTCTCGGCGGCATCGACCGCCCCGACCGCGGCGAGATCCACATTGCCGGCACGCGCATCGACAAGCTGTCGGAAGGCGACCTCGCGCGCTGGCGCGCCGCCAATATCGGCTTCGTCTTCCAGTTCTACAATCTCATGCCGATGCTGACCGCCGCGCAGAACGTCGAGCTGCCGCTCCTGCTGACCAACCTGCATTCCGCCGAGCGCCGCGAGCACGTCGAGACGGCGCTGAAGATCGTCAATCTCGCCGACCGCGCCAAGCATTATCCCCGCGAAATGTCGGGCGGCCAGCAGCAGCGGGTGGCGATCGCGCGCGCCATCGTCTCCGATCCGAAACTCCTGCTGTGCGACGAGCCGACCGGCGACCTCGACCGCCATTCGGCCGACGAAATCCTCGCGATGCTGAGCATCCTCAACCGCGAACTGGGCAAGACCGTCGTGATGGTGACGCACGACCCGGCCGCCGCGCGATATGCCCGCCGCACCCTTCACCTCGACAAGGGGCACTTTGTCGAGAAGGAGCTCGCGGCGTGAACGACTTCGTCCTCATCCGCAAGAACCTGTTCCGCAAGAAGCTGCGGGCGGTGCTGATGATCGTCTCGATCCTGATCGCGTTTGCGATTTTCGGCGTCCTTGCCGCTTTCGAACGCGCCTTCAACTCCGGCCAAACCGTGGCGGAGGACGACCGGCTGGTGGTGGTCAACAAGATCAATTTCACCCAGCCGCTGCCGATCGCCTATTTCAACCGCGTGCAGGCGATGGATGGCGTTCGGCTGGTGACCCACGCCAACTGGTTCGGTGGCTACTTCCAAGACCCGAAGAACTTCATGATCACCTTCGCCGTCGAGCCCGAATCCTACCTGAAGATCATCGACAACGACTACGCATTCACGCCGGAAATGCGCGAGGCGTTCTTCCGCGAGCGCACCGCCGCGCTGGTCGGCGAAGGCCTGGCGAAGAAATGGGGATGGAAGGTCGGCGACCGGGTGCCGATCGCCAGCAACATCTTTTCGCAAAAGAACGGCTCGCGCACCTGGGACATGAAGATCGTCGGCATTTTCAGCAATCGAAAGCCGCAGGCCGACAACAACCTGTTGCTCTTCCATTACGACTATTTCGACGAGACCCGCTCCTTCGGCAAAGACACGATCGGCTGGCTGGTGCTGCAGACTACCTCTCCCGATATCAACGACCGGGTCGCCAAGGCGATCGACCGCAACTTCGCCAATTCCGCCTACGAGACGGCGACCGACACCGAGAAGGCGTTCAACAAGGCGTTCGTGGCCCAGCTCGGCAACATCGCGCTCATCGTGAAGCTTGTGGTCGGGGCCGCGTTCGTGACCATCCTGATGATCGTCGGCAACACCATGGTGATGGCGGTGCGCGAACGCACGCGCGAAATCGGCGTCCTCAAGACGCTCGGCTATTCCGGGGCGCGGGTTCTGCGCCTCATCCTCGGCGAAACCCTGCTCCTCGCCCTCCTCGGCGGCATTCCCGGCATCCTCCTCGCCGCGATCGCCATCATGAACATGCGAGAGAAACTGATCAATTTCCTTCCCGGCCTCACCCTCGAGCCGTCGATCCTCGCCATCTCGCTCGTGCTGATGATCGGCCTGGGGCTTGCGACCGGCCTCGCGCCGGCGATCCACGCCTTTCGTCTCAAGATCGCCGACGCCATGGGACGGGGCTAGCCATGCGCTCGCTGTTCCTGCAGATCGCCGCGGTCACGACCATCAACATCAAAAGCATTCCACAGCGCTTCTGGCTGTCCCTGTCGACGATCGTCGCCGTTGCCCTGGTCGTCATGGTGCTGCTCTCGTTCCTCGCCATGGCGTACGGCTTCCAGCGCACGCTCAAGAGCGCCGGCGCTCCCGACATCGCAATCGTGTTGCGGGGGGGATCGCAGACGGAGATCAACAGCGTCATTACGCGGGAACAGGTTCGCCTGATCGAGGACGGCCCGGGCATCGCCCGCAGTGCCCAGGGTAAGCCGCTCGTGTCCGCCGAACTGTATATCGTCGTCGACGGCATCAAACGCTCGACCCAGACCAAGGCCAATATTCCATTGCGGGGCATCGGCGCCGAGGGCGCCGCCATCCGCAAGGACATCAAGCTGGTCGCCGGGCGCATGTTCAATCCCGGCGCCAACGAGATCGTGGTCGGCAAGAGCCTGTTGAGCCAGTTCCAGGGCTTCGACCTCGGCTCGACGGTGAAGTTCTTGACCACGCAGTGGACCGTCGTCGGGGTGTTCGCTGCGGACGGAAGCGTGTTCGAGTCGGAAATCTGGGGCGACCTGCCGGTGGTGCAGAGCCTGTTCAAGCGCAACAACGTGTTCCAGACCGTGCGCGCCCGCATCGACGGTCCCGCCGCGCTCGCCGCGCTCAAGCGTTTCGCCGACACCGACCCGCGCCTGAAGCTCGACGTCAAGTCGGAGCAGGAGTACTTCGCCGAGCAATCGTCGCAAACCTCCGACCTGATCCAGAAGCTCGGCTGGCCGCTCGCGATTGCGATGGCGCTCGGTGCGCTCGCAGGCGCGCTCAACACGATGTACAGCTCCGTCGCCGCCCGCTCCGTCGAGATTGCGACGCTGCGCGCGATCGGCTTCGGCGGGCTCCCGGCTTTCGTCGGCACGCTCGCGGAGTCCTTGCTCCTCGCCGGCATCGGCGGCGCGCTTGGCGCCGTCGCGACCTATCTCGTGTTCGACGGATTCACCACTTCAACGCTCGGCGCCGGATTCACGCAGGTGGTGTTCAGCTTCGAGCTGACGCCTGCCTTGGTCGCGCAGGGGTTGGTGCTCGCGCTGACCGTCGGCCTGATCGGCGGACTGCTCCCGGCGGTTCGCGCCGCACGCATGCCCATCGTCAAAGGTTTGCAGGGCTAACGCGCGACCCGCGGCTCCGAACGCGTGCGCCGGGACGCTGAATGCGCACAATGGCATGATCGGGAGTGATTTTTGCGGCGCCGGTTCGGCGCGCTTTGCTTCGCCGATCGCAAATCATGTCGGCATCGCTGCGCGGCGGCGCAGCATCGTCGCGCATTTGTTGGCGTCATAACGAACCGAAGCGCCACCGGGCAACGCGACCCGCGCAACGGCCGTTTTCTGCTCCAAAATGGCCTCGCGAAGCAGGCGCTACAGGCCGAAATGCCGCCGCTGGCAAGCGTTTTGTGGGGCAAGGCCCAAGACTCTGATATAATTTAACAATTATGCTCGATTCAGAACGCCGCAGCCCGGCATAGTAGCGAATCTATATTCACCCCTTTAGCCCCAATATGTGGCGGCAGGCCTCCGATCACCTAACCAGATATCGCCCCAAAGCCGTCTTATCGGGACGGGGGCTTCAAGGAGGAGCGAATATGGCACTATCCGGCCTGGAAATCAGGCCGGAACAGGAAGTCCATGCCCTCGCGCGCCATGCTTTATCGCCGCCCCAGCGAGCCTCAAGCCATCGAAGTCGTCTTCGACCAGGAGATCTATCTTGTGCGCTTGCGTCGGCATCGTCAGGCGCGCCGCTACACCTTGCGGGTACAGGCGGCGACGCGCGACGTGGTGCTCACCATGCCGCCGCGCGGCACGCTGCGGGAGGCCTGCGACTTCGCGCGGAAGCATGGCGGCTGGATCGCGACCCGCATGTGCCGCCTGCCCGAGGCGGCGCCGTTTGCGCCCGGCACCGTCCTGCCGCTGCGCGGCGTGCCGCATCGCGTCGTGCATCGCCGCCTCGCGCGCGGAACGGTCTGGACCGAAGTCGGCAGCGACGGCGAGCGGCTCATGTGCGTCGCGGGCGATCCGCCCCACATCGAGCGCCGCATCAGGGATTTTTTGCATCGCGAAGCCAAGCGCGACCTCGAAGCGGCCGCGCATGCCTACGCCGATCAGATCGGCGTGGCGCTCAAGCGCATCAGCATCCGCGATCAGACCAGCCGCTGGGGGTCCTGCTCGACCACCGGCGCGCTCTCGTTCTCGTGGCGGCTCATCTTTGCGCCGCGTTACGTGCTCGACTATCTCGCCGCGCACGAAGTTGCGCATCTGATCGAAATGAACCATTCGGCCCGCTTCTGGCGGCTGCTTCACCGCATGTGCCCGGACGTGCGGCGCGCAAAGGTCTGGCTCGATCTCAACGGCGCCGACCTGCACCGCTACGGCCTGTGGCCCGACGATCTCGGCTCCACGCGCGTCGGCCGGCGGCGATCTTTCGCGGGCTAGCGCATTTTCCGGCGAAGCAGGCCCTCGGACAGAACGGATTTGCTCGCTCCGGGCGGCGCGCGCAACGCCGCGCCGCTGAAATTGCCGCCAGGCCGGGACGATTGATATGTCCGCCCGTCTATCGCGGGGCAGCGGGTAACGCCCGCTGGCTGCGCCGAGCCTGCCCGCTTACCTGAGAGCGCTTTCTTTCCGCGCGAAACTGTGGAACGGGTGCGCGGACCCAAAGATTTCGTAACGATGCTGTCCCCCGGAACCTTCGCCCTCACCGCGCTGCTCGCGCTGCTCACCGCGCTCGGGCCGCTGGCGATGGACCTCTACCTGCCGTCTCTGCCGGCCATCGAAGCTGCGCTCGCTGCGTCCGCCGCTCAGGTGCAGCTCACGATTTCCGTCTATCTCATCGGCTTCGCGATCGGGCAGCTCATCTATGGCCCGATCTCGGACCGGTTCGGCCGCAAGCCGGTGCTCGGCGCCGCGCTCGGAATCTTCTGCGTCGGAACGCTCGTGTGCTCGACCGCGCCGACGATCGGCGCATTGATCGCGGCGCGGGCCGTCCAGGGCGCGGGGGCTGCGGGCGTGATCGTCCTGACCCGCGCCATCGTGCGCGACCTCTACGAGGGTGCGCGCGCGGGGCGAGAACTGTCGCTGATGGGCGCAATCATGGGGGTGGCGCCGATCGTGGCGCCGATGATCGGCGGTTTCACCCAGACGCAGTTCGGCTGGCGCTTTGGATTCATCGTCATCCTGGTCGCGGGGATTGCCGCCATCGCCGTCGTGGCGCGGCTGTTGCCGGAAACGTCACGGAGCAGCAAACCGGCAGGCCACCCGGTCGTCGCCCTGGTGCGTTCCTTTGCGATCGTGGGGAGGAACGCCGGCTTCCTCGCCCATCTCGGGATTGCGACGGCGAGCTACGCCGGCCTGTTCGCGTATATCTCCGGCTCCTCCTTCGTGCTCCAGGGCGTGTACGGACTGTCGCCGCTGGAGTTCGGGCTGTTTTACGGGATGATCAGCCTCGGCTTCATCGCCGGAACGCTGACCGGCGCCAAGATCGTCACCCGCCATGGCTTCAACCGCTCGCTCGGCGTCGGCGCGGCCGCGCTGGCCGGCGGCGGGCTGCTGTTGATCGCAGCCGTCGGCTTCGCCCCCTCGCGCATTGCTGTGCTCGCGCTGCCGATGATGATCTTTCTCGCGGGCGTCGGCCTCGTCCTGCCGCTGTCGATGGCGGCCGCGCTGCACCCGTTTCCCGAGCGCGCCGGCGCCGCGTCCTCGTTCATGGGCAGCGTCCAGCAGGTTGTCGGCGCGGCCGTCGGCGTCATCATCGGCCACGCTCTCGGCGCGAGCGCCTGGCCCATGGTCATCGGCATCGCCGTCTCCGGCTGCACCACCCTGCTGCTTTGGCTTGCGACCCGCGATGTCAGGACGCGCCCGCTCAAGCCGCACACATGAGCCCCCGGAGCGAAATTCCGTTCCAGGGGAAACGGAATCCGCTCCGGTTATCCTCGCGTGGCCGCATTATCTGCGGCGAACCGGTTCCCACCCCCGGATCAAGTCGGTGGCATGCTTCGCCGGAAAATGCTCTACCGGCGCGACCACAGCCGGTCGAGCAGCCAGCCATCGACGCCGGCTTCCTGCCGCGGCGAGCGCGCGGCTGCGGAGGGAGACGCCGACGGAATCGCCGCGGGCGGAATTGGCGCCGACGGAATTGGCGCAGACGGGGCATAGGCTGACGGCGCCGGCACGGACGGCGCGTAGCCCGATGGCGGCGCATGCGCCGAT
>ERZ724512.1185-NODE-1185-length-12200-cov-5.381968_pt1 | contig 12200 bp, 9 predicted proteins | sample MGYA00376045_ERZ724512 | MGnify/ENA primary metagenome ERZ724512 (study PRJEB28724, sample SAMN07190883) | activated sludge metagenome | isolation source: activated sludge of sewage treatment plant in Hong Hong | place: Hong Kong | collected 2016-03-17 ... | reverse complement strand
AACCGGCCGCACCGCCAATGCCACGCGAACAACCGTCGATGCCGGCGCCACAGTCTGCCGCTACGCCGGAACCGCAAGCCATGGAACCTGCCGACGCGGCCAAGGAAAACAGACGCACCGACACGCGCGCCAAACGCGAGCAGCCTCTTGCGGGCAGGGCGTCGGAACAGTCTGCGGCCAAATCTTCGACTGATACGGCTCCCCCTCGACGTGAGCGCGATGAATCCAGCAACAACGCCCCGATGGCGGCTGCCGAAAAGAAATCGACCGGCACGCCCCCTTCAGCCGACCGAACGCTTGCTGCCCCCGCACCACCTTCAACAGCGCCTCAACCATCGGCAGCGCCGCCTCTCTTGCAAGCGCCGGCCGGATTTTCGGCGGCTGGTGCTCCAGCCCCCAAGAAGAGCGCCCGCGCCCTCTTTTATGGCGAGCAATCGAGCCCCAGCCTCGGCCAGGCGAAACCGTTGGGCCTTCGCTACAGCTTTGTGACGAGGGGAACCGATGGCCGGACTCAGGAAATCACGGCAGCGATGGTTGCGCGAAGCAGCGACCCCGTCCGTCTCACCGTGGAGGCGACGCAGGAATCGTACGTACAGCTGCTCCAAAACCTTGGCTCTGCCGGCACCAGGCTCTGGTGGCCGCCGCAGGAAACCGGCAAGATTTCCCTCAAACTCCAGCCTGGGAAACGGACCGACATTCCCATACCGCCTCCCGCTGAAAACGGGCTGGTCACGCTCATTATCCGGCTATCTTCGAAACCCTTCGGACCGTTGACGATGCAGGAAGTCGGTATGCTGGACCGATTCTCCGCGTCACTGCTCATCGAAGCTGTCTCTCCCGGCACAACCGCAGGCGTTCAGGAACAGGCGACCTACGTTGTGAGCCAGGATCCATCCACCAGCGCCCAGCTCGCCGTCGAGATACCGGTCGTTCAGTAATGTGAGGATTGCCGACTGTCGGCATCACGGGTAGAACCGCATCACCAGCATTCCGGCTATCGCCGCCACGCCCCCGGTGAAGCACAAAACAAAACCCAGTGCACCCGCCACAAACCAGGGACGCACCCGGCGAAATTCATCCGGCTGCAGTAACGGATGCAATTCTACCGGTCTTTGCCACCACCGACGCGGCAGCGCCATGCGCCCGGACAAGGCTCGATAGAGCACCACGTGATACCACCACCCCGTTGGGATACCGATGAGCAAGCCGAGGGCCAGCGCCCAAAGGCCGAGCTCAACCATTCGGGGCGGAGTGGCGACAACCGTCAGGAGGCCTGTCAGCCCGATCACCACCAGGCTCGCCAGCACGAGGAGCAGTTCAAGCATGGGCCGGATTATACTCGAAGGATTGCAAGGAAGGGTGGCTCTCGCGTATCACGGCGGCGCGTCGATATCGGTGCGGTTCCAGGTGAGAAAGAATAACATCGTGTATTGGTTGTAAAACGTTCGACCCACGAGAGTGGCGGAAGAACCGAGAAACTCGCCCGTGCGATTGTCGTAAATATCCAGATGGAGTCTGGCATACCCGCTTTGGTTTTGTTGTTTGTAGAGCGTCAATTCCGGAAGCGCGAATGGAATCAGCACGCTCTGGACCGGCGGCATGCCGAAGAACGTGATCCCCTGCATCGTCCCGAACGATTCCGCCATGACCCGCACAAGATAGGGCGACTCCGTGTCGCGCGCCCGCACCAGATACCCTCTCCGTCCCAATTCAGCCGCGACCGTATCTCTGATGTACAGAATGTCCCGGTTGGGACTGTTCAACGAGCCCAGATCGGAATTCGTCATGCGAAGTCGGGACCGGTCACTCTCCAGACCGGTCGCATCGAGCTCAACATTCACGCCGGCAGGCAATTGCACGGTAAGATTCGTGAGCGCTTGATTCACGGCCTGCGTCAGCAGCACTTGCTCGACAGCCGTCCTGGGCGTTCTGGACAACTCTTGTTCGAGCGAGCAGCCGGGGAGCAGAGACAAAAACCCTATAAGAACAATAACCTGGATGGGCACGGCATCACCTCGGCTGAACGATGGATTCAAGTTCATGCTAATGGATTACGCCCATCTACTCAATGGGGGACATCCCTAGAGCCAGGCAGATGGCCCGCTGAAAGGATTTTCCGAGTCATGCCATACCCTCCGTAAAGGAGGAGTTATGGAGCAGCAGCACGCCAATCCTGAACCTGACCCGTCAGCATCTCGGCAGGATCCCCGCTACTACCAAATCGCCAGCCTGGGCACTCTCCTCATCTATGGTCTGTGCTGGCTCCACTTCGATCTGTCGATCCGGCAGATTGTGGTGACGATCGGCACCGCATTGCTCACTCAATATGTCGGGACCATCCTCGTCAACCTTCCGGCATTCGATGCCAAGAGCGCCCTGATCTCTTCACTGTCACTGTGCCTCCTCCTGCGTACCGATGATCTCACGGTCGCCGCATTGGCGGCCTTCCTCGCCATCGGCAGCAAGTTTGTCCTTCGCTGGCATGACAAGCACCTCTTCAATCCGACCAATCTGGCCTTGACCGTCATGCTCGGCAGCGGGCTGGGATGGATCTCGCCGGGGCAATGGGGGCAGACCGCCTGGCTCGCCTTTCTCATAGCCTGCCTCGGGAGTCTGGTGGTCACCCGCGCCGCACGCGCCGATGTCACGCTGGCGTTCCTCGCCTGTTATGTCGGGCTCCTGTTCGCCCGGGCAGTTCGACTCGGTGATCCCCTCACGATTCCACTCCATCAGATCGAGAGCGGCACGCTGCTCATCTTTGCCTTCTTCATGATCTCGGACCCGAAGACCACGCCGGATTCACGCATCGGACGTATGGTCTACGCACTCCTCGTGTCTTTCACCGCGCTCTATGTGCAATTCGGACTATTCAAGCCGAACGGGCCGCTTTGGGGACTCATTGCCTGCGCGCCGTTGGTGCCGGTGATCGATCAGTTACTCCCCGGCTCGCGCTACCAGTGGGCGCACGCTTCAACCGGTGGCTCTCCTCACCCGGCTCCAATACCAGTCCGCACTCTCTCCACTGTTCTGTCATCAACCAAGGAGGTTTCTATGCGACGTGCCATCATTCCGTCAGTATTATTCACCCTGAGCCTGCTCGCCTGGGGTGGCGACGCCTTAGCTTTCTGCGGGTTCTATGTTGGTAAGGCCGATACGAAACTGTTCAACAAGGCCTCCGAGGTGGTCATCGCGCGGCACGACCACAAGACCGTGATCACGATGGCGAATGACTTCAAGGGCGAGGTGAAGGAGTTCGCGCTGGTGGTGCCGGTCCCGACTGTTCTGGAGAAGGAGCAGATCCATGTGGGCGATCCGGCCCTGCTGAAACATCTAGCGGATTACTCGGCGCCTCGGCTGGTGGAATACTTCGATCAGAATCCCTGCCTCCGCTATGAGCTGATGGAACGCCGCAGCATGGACGCCATGAAGAGCGTGGCACCGTCAGCCGCGCCACGTGAACGTGACAAGGCGCTGGGCGTAACCGTGGAGGCGCAGTATACGGTCGGTGAATACGACATCCTCATTCTCTCGGGCAAGGAAAGCAGCGGCCTGGAAATCTGGTTGACCGAGAACGGCTACCGCATCCCACAAGGCGCGTCGCCAGTCCTGCAGAGTTATCTCAAACAGGGCATGAAATTCTTCGTCGCGAAGGTCAACCTCGGTGAACAAGCCAAGCTTGGCCTCACGTATCTCCGGCCGCTGCAGATCGCGTTCGAATCGCCCAAGTTCATGCTGCCGATCCGGCTCGGCACGGTCAACGCCGACGGTGCGCAGGAATTGTTCCTCTACTTCCTCACAAAGCAAGGCCGCGTCGAAACCACAAACTACCGGACGGTGCGGTTACCGGAGGCGCAGGAGGTTCCACTGTTCGTGAAAGAAAAGTTCGGCGACTTCTACCGCGACCTCTTCAGCCAGCAGGTGAAGCGGGAAAGCGAACGCGGGATCTTCATGGAATATGCCTGGGACATGAACTGGTGTGATCCCTGCGCGGCCGACCCGCTGTCGGCTGAGGAATTGCGCAATCTCGGCGTGTTTTGGCAGGAGAGCAGCGGCAGGATGGGCAAAAGCCTGCCGATGGCCCAGAACGTCTTTCTCACCAGGCTGCACGTTCGCTATGACGCCGCGCATTTTCCCGAAGACCTGATGTTTCAGGAAACCTCGGATCGTGGCAACTATCAGGCGCGCTATATCCTGCGCCATCCGTGGACCGGCACGGAAGACTGTGCGGCTGCCACGGCGTATCGCCAACAATTACGCGAGCGATACGAGCAGGAAGCGCAGACACTCGCCTCGCTGACGGGGTGGAATATCGGCGAGATCCGCCACACCATGAAATTGGCTTCTCTTCCGGTCGAGAAGGAGAAGAAGTGGTATCAGCGTTTGTGGAACAACTAGCAGCGAGAGAAACCGGAGGCCGGAATGCCGGCCTCCGGCATGCCACCTTCGCTGTATGCAGATTCGATATCGGGCAGGAACTTACTTCGCCGCGCAATCGCCTGTGCGTTTGCCATCGACCTTCATCGTCACCGACAGGGCCTTGTCGCCCTTAGGGGTCGCTTTGCGGACCACAGAAAAACCGGTGGTCGAGACCGTGCCTTCGACGCGGGTCATCGCATAGAGGCCTTCAATATCGTAACTGACCGTCCCGCCATGCATCGACACGTTCATGACCTTGTTGGCCGGATTGGGTTTGAATCCGTTTAAGGCATAATAATTAAACACCGCATCCGGGTTCGCCAGATGTTCTTCCTTCACACATCGGGTATGGGTGTCCGGCTTGCCGGCTTCCCCGCTGCTGCTCTCGGTCACGGCTGTCACCTGATACTCACCCGGCTTCAGCGGAACCGTCTCGGCCCGCACCAATGGCGCTGCACAGAGGATTCCTGCGATCACACACAAGCCCATGCCTACCTTCATCGTCGCCCCTCCTTGTGATACCGGGGTGCGTCTGCTCCTGGCTCATCACAGCGACCAGGCCGCCTCGCCCGAATTCGTGCCCCATCAAGGACCCGGCGATTGTGCTGATGCCTGGGGATATTGTCAACCGTTACCTCCTTCGAACAGACTCAACCTCTGACGACCAAGGGCCGGCTTAGGCTCATTTCCGTGTCGACTATGCTATAGTCGGCCACCATCACTCCATGTGGCCGCATGAAAGGAGCACTACGTATGACTGGACACCGTCGTTCGCTCATCGCCGCAGTCAGCGGACTTTCACTCCTGGCGTTGCTCTCAGCCTGTTCGTTCAAGGCCACCTTTAAAGAGACCACCGACACCACATCGAATATCACCGGCACCACGTCCGGGCGCATCTGGTGGAATGAAGACGGCCTGCTGAAATCTGAGCACAAGGTAGCCGCCTTCACCGCGTATAATGCAGACAATTTGGAAGCTGATGCGGCGCGGGGTCACGGCGAATATCTGGCGTCGTTGGACGCCCTCGCCCATCTACCGGATGCGGCTGTGTTTCAACCGACGGCGCAGGCTGCGTTCAGCCGCTGGAGCCAGGCCGGCTCCTTGTCGGCCACCGAGCTGGTCAAGGCCTTACAAGCCGCGCACCGCTGACGACACAGACCGATCACCGGGCAGCACAGGCAGATTGCACCTCACCGGAGTTCGATACGGACATGAACGCGCCGCGCAATCCCCTCTCGATCCATCGGATCTTTCACCCCACGGATTTTTCGCAGGACAGTCAGGTGGCATTCGTCCACGCGCTCAAACTGGCGTTGGTTTTCCGCGCCGAGCTGACCATCATGCATGTGGATCCCGACGTCTCGCCGGAAGGGTTCGAGGATTTTCCCCGCATCCGTCCGACCCTCGCGCAGTGGGGACTCCTTCCGGAATCCAGTTCCAAAAGCGATGTGACCACGCTTGGCATCCGGATCAGAAAAGTTCGTGCCCTGGCGGCCGACGCCAAGCAGGCCATCATGCATCATTTGACCGCGACACCAACCGATCTCATGGTTCTGGCGACGCACAAGCACGAGGGGTTTGCCGGATGGATTCATCACGCGGTCGCTGAGCCCGTTTCGCGCGAAATGCATGTCACCACGCTGTTCGTCCCATCCAACGTCGCGGGATTTGTCTCTCGCACCACCGGCGAAACCTCACTGCATCGCGTGCTTCTGCCGATCTCGAGCCATCCCCCCTCTCAACCCGCCATCGATGCGGCGACCGTGCTGGTGTCCCAATTGAGCAAGCCACCGGTCACGATGACGCTTATCCATGCAGGCGCGGAAGCCGATGTTGAGACACTGGCGCTTCCGCAGAAGGCGGACTGGTCCTGGAATCAGTTGTTTGGAAAGGGCGATCCCGTCGAATGGATTCTCGCGGCAGGTGCCGAATTCGATGTGGATGTGATTGTGATGGCAACCAAAGGGCAGGACAGCTTGCTCGACATGTTACGCGGCAGCACCACGGAACGGGTCTTGCGCGGAGCGCGATGCCCGTTGCTCGCCATCCCCGCGCCGCTTATCTGATCAGGATCGCAGATCCCGTTGTGCCACTTCGAGGATGGGCGGCTCCTGCCGATCAGTCGCACTTCTCCCGGTCACGGTGCGAATGACGACGCCCTCGCGAAACACCACAAAGTTCGACGGGACCGCTGCGATACGAGGTCCCGGCAGAATGATCCCGGCCAGGTTCAACGGATCGGCGGCCGAAATTTTGATCTCCTGCTGGGTGGCGGTACCTGGACGCTTTTTCAATGCCCGCAATGCTTCCAGCGCCTCGGGCAAGGCGAACTGTTCTCCCGTGAACCCGCTGACGAACCGCCCCCCGCGTAGCTCCCCCGTCGATTCCAGGCGCCGGTAACAGACCAACAGATCCCGCCAGGAAGAGACGATCGATTCGCGCGCCAACAGATCCCGGAATACCACGCCATATCGCTGCAGCAGTTGCCGCGCAATACGTTCGGTGGCCTGCGCCCTTTCTGAGGAACCCACAACATGGGCCGACGAAGACGATGCTCGCAAGGTCGTCGCGGCCTGAGGACCGGTCTGTGATTGTCCGACGGCCGGCCTCAAAAGCGACCAGCGTCCACCGACATGGCGAGGCCGGCGATTCCGATCGGACGCCTCCGCCCGACGGCGGCGCGGATCGATGAGCGCTCGCAGATTGTCGAACCCGTCAGCCGTGACCAGGCCGGCCGCGACCAATTCCCAGAGGCCATCCTCCACTTCCGACGCCAACAAACGGGCACCGTGCAGCAGCTCACTGAAAAAGCTCGCACCACGCTGCTGCAAACAACGGCGAATGGCCTGAGCCGAGACGCTGAGTTTGGAGGACAGATCCAATCGGGCCAAATCCTCGCCAGTCGCCTCCAACAGCACCGGAGCATCTTCTCGCGCAAACAGACTGACCGGCGCGACCCGCGTCGGAACCACACGCCGCCCCGGCAACAGGGCGAGCTCCTGCATGAGCCGCGGATGCGGCGTGATACGCCCCCACATCAGCGCGCCGCCCAAACAGAGCCGGTCCAGCCATTCCGGTTGATACTTGGCCAAACGAACCCGGAGAATCTGCGCCTCCCAGGCCGATGCGGCAGCTTCAAACCCTCCGAGCTGCTTCGCCACCTCCAAGAGTCCGGCCTCTCCATGAAGACGCGCCCCCGGTGACGCGTGCTGCCACTGGAACAAAAACCGCATGAACTCGGCGGCAGTGACAGGTTCAATCTCCTTGCGTAACCGTCCGACCGTGAGGCGGTGAATTCTGGCCAACAGCCGCCGATGACACCATTCCACCACCCCATCCGTGGTGTGGGACACCTGCGTTGAAAACCGCCCTCGAAGCACGTGGCCCTGCGCTTCGAGTCGCAACATCGCGCCGTCGACATCCGGCACCGTCAGGCCCAGACGCGCAGCCAGATCAGCGGCCGTAACCGGCCCCACACTTTCCATCCAGCCTAAGACAATGCGCTGCAACACCTCTTCCCGTTCCAGCAAAGGCTCATGAGTCGGTGCCGATTCCGGATCGATCCGGGTATCCGGAAAGAGCAGGCCCCCGTACTGATGATTCTCGGCGGCCACCCATCCCTGTTTGTTATCACCCCGCCACAGCGTGGCGACCCGGCCTGCGACCTCGAGCCTCGGCACGAGCAAGTCCCATCCCGGCATACAGGCGCAGGGCACCCAGCCGAGCGTCAACAGCGCATCGTGCAATTCCTCTGCATCACGCACATCAGGCCAGGACTCTTCTCTGACCTGATCGATGGCCGACTGGTCCAACGCGCCCATCTCCCCGGCCAGTGCAGCCGGAAGCGTGCGCCGCATATCCACGGCTCGTGCCCGCCGCTCTTCGAGCGGCGCATCGTCGAGATACGCATAAGGGTTGGCATTCAAAATCTCGTGGCAAAAAGCGGACGGCATCGGCGTATCGACAGCGACGCAGGCAATCGCGCCGGATTCGATTCGGTTCAGCACCGCCGCTAACCCGTCAATGTCCATCGCTTCCGTCAGGCAATCCCGGATCGTCTCTTGCGCCAACGGGTGGTCAGGAATCTGGCGTTCCGTGCGTTCTCCTTGGAAATTGTCCTGGCAGGCGATGGCATCCGGGAACACGGCGGCGAGGAGATCTTCGGCGCGCATACGTTGAATCTGAGGCGGCACCCGCTTCCCTCCGGCAAATCGGAGCAGCGCCAGGGCTCGGGACGCATTCCATCGCCACCGTGTCATGAACATCGGCGCCTGCAGCACGGCCTGAGTCAACACGTCGCGCAGAGTCTTGACGTTCAGAAAGGCGAAAACCGTCTCGAGCGGAAAACTGTGCTTTTCGCCCAGCGACAGTACGATCCCCTCATCCGTCGCCGCGGCTTGCAGTTCAAAATCGAAGGTCACGCAAAAGCGTTTCCGCAGGGCCAGCCCCCAGGCGCGGTTCACCCTGCCGCCGAACGGGGCATGGATGACCAGCTGCATCCCCCCGCTTTCATCGAAGAATCGTTCCGCCACGATCGTGTGTTGCGTGGGCACCGTCCCCAGAACGGATTTGCCGGCCAGGATATATTGAACCGCTTGCTCCGCCCCCCGCTGATCGAGACCGCATTCCTGTTTGAGCCATTGCACCGGCGGCGCGGAAGGAGGAGGCGCCGGCACATTCGGATCGAGACGATGGTCGAGATCGGCTCTGAGGCGCGCAACTTCTGCCGACAAGTCCGCCGTGCGTGCCGGCGCTTCCCCGCGCCAGAACGGAATGGTCGGCGGTGCACCCTGCGCATCTTCGACACGCATCTTGCCGGTTTCGACGCCCTTGATGCGCCAGGACGTGTTCCCCAATAGAATAATGTCTCCCGCCAGACTCTCGACGGCGAAGTCCTCGTCGACGGATCCCACCACCGTGCCGTCCGGTTCGGCAATGACTGCGTAGTTTGCTGTGTCGGGAATGGCGCCGCCCGAAGTAATAGCGGCCAATCTGGCCCCGCGGCGCCCGCGAATCTGATGGTTGATGCGGTCGTGATGCACATAGGCTCGGCCCCGGCCCCGACTGGTCGCAAATCCGTCGGCCAGCATGGCAATCACCGCGTCGAAGGTCTCGCGGGTGAGATCACGAAAGGGCATGGCCCGGCAACACAACTTATACAGCTCCGTCTCATCCCAGGCCTGAGTGGCCGATGCCGCTACGATCTGTTGCGCCAGGACATCAAGTGGTGCGGGCGGCACCTCAATGTGGTCTAGCACACCGGCTCTGATCGAACGGATCAACGCGGCACATTCGATCAACTCATCACGCGTCGTGGCAAAGAGGCGGCCCTTCGGGATGGCATGAACCCAATGGCCGGCACGGCCGACACGCTGCAAACACGTTGCGATGGAGCGAGGCGATCCGATCTGGCAAACGAGATCCACCGTCCCGACATCGATGCCGAGTTCCAGCGAAGCCGTCGCGACAACCACTCGCACGGCTCCGGTTTTTAACCGGTCCTCCGCAGACAGGCGGATCTCCCGCGACAGGCTTCCGTGATGGGCTGCCACCACACCTTCGCCCAGGTGACGCAACCGATCTTCCAAGTAGTGCGAGACCCGCTCGGCCAAGCGCCGCGTATTCACGAAGACCAGTGTGGAACGATGCGCTTCCACCAGTGCGGCAACCCGATCGTAGATATCGCTCCAGATCGCATTGGTCGCGACGGGCCCGAGTTCGTCCTTCGGAACTTCGACCGCCAAGTCCATGTCGCGGCGATGGCCGACATCGATGATCGCCACATGGTTCGCCACCGGCATCTCGTCGCCAGAACACCCGGCTGCGGAATGCTCATCCTGCGTCTGTGGGGAGGACGACCTGTTCCCCACTAAGAAGTGCCCCATCCGTTCAATCGGACGTTGGGTGGCGGAGAGACCGATCCGTTGAACGGCACCACCGGCCAGCGCCGCCACGCGCTCCAATGACAGGGCCAGGTGCGCCCCTCGCTTGTTCGGGGCGACGGCATGAACCTCGTCCACAATGACCGTTCGGACGGTCTTCAACATCGCCCGACTTTTTTCAGCGGTCAGCAAAATAAACAGGGATTCAGGCGTGGTAATCAGAATATGCGGAGGACGCTTGAGCATTTGCTGCCGCTCGCTCATCGGTGTGTCGCCGGTCCGTACGATGACCCGGAGGTCTGGCAGCAACAGTCCCGCCGAGAGGGCCGCCTGCCCGATCTCCAGAAGCGGTTGTTGAAGGTTTTTTTGCACATCATTGCTGAGCGCTTTGAGCGGCGAGACGTAGAGGATTTGTGTTTCATCCCGCAGGTCACAACGCAGCGCCTGCTGAAATAACCGATCGATACAGGACAGAAATGCTGCGAGGGTCTTTCCCGATCCGGTGGGGGCGGAAATCAGCAGATCACGGCCCGACTGAATCTCCGGCCAGGCCTGCTGCTGAACGTCAGTCGCGACCGCAAATTTGGCCGTGAACCAGTCGGCGATGATAGGATGAAAGGGAAGAACCGGCGTCATCGGGCGATCGTAACACAACCGTCACGAGCTGAACATGCGGTCAAACCGTTGAGATTTGAAAAGGCCGGAAGGAAGACGCCGGGGGTGGGACGGTACAAACGGGGACCGTGCGGGGGAGCACCGGGGAGGTACCGATTCACCCCTTCAGGCTTCGTCGGCCCGATCTAAGCCGGATCATCAGCAGGCCGGCCGTCTCACTGCTCGCCATAAGATTTTAAGATCTCATACGACAAGCGGCATTCGCTGCAGTAATTTCTCGAAAACCGCACCTGGGACGGCGACACCACATGCCGCGCCAGGTAACTCGGGAAATCGACCCAACAATTCGTTCCCCTGGCGGAAAATCCATCGTCACGAACCCGACGGCACAACTCACACATCGGTACGACTCGGACCATCGTCGGTCTCCTTTTGCGCGAAGCTGACTGCATGCATGGAGTCGGCACTACTTTTTTTTGGGGCGCCCCACCCGCTTGTGTAAATCGTCGGGACAACAGACCCGCTCCCCGTCCAGCACCCGGCGCAGATAATGGCCGGGGTCCACCGTCCGGTGTTTGACCAGATAGCCCATCGCGCCGACCTCAAAGGCGGCCGTCACATAGGCGGCATCTTCGTGAGACGAAAAAAACACGACCTTGCTGTCCGGCACAGCCTCCTGAAGCTGCCGGCCGACCGACAAACCATCGAGGAACGAGAGGGAAAAATCCAGGATGACTAACTCAGGGGCAAGTGTTTTTGCCGTCAGGACCAAGGCGTCGCCTTCGGTTTCCGAGCCGACGACATCGAAATGAGACTCCAGGAGAATCTCGAGAAAGGCCAACATGGAACGTGAGGAATCACCTATCAACACACGGGGACGGGAAATCTTTTTTCTCATAATCCTACGCGTCTCTGCTTAGAAATGGGAAACGTATAGTAGGCAAGTGAAGGGTAAACCACACGCGTAACAAAGCGAGGTTTTACATCAAAAAGATACTAGCTGAAATACTGGTAGCAAAGAAAGGCGGGGGCGGAAACCGAGCAGGAGATCAGGTTTGGCTGGTGAGACCCTGCGCAAGGGCGTATTTCACGAGTTCCACGGTGGTATGCAGGTTGAGCTGTTCCATGATTTGCCCCTTGTGAAACTCAACCGTGCGAGGAGAAATCTTGAGCGTGCCGGCAATGTCCTTCACCGTGTGGCCTTCGGCCAGGAGTTGCAACACTTCGCGCTGACGAGTGGTGAGCTCAGGGCCGGATGGAGCTCCGCCGTCCACGCCGCGGAGCATG
>ERZ724512.1184-NODE-1184-length-12203-cov-5.826391_pt1 | contig 12203 bp, 2 predicted proteins | sample MGYA00376045_ERZ724512 | MGnify/ENA primary metagenome ERZ724512 (study PRJEB28724, sample SAMN07190883) | activated sludge metagenome | isolation source: activated sludge of sewage treatment plant in Hong Hong | place: Hong Kong | collected 2016-03-17 ... | reverse complement strand
CGTGCTCGGCCTCGCTGGTCGGGTCGTCCGCGTCGCCGTGCGCCTCGTCGACGAGGCCGAACCCGCCGTCGTCCCGGCGCTCGCGCGCTGGTGCGACGAGGCCCGTCTCGCCGGCACCTGCGTGCGCCTCTCGCTCGCGCGTCCGCTGTACATCAGCGTCGCAGCGACCGTCCTCGTCCATCCCGAGGCCGAGCCGTCGACCGTCCGCGCCCGCTGCACCGCCGCCCTGCGCGAGCTGTTCGGCGCCGACGACCGTCGCCGCATGGGCGTCGCCTGCACCCGCGGCGAGCTACAGCGCGCGCTCGAGCGCGTCACCGGCGTCGAGTGGAGCGAGCTGTTCCGCTTCGACCGCGCCGCCGTCCACTCCGCCGTCGTCCGCGACGTCGTCGCTCCGGCCGCCGACCAGGTGCTGCGGTGCCTCGACGACCCCGAGATCGACGCGACCGGTCGCGTGCAGATCGTGATCGCCCGCGAGTACGGCTTGCGCGTCACCCTGCTGTACACCGACGTCGACCTCGTCCCGCCCGAGGACGAGCTGCACGCCGCCCTGCGCGCCGTCCTGTCGGGCCCGACCTCCCGGCCGGTGACCGAACGGTGGGACGCGTTGACCGTCGACGCGATCGCCGACGTGCTCGCCGAGCCACCCTTCCGCGGGCCCGCCCACGCGCTGCGCCTCGAGCACCTCGTCCACAGCGACCGGAGTGTCCGCCACGTCCTCCTCACCCAAGGCGAGGCCCCGACGCTCCGCAGCCTGCAGCTCGTGCCCCGGCACGTCGAGGAGCTCCCATGAAGCGAGATCCCAGCATCGAGCGCCTCCTCCGTGGCGAGCTCCTCGCCCTCAGCCCGCTCGGCTTCGCCGCCGGCCGCGACGCGATGCTTGAGGCGCTGCTCGACCTGCTCCCCGCACACACGCAGCGCGACCCCGGCGATCCTGGCGTCGCCCTGATCGAGGCGCTCGCCGCCGTGCTTGAGATCTTCGGCTTCTATCACGACCGAATCGTCACAGAGTCGAAGATCGGCAGCGCTCAATTACTGCAGTCGGTGGCCCTCCTCGGCGACGTCGTCGGCTACACCCCGCGCCCGGCGCTCGCCGCCGCTGCCTACCAATTCTTCGAGGCTCGCGCCCTCGGCATTGTCCCGGCGGGCAGCAAGCTGGCTGCGCGCCTGCCCGACGTTCCGGGCAAGGTCGTGTTCGAAACCCTGCGCTCGCTCTCGATCGGCCCCGCGTTCAATCGCATGGCCCTCGAGCCGATCATCGCTCGCCAGGTCGGCGCGCGCCGGGCCGTCATCCGCCGGCTCGCCGACGCGACCACCGACCACGTTTCCCCGATCGACGAGTTCGAGCCTGGCGACCTCGCCATGATCAACGGTATCGCCGGCCTCGAGTTGGTCCCGGTCGCTGGCACGCGCAGCCGCGCGATCGCCGTCGAACGCCCGCTGCGCCGCAGCTACGGCCTCCTCGACACCCGGCTCCACTGCGCCACCGAATACCGGCATCTACGCAACGGCCACCCACTCGGCCCGGACACCGCCGTCGGCGGCCACGACGACCTGATCGCCTTCGAGGTCAGCGAGCGCCCGATCTTGCACATCCCGCAGCCGGGCGCGTCTCCGCGACTGCGCTCGACCCTCGAGGTCTATGTGCTCGACGGCGTCTCCGACCCCGACAACCCGCGCGCCTGGACTCCCGATCGCCGCTGGGAGGAGGTCCCCGACTTCACCGCCAGCGAGGCCGCCGACCGTCACTACCGCGTGTTCGTCGACGATTGCCTGCGCACCTACATCCTCCTGCGCCGGCGCCTCGGCTACCGCACCCTCCTGCGCGACGACCAGCTCGACCGCGTGTACGCCCGCTTCACCCCCGCCGTCGGCGACGTCGTCCCCGTCAAGACCGGCGACGGTCCGCCCGAGCTGACCGCCCACGTCGTCCGCCTCAACGACGAATACTTCACCAGCCCCATCATCCTGCCGCGCGTCGACGGCGAGCTGGTGCAGACGCAGCCCTCGTTCTGGGTCGTAACCGACCGCGACATGGGCCTCCTGCCCGGGCGCCAGATCATCATCGAGAACGCCGAGACGCGCGAAAAGTTCATCCGCACCCTCGGCCCCCGCACGTCCGGCCAGTACCTGCACTGGCTCGTCCGGATCCCCGGAGCGCAATTCGTCGACCTCGTCTCGCAGCCGCCGCGCCCCCTGTGGGATCGGCTGCACGACGACATCATGATACTCGCCGACAGCGAATGGCGCAAAGGCCTCACGTTGCACAATTTCGGGCACTACTTCCCGCTCGACCTCAAGAACCGCGCCCCCGACCAGCGCGTCCACTACCCGGTGCTACCCGGCCGCGGCGTCGCCCACAACATTCCCGAGGCGCTCCTCTACGTCGCCGACATCCCCGATCGTTACAACGCCGTCGCCGGCTGGAGCACCCCCGGCAGCCTGTCGATAAGCCCGTTGCGCAGCGCCACAAAGGCCGGCCCCTACCACCTGTGGGACCAGTTCTACCGCCACTTCGAGAACCTGGACTGGGCCCTGCGAGACTCCACGCAGGACCCCGAGAACGCCAAATACGAGTTGATGCTGTTCCCGGATCTTGCGCCGAAGGAGGAGGAGAACGAGGAGGGCGACGGCGAAACGGACGACGAGAAGTTCCCCGAACTCGTCGAACAACCGAAAGAGCCACCCGATCATCAGCTGCCCTACTGGGGCCCGGAGACCGTCGATCACCGGCTCAAGTCGGTCGTGATCGTCCCGCGCGGGTCGACCTTCCTGATCGTACAGGACACCTCGCTGATCCGCCCCGGCGACTACTTCCTTCTCGGCAAGCGCGACCGCTTCCCGCAGCAGAGCGGCCAGCTTGGCCCTGGCCCGAAGGACATCCCTCCGCCGCAGCCCGACAAGGAGGACGACGATGCGGGCCCTGACATCCAGCCCGCGAACGAGCTCGACGCGCTCGTGATGCACTCGGAGGGGTTCACGGGGAATCCAGGCGACTTCAGCATCCCGCCCGCCGACGACGGCGACGATGGCGTGCCGCAGTCGAGCTTCGACCCGAAGTGGCGGGTGGCCGAGATCCTGCAAGCGGTCGAGGTCCACGGCAAGATCGTCCGCCTCAAGTGGCCGACCCAGAACGAGTACACCGTCAACTTCTTGGTCGGCGAAAAGGACGGTGTCGTCAATCAGCCGATCAACGAGCTTATCGTCGTCCCACAGGTCGCCTCGGTGTTCTTCGGCGAGCGCTTCCGCCAGAAAATCAAGCTGTACCCCAACGAGCAACTGACTGAGGACGTACTCGGCGGCGAGCAGCCTGAGGGCATCGTCGCGCTGCACCTGGCTTACGCTCTCAACGCCGCAAAACTGCGCAAGAAGACCGGCTGGCAGGACCTCGACCAGGTCCCGGAGAGCTTCACGGAATCCTGGAACGACCTTTTCTTCACGGTCCTCTACCCGTGGGACGGCAACGAGGTTGAAGTCAACGCACCTGCGGTGAACAACGTCGGCCTGGAATGGGGCCTGATGTTTAACGTCGAGAAGCACCCGCTTGTCCCGCCCGATATGATCAAGGGCCTGAGAATCGGCACGGCGGGGATAGCGAAGAAGACCGATTTCCTGGCCAAGGACGGCGTCTACGTCGTCCTCCCCGAGGGCCGCTACGCCTTCAGGTTCAAGGCGACCGATATCTCCGCGGACGGCCTCTACGACCGCTACGCCGTACTGACCGCCGCACGGCACTGGATCCGCCTCTACGACGAGGGATTTACATGGGGTAAATTCACTGTCAAGGACTTCAACGACGGCGTCATCGAGATCGAGTTTGACGAAGAAACAATCCTTCTCATGCCGTTGCTGGTTCCGGAGACGGAACTGCTGCTGTCCACAGGTGAGTACGTCAAGGTCATCGCGCAACAACAGCCCGGCCACCTCACGATCGTTGACTTCGGCGATGGCCTGCCGAACAATAAGCCCAAATCCTTCAGGATCGCCGCCTTGCCAGCGACGCCCACCGAGGCGCCGCTGGCCGAGTTGCGGCTGTTCCTGACCGGGACCTTCAACACCCAAGACTTGCCCGTCTTCCTGCCCAACTCGCTCGATCCTTCCAAGGCGCCCCCGAGCGAACTCCTCGACAAGGCCAGGTTCCCGCAGAAGGTCTACGACGGCGTCTACGATATCGAGCGCACCGCGCTCGTCGACCAGGACGACGTCGACGGCTTCCGCAAATTGCTCGAGCGCGCCCAGGAACAGCCGCCCAGTGGCAACCTCGAGAAGGTCTACCACGCGTTCTACAACCAGCGCGACGCCGTCCTGAGCAAGCCGAACTACAGCGACCCCAACGACCCCTGGCTCAAGTTCAACAACTTCCTGCGGGTCAACTTCGTCTACAACCTGATGGTCGTTACCAAGCCGGAGCTCGCCACGGATGACAACGGCAAGAGCCTCCCGACCCCGTTCCTGCTGTTCTCGATCGACAAAGCTCTGACCGACGGCCAGGGCGTCGCCGGCAAGATCGACGACGACCAGTCGATCAAGTGGATGGTGCTGACCGAGTCGGTGATCTTCAACTCTGGCAACTTCATCCCCGTCCGCCTCAGCACACCGCCGGACCACGACCACAAGATTGTCGCCAACTCGCTCGACATCCGCTTCTCCGCGCTCGGTGAGGACAGACCCGACGTTCGGATCCAGTATGAGAGGGACATCCTCGAGGTCATCGGCGCGCTGAAGAACGGCAACCTCCCCGACACCGCTGTCGAGGGGCCGTACCGCTTCAGCTTTAACAAGACGCCCGAGGGCACCTTCACCCTCAACTTCCTGCTGATGGGCTACTTCCGCGAGGACCCCGAACTCGAGGTCCTGGTCGACGTCATCTACACGGCCGAGCCGTTCAAGGGCCAGCCAGACTTTCCGCCCGACGATCCGAATAAATACACTCGCGTCGTCACCTACCCGATCTGCGACGGCGGCGAGCCCGTCGAGTGGCGCGAGTCCTGCTTCTATGAGTTCGAGACCCGCCCGTTGCCGTGGAACCCGCTGCGTCAGCTCGTGATCCTCAACTCCGGCGACCTCAAGGCCGGCGACTACCTGTTCGTCGACCCGTCGGCCGCCGCCGGCGAGTACCAGTCGACCTGCGCCGACAAGACGCCGCCTGACCCACCGCCGCCTGCGCCGTCCCCCGAGACCCAGGCCGCCGCGCGCGCCCGCGACTTCATCCAGTGGACCCGCGTCGTCGAGGTCGACGGCCGCATGGTGATGGTCGATCCGCCGCTCAAGATCCAGCCGCGCGGCTTCTACCATTACCGCGTCACCGGCTACCGGCGCCCGCCCGACGCCGCGATCCCCGATCCCGACTTCTACGCGCTGCTCCAGAGCGAGGAGAAGAAGCAGGACGACCCCGACCCGACTGTGCGCGAGCTCAGCTTCGGCAACCGTTTGATGCTGCGCCCGTTCGAGGAGATCGATGCGCCGGGGTCCAACGACCCGCTGGCCCCGATCGAGCGGCGCTGGCTGCTCGATCACCTCGTCCCCGGCGACCGGCTACTCGTGTGGGACGACCGGTGGCGCCGCTCCTGGCACGATCACCGGCGCACCGGTGCGCCGCCGCAAGGTCACGCGTGGTGGGACTGGCCGGACTGGCAGCACGAGGTCGTGATCAAGCGGATCGTCCCGCGCCTCGGGATCGTCGAGATCGAGCAGCGGATGCCTCCCCGCTTCGGCGTTGAGTACCCCAGCGACGCGGTGGAGAAGGCCACTGAGATCAGCGTCGACAGCTTCCGCGCGCTGCCGTTCTACCGCGAGCCGTTCCAGGGCCTGCGCGAGCTGGTCGCCGTCGGCGACGGGGATCGCCGCCGCAAGTTCGCCCGCCTGTCCGGCATCGTCGACGAGACGCTCGGTCTGGCGAGCGTCGCCCTCGACCGTCCCGGCACCGTCGCCAGCAACATTGAGGTGCTGACCGTCGAGACCAGCGCCGGCGAGTGGAACCGCTGGACCGAGTTCGCCCGCATCGACGACGCCCGCGCGAAGGACCGCGCGTTCGTGCTCGGCCTCGCCCCGCCGACCGAGAACGTCCCGCCCGAGTGCAAGCACGTCCCTCTGACCGACGCCGGCGAACCGACCCCCGCTCGCGAGTGCTGCTGCCCCGAGAAGACCGACGTCCCGCGCCCGCCCGGCCTCGACGAGGAGGGCGACCTCGTCGTCGGCGAGCTCGACCTCGCCGGCGACGCTCCGCGGGTGACCGAGGTCAGCGTCTCCTTCGGTGACGGCATCCACGGCCAGCTGCTGCCCAACGGCGTCGCCAACGTGTTCATCCGCCCGGTCCGGATCGGCCGCTGGTGCGCGCACTTCCCCGCTCCGACCGCGCGGCTCCTCCTCGACGTCGGGCAGCGCTGCCTCCCGTTCCCGATCCACCCCGATCTGGCGAGCGCCCGCAACCTCGCCCTCATCGCCGAGCACGGCGCGCACCACCAGTGGCAGCCACGCGCTGGCGTCGACCGCTGGCCGTCCTCGATCGTCGTCGAGATCGACCTCTCAGCGCTCGACCTCGACGTCGTCACCAAGCTGCTCGAGCTGGCTCCCGAGCAGTTCCTCGCGCTCGAGCGCGAACTTCCGCGCGACCGCGTGCTTCGCCTGCGCGAGGTCTCCGAGGCCGAGGCCCGCGAAGGCCGCGACGGCGTGCTCGTCTGCCCGGCCCGTCCGGGCGTCGTCGAGCTGTTCCTCGTGTGGAAGTACGACCTGGCGCAACTGCTCGGCGCCGCCGACCCGCTCGGCGCCGCCGCGCTGCGCGAGCGTGTCACCGTCTACGAGTGGCCGCGCACCGAGCTCTGGCGGCTCGACCGCGGCTTCTACGACGAGGCCCTCGCCAACGACCCGACGCAGCGCCCCGGCGCCGGCCTCGTGCTGCTCGGCGAGACCGAGGGCCTCGTCGAGGGCTCGCTGCTCGGCTTCGTCACCGGCGGCGCGACCGCCTCGACCGAGGTCGCCGAGGTCGTCGACGTTGGCCACGCGACCTACAGCGCCACCCTGCGGCGCGGCCTCGAGCGCTCCTACGACCTCGAGCGCTCGCACCTGGTCGGCAACCTCGTCGAGATCGTGCAAGGCAGCTCCGAGCGCCACGTCCTCGGCAGCGGCGACGGCGCGACGCGCGAGCTCAGGCTCCCGCTCGGCAACCGCGAGCCGATCCTGTACTCGTCGCTCCACGCGACGACCCCCGGCGAGCTCGCGCCCGGCGTCGTCGTCCTCGTCGACGACATCCCATGGCAGCGCGTCGCCGGCTTCGAGGGCCGCGGCCCGCGCGAGCGCGTCTATCGCCTTGAGGTCGAGGCGAGCGGGAAGTGCCACGTCCGCTTCGGCGACGGCGTCAATGGGGCGATCCCCGCCGCCGGCCTCGACAACATCGTCGCCGTGATTCGCACCGGCGACGGTGCCCGCGGCAATGTCCCCGCCGGCCTTGTCGACAAGCTGCTCGACGGCAACCTCGCGGTCGAACGCACCCGCAACGTCACGCCGGGCGCTGGCGGCAAGGCGGCCGACGACGCCGCCCAGGCGCGCGAGCACCTGATGACGCGCAGCTTCACCCACGGCCGCGTGATCACCGCCGACGACGTCCTCCGGGCCGCGCGCGCCCTCGGCAACATCGTCCAGGCGAGCCTCGACCCGACCGCCCCCGCTGGCGTGCTCCGCGTCGTCGTCGCTCTCGCCGATCGCCAGCCCGCCACGCCCGAGATCCTCGACGAACTCGCGCAGCGGCTGCTCGCCGCGATGCCGCTGACCGCTGGCGTCGCGCTCGAGCTCGTCGAGGCCGTCCAGGTCGGCGTCCACCTCTCCCTCGAGATCTCCGTCAACCCGGGGTTCTTCGAGGCCGAGGTCGTCGCCGCCCTCGAGCGCGCATTCGCCGGGCAGGGCGGCGGCTTCTTCGCCCTTGAGCGCTGGCCGATCGGCGCGCCGCTGCGGGTCGGCGATATCTACGAGCACGCGTTCACGCTGCCCGGTGTCGCCACCGCGCGCATCCGCTGGCTCGCCCGCGAGGCCGAGCCGACAACCCCGCCGGCCCGCATCCCCGAGGTGCTGCAAGTCTTGGCGAACGAGGTGCTCCGCTGCGACGGCGAGAGGACCGACCCGAACCCGCGGCGCGGGGCCTTCCGCGTGACGATCAAGCGAGGTGGCCGATGAGCACCCGGAACGACCACGCCACCGCGGGCGAGCGCATGTGGGCGCTCGTGCCGGCCTGGACCCGCGCCAAGGACCGGCTCGCCGGCGGCGTGATGCAGCGCCTCGTCCACGCCCTCGGCGTCGGCGTCGACGCCGTGCGGTCCGACGTCCTACGTGTCCTCGACGACATGTTTGTCGACACATGTTCCGACGCCCTGGTGCCGCTGATCGGCGACCTCGTCGGCGAGACCGTCGACCCGCGCGTGCCGGTCGCCCGCCAGCGCTACCAGATCAAGAGCGCCCTCCACTGGCGGCGCCGCAAGGGTACGCCCGCGCAGCTCGAGGCGCTCGCGTGGATCCTCTCCGGCTTCCGCGCCCGCGTGATCGAGCCGCCCTGCGGCGCGCCCGCGGCCTCGCGCACCGCGACGATCACGGGACCCGCCCCCGCGATCGTCGCCGCGTCGACGCCGATCCTCACCGGCACCGGACCGGCGGACGCGCTGCGGCTCGAGCTCGACGTCGTTTGGCCGGTCCGCCGCCGCGAGGTCCTGCTCACGCCGCTCAGCCCGTCCGGCGCCGACCTCCACGCCGTACGGCCCGCCGTCGACATCGGCCTGCGCCGCGCCGACGGCACCGCCATCTTCCGCGCCGACGACCCGCGCGCCTGCGTTGGCCCTGGCCTCGACGTCGAGGTCGATTGCATCGGCGGCGACCTCGCGGATCTCGGGCGGCTGACCCCGCGCTTTCTCGACCTCGGCGGCCCAACCCCGCCTCGCGTGCCACACTACACTCTGGCGATTGACCCAGAACGCGGCCGCGTCGCCGGACCCGCAGCGATCGTCGGCGAGCTCCAGCCGCTGCGACGCTACCGCCTGCACTTCTGGGAGCCGCTGCGCGCCGAGCAGGTCGTCGCCCGCCCGTTCCACCTCGGCGACGGCATCTTCACCTTCTCCGAGGACGGCGCCGACCGCTGGCTCACCGACGAGTACGCCGACAGACTGACTGTCTTCACCGCCGACCGATGCAGCGGCCCTTTGACCGCCGAGCCAGGCGCGCGCGTCATCGTCGCTCGCCCGGCCCGTGGCGGCTGTAACGTCGACGTGACCGACAGCCCCTATGTGCTGCTGCCTGCGGGCTCGCCCCCGCAAGACCTCGGGGCCGCGCTCGCTGGCGGCCTGCCACTCGACGTCGCCGGCCTGCGCCGCTTCTTCGCCATCGAGGACGGCTGGGGCTGGGACCTGTTCACGCACGTTCGCCTCGTCCGGCGCTTCGCCAGCGAGGCCCCGCCCGACGACACCGTCGAGGTCGACCTACGCCACGGCCGCTTCCGCGTCGGGCCCGCCCACGAGGGGTCGACGCTGACTGTCCGTTACTTCCGCCCCTACGACGTGGACGCGATCCGCTCCCGCGTCCGCGAGGAGCTCCTGCACGCCGCGCCGCTCGGCCGTCGCGTGATCGTCACATTCCGCGACGCCGCGGTCCCCGGCTACACCGCGAGGAAATTGCCATGAAACAACTGATCTCGCGCGATCCAAGCGCACGCCCTAGCGACACTGACGCCGTCTATGTGCAGGAGGGCGCCCCGCTGACCGACGCCCTGTGGAACGAGGCCGTCAACACCGTGTCGTGCGGACTGCGCAGTGTGATCCTCGACTCGGGCTTGCACGGCACCGCCGGCGTCGAGCTGCGCGTCGAGCCGATCCTCGACCCGAATCTCGGCCTCGACCTCGTCCTGAAGGGCGGGCCAGGGCGCTTCTATTGCGACGGTCTCTCTGTCGTCTGGCCCGCGGACTTACACCTCAGCGAACAATCGTGCGCCTGCGATGCGAGGCCGCTCCGTGAGGTGCTGGCAGCCGACCCGACGGCCCCGGTGTTCGTCTGGCTCGAGGCGCGCGCCGTCTTCCTCGACGAGCACGACCTGCCGGCGCTGCGCGACCCCGCCGTCCAATCCGAGCGCGGCAGCTTCCGCCGGGCGATCCGCGCGTGCGTGCACGTCGCCGCGGTGCACGACGTCCCGGGCGCGCTCGTCCCGAAGCTCACCGCGATCGAGGGCGTCGCCCCGTACCTCGCCGGCAAGCTGCTCAAGGTCCCGCCGCCCGCCACCGACGTCCGCCTGACCGTCCAGGGCGCCTACGCGAGCGACGAGAACCTGCACTACCTCGTCGAGCTGATCGCCAAGCGCACGCAGCTCGACACCTATACCTACGGCGTCGAGCTCCTGTGGGACGACCGCGCCGCCTCCGTCGTCACGCGGCTGGCGTCCGACGCAGCCGAGCAGGCGCTCGAGATCGAGGTCCAGAGCTCCGAGGGCTTCGAACCGGGCCATTTCATCCGCCTCGAGGGCGACGGCGTCGACGACCAGATCTACGAGATCACCCGCGTCGACGACTACCGGCTCGGGATCCGTCGGCGCGTGTGCGACCCGGTGCACTCGCTCGCCGAGCTCGCCATCGTCGCTGCCCAGGTCAGCGGCGACCCGAACAAACCGGCCAGCCTGACGATCACGCTGATGCTCAACGGCGCCAACGAGCTCGCCGTCGGCGACCTCGTCACCGACCTGTCGCGCGGCCCGGACGCCGCCCCGCTGCCGTTCTTCGACCACCCGTGGAAGATCGTCGAGATCGGCGGCGAAGGCGGCAACGGCGAGTCGATCCTGACCCTCGTCCCTCACTTCGGGCTTACCGCCGCCCTGAGCCCGTGGGGCGAGCCGCTCGCGCTGATGAGGCACGCGCGGATCCACGAGCACTGCGTCGTCGTCGAGAACAAGGCCTGCTGGAAGCCGGGCACGCGGATCAGGATCTCCGGCCGCCCGCGCGCGCGCGCGGCCGGCGATCCGTGCTGGCGCCCCGAGGACATCGACGCCGACCACGAGTGCTGGCCGGCGCGCGAACCCCTGTTCCGCGACGAGGACCGAACGATCACTTGGATCGAGCGCTGCGGCGAGGCGGTCGTGTGCTGTGACACCCGGCACACGACGATGACCCTGCGCCTCGACGTCCCGCTGGCCGCCGATCACAGCAAGTGCTGCGACGAGGTCCGCCCCGCGCGCGACATCAAGGTCCGCCGCTATGCCGGCCACGCCTGCGAGGCCCGGCTGCAGGCGCTGTGGCCGTGTTGCGATGACACTGGCGGCGTCTGCTGCCTCGTGCCCTCGCTGACTCTGCCGAGCGGCCTCGAGGTCGTGCTCACCTACCGCGGCGGCGGCGGCTCTCACTTCACGCGTGGCGACACGTGGAGCTTCGCCGCGCGCGCCGGTGGCTGGTACGAGACCCGTGTGTTCGCCCCGCCGCAGGCGGACCTGGTCGGGCTCGCCCCGCTGGCGATGATCCTGCGCGACCACGACAAACAGCCGCCGGAGCAGTACTTCGACCTGCGAGCGATCCCCGCCGCTCACGACCAGACCGCCCTGCTCGCCGAGATCGCCCAGTCGAGCGAGGAGCTCGCTACCTACACCAACGGCGTGACCCGTCAGCGCTTGACGCAGGTCAAGGCTCTCGCCTTGTTCCCGCGGCTCCAAACCAACCTGCTCAAAGGGACATCCTGGCAGCGCGGCCTCGTCGAGCTCCTGTACAGCGTCGCGCACGACTTCATCCTCGCCCACGAGGGCAAGAAGCAGTCCCCGCTGCCGGCGCTCCTGCTCAAGAACCCGGTCCTCGCGGTCGCCTTCCGGGCGCTCGCTGTCGCGACGCAGAAGACCCGGCACGCACCGTCGCTGAGCGACCGCGAGCTGGCCACCGTCGCCCGGGCCCTCGGTCGCGCCGCGAGCACGGCTGCGGCGATCCTCGGCGGTTGCTGCGGCGATATCGGCGACCCCGACGCGCTGACGTGGCCGACGCTCGACCACCTCGCCAAACCGGGCCCGCTCACGCCGAAGCCCGCACCCGCGCTACCGAAGTGCCCAGACGACTCGAAGCCGGACACCCCGCGGCCCGCTCCTCACGACGGACCCGGCGACATCGCCGAGGATCCCGACGACCCGCCGCCCCCGCCGCCGCATCACGGGGGTCCCGGCGACATCGCCGAGGATCCCGACGACCCGCCGCCCCCGCCGCCGCATCACG
>ERZ724512.1183-NODE-1183-length-12205-cov-15.531852_pt1 | contig 12205 bp, 12 predicted proteins | sample MGYA00376045_ERZ724512 | MGnify/ENA primary metagenome ERZ724512 (study PRJEB28724, sample SAMN07190883) | activated sludge metagenome | isolation source: activated sludge of sewage treatment plant in Hong Hong | place: Hong Kong | collected 2016-03-17 ... | reverse complement strand
TCCGGGCGGTCCTCGGGTGCCCGGGTCGTCATGGCGCGCAGGAGCGTGCGCAGCCCGGTCGGCACGCCGGGCGGCAGCTCGGGCACCTCGTCGCGCAGGTGGGCGAGCGCGGTCGCGACGGGCGTCTCCCGGCGGAACGGCGAGGTCCCGCTGAGGCACTGGTGGGCGAGGACGCCGAGGGAGTAGATGTCGGAGGCGCTGGTGGCGCGGGATCCGGCCGCCTGCTCCGGGCTCAGGTAGTCGGCGGTGCCGACGACGAAGCCGGTCTCGGTCAGCGGGTCGGCGGCGTCCGAGCGGGCCACGCCGAAGTCAACCACGACCGGCCCGGTCGGGGTGAGGAGGACGTTCGAGGGCTTCAGGTCGCGGTGGACGACCCCGGCCCCGTGGGCCAGCGAGAGGGCGTCTGCGATGCTCGCGACGAGCTCGGCCACCTCGGCGGCCGGGAGGGTCCCCCGCTCCCGCAGGACGTCGGAGAGCGGGCTGCCGTCGAGGAGCTGCATGACGACGTACGGCGAGGTGCCGTCCGCCGTCCGCGCCTCGCCGTAGTCGAAGACGCGGACGACGCCGGGGTGGTGGAGAGCTCCGGCGAACCTGGCCTCGGCGAGCAGCCGCGCGCGGTGCACGGGGTCGTCGTCGCTGCGGAGCACCTTGATCGCGACGGCGCGGTCGAGACGCTCGTCGTGGGCGCGGTGCACGGTGCCCATGCCGCCTGAGCCGAGACGGCCCAGGAGTCGGTACCGTCCGTCGAGCAGGCCGGCCTGACCCTGCACACCCTCCGTCACGCCCCGGTCCGTACCCCGATCGGCCCGATGCCGAACCTCGTTCCGGAGCGGACCAGCCCACCTTCCGTCCACCGCGGAGGTTGGATCGTGGTTCTCCACCGCCCCTTCGGGCGAGGCCGTCTGCCGTCCGTGCGCCGACCTAGCGTCACTGCTGCGTCGGACCCGCCGGCGCCTGGCCTTCGGAGTCGCCTCGTGAAGTGGATCGTCAGCATCGCCCTCGTCGTCGCCACCTGCCTGGGAGGAGCCACCGGCGTAGCCCTGGCCGCCGGCCCGGTGCCACCGCCCGACACCATCGTCGACGTGACCGGCGACGCGGCCAACGGCTTCGAGATCTGGCACTACGACGGTTCCGGTGAGTTCCCGCCGACCGACTCCGAGGCGCGCGCCGAGTGCGCGGAGTACGACGCCCGCCTCGATCGCGTGCGGTGCCGGGTCGAGGTGCGGACCTGGTACCGCGACCTCGCCGACCTCGAGCAGGCGCTGGACTGGGCACACCAGCAGTGACCCCAGCGGCCGGGGTGTTCCTGGTCAGGTCGCTGACAGGTGGAGCGACGGAGCCTGGGGTCCATGTCGAACTCTGCTGTGCACAGTCGCGCCCGCGTGATGCTGAACAAGGTCCCCGAGGTGACCGTCTTCTTCTGGATCATCAAGATCCTGTGCACCACCGTCGGGGAGAGCTTCGCCGACTACATCAACGAGACCCTCGGGTTCGGACTCACCAACACGACCATCCTCTTCGGTGTCGCGTTCGCGGTCGTCCTGGCCGCGCAGTTCCGGCTCGACCGGTACGTTCCCGGTGTCTACTGGCTGACCGTCGTCCTGGTCAGCGTGTTCGGGACGCTCGTGACCGACAACCTGACCGACGGGCACGATGTCCCGCTCTGGTTCTCCACCACGCTGTTCTCGGTCCTGCTCGCGGTGGTGTTCAGCATCTGGTACGCCCGGGAGCGGACCCTGTCGATCCACACCATCGTCACCACCCAGCGTGAGGCCTGGTACTGGACGGCGGTGCTGGTCACCTTCGCCCTCGGCACGGCGGTGGGGGACTGGACGATCGAGCTGACCGGGTGGGGCCCGGGCCAGTCCGTGCTGCTGCCGCTCGCCCTCATCCTCGGCATCTTGGTGACCTGGAAGCTCGGCGTGACGGGCCCGGTGTTCTCGTTCTGGATCGCCTACATCCTCACCCGCCCCCTCGGTGCCAACATCGGTGACTTCCTCGCCTCCCCGAAATCCGAGGGCGGGCTCGGACTCGGGACCTTCACCACCAGCCTGCTGTTCCTGGCCGCGATCGCTGCCACGGTGGTCTACCTCAGCATCAGCGGCGCCGACCGCACCGCCGCTCCCGCTGAGGCCCTCGAACCCGCTGGGCCCGACGTGGCTGCCGACGTCCCCGCGGACGAGCGCTGACGAGGCGACCGATGTCCACCCTGCACCGGGTCCTCGTCGTGACCGACGCCGCACAGCCCAGCCCCTCTTTGCGGGAGGCCATCCGAGACCGTGCCGCGACCCGCGACGCCAGGTTCCGGCTCGTCGTCCTGAATCCCGCGCGGGCCGAGGTCCACCTGCTCCATCCCGAGCGGCACGACAAGGCGGCCGAGGCCGAAGCGGTCCTGAGCGCCGCACTTCCCCAGCTGCGGGCAGATGCCGGTGGCGAGGTGATCGGGTCGGTCTCGGTCCGCCACGATCCGATGGACGCGATCGAGGAGACCCTCCTCAACGAGCCGATCGACGAGATCCTCGTGGACGTGCCCAGCCACCGGATCAGCTCCCTGCTGCACCAGGACCTCGAGCACCGGCTGGCCCACCTGGAGGTGCCCGTGGTCGCCGTCGAGCACGACCACCCCTGAGCCGGCCACCTGTCGGACAGCCCCCCACGGCCCCGCGGGACCGGACCGCCGCCATGGGAGGATCGCGCCCATGGAGGCGGGGCCACTGGACCGGATGTGGGACCGCAGCCGCACGTCGGCGCGCGCCCGGGTCCAGCGCCTGCGGTCGAAGTCCTGGCAGATCGGGCAGTGCGCGGTCGCCGCCGGGGTCGCCTGGTTCATCGCGGCCGACCTGCTCGGGCACACCACCCCGTTCTTCGCGCCGGTGGCGGCCGTGGTCGCGCTCGGCACCTCCTACGGCCAGCGGTTGCGGCGGGTCGCGGAGGTCACCGTCGGCGTGGCCGTGGGCGTCTTCCTCGCCGACCTGCTCGTCGTGTGGCTCGGCTCAGGAGCGTGGCAGATCGCGCTGATCGTCGCGCTCTCGATGACAGCGGCGTTCCTGCTCGACAGCGGGCAGCTGTTCGTCACCCAGGCAGCCGTCCAGTCGATCGTCATCGCCGGGCTGGTGGCCGCTCCGGGCCAGGCGTTCACCCGGTGGACCGACGCGGTGATCGGGGGAGCGGTCGCCCTGGTCGCGGCCACGGTGGTGCCGGCGGCACCCCTGCGGCGGCCCCGGGAGCAGGCGGCGGTCGTCGCCCGCAAGATCGCGGCGCTGCTGCGGGCGGCCGGCGAGGTGATGGCCGACGGGGAGTCCGAGCGGGCCCTCGAGCTGCTCGCCGACGCCCGGTCGACCGACTCCCTCATCCGCGAGCTCCAGGACGCCGCGGACGAGGGCCTGTCGGTGGTCACCTCGTCCCCCTTCCGGGTGCGGCACCGAGACGACCTGCGCAAGATGGCCGAGCTCGTCGACCCCCTCGACCGGGCGCTGCGCAGCACGCGGGTGCTCGTGCGCCAGACCGCGGTCGCCGCCTACCACCGGCGCCCGGTGCCGAAGGCCTACGTCCTGCTCGCCCACGACCTCGCCGACGCCACGGACGCCGTCGCCGAGGAGCTCGCCGCCAACCGGATGGCCACCGCGGCACAACCGGTCCTGCTGGCCATCGCCGAGGCGACCGGGCGCGTGGACCGCTCCGACGTGCTCGCCGCCGAGGCGATCCTGGCCCAGCTGCGCTCCGTCGTCGTCGACCTGCTCATGGTCGCGGGCATGGACCAGATGGAGTCCACCGACGCGTTGCCGCCACCGCGATGACGCTGGCTGCGCCCTGGGTGCTGCACGTCGACCTCGACCAGTTCATCGCGGCGGTGGAGGTGCTGCGACGACCCGAGCTCGCCGGCCTGCCGGTCGTGGTCGGTGGTCGGGGCGACCCCACCGAGCGCGGAGTGGTCGCGACCGCGTCGTACGAGGCGCGGGCGTCCGGGGTCGGCTCGGGCATGCCGCTGCGCGTGGCGGCGCGCAAGTGCCCCGAGGCGGTCTTCCTCCCGGTCGACAAGGAGGCCTACGACGCCGCCTCGGTCGAGGTGATGCAGACCCTGCGCGCGCTGACCTGGGGCGGGGTGCCGGTGGTCGTGGAGGTGCTCGGCTGGGACGAGGCGTTCCTCGCCGCCGGCGCCGAGCACGGCGACCTCGGCGACCCACGGGAGTTCGCCGGGCACGTGCGCAGCGAGGTGCTGGCCGCGACCGGTCTGCACTGCTCGGTCGGGATCGGCGACAACAAGCTGCGCGCCAAGATCGCGACCGACTTCGGCAAGCCGCGCGGGGTGTGGCAGCTGACAGCCGAGAACTGGGACGAGGTGATGGGGGAGCGGCCGACCACCGCCTTGTGGGGCATCGGCTCGCGGACCGGCAAGAAGCTGGCCGGGCTCGGGATCGACACCGTCGCCCAGCTGGCCGCGTCCGACGCGCGGGTGCTCGCGGCCGAGCTCGGGCCGACGATGGGGCCGTGGTACCACCGGCTCGGCCGAGGCGTCGACACCAGCCCGGTGGACGCCACGCCCTGGGTGGCGCGGGCCCACGGTCGCGAGGAGACGTTCCAGACCGACCTCGAGGCCCGTGCGGACGTCGAGGCCGCCGTCCGGGCACTGACCCGCCGGGCGTTGGAGGACATCGATGCCGAGGGCCGACCCGCCGCCCGCGTCGGCCTCAAGGTGCGGCTGCGGCCGTTCATCACGGTCAGCCGCAGCCTCACGCTGCCGGCGCCGACCAACGACCCGGCCACCCTGGAGGACGCGGCCGTCTCGCTGCTCGACCGGCTGGATCCGCGCGACCGGGAGCGGCCGGTCCGGTTGCTCGGCGTCCGGCTGGAGATGGTGCCGCCGCCCGAGGGCTACTGATCCCGACCCCGTCGGTCGGCCATGACGACAGCCGAGAGGTGGGGCTGTACGAGCTCCAGCACCTCGTGGTGCGTGGCGAGGTCGGCCGACACCACGAGGCCGCGTCCGGTGTTCAGCGGATCCCCGGCGAGGTCGGTGACCAGGCAGCCGGCGGCCTCGGCGATCGCGATCCCGGCGGCGAAGTGGAGGTTCTCGTCGAACGAGCCGTCCGAGACGTAGGACGACCTGCGACCTGCCGCCACCCAGACGACGCCCAGCGTCGACGAGATGACCCGCGGACCGTAGGCGGCGCGCAGCCGCGGGTCGTGGACGAGCTGGCCACCGACGAAGGGTCGGTCCAGCGGTCCGTCGCAGTTGATCTCGATGAGGCGGGACACGGCTGTCGGGCCGAGCAACCGCTCCGGTCCGTCACCCCTGCGCACCAGCGCGCGAGAGCCGTCGGTCCAGAACAGCTCGTCGGCGAGCGGGTCGGCAACGGCGGCCGCCACGCTCGTGCCGTCCTCGACCAACGCGACGTTGACCGCGACGAGGGGCGTCGTGGCCGCGAAGTTGAGCGTTCCGCAGAGGGGATCGACGAGCCATCGCCGTGCTGCCCGGGGTCCGGAGTCCCCGAGCTCCTCGCCGGTGCGGGCGTCTGCCGCGCGGTGGGTCTGCAGGACGTCGATGATCGCCCGCTCAGCGGCGAGGTCGGTCTCGGTCGCGAAGTCGGTCGCCGTCTTGGGGCGGCGCACGTGCTCGCGGCCGTAGCTGCGGGCGACCACCTCGGCACCGGCCCGAGCCGCCGCGATGGCGACCTCGACGTCAGACAGACCCATGTCGCGACCCTCCTGATGACAGCAGCGGTGGCCCGGCGATCAGCCCAGCCCGGCCCGCAGCTCGCGCACCACCGAGTCGACGACCGCGACCAGGTCGCCGTCGCTGTCCTCCGCGACGGCGCGCTGCCGCTGGTAGGACGCCCCGCGGCGCGGGATGCCGGCGACGGCGGCGAGCTCGGCGGAGCAGCCGAGCCGGTCGGCCACCGGGGTCAGCCGCTCGAGCAGGTCGGCGAGGTCGTCGGTGACCAGGCGCTCGTTCGAGGCGGCATCGGTGATGACGATCGCGTCGAGGCCGTAGCGGGCCGCGCGCCACTTGTTCTCCTGCACGTGCCAGGGCGGCATCGTCGGCAGGATCTCCCCGGCAGCCAGCCGGGTGTCGAGGTCGACGACCAGGCAGTGCATGAGCGCGACCAGCGCCCCGAGCTCGGTGAAGTTGGAGACCCCGTCGCAGACCCGGTTCTCCAGGGTCCCGTGCGCGACCGCGGGCCGGACGTCCCAGCGGATCTCGGTGAGCTCCTCGATCACCCCGGTGACGACCTCGTCCTGGACGAACGACTCGAACTCCGACCACTTCTCGAACTGGAAGGGCAGCCCGGCGGTCGGGAGCTGCTGGAACATCAGTGCCCGGTTGGAGGCGTAGCCGGTGTCGATCCCGGCCCAGATGGGCGAGGACGCCGAGAGCGCCTGCAGGTGCGGGTAGTAGTTCAGCAGGGCCGAGAGGACCGGCATCACCCGCTCCTGCTCCGGCATCCCGACGTGCACGTGCACGCCCCAGATCAGCATCTGCCGGCCCCACCACTGGGTGCGGTTGATGAGCTCCTCGTAGCGGTGGCCCTCGGTCAGCTGCTGGACCGTCCAGGACGCGAAGGGGTGGGTGCCGGCGCCGTAGAGGTCGATGTCGAGGTCGTCCCCGGCCGGCACGACCACCTCGAGCGTCTGCCGCAGGTCGGTCATCGCCTCCTCGACTGTGTGGCAGACACCGCTCACGATCTCGACGGTGTTGCGGAGCAGCTCCTGGTGCAGCTTGCCCGGGTCGGCCAGCCGGGGCCGGGCGCGGGCGAAGAGGTGCGTGGCGTCGTTGCGGAGGTCACGGGTGCGGCGGTCGACGAGCGCGAGCTCCCACTCCACCCCGAGCGTCGGCTCGGGCGAGCCGTGGAAGTCGATGCGCACGGGTCAAGCGTTCCACAGCGCCGTCATCAGGGCTCAGTCGGCAATGTCACGCCCATCTCGCGCAGGCGGTCCAGCCAACCCGCCGCGACCCCGTCGTACGGCGCCCGTCCGTCCGCCACGGCCGCGTGGACCCGGTCGCAGGAGGCTGCGGCAGCACTCACCACCTCGGGCGGGTAGCCGTAGCGGACCCGGTGGTCGGCGAACTCGTCCTCGTCGTCGACCCACACCCGGCCGGTGTTGCCCCGCACGACGTCCAGGTCGAGGTCGACCGCGCGCAGCACGGCGCCGTCCCACACGGGTGGGGTGGTGATGTCCACGTACACCTGGACCGGCCCGCCGACGTCGTGGAAGGTCGCGAGCCATCCCCGCTCCACGTCCGGGCCCGGTGCCGGGACCAGTCCGACCTGCGCGGTCGGGGCGACGTAGGTCATCCCCGGACGGGTCATCACGGTGCTGCGAGCGATGCCCAGCCAGTCGCCGTGCTCGTCGCTCCCGAGGTAGGTCGCGTCGAACTCCCAGTGAGGTCGATCACCCCACTTCGTCATCACCACGCGCACGGCGGAGCCGGGGTCCGGGAGCATTTCACCTGTCTACCAGCCGGCTGCCACCATGGCCGCCATGTTGGCCACTCGGGAGCTGAACCTGACCCTCGACCTGTGCCTGCGTGTCGGTGAGCTGCTGCTGTCGTCGGGCGCGGGTGCGGCGGACGTGACGGCGACGATGCAGGCGGTCGCCTGGCAGTACGGCGTCCGCTACCCCGAGACCGACGTGACGTTCACGTCGCTGTCGATGAGCCACCAGCAGGACCCCGAGGAGCCGCCGGTCGTGCTGATCCGGCAGGTCAAGCAGCGCGACATCGACTACGAGGACCTGACCCTGGTCGACCACCTCGTGCGTGACGTGCTGCGCGGCGAGGTCGAGCTCACCGAGGCCCGCTCCCGACTGGCCCGGATCGTCTCCTCGGGACACGTGCTGCCCCGGTGGGCGGCCACCCTGGGCTGGGGAGTGATGGCAGCCGGCGTGGGGCTGCAGCTCGGTGGTGGACCGGTCGTGGTCGTGCTCGCGTTCCTGGCCGCGGTCGCCATCGACCTGCTCCAGGCGGCGATGTCGCGGCGCCGGATCCCGTTCTTCTACCGTCAGGTCGCCGGCGGCGGGGTCGCCACCCTGATCGCCGTCCTCGCGGCCTCGACCTGGATCGACCTGGACCCGTCGCTGGTCGTGACCGCCAACATCGTGATGCTGCTGGCCGGGATCGGCTTCATGGGTGCCCTGCAGGACGCGCTGTCCGGCTTCTACGTCACCGCGGGCGCCCGGCTCACCGAGGCGCTGCTCGCGACCGCCGGGATCATCGCCGGGGTGAGCGGCGGCCTCCAGGTCGCCGACCTGCTCGGCGTCCAGGTGGGCCGCCTCGAGCCGGGCGCGTCCGACCTCAAGGAGGTCTCGGTGATGGCGGCCGGCTCCGCGATCGGCGCCGCGGCCTTCGCGTTCGCCTCGTACGCGCCCCGCCGCACCCTGCTCCCGGTCGGGCTGGTCGCCGCGGGCGCGATGCTCGTCTCGCAGACGGTCGGCCTCGGCGGCGTCGGCAGCGCCTGGTCGACGGCGCTGGCGGCGTTCTTCGTCGGCCTGGTCAGCTTCGGGGTCGCCGGCCGGCTGCAGGTCCCCCCGCTGGTCGTCATCGTGCCGGCGGTGGTGCCGATGCTGCCCGGCCTCTCGATCTACCGGGCGCTCAGCCTGCTGACCGAGGGCGACGCCGAGACCTCGGCCGGCCTGCTGGCGATGGTGACCGCCGTCTCCATCGCGATCGCGCTCGCCTCCGGGGTGATCCTCGGTGAGTACGTCGCCCAGCCGCTGCGCCGCGAGGCGCGCCGCCTCGAGAGCCGGTTGGCGGGCCCTCGCCTGGTGGGTCCGCTGAAGGTGAACCGGGTCAGACGACGGTCGTCTTCTCGGGAAGCACGCGACTAGCGGCCTTCGCGACGATGTCCTGGTAGCGCGAGCCGGTCAGCTTGGCGAGCTGGTGCACCGCGTGCGCGTCGAGCCCGACGAGGACCCGCGCCTTGCTGCTCTGCACGCCCTTGACGATGATCTCGGCCGCCCGCTCCGGGGTCATCTTGGCCAGCTTCTCGTCGAACAGCTGCGCCGTGCGCTGCTTGTCCTCCTTCGCGGAGACCCGCGCGTTGCGGGCGATCGCGGTCTTGATGCCACCGGGGTGGACCACGGTGACGCCGACCGGGTGACCGGCCACCAGCATCTCCTCGCGCAGCGCCTCGGACATGCCGCGCACGGCGTACTTCGCGGCGTTGTAGAAGCTCTGCCCGGGCATCGAGATGAGCCCGAAGAGCGAGGAGATGTTGACGACGTAGCCGTCGCCCGACGCGATCAGGTGCGGCAGGAACTCCTTGGTGCCGTGGACGACGCCCCAGAAGTTGATGCCGATGATCCAGTCCATGTCGGCGTACTCGAGGTCCTCGAGGTTGCCGGCCAGGGCCACGCCCGCGTTGTTGACGACGACGTTGACCCGGCCGAAGTGGTCGGCGACCGTGGCGGCGTACGCCGCGAACGCCGCCCGGTCCGCGACGTCGAGGTGGTCCGACCGCACCTCTCGCACGCCGACCGCCTTGACCAGGTCGACGGTCTCGGCGAGCCCGGCGTCGTCGACGTCGGAGATCGCGAGCAGGGCGCCGCGGCGGGCGAAGTCCTGCGCGAGGGCCCGGCCGATGCCGGATCCTGCTCCGGTGATCACGACGACCTTGTCGTCGAAGCTCTTCATGCGGGCTGCTCCTCACGGGTGGAGACGGGTGTGGTCGGGGTGGACGGGGTGGTCGTGTAGGCGTCGGCGTCGAAGGACGCCAGCTGACGGCGGAACGTGAAGGTCGACTTGGGCCACAGCGTCGTGTTGCGCCCGTGCTCGTCGAGGTACCAGCTCTGGCACCCGCCGGTCGTCCAGACAGTGCGCTTCATGCGCCGCTGCAGGTTCGCGTTCCACCGGCTGAAGGCAGCGACGCGTGGCTCGACCGCGCCCCAGCCGTGCTCGCGCATGGCCCGCAGCGCTCCGCGCAGGTAGGCGACCTGGGCCTCGATGATGAACACCATGCTGGTGTGGCCCTGGCCGGTGTTGGGGCCGACGAGCACGAAGAGGTTGGGGAAGCCGGGCACCGTCGTGCCCTTGTACGCCGCCATGCCGGTCTCGCGCCAGACGTCGGCCAGGGTGCGGCCCGCGGTGCCGGTGACGTGCTCGGCGAACGGGAGGTCGGTCGTGTGGAAGCCGGTGGCGACGACGATGACGTCGACCGGCCGCTCGGTGCCGTCGGCGGTCACGACGCCGTCGCGGGTGACCTCGGCGATCGGGTCGGTCACGAGCTCGACGTTGTCCGCGGCCAGGGCCGGGTACCACGTGTTGGACCGCAGGATCCGCTTGCAGCCGATGGCGAAGTGAGGGGTGACCCGCTCGCGCAGCTGCGGGTCGGCGATGCCCTTGCGGATGTTGGCGAGCGCGGCCTGCCTGGCCGGTGCGGCCATCCGGGGCTCGATGGTGAACGCCGGCACGTACGCCTCGTGGGCCCAGTAGATGCCGGTGCGGTAGAGCCTGCGCAGCAGCGGCAGCCGGCGCAGGGCGCGACGCTCGAGCGCGCCGTACCTGCGGTCGTCGCGGGGGATGATCCACGGCGCCGTGCGCTGGTAGACGTCGAGGTGGCCGCCGGTGGCCTCCAGCGTGCGCTGCAGCTCGGGGACGATCTGGATCGCGGAGGCGCCGGTCCCGATGACCGCCACCCGCTTGCCGGCCAGGTCGACGTCGTGGTTCCAGCGGGCGGAGTGGAAGAGGTCGCCGCCGAAGTGCTCGATGCCGGCGATGTCCGGCAGCCGCGGTTCCGACAGGCTGCCCGCGCCGACGACCAGGGTGGTGGAGACGACCGTCCGCTCGCCGTGCGGTCCCCGGATCCGCGACCGCCAGACCTGCGCGTCGGCGTCCCAGGTCGCGTCCTCGAAGCTCGTGAGCAGCTCCACGCGGTCCAGCGTGCCGGAGCGCTCGGCGACGCCGCGGATGTAGGCCTGGATCTCCGGCTGCGGCGAGTAGGACATCGACCACTCGGGGTTCGGTGCGAACGAGTAGGAGTAGAGCTGGCTCGGGACGTCGCAGGCCGCGCCGGGGTAGGTGTTGTCCCGCCAGGTCCCGCCGACGTCGGCGCCCTTGTCGACGACGAGGAAGTCGGTCTCGCCGTCCTCCTGGAGCTTGATCGCCGCGCAGAGGCCGGCGAAGCCGGCGCCGACGACCAGGTGCCGCACGGAGGTCGGGAGCCCGGTGGTCGACGGGGAGGCCGAGAGCGAGGAGGGCATGGGCGCGACCGTACTGGCGTTATTGAAAAAGTGTCAATAGAGTGGGTCCGTGACCCAGACTACGTCGCACCGGACCCGTCTGTCGCCGGAGCAGCGCCGCGAGCAGCTGCTCGACCTCGGGGTCCGCCTGCTCGCGACCCGCTCGCTCGACGAGCTCTCGATCGACCTCCTCGCCGAGGAGGCCGGCATCTCCCGCGGGCTGCTCTACCACTACTTCGGCAACAAGCACGACTTCCACGAGGCGGTCGTGCGCCGGGCGGCCGACGACCTCATCGAGAAGACGGCCCCGCCGGTCGACGGCGAGCCGATGGCGCGGCTGCTGACCTCGCTGGCGGCGTACCTGGACTACGTCGTCGACAACCACGAGGGCTACCTCTCCCTCGTCAAGGCCGCGGCGGGGGGCAACGAGACCCTGCGCGAGATCTACGAGGAGGCACGCTCGTCGCTCAACGGGCGCATCTTCCGCGAGGACGCCCAGGGGACCATCATCCCCGAGACGCCCGCGACCCGGCTGGTCGTGCGCGGCTGGTCGGCGATGGTCGAGGAGCTGGTGCTGTCCTGGGTCGCCGACCCCGGCCCGGTCACCCGCGAGGAGCTCCTCGAGGTGATGGCGGCGTCGCTGCCGGCGCTGGTCGAGGTCGTCCCGGGGCAGCGGCCGGCCTGACGTCGGCCAGCCGGACGTCGATCGTGGTGTCGCCGGGCACCGAGCGGAGCGAGACGCTCCCGCCGTGCGCGGTCACGATCGCCTGGACCAGGGCGAGCCCGAGGCCGACCCCGACCTCCGCGCCCCGGGTGCGTGCCGCGTCGCCGCGCACGAACCGTTCGAAGGCGTGCGCCACCAGGTCCGGCGGGAACCCGGGGCCGTCGTCGTGGACGGAGAACCCGTCGCGCCGCACCCGGACCGTCACGGTCGTGCCGGCGGGGGTGTACTTGCGGGCGTTGGTCAGCAGGTTGGTGACGACCTGGTGCAGCCGCAGCGCGTCGCCCTGCACCTCGTACGGCGTCTCGA
>ERZ724512.1180-NODE-1180-length-12220-cov-12.342211_pt1 | contig 12220 bp, 7 predicted proteins | sample MGYA00376045_ERZ724512 | MGnify/ENA primary metagenome ERZ724512 (study PRJEB28724, sample SAMN07190883) | activated sludge metagenome | isolation source: activated sludge of sewage treatment plant in Hong Hong | place: Hong Kong | collected 2016-03-17 ... | reverse complement strand
ACGATGATCACCAACAGACTCAGCCAGTTGGAGATCACGGGGACGTCGAACGGTTCCCCGTTGTTCAGGAAGGGCAGGGCGTTCTCGTGCATCGCCTCGAGGATGAGTTTCACGCCGATGAAACCCAGCACGGCGGCCAAGCCGATCCCGAGGAACACAAGCCGATCGAGGAGGTTTCCCAGCAGGAAGAACAACTGACGTAGCCCCATCAACGCGAACACGTTTGCGGTGAAGACCAGGAACGGGATCTGGGTGAGTCCGAAGATGGCCGGGATGCTGTCCACCGCGAACAGCAGGTCGGTGGTGCCGATGGCGATCAGGACGACGAGCATCGGCGTGAAGACCCGCCGGCCGTCGAGAACCATGCGCATCTTGGTGCCGTGGAAGTCCGGTGCGATCGGTACCAGGCGGGCCACCAACCGGACCACGGCGTTCTCCTTGTACTCCTCGTCGTCGTCCTCGCCATGGGTGGCCAGACGGATCGCGGTGATGATGAGGAAGATCCCGAAGATGTAGAAGACCCAGGAGAACTGCGCGATGATCGCGGCACCGAGTGCGATGAATATCCCGCGCAGGACGAGCGCGATGATGATCCCCCACATCAGGACGTACTGCTGCAGCTCTCTGGGCACGTAGAACCGGGCCATGATCAGGACGAACACGAAGAGGTTGTCGACGCTCAGTGAGTACTCCGTCAGCCATCCGGAGAAGAACTGCACTGCGATGTCGCCCCCGAACTGCCAGCCGAGGAACAGGCCGAACAGGATGGCCGACCCGACGAAGAGTCCGAGCCAGCGCAGCAGTTCCGGGGTCTTGGGAACATGGGGGCGGCGGCCGACGATCCAGAAGTCGAGGGTGAACAGCACCAGGAACAACGCGATGGTGGCAGCCCACAGCCACCCGGGGACGGTCACGACCGCGCGTCCTGCATGCCCCGTAGTTCCTTCTTCAACTCGGCGATCTCGTCTCGATATCTGGCCGCCACTTCGAACTGCAACTCTTCGGCGGCGTTGTGCATGGCCTGCGTCAGTTGTTCTATCAGATCGGCCAGATCCTGTGCCGGCATGGATCCGAGAGCCGTGGCATGACGGCCCACCTCCGCGGCCGGGGCTTTCGGTCCCACGCCCCTGCTCAGACCGCGGCCCGAGCCGGCCAGGAGTTCCTGGGTGTCGGCATCCTCGCGGGCCAGCAGGTCGGTGATGTCAGCGATCTTCTTGCGGATGGGTTGCGGATCGAGGCCCCGCTCCTCGTTGTAGGCGATCTGCTTGGCGCGGCGCCGGTTGGTCTCATCGATGGCCGTGCGCATCGACTCTGTGATGGTGTCGGCGTACATGTGGACCTGGCCCGACACGTTACGCGCGGCACGGCCGATGGTCTGGATGAGACTTCGCTCCGAGCGCAGGAACCCTTCCTTGTCCGCGTCGAGGATGCTCACCAGGCTCACCTCGGGCAGGTCGAGGCCCTCGCGCAACAGGTTGATGCCGACCAGTACGTCGAACTCGCCGAGCCGCAGTTCGCGCAACAGCTCCACCCGGCGCAGGGTGTCGACCTCCGAATGCAGGTACCGCACTCTGATCCCGTTCTCGAGCAGATAATCGGTGAGGTCCTCGGCCATCTTCTTGGTCAAGGTCGTGACCAGCACACGTTCGTCGCGTTCGGCGCGGGCCTGGATCTCGGCCATCAGGTCGTCGATCTGCCCCCGCGTCGGCTTGACCACGATCTCCGGGTCCACCAGCCCGGTGGGCCGGATGACCTGCTCGACGACATCTCCCGACACCTTGCTCAATTCGTACGGGCCGGGCGTGGCGGAGAGGTAGACGGTCTGGCCGATCCGCTCGACGAACTCCTCCCAGCGCAACGGACGGTTGTCCATGGCGCTCGGCAACCGGAAACCGTGCTCGACGAGGTTGCGCTTGCGGCTCATGTCCCCCTCGTACATGCCCCCGATCTGCGGCACCGTGACGTGAGACTCGTCGATCACCAGCAGGAAGTCTTCAGGGAAGTAGTCGAGTAGACAGTTGGGTGCGGACCCGGGAGCGCGGCCGTCGATGTGCCGGGAGTAGTTCTCGATCCCGTTGCAGAAGCCGACCTGCTGCATCATCTCAACGTCGTACTGCGTGCGCATGCGCAGGCGTTGGGCCTCGAGTTGGTGGTTGGACCGCTCGAGTTCCGCCAGGCGCTCCTGCAGTTCCTGCTCGATCCCGCTGATCGCGCGATTCATGCGCTCGGGGCCGGCCACGTAGTGGCTGGCTGGGAACACATAGAGCTCGGTGTCCTCTGTGAGAACCTCGCCGGTGATCGGGTGCAGCGTCATGAGCCGCTCGACCTCATCACCGAAGAACTCGATCCGCACCGGGTGTTCCTCATACATGGGGAACACCTCGACGGTGTCTCCACGGACGCGGAATGTGCCGCGGGTGAAGGACAGGTCATTGCGGGCGTACTGGATCTGCACGAGGCGGCGCAGCATCGTGTCGCGGTCGACCTCGTCGCCGATACGCAACCGGACCATGCGGTCCACGTATTCCTGCGGCGTGCCCAGGCCGTAAATGGCGCTGACGGTGGCCACGACGATCACATCCCGCCGCGTGAGCAGACTGTTGGTCGCACTGTGCCGCAGCCGCTCGACCTCTTGGTTGATCGAGGAGTCCTTCTCGATGAAGGTGTCCGTCTGCGGGATGTATGCCTCGGGCTGGTAGTAGTCGTAGTAACTGACGAAGTACTCGACGGCGTTGTCGGGCAGCAGCTCCCGGAACTCGTTGGCCAACTGGGCGGCCAGGGTCTTGTTCGGAGCCATCACCAGCGTCGGCCGCTGGAGTTTCTCGACGATCCACGCGGTCGTGGCGCTCTTGCCGGTTCCGGTCGCGCCGAGGAGGACGACGTCCTGCGCTCCGGCTTCGATGCGCCGGGAGATCTCTTCGATAGCGGCCGGTTGGTCACCGGCAGGCTGGTACTCGCTGACCACGCGGAAGGGCGCCACGGTGCGCTGCAGGTCGGTGACGGGACGGGCCATGCCTCCACGCTACGACGCGGGTAGGACACGTGCTCCAGCGGTGCGAGCCGCGCTGGGCGCTCAGCGATCCTCTTGGTGACGTTCTGACACCTCACGTGTCACTTCTTCACCAGAACCGCGCCCGGTGCTGGCAAGTTCGTCCCACAGCGGATGCTTCTGCGCGGCCCACCCGGGACTCACGAAACCGGTTCTCAGCCCCGAGCGGGCCTCGGGGTCGTTCCACGCCATCCAGATGTGCCCAACCCCCATGAGCACGATCGCCAGAGCGAACAGGTCGTGGACGAAAGTGGCGCCGGTGCGCACATTGTCGGGCAAAGGTGCGAAGAAGTGGAGCATGAGCCCGGTCACGAACATCACGATCGTGGCCCCGAGCACGAACGCACTGTTCACCTTCTGTCCTGCATTGAACTTGCCGGAGGGTGCGGAGGTGTCGAGCCGGAGCGCGCGTCGTAGCCACATCCAGTCCCACGGCTGGAAGCGGTTCAGCAGACGCGCGTCCTGCCGGAAGGCCGGGGACAGCACCACGGCGACCACGAGCGGGATCGGAAGCAGAAGGCCGGCCCAGAAGTGGATCTCCGCGAGCAACGCGCGACGGCCGACCATAGCGCTCAACGGGTCGACGTAGAGAAAGGCCGCGGTCAGGATCAGAGCCCCCATCAGGACCCCGAACGACAGGTGGAGCCACCGCTCCCCGGGGGTGAAGCGGCGCAACGACTCAGACCGTGGGAGCGTCGTCCCGGCCATTGGACCTCCCCACCCATGCGTCGACGTCGTATCCGAGGTCCTCCCAGTAGCCCGGCTCAACCGCCGTCGTGAGTGTGATGCGATCGAGCCACTTGAGGGACTTGTAGAAGTACATGGGTGCTACATAGAGGCGAACCGGTCCCCCGTGGTCGTTGATGATCGGCTCGCCCTGCATGTGGGTCGCCACGAGGATGTCGGGGCGCTGCGCCTGGTCCAAGGTCAGCGACTCGGTGTAGATCCCGTCGGAGGACCCGAACTCCAGGGCTGTGGCGCTGGCTTTCGGTCGCACCTGCTCAAGGATGTCCGAGAGCAGGACGCCTCCCCATTCGACGTCGGGCACACGCCACCCGGTGACGCACTGGACGTCCTTGACGAGTCGGGTCTGTGGAAGCGCGGCGAGCTCCTCGAAGGTGAATTCCGCGGGTCTCTCAACCTCACCGTCCACCCTCAGGCGGTAGTCGGAACGCGGGATCTCATCCACGGGGCCCGCCACGGAGTAGAAGCGGAACCTGCCACCGCCGGGGATCAGTCCGGTGAGACCCGTGGGGTCGTTCTTGGCCACTTCGGTGATCGCCGAGGTGGCTTTCGATCCGACCGCGACCCCGATCCCGGCCAGCGCGAGCAACCCTAAGACCACCCGCCGCCCCACGGGTGCGCCCTCATCCGGATCCTTCGCCACACCAGCAATCATGCGGCAGATCCGGCGACCCGTCACCCGGGTGGCCCAGCCAGCACGGAGCGACCCACTAGGCTCAGTGCGATGTCCGCTGTTACCGAAGAGGTCGAAGTTCCGACGGCGCCGACGGCGTCATGGACCCGCGCTGACACCCTTGCGGCCGCCGCGATCGCCTTCGGCGTCGTCCTGACAGCGCTCGTCGGCACCCAGCTGTTCCTGCGCGGCGACGACTGGCTGTTGCTCACGATCGTCAGCCGGCCCGGCTTCGGGCCCTCCGACCTCTTCGTCCCGTACGCCAGTCACGTGATGCCGTTCGGGCTGTCCGTATTCTGGGCCGCCCGATCGTTCGGTGGGGCCACCCCCTGGTGGCTGTTGGTGGGTACGGGTACCGCGCTGGGAGTCATCGGATCGATATTCACGTGGGCGTGCATCCGCATGCTCGTGGGCCCGCGGGTGAAGGCGGTGGTCCCCTTCCTGCTCGTGCCGCTGGCCCCGAGCCTGATGACGGCGATCATGTGGCCGTCCCCCTCGGTCTACATGACCGCACTGTTCGCAGTCACCGCCATCGCCCTCTGGGGGTATCTGAGGTCCCGCCTCGGCGACGGGCGCAGCGGCCCGATAGTCGTCACCGCCAGCATCGTCCTAGGGCTCTTCGCGTCCGAACTCTCACTGCTGATCCCACCGATGTTGTTCGTGCTTGGGATGGCGTGGTTCGGCGGACAGGGGATCCTCGGGGCGGCGAAGCACACGTGGCGGCAGACGCGGGCGATGTGGGTCGGACTGGTCGCCGTGATGGTCGTCTACTTGGCCGTCTACCTCGCGCTGGCGCGCTGGGCCGGCACACTGCCGTCAGTACGACCTTCGGCCGATGTCGTCATCGAGGGCCTGATCCTCGTCGCTCTGCAGACACTGCCGGCAATGATCCTCGGTGGTCCGTGGGTGTGGAACGAGGTCATGGGTCCGGTCGGCTCTTTGACCGGCCCACCGGTGTTCATTGCGGCGCTGGTGGCGTGGACGGTCATAGTGTTGGGCCGCCGCGCGCGGTGGCGGGTCTGGTGGCCGTTGGCCACCGTTCTCCTGCTCACTGTTCTGGCCCTCGCGTCGGCGCGTATCGCCACCTACGGACCGACCGTGGTGCGCAATCCCTACTACACGCTCGGTGCCGTTTCCCTGCTGGCCGTCACCCTGACCGTGGCGTATCTTCCCAGTTCCCTGCCCATCGATCGCCCCACGCGCAAGGAGCCCGGCACGCCGGTCTTCGTGGGTGCGGCGTGTCTACTGATCATCAGTACCGCTGTGTCGTTCGTGTTGTACTCCCAGGCGGTGCCTAGGACGCCTTCCCGTGCCTATCTGGCCGAAGCGCGTTCGGCGTTGACGCAACCGACGCTGAACGTGGCCTCACCGCGCGATGCGTTCGGGAGTTTCCTGTACACGGATCCGTGGGACACCTCCCAGCACACATTCGACCTGGCCGGCGTCACCGGTGACTGGGTCACCGTCACGGAAGATCCGTACATGCTCGACGGTTCGGGGAGGCGCGTTCGTGTGACCGTCGACGGTGAGCCCTTCGTGACTCCTGAGCCGTGCTACCCCATCGATGGCCGCGTCTCACTGATCATGCCCGAGAACCGCGATCCGAACTGGCCCACGTTCGCACTGTCGTACACTGCCAAGCGCCAGACCACCGGCGACGTCGAGATCGCCGGGGCGACCATACCGATCGAATTCACGCCTGGGGACCACACAGTGTACTTCGTGGGCGATGGTCGACCGCCATCCTTGACCCTGCAGGCCGATGGTGTGTGCGTGCGGGAGTTCGAGGTGGGTACTGCGCGACCTGCGACGCAGGACTAGGCTCGCGGAATGCGACGGGTGGGTCTCACCGGAGGCATCGGCTCCGGGAAGTCAACCGTGGCGCAGATGTTTGCGGATCTGGGCGCGTGGGTCGTGGACGCCGATGCGATCGCGCGCGAGGTCGTGGCGCCGGGCAGCGAGGGCCTCGCTGAACTCGTGGAGCAGTTCGGCTCACAGATCCTGACGGACAACGGCGACCTGGATCGCGCGGCAGTGGCTGCGGTGGTGTTCTCCGACCCCTCGGCCCGTGAGCGTCTCAACGCCATCGTCCACCCACTGATCGCCCGTCGCACCACGGAACTGATCGCGGCAATCCCGCAGGACGCAGTGCTGGTCCATGATGTGCCACTGCTCGTGGAGTTGGGGATGCAGGCGACCTACGACCTGGTGGTGGTCGTGGACGCCCCGGACGACGTGCGCATCCAGCGACTCGTTCAGCGGGGTCTCGACGAGGACGATGCCCGGGCTCGGATCGCCGCTCAGGCCTCCCGCGACGAACGTTTGGCGGTGGCAGACGTGATCATCGAGAACACAGGCGACCTCGATGACCTCAGGACGCAGGTGAAGGCGGCGTGGCCTCAGGTGAGCGGGCAGCCGTGAACGTCACCTCCCGATGACTTGCCACAGCTTCTGCAACTCGGCGGCCAAGGCGGGATCACGCACTCGCGTCGCATCCCGGTACTTGACCGCCTCCAGGTAGCCGTCCGGGAGTGGCCTTTCGAAGTGGCCGGCCTTCCACTGTCCAGTGGGCGTGTATGACAGCGAGGCCATGAACCGATCGGTCAGTCCGCAGGGGTCGATGACATGGACCTGGGGTCCGACGAACATTCCCATCGCCCCCAAACCTGGGCAGACCACCACGGGATCCTGAGTGACGGCCGACCCCACCGGCCAGTTGTCGGTTTGCGTCGTGAGGAAGGCCAGGTCTGTGGGGTAGAAGGCCGGACGCCGCTCAACGGCACCGAATGGGTTCAAGGAGCGGCCCCATCCCGTCCATCCGATTCGTTCATCCGCCAAGTACGGACGATTCGGGTCATAGTGAACCTGCGTGATGCGCCAATCGAAAGCCCTGGTGTTCAGGACTCCCAGGATTGCCAGGGCGCACGTCAATCCCCACAACAGACTCACCGAAGGAAAGGTGCGGGACTCCGCAGGGCGAGGTAGTCCGGTTCGAGTGATCTCCAGCAGGCAAACGAACAATGGGGCCATGAGGAACCGCCCCAGCATGTAGTCCCCTCCGATTGCCACGACGTATGCGCAGTAGCCAAGGACTCCCACCACCCATGCTTTCGACTGCAGGTCTCCGGCGATCCACAGGAGGGGCAGGAGGGCAACTGCCACGAGTATGACGATGGGGTCATAGGCGAGGCTCTCCGAGACGTACTCCCATCCTCGAGAAACCAGTTCGCTCGTCGGGATCTCACTGTTCGTCTTCGCTTGGAAGGTCGCCGGCAATATCGCGCCGTAGGTGATCTGCGCCCACACCGCCCACATCAGGAGCGGGGCCACCACCGCGACTGACGCCAGCAGGCGCGGGCGACGCCCCTTCAGAGCCCACCAGTACACGGCCGCCCACGGGGCAAGAAGAAGAGCGAAGTCGAGTCGACAGAGCAGTATCAGGCCGACAGTGACTCCCCACAATGCGGGTCGTGCCCGAATCGGTTGGCTCGTCAGGATGGCCAACAACATGATGGACAGCCCTCCCTCCAGGCCGGAGGTGGACCAGTCCAAAGCCGTGTTCCCCAGTACCACCACCAGCCCAACAGTCACCAACTGCCAAAGGTTGGACGTTCTGCGAAGGAGCAGGAGAAGGCCGATCGAAGCACACACGATGTTCAGGTAGAGCACGGCGTAGATCCATGACCCGGTGACCGTGCCGACGATCGTGATGAGCAGGAACCACAGGGGATGTGTGTACGGCTGTACCGCCTCATCGATGTTGAAGTAGGGACCGTAGCCGCTCCCCCAGTTCAACGCTGTTCGGATCGTGATCAGACTGTCGTCACTGAGCCATGCACTCTGCCAAATGAGGAAGGTCGCCAGTGCCCACACACCAAGCTGCCCCCACCTGAGCTTTGACACATCCCGGACTCTAGCGGTTGCACACAGACCGGTGTGGCTCGCGCCAGATCCGGCGTCACACTGTGGTGAGGTGGGCTCGTGTGAACCTACAAGGGTGCCTGCGCGGCCGAGACCAGACGAGGCCCGAGCCACTCCCAGTAGAGTCGCGCCCCCTCTTCGGTGAAGTGGACGCCGTCCGTGTGCAAGGGGACCCCATCGATCTGCGACGTGTAGCCACCCTGGCACAAATACGGATTGGGGTCGATCACGGTCACCTCGATCCCTGCCGTCCGGGCAGCCTCTTTCGCCGCCTGATTGACCGCGCGGATCCGAGCAGGATCGTTGACCACAGCCGGATAGCGACCGGCTTGGAACAGCACCGCATCCGGAAGATCAAGCTCGGGCGTCCCATGACAGGTGTTCAGAACCAGTGCCGCACGTGGGCCGACCTTCGCCACCTCGTCGAAGACCCGCCGGTAGTCCCGCACCGTCGCCTCGCGCCAGCGAGGGTCCGTGTAAGGAACCTGCTCGCCGTTGATCCACCTGTCGTACTGCTCCCACGGGCCTGCGAACACAGCCGCGAAGTCGGCCCCTGACGAGGCGATGCGGGACCCGCGCTGCTCATCCCATGCGCGGCACTCATCGCGCAGTGGCATGGGTGCGCCGTTGAGCGCGGCCTCGTACGGCACCAGTCCGCACCCGAACTCGGTTCCAGGCAGGACGCTCAGACCGGGGGTCGACTCCGGCTGAAACGCGGCGAACAGCGACAGAGCCACCGAATCACCCACGAGGATCGCCCGCACGTCCCCGGTAGGTTCCGTGGCTGTCGGCACACTGGCGGACGCCATTGGTGTGGGAGAGCGAGTGACACTGTCCCGGATCGCCTCCAACGAGTCTGCCTGGGGCGGCTGCGCGGTCACCGCCGTCACACCCAAGAGGGCGAGAACGGCGACCGGTGCAGCGACCACAACAGCCAGGCGCTGTTGAGCAGTCAGTTTCGCCAGCGCTCCCCTGCGGATGGGCATCTCGATGGCGTAGTAGGACAAGGTGGCCACGCCGAATGTCACCGCCACGCGAAGAGCCAACAGCCCTGGCCCCGACACGCCTGTACGCTCCGGGCTCAGAACCACGTACACAGGCCAATGCCACAGGTACAGGCCGTAGGAGATGCGCCCGACCCACACCATGGGCGCCCAGGAAAGGCCTGCGGCGATCCAGCCCTGGGGGTGGGCCACAACCGCGGCGAGCAGTGCAGCCGCCAACAGTGCCACAAGCAGGAATCCCCCGGAGTAGAGCCAGTCACCGCTATCCGTGGCAAGAACCACGACCAGCAGCAGACCAGTGAGCGCGACCGGTGCCAGCCAGCGAGCCAGACCACGGAAGCGCTCCACGGCCCCTGGCGTGAACACACAGGCGAGCATCGCTCCCACCAGTAGGGCCTGCAGGCGGGTGTCAGTTCCGTAGTACTCACGCGAGGGATCCGAGCCTGCCCGGTGAAGGATCGCCATCAGGAGCGCGGAGCCGATCGCCAGCGCCCCGAGGGCGATCGCCCACACCCGGCGCGATCGGATCCGCGGAAGCAGGAGTACCAGGACCAGCGGCAGGATCAGGTACCACTGTTCCTCGATGGCCAATGACCAGGTATGGGTCAACGGAGAGGGGTCCTGGAACTGCTGGAAGTAGGAGTTGCCCGAAAGGATGAACCACCAATTGCTGACGTAGAACAGCGTGGCGAGGACGTCCGAGCGGACCGATTCGGCGGCCTCACCCCGCAGAAACGCCGCGTACACGAGCACAGCCACCAGCACGACGAAAAGAGCCGGCAGGAGACGGCGGGCACGACGGCCCCAGAATGCCGGAAGATCCAGACCGCCTGTCGCCTCGAACTCAAGGAGCAACAGCGTCGTGATCAAGAAGCCGGACAGCACGAAGAAGACATCGACGCCGAGAAAGCCGCCACCCGCGATGGCAACGCCACCGTGGTAGAGCATCACCGACAGAACGGCGAAGGCCCGCAGTCCGTCCAAGGCGGGGCTGTACGCCAACGTCCGTGACGTGTCCTGCTGTGTCACGGGGCGATCCCGGCGCCGGGTGCCAGGGGGACCCTCTGCCCGTCCGGAGAGACCCGGTTCCCGACACGCACTTCCGTCAGGCAGGCGACCACGCCTGGCGAACCCGTGGAAACGAAGATGTCGGAGGCCGGGCCAGTGACCGGGAAGTAGACCGCACGCACTCCCCCGGTCTGTAGCGGTACGGAGTGGATCCTGCCTCCGATGGCCACATTCAACTGAGTTTCTGTCCCAGTGAAGTACGCGATGCGGGCGTAGAACGGCCAAGCGATGAGATCGCCACCCAGAGGGATCGTCCTCGGGAGATCGGAGACCCGGTATCCACAGTCAGGGTCGGGGCCGGCCGGTGCCGGCAGCCCGTCCACCGACTGTTGCTCAACTGACCCGTCAGCGCCGAAACCGTACATGCTGTCGTTCACATGGTCGACGAACAGAGGTGCGCCGGGCTGTGGCGTGAAGACAGTCATCGCATTGGCATAGGGGGCCATGAGCACAGGATGGATGAGGTCGAAGGGCACCCCTTGGTCCAGCACTGTACCTTCGGGGATCGAATCGAAACCCGCGACGGCTCGGGCCATGTAGTCCTTGGAGGGGTTACTGGCCCAATCTGTGGCCGGGACGACGGTGGACCACAGTGCCATGACCGCCACTGCAGCGACGACCGCCACCCCGGGGCGTGATACCCGCCGGTCATCACCCATCGGTGGTACGACGGCCAGAACCATCAACAGTGTGATCGGCCAGACGAGATCGAACGTGTACCTGTAGGCAACACTTTCCACAGGCGACCCTGCGCGGGCGTACGCGGCGAGGGCCAGGACTCCGAGAGTGTAAACACCCACGGACACCAGCAGGAGGCGCAGAGATGGCCTGCGCCTCCAGATCCACACCAAGGCGACGATGGTGACGACCGCCGCCAGCCACACTGCCCACCACATCGGAGCAGGGTTCGCGAGGATGGGATCCCACTGCTGATTGGGCAACTCGAACCACCGCCACGGTCCTCCCCACACCGCCGGCAGCACGTTGAGCACCAGCAGTGTCCACATGTAGTGCGCTGCATCCAGCAGCGACCGCTGCCCCGGCGCATCGGGACCCCCCACCGAGAGCACCAGAGCGCCACCGGCGACGGCGATGGCGGCCAATATCCCCCAGAACCACCGCGCTCTCTCGAACGCCTCGCGCACTCCCAACGGGGACCCCGAGACCAGAGGCAGGGAAGCGACGAGAAGGAAGACGAGCAGGAGTCCGGCGCTCCCCCGACTGTACGACAGCACGACCGCGATACCGGCGCCTGCAGATGCGAACAACCACGTCCGGCTTGCATCACAGATGCCCCGGATCGCCGCGTATGTGCAGGCCAGCAGGAAGAGTTGGTAGGGGGCCGAGTAGATGGCTGCAGACCACCAGACTGTGACCTCGAAACCGAAAAGGCTCAGACCGGCAAGGACCACGCCGACGGCGACAGCTACTTGGCGCTGCGTCACCCGCCAGAGGATCGCGGCGAAGAGCACAAGCGACAGTGCGTACATGACAAGGGAGACCAATGCCAGTGCCAGGTAGGAACCGGGCACGGCGTGCTGCAGGCACCACTGTACGAACAAGCCCACGGGATTCACGTGCCCCCCGTAGGACCGGAGGAGATAGTCCGCATCGAGCTCGGAGGTGGCAGCCCAATAGCGGAAGGCGAAATCATCCAGGTACAGGTATCCACGCAACGACAGAACTGCGCGCAGGCCGATGACCCCGACCAACGCCGCCACTGTCCAAGCGATCGGGCGTGAGGCGGATCGCACTCGGACG
>ERZ724512.1176-NODE-1176-length-12233-cov-7.829857_pt1 | contig 12233 bp, 9 predicted proteins | sample MGYA00376045_ERZ724512 | MGnify/ENA primary metagenome ERZ724512 (study PRJEB28724, sample SAMN07190883) | activated sludge metagenome | isolation source: activated sludge of sewage treatment plant in Hong Hong | place: Hong Kong | collected 2016-03-17 ... | reverse complement strand
CGACTCGAGCACCGCGGACTGCAGGGGCGGCGCCGGCCAGAGCCGGGAGCCGGCCCAGCCGACGACCCCCAGCACAGCGAGGCCGGCAGCCGCCGCGACGAGGGCCCACCCCACACGCAGCAGGGCGACCCGCCGGTCAGGGGCCAGCAGCACGCCGAGCACCCATAGCGAGATCGCGAGGACCGGGAGCAGCAGCGCCAGGGCGGTGATGGTCTGGAAGACAGGGATGATCGCGGCGGCCGGCCCCTCCTGCCCGCCGATGCGGGCCAGCGTCACGTCGAGCTCGGCCGGGATGTCGCCGGCGAGGTCGGGCGCCACGGCCTGCAGGAGGGACACCGCCGAGGAGCCGATGTCGGCGATCGTGAGCACCGCGGAGTTCGACCCCGGCTCGGTCAGCGCGCTGTGGAAGGAGGACACCGCCGCGGTGAAGAACGAGGAGAACGCCGAACTCGAGACCACCGTGGCGGCAGCGGCCTCGATCGCCGGTTCGATCGCGACCAGGTCGGGTCTGGCGGCCACGGCCACCTCGGCGATCTGCGCGCCGACGGCCTGCGCGAGGGCCGGGTCCTGGCGCATCTGGTCGATGTGCGAGGCGAAACGCGGACCGTTCACCACGTTCGCGTTCAGGAACCCGGCGAGGCTGCCCAGAAAGAACAGCACCGCACCGACGACCAGCGCCACGGTGGACCACCGCCGGTTCCTGCGCATGCCGCCTCCTGGGTGCCGATGCTAGTGCCGCCACCCTGTCGACGAGCGGTGGCGGTCAGCGCCCAGCGCATGGACCGGTTCGTGAGAGATTTGGCCCTGGTGAGCGAACCATCGATGGGATCGCTCACCAGGACCACGAACTCCAACCAGGTCGGGATCCGTCGCTCGGCGGGTTCAGGTCAGGTCGATGCAGGTGGTGATGAACCGCGTGGGGTTCGATCCCAGGTAGACGCGCATGTCACCCCAACTGGCCGAGGTCATGCCCTTGATCCGCTGCTTCGACCCCCAGCCCACCCAGCGACGCGTGAACTGACCGACCACTTGCCCGTCCTCGTAGTAGGCGGCGCGCAACTTCCCGCCGGAGACCTTGCCGCGCACACACGTGTACTCGCTGCCGAAGGCGCCCACGGCTCCCACGACCCGTTTCCCGCTCTTGCGCAGCGCGGCGAAATCACCCACGTACACCCCGTCGAAGTACTGCATGTTCTTGACCATGTACAGGTCCCGGGTCGGTGCCGCCTGCGCGGCGGGTGCGACCATCCCGGTGGCTGCCACGGCCAGCGCCACGACCGGCACGAAACGCTTCATCGTCGGCCTCCCTCCCACACCTCCACGGTACGCCGCCGCAGCGCCTGCGACACTGGAGGCATCCCTACCCCCGAGGACATCCATGGCCCTGCGCAGCGACCTGCGGAACGTCGCGATCATCGCCCACGTCGACCACGGCAAGACCACACTCGTGGACGCGATGCTGTGGCAGTCCGGGGCCTTCCGGGAGAACGCCGACGTCGCCGACCGGGTGATGGACTCGATGGACCTCGAACGCGAGAAGGGGATCACCATCCTCGCGAAACAGACGGCGGTCCGCCACGGCGACGTCACCATCAACATCATCGACACCCCCGGTCACGCCGACTTCGGCGGTGAGGTCGAGCGCGGCCTCGAGATGGTCGACGGTGTGCTGCTGCTCGTCGACGCCTCGGAGGGCCCGCTGCCGCAGACGCGGTTCGTGCTGCGCAAGGCGCTGGCCAAGCGGCTGCCCGTGGTCCTGGTGGTCAACAAGGTCGACCGGTCGGACGCCCGCATCGCCGAGGTCGTCGACGAGGTGTACGAACTGTTCTTCGACCTCGACGCCGGTGAGGACCAGATCGACTTCCCCGTCGTGTACGCCAGCGCGAAGGCCGGCCGGGCCAGTCTCGAGCGGCCCCCGGACGGCGGCATGCCCGACAGCCCGGACCTCGAGCCGCTGTTCAGCACCCTGATCGACACCGTGCCCGCGCCGGCCTTCGACCCGCAGGCGCCGCTGCAGGCCCACGTGACCAACCTCGACGCTTCGGCGTACCTGGGCCGGCTCGCGGTGTGCCGCCTGCACAACGGGACCATCCGCAAGGGTCAGCAGGTGATGTGGTGCCGCGCCGACGGCTCGCAGGTCCCGGCCAAGGTCAGCGACCTGCTGATGACCGACGCGCTCGAGCGGGTTCCGGTCGAGCAGGCCGGCCCCGGGGACATCATCGCCGTTGCGGGCATCCCCGAGATCACCATCGGCGAGACTCTGGCCGACCCCGCCGACCCCAGGCCGCTGCCGGTGATCACCGTGGACGAGCCGAGCATCTCCGTGACCATCGGCACGAACACGTCCCCGCTGGCCGGCAAGGACGGTTCCAAGATGACCGCCCGGCTGATCAAGAACCGGCTCGACGCCGAACTCATCGGCAACGTGTCGCTGCGGGTCGGGGACACCGACCGGCCCGACGCCTGGGAGGTCCAGGGCCGCGGTGAACTGCAACTGGCGGTGCTCGTGGAGATGATGCGCCGCGAGGGCTTCGAGCTCACCGTCGGCAAGCCCTTGGTCGTGACCAGGGAGATCGACGGCACGCTGCACGAGCCGATGGAGAACGTCACGATCGACATCCCCGAGGACTACGTGGGGGTCATCTCGCAGTTGATGGGCCTGCGTCGCGGGCGCATGGAGGACATGACCAACCACGGCACCGGCTGGGTCCGCATGGAGTACCGGGTGCCGGCCCGGGCGCTGATCGGCTTCCGCACCGAGTTCCTCACCGAGACCCGGGGGACCGGGCTGATGCACCACGTCTTCGGCGGGTACGAGCCGTGGCAGGGCGACCTGCGCACCCGGCCGACCGGATCGCTGGTCGCCGACCGGCGCGGCGCGGTCACCAGTTACGCCTGCTTCAACCTGCAGGAGCGCGGGACGCTGTTCGTCGAACCTGGCGCAGATACCTACGAGGGGATGATCGTGGGCGAGAACGCCCGCGCCGACGACATGGACGTCAACCCCACGAAGGAGAAGAAGCTCACCAACATCCGCTCGTCGACCGGCGAGGAGCTGGAGCGGCTCATCCCGCCGCGGGTGCTGTCCTTGGAGCAGGCGCTGGAGTTCTGCCGCGAGGACGAGTGCGTGGAGGTCACCCCGCACACGGTCCGGCTGCGCAAGGTGGAGTTGAACGCGGCGCTGCGCGCCCGGACGACGGCCCGGCGCAAGGCCCGGGGCTGAGCGCGCAGCCCGTTTTGTTGCGTTGTCGTCGGTAATCTCGGCGTGTCGTGACGACAACGCGACAAACCTCGCCGCACGCGACCACCTAGCCTGGACCCATGAGCACCGAACTTCCCCAGGCGGGGTGGTACCCGAATCCTGACGGCACCGGCGGCCTGCGCTGGTGGAGCGGAGTCGGCTGGACCGAGTACACGCGCGAGGGTGTCGCGCCGCAGCCGCCCGCGCAGGAACCCGAGCAGACCCAGGTGCTGGGGCCGGGGTGGGGTGAAAGCCCAGCCGCCCCAACGGCGGCCTGGGGTCAACCGGCAGCGCCGACTGCCCCTCTCGGCGGTTATGCCCCGTACTACCCGCCCGCCGAGCAGCCACTAGCCCCGAGCGGGATGCGCAAGCTCAACGGCATGTTCGGCGACATCGGCCGCATCGCCCGTCGGGCGTGGTTACCGATTCTCGGGATCTCACTGGTCATCTGGGCACTGGTTTCGGCCGTGGTCCTAGGCATTTCGCGGGCCTTCGTGAACTGGGGCGCGCTCGAGCGGGCGTTGAACCTCACGTCAAGTTCCACCAGTCCGGAGACCGGCGCCCCAGTCATCGACAGTGAGATCTCCGCGGCCTTCCGCGACGCGTTCGAGGCCCTGTCGCCGGCTGGCTGGGTAGTCGTCGCAGGTCTGCTGACATTGCTGTTCCTGGTGGCAACGGCCGTTCAGATGGCGGCGGTCAGCCGGCTCGGCATGGATGCCGCCGCGCAGCAACCCGTGTCCTGGGGCGCGGGCTGGAAGTCCGGCTTGAGCGCCGGGATGCGGCTATTCGGGTACTTCCTGCTGATCAGTGTCGTCACCATGGTGGCCTGGTCAGTGGTGATCGGAGCGACAGTCGCTCTGTGGACGGTGTCACCCGGCGGAGCGGTGTTCCTGGGCTTCTTCGCCGTACTCGCACTCGTGATCCTGTCGATCTGGATCGGGATCCGGCTCGTTGTCGTCACCTGCCAAGCTGTCATTGGCCCGCGGGCACTGCGCTGGTCCTGGACACACACTCGCGGCAAGTTCTGGCCCGTACTCGGGCGGTACCTGCTGTGGTCCTTGGCTGCAGGCGTCATCGTGAACGTCATCGTCACTGTGATCACCATTCCGCTCAGCCTCATCGTGGTCGGAACGGCAGGCACCACGTCCAACGATCTCGGCACCAGCCTGCTGCTCTCCTTGCTCACGATGCCCGTGTCCGGCGCATTGACCGCGGTCACGCTGATCGGCATCGTGCCGATCTGGCGGGACCTGACCGACCACCCGGCCTACCGTTCGATCGACGAGGCGGGGCTGCCGATTCAGAACCGCTCCTAGCGGTGCGAGCGCTCGGCCCTTTTAACGATCAGTAACAATTCGATTACTTAGCGTGATTGGATCATGCGCTGAGTGCTACATCGGAAATATGCGTCGAGCCATCGTTTTGATTGCTTCTGCTTGCCTGTTGGTCGCGCCAGGACCTGCCTTCGCCATGGGTGACAATCTTCCCCCCGGCGCCAACCCAGCGGTGTGGCAGCGCTACGTCACTAGCTACCAGGCAATGCCCGACTGGGCGCCGCAGGGCAGCATCGTCGCGGACACCGGCTTCCGGCCTCACCCCAACGGCTTCGGCTTCTTCAACACTGGGGTCCCGGACGCCGTGAACAACGCGGTGTTTGGCACGCCGCTGTCCGGGCCGAAGAACCTCGACGCCGAGGCGATGCGTGACCTCATGGGCAAACGGGTCTGCCTCGAGCGCCGGGCCGAGGGCCCCTGCACGCTGACCTCGGCCGCGCGGCAGTACATGCAGAGCACGAACGCGGACATGGCGGGCGGACACTGCTTCGGATTCGCCACGACGGCAGCCGCGCTGTTCGATCGCACCCTGCGGCCCGAACAGTTCCAGTCTGGGATCACCCGCACGTACGACCTCTCACTGCAGGAGCCGATCTCCCGGGAGATCGCACGCAATATGGCTGCGCAGTACTCCATGGACATCGCCGAGAACTACCGGCTCAAGCCGACTCAGTTGGTGAAGGTCCTCAAGCGCGAACTCCGTCCCGGAGCCGCGCCCTACACCCTGTTCCTGCTGTGGGACGGCGGCGGTCACGCCGTTACGCCGTACGCGCTCTACGACCGCGGCGACGGCCAGTACGACGTGGGGATCTACGACAACAATTACCCAGACGCCGAGCGCGCCATCCACATCGACACCAAGAAGGACAAGTACCAGTATCTGGTCGGAACCAACCCCAACGCTGCCCCGACGATCGCCAACAAGGTCATCGGCCTGGTGCCGGTTTCGGAGATCGCCAAACGGCAAGCCTGCCCGTTCTGCCCCGGCACGAACACCACGACCGTCACCTTGACCCCGGTCAAGACCAAGGTGCCGATCACGACCCGCATCACCGACTTGAACGGCAAGCGGATCAAGGGCGCGAAGGTGCGCCGGCCGGTCGACCCGTGGCAGCCCGGTCAGCTGTGGCAGTTCCCCACCTACGAGATCCCGGCCAAGCAGGACTTCGTCGTGACGATCGATGCCCGCAAGAGCCGTAAGGATCTCCAGCTCGGCGTGCTCGCGGCCACTGGCGATTTCACGATCGGAGCCAGCGGGGCGACAGTACCGGCCCGGGGCGTCGCCGCCGCTGGCCTGGACCCCGCGAAGGGCGTTGTGGTCTACACGATCGCCGAGGGCAACCGCAGCTCGGCTGACCTCGGCCGGCTGGCGTTCGTACAGAACTTCCCGTCCAGCAGCGTGCAGGTCGCCGCGACGCCGAAGACAGGCGGTTTCCTGATCGGCCGGATGCGCCAGCAGCAGTCCCGCGTGGAGGTGTTCACCCCCGGCAAGCGATCGGCGAAGTCCGCGGTCGCCGCACAGTTGGAGTTCGAGAAAGGCGGCCAGGCAGTACAGGTGGAGGCGATCGCCAAAGCCCGGATCCCAGGCGACGGCAAGCTGGTGATCGACTACGCGAAGTGGCAACCGAAGTCCCAGCAGGGGCTGCGGGCCTACGTCACGACCGCAGGTCAGCGAAAACCGGTCACGGTCCGGATCAGCGCCACCTAGGCTACGTCGAGACCGCCGGCAGTTTGAGCCCCACGATCTCGTCGCGGGCGACCTCCCGGACCGCGAGCAAGCCGGCGACCGCATCCACGTCGGCACCGCCGCCCAGCACCGCGGACAGCACCGGCGGCAGGTCAGCGCGGTAGTCATGACCGATCGAGCGGAACACGCCTGACTGCTGCTGGGCGGCGAACGTCATGTCGAACAGCACCTGCCACCACGTGAGCAGCGGCAGCCACGCCATGTCCGCCGGGACGTTGCGCCCGCGGGTTCCCCGCAGCCACCACGGCTTTCGCACTGCCAGCGGCCGGTCCCATTTCGTCACTGGATCCGCGTCGTGGTCGATGAACCACAGTTGGGCCTTCTCCTGCCCGGTCAGTTGCTGCCAGCGATCGAGATGGACCACGCCGGAGAAGCGCAGGAACCGCTCGCGCAACGACGGGCCGCCGGGGGTTCCCACCGAAACCACGGCATCCACCCCCGAGACCCGGCCTTCGTCGTCCACGCGGCTCGGCGCGATCTGCAACGCCTCCTGGGCAACCCGGGCGCCGAGGCTTTCGCCGTACATCACCACGCGGCCATGTGTCCGGCCGGCCACGGCGTCGAGCAGCATGCGCGCCGTCTGGGCCCCGAGCCGGACCCGGCCCAAGGACAGCATCGACGGCAGCACGCCGTACTGGATGACGACGCTGGCGACATCCCCGCGCGTGAAGCATTCGATCGCCTCGGCCGCCACGTAGTCGGCATAGCCCGATCCGGCAGGGCACATGATCAGCAGGTTGGAACGCTCGAACCCGCCGAGCCGCTCGAGTTCGGACACCGCGATGGCGACGCGTTCCTCGACCGTGGCAGCCGTGTGCAGCCCCACGTAGACACGAATCGGTTCGATGGCTGCAGGGTCGACGGTCCGGATCTCCTCAGCCGGCGTCCGCAGCGAAACGAAGCGGCGGCCGTCACGGGCCAGTGTCGCGTAGTCCACGCCGGACGCCGGCCCGCCTGAGACGAACTCGCTGTGCGGAGGTTCTCGCAAGGCCGGGTCCGCGCGGACGCCGATCGCCCGCAACTTCCTGAGCCCGAGGTGAGCGGCAGTTGCCGTTGCAGCGGCGGCTCCCAGACCCCACCACCCTCGCCGTGCCAGTGCCACACCTACCCGGGGCAGCGCCAGACCGGCCACCGTTCCGGCTGCCACGGCCAGCGGCGTGTTCTGCGGCCGGGGATCCCAGGCCGGGTACGCCTCCCGCTGCGCCTTCACATGCACGCTGGAGCGCCACAGGCCGACCCCCGCCCCGGCTACCAGCAGCCAGCGCGGCGTGCGAAGCGTGACCGGCTTGGCCACGACAGCGGCCGTCAGCGCACACCCGCCTGTGACCAGTGCCTGATGCACCGTCGTACGCGGGACGAGCGTCGGTCGCAACGACTCGACGACGGCCGAACCGACGATGAGCGGGATCACCGCAACATTGTGCCGAAACGCGGGGAAGTCAGGGATCCGGGGCCATGTGCGAGTTGAATGACCGACCGCCGCGCAGGCGTCACGATTGCACCCGGATCTGGCCATGTCGTCCGCGCCGGTGGCATATCGTCGCCCCATGACCGCCCGTCCGGCCTACGACCGCCTGCTGAACCTTGCGCTCACCCTTTCCGGCGCTGGGCGGGTGGGCGTGAACACACCGGACCTGCTCCAGCGGGTGGGATACGCCGACGACGAGGCCGGCAAACGCGCGTTGATGCGGGATCTCGACGATCTTCGCGCGGTGGGCCTGCGGATCGACAATGCGGCCGGAGACGGTGAGTATGCCCGTTACGTGCTGCAGCCCGGGGACGTGCGACTGCAGGTGGAGTTCACGGCGGCCCAGCGCACTGCGTTGTCCGCCGCGCTGGCAACGGCCCAGGGCCGGGTCACCAACGATGCCCGGCCGCTGCCGGTAGACGTCGACCGGGTCCGGGAGGCCGTGCGAGCGCGCTGCCTGATGCGCTTTGTGTACAACGGCACGCCCCGCGAGGTCGACCCGTACAGCTACCAGTGGATCCCCGGCGACGTGCTGCTGGTGGGTCGGGACCGGGCCGCTGACCGGGTCAAGTCCTTCTCCGTGCGCCGGCTTCTGGATCTGCAGATCGAAGGCCCCGGAACGGCCGACATCCCCGCTGATGTCCCCCGGCCGAGCCTGGATCCGGTGACCTGGCTGGTCGACGAGCCGGTGACCGCCGAACTTCACTGTCCAGGCTTCACCGACGACGTCGTCGCGCTGGTGGGTGGTGAGATCTCCGGCGACACGGCGACCGTCCCGGTCACCAACCGGCGCATCTTCTTCACCCGTCTGATCGAGCTCGGCTCCCGGGCCCGACTGGCCGGTCCGCAGATCCTGCGCGACGAGTTGCGTAGCTTGCTGCAGGCGGCGCTGTGAAGCGCACGAAAGCCGCTGCCGCGTTTGCCCGGCTGTCCAGCGTGCTCACCATGCTGCACGCCCACCCGCGCGGACTGCGGCTGGACTATCTCGCCGAGCAAGTCGGAGTGCCCGAGACCCTTCTGCGCGAGGAACTGCTGGCCTACTACGCCGCCGACACGTTGTCGGTGCGGCCGGACACCATCGTCTTCGTCTCCTCGGATGGCCAGGAGGACGACCCGCATTCCGCGGAAATCGTGCGCGTGGTCAGCGATCGCCCAACGGCTGAACTGGGCGTGGAGATGATGAGCCCGGAGGACTGGGTGCGCACCTATGAGGCGGCGGCGTGGGTGCACGAGTCGCAGCCGGACAACGCCGATCTGGCCGCAGCCGTCGAGATCATCCGTGACCGCATCGTCAGCGGCAGCCCTGCGCGACCGGACAGCGACGTGGGAACGGTGGTCGCGAAGGCGGTGCAGGACCGGACCTATCTGGATCTGGAGTACTCACGGGCCTGGAAGCCGGGTGTGGTCAGCCGCCACGTTGCGCCGTTGCGCCTGGTCCAGACCTCGCACGGATGGGAGCTCGACGCGCTGCTGGACGGCGATTTGCGCACGTTCCTCATCGACCGCATTCGCAGCGCCCGGCCGACCACGCAGACGTTCACGCCGCCACCGGATGCCGATGCCAGGCTGGCCGCGCACCGCACCGAGACTGCGGTCCGGCTGTCGATCCCGCAAGGCTGGCTGTGGCTGGTGGACCGCTACGCGCAAAACAGCATCGTCGAGGCGCAGGACGAGGACGACGTCACGGTCGTTGCGCAGTTCCTGCCGCCGGTGCCCGAGCGCGTCGGGCTGATCCTGGTGAGCGCGCCGGGCTCGTTCGTCGTGGAGCCGAACGACCTCAACGACGCGGGTCCGGCCATGGCCCAAGTGCTGCTGGAGCATCACGGTTTGTGAACAAGCACTGATTGCTGCAGCCAGGACATGAGTAAGCGGCGGTTCCGAAAGCAAACCCCACCCTTGCGAATCGGGCGAAGTGGGCGAGACTGGACACATGCGAATCGCGAATGACGTCACCGGCTTGATCGGCAACACTCCCCTTGTGCGGCTCAACCGCATCACCGACGGGGCACAAGCCACCGTCGCCGCCAAGCTGGAGTTCTACAACCCGGCCAACTCGGTGAAGGACCGGATCGGCGTGGCGATGATCGACGCCGCGCAGGAGGCCGGGCAGATCGGACCGGACACGGTGATCGTGGAGCCGACCAGCGGCAATACCGGCATCGCCCTGGCGATGGTCTGCGCGGCGCGCGGCATCAAGTGCGTCCTGACCATGCCCGAGACCATGAGCAACGAGCGCCGCATGCTGCTGCGGGCATTCGGCGCGGAACTCATCCTGACCCCCGGCCCCGAGGGCATGGGCGGCGCGATCGCCCGCGCGGAGCAGCTGGCCAAGGAGAACGAGAACTACCTGATGCCCCAACAGTTCGCCAACCCCGCGAACCCCGAGATCCACCGCAAGACCACCGCCGAGGAGATCTGGAACGACACTGACGGCCGGGTCGACATCCTGGTGTCCGGCGTCGGGACCGGGGGCACGATCACCGGGGTCGGGCAGGTTCTCAAAGAACGCAAGCCGAACGTTCAGATCATCGCGGTCGAACCCTCGGCGTCACCGGTGCTGTCCGGCGGTCAGAAGGGGCCGCACCCGCTGCAGGGCATCGGCGCCGGCTTTGTGCCGGATGTGCTCGACACCGAGGTCTATGACGAGGTGGTGCAGGTCGACAACGACGTCGCCATGGAGACCGCCCGCCGGGCTGCCCGTGAGGAGGGGCTGCTGGTCGGGATCTCCTCGGGAGCGGCCTTGTGGGCGGCGATCGACGTGGCCAAGCGCCCGGAGAACGCCGGCAAGCTCATCGTGGTGATCATCCCGAGTTTCGGCGAGCGCTACCTGAGCACGGCGCTGTTCGCGGACCTGGCTGGCTGACGCTGCCGAAGGGTTATGTGAGTGACAGGCCAGTAACTGGTCGCTGAGTCACATAACCCCCACCGCTTACGCCAGTACCGGCTCCTCGGCGTCGGCCTTGCGTTCGAGTTTGCGCAAAGAGCGCGCGCGCGACCAGAAAACGAGCCCGGCTGCCGCGGCCGATGTGGTGCACAGCGCGAACCCCAACGACGGTCCGGCCGCATCGATGCCGACGCCGCCTAGCCACGAGCCGCCGGACATGCCAAGCGAAACCGCAGCCGTGACCGATGACAGGCTCTCCGCCAGCCGCGACTCGGGGACCAGCCGCTCGACGAGAGCGAAGGCGCCGATCATCACCACCGAGACGCTCAAGCCCGCCAATGCGGCCACCACAGCAAAGCCGGCGGGCGTCGCCACGATCATGAGCGGCGCCAGCATGACAGTCAGCGTCACGACCGCCACCCGCAACTGCCGGATCAGTGACCACTCTCGTCTGCGAGTGGCCAGCGCCAGCCCACTCACGAGGCTGCCCACGGAGAAGGCCGCCAGCAGCGCTCCCGTCCACGCCGGATCGGTTGCCTCCCCGAACGCCACGGTGGCGACCTGGAACGCCCCGAACACGCCGCCGATGAACGCCATCATGAACACCATCACCGGCATCCCGGTCTGCCGGATCGGATGGCCCTGCTCGCGTGTGCGGGGCGCCACCGGCGTGGGGGCAGTACGCCGCTGTGATGCGAGCCAAAGCCCACCGAGCAACAGCAATCCCACCGCGGTGAGCACTGCTGCTGCCGGGGAGATCGCGACCGCCAACGCCGACGCCAGAACGGGTCCGACGATCAACGCAATCTCGTCGGCGGAACTCTCGAGGGCGAACGCGCTGCTGCGGCGGGCCGGATCGTCGATCATCTCGGTCCACCGTGCCCGGACCATGGAACCCATCATTGGCAGGCAGGCTCCCACCAGCGCGGCCAGCACGATCCACATCGGCCGTGGCCAGTTGTCCACGGCAACCACCAGCAGCACCAGGCACGCAGCATGCGCCACCACGAGCAGGGGCAGCGCGCGGGTCTGGCCGTAGCGGTCGGCCAGCCTGGAGCCGAACGGCGCGAAGAAGGCCATCGCCAGCGTGAGGGCGCCGGTCACCGCCCCGGCCATGGCGTATGAACCGCTGCGTTCCACTACGAGCAGCGTCACGCCAAGCGTCACCATCGACATCGGGATGCGGCCGATCAATGCGGCCACCGTCATCTGCCAGGCGCCGGGCGCGCGCAACAGACCGGCGAATGTCCTCACCCCAACTTGTACCCGGAAGTCCACGATCCAACTGGGACGCACAACGTCAACAGCGACAGGTCCGACCTGGCGCAATTGACGCAAAGGGGCGCAGATCCGGCCCGGAGTTCTAGATCCCCCCGCCGTCGGTGAACGTCTCTACCTGCGTGCGAGCCTGCGTGACGAAACTCCCGGGCGGCAGGTCGTGGGTGACCCAGACCCCACCGCCGATCACCGAACCCCGGCCGACCGTGATCCGGCCCAGAACCGTGGCCCCGGAGTAGATGGTCACGTCGTCCTCGACGATCGGGTGGCGCGGCATGCCC
>ERZ724512.1170-NODE-1170-length-12284-cov-3.963938_pt1 | contig 12284 bp, 12 predicted proteins | sample MGYA00376045_ERZ724512 | MGnify/ENA primary metagenome ERZ724512 (study PRJEB28724, sample SAMN07190883) | activated sludge metagenome | isolation source: activated sludge of sewage treatment plant in Hong Hong | place: Hong Kong | collected 2016-03-17 ... | reverse complement strand
CCGCCGCGGAAACGACAGCGGCTCCGACAAGGGTGCTTGTCAGAGCCGCGATCCTAAAGTGGCTATTCAGGGAAACGGTGAAACCCCAAGCCAGGAGGGGTGCCGTCAGGACCTGCCGAGGTCTTCACCACAGCGCCTAGTGGGGGTTCACCACAGCGAGAGTCCGGCATTGGGCGCGCACGCCAGCCCTCACTGAAGTGTCGGTATCGACTGGCACGATCCCAGCATGAGCATCTCTTCGACGGCAGCGCTGTGGCGCGCCAGGCTGCGGTACTGGGTTGCGGCGCGCAGACGAGCCGCCCTGCGACTTCTGGGCCGAGACTCGGAACCGGGGGACGCCTACCTGCGAATCGCGCAGGCCCTGGCGGAGAAGCATGAGTCATCGGGCATGTCGTCGGAGGAGGCCATGGAGTGCGGCTTGGTGGAGGCACTGGAGATACTCACCGAGGATGGGCCTCCCCAAGTAGCGGCGGCGCTGAAGGCCGATGGCCCGAGGATACTGGCGGAGCGCCGCCGTCTCGACCGAGGGTTTGAGAAGCGCCTCCGTCAGAGGTGGGGAAGCGCTCTCGACCTGTACTACATGATCGCCGTGGCCTGCCAAGAGGTTGGGGCCGAGGGGTATCAGGAAGCCAATCAGTGCGACGAGGGTGGTGACGACGAGAGGGCGCTCCTAGAAGCCGTGAGCGGGCTTCAGGCGCGTGCCTGTCGCCAGTCCTTGGAGGTGCTGTCTCTGCTGGAGGCTGGATTTCCCAAGGCCGCTCACGCCGTCAGCCGCAGCATGCACGAGGGGGCAGTCGTCGCCTCCGTCCTCACCGAGTACGGGAGCACCCCGGAGCACTCCGAGATCGGGTTGAGGTTCTTGCTGTTCGATCACATCACCAACCTGATGGATGCCGAGGAACACCAGAGGTACGCGGAGCGCATCAACCATGAGCCCTTCACCGATCAGGAGATGGCGGCACTCAGGACAACGAAGGCCGCAGTGCTGGAGCGTTTCCCTGATCTCGACCGGAAGATGGGCTGGGCTGGCGATCTGCCTGGGCTAAGGAAGCGGACGTTCGAGGAGTTGGAGGTCATCGCGGGCATCGACCACTTGCGTCCCTACTACACCTGGGCGAGTCACGAGGTTCACGCCTACCCCAAGGGTGTGCGCCTCAACCAGTCGGGTCGCGACGGGGACCTGCGGAAGTTGGCAGGACGCACGAACGCTGGACTTGCTGACCCCGCTCAGGGAGCGCTCATCGCCTTAAACCAGGTGACGGCATCCATGCTTACAGTTCCCGGCGTTGCGTCCCCCAGCCGGATCGTGGCCTCCCGCGCCGTGATGGCTCTTCTAGATGAAGCCTGCGAGGAGTTTGCTCGCATCGAACGGGAGTTGGCCGACGAGCGGACACTCACGGTCTGGTAGCAGTCACCGGCTCGGTCCAGCAAGAGGAAGCAGTCAGAGACGGACGGCTGAAGATGTCGGCCAGCCTGGCTACAGTCCAGGCGCATGAGAGCGACCAACCAGCAGACCCTGATCTCCGCCGTCTTCGACGCAGCCGAGCGCGCCATCCAGGACCTCACCCACCTCGTCCCCGATCTCGACCGGGACCATTGCGAGTACGCGCTTGCAAGCGTCCTTCTGGAGGAGGCGTGGGTCACGAAGAGGTAGCGGCCCGGGACCAGGCGGTCAGTCGCGGGGAGCCGCCCCGCCGTTGGCAAAGCCATCGAACGTCCGGATGTCCCGCTTCGGCTCGGGAAGTCCGTCACGGCGACGCTGAGCCTCGGCACGGCGGTCTTCTCGATCCTCGGCCTCGAAGACCTCGGCAAGCGCCTCCAGGTCCGCCTGGAGGGAGTCCTTGGGGTGATGCTGGGTCATGACGGTCCCTCCTGCGGTGGATTTGGACGACTGGGTGCTACTAAGCGTAGGCGCACAGGTGTTCGAGAGGCTGGGCCTCCCCTACGGGCTCATTCGCACTCTTCGTGCACCGTCATCCCCTTGGACGCCTCAGCCGCGGGAAGTGCCAAGAAGCATCTGCGGCAATAGACCGCCTTGCTGGCAGTGCACTGACAGCCTCGACAATCGGGGCACTTCCAGTCTCCACAGGTCGTGCACTGGCCGCTGGAAATACTGACCGCGAACTCGGCACCGCATGCTTCACACACCTCGTGCCAGCCAGTGGAGACGCTACCGCGCAGAGAGGGGCGCGTTGATGTTACGACGGCAATGACCAACCCGTCGTGCAGCAGAACGTCCAAACAGACATCCGTGTCAGCCCAACCCTTGGAGTACCGGATGCCGTCGCCGCCCATCAAGCGGTACTTCCCCCACTCACGGGCCCGCTCGATAGCGGCAATGAGGGCGGGTTGAGCCACCCGCTTGCCAGGGTTGTAGGGGGTGCCATTAGAGTCTGCGTACCAGATGTGGCCGTCCTCGGATGCGAGGATCACGAGCCTTTGGCCCGGCTGGTTGAGAGCGCGGATGCAGCATGTAGTGGCCGATGCCTGGGTGCCTTGGATGAGCGCTTGGATGCCCCCAGGGCTCACTCCATCACCAAGATGAAGCGCAACCGCCTCCTCAGGCACCAAGATGCTGGCGGCGAAGTCATTGACGATCTTCTCTTCAATCAGCCGCGCCTTGTCACGGAGTTCCGGGAGAATCTGGAACTGCCACGCCTCGTCGTTCCACAAGATGTGATGGCCGACCTCATGGAGCGCGGTGAAGAGGTTGCGCTTGTGGTTGTGGGACTCGCGGATGGTGATTCGTGCCGGTTCGACATCGCCGTCGTACACGCCGCCCAGTTCGCAACTGCCTCTGGGCGGTGTGCTGGCCCACTCCACAACAACGTCGGGGATCAAGGCCAACGCCTGAATGGCGTCAGCACTGGCTATTTCAGCAGCATCGGGATACAGACGCGCGAACTCTTCACGAAGGTGGCGACTAGCCAGAGCCACCAGCCCCGGACCAGTCCACTCCGCGACGCTGTGTCCCAGCGGGAGCGTCATGTCCCGCCCATGAGTTCTTCAAGTGCGTAGTCCACCCTGGCGCGAGCGGCCTCCAACGGTGCTGTATGGGCAACCTGACGGGCTGCACGGGAGCACGCCTGCTCCCACACCATGGTCCGGGCGCGGCGCTCGGGGACTGTACGCTCGGCGGACAACCGTCGCACTCTTGACTTGTATTCGGGCAGGCTGAGGACGACGGCATCTGCACCGTCAACCGGCTCCAGAATGTCTCCGGCAACGGTCCCTGCGGGGAACAACGACAGGATCGTCGCAACCTCCTCCGGCGTGGGGACCTTGACTCCTCGGGCCAGTGCGGAGGCGCGTCCAGGTTTCACGCCGAGCGCCTGCGCCAACTGCGCGATTTCCACCCCGGCATCGGAGAGCGCGTCCTGTGACAGCGCTGCTTCGCCAATCGTGTTGTCGGGCCAAGCCCAGTCCCCCAGTGCCCATGCCTGTGAGCAGACGGCCTCGAAAGCGGCTACCGCCTCAGGGGTATCGACAGCGGGGCAGGTGGACACGCTGTCCACCGGCTCGTCCTCGGTGACGGCCCAACGGATCGTGCGGGTCGTTCTGTCATCGAGGACGTGGGCCAACCTGCGATCCAATGCGGCCAAGGCCAACCCGAACTCCGCATCCGGCCACGCAACGAAGCCGCCCGTGTCAGGCAACGTGATGAGGAAAGCGGGGGCGGCGGCGGCGCTGGTGGGTAGGGTCACCGGCCATGCCAGCACGTGGAGGTCGCGCACCGCGCTGATCATCACCACGCCGCGATCCTGCCCGTCGGCGCTGACAACCCAAAGGTCGCCAACGGCTGGCTGCCCCACTTCCCCCTCAGTTGGCAGCGTCAGGGGTGCACCGAGCGCATCTCGTAGCATCACAGGTTCGTCCGTCCTCGCATCTTGGACATCTGCCAGAACTCCGCCAACTTGGTCGACTCCGGCTCGGGCAGCCTTCCAAGATACTCGACCCGATCAGGGTCTGCCAACCAGGAGCGGGCCAGAGGCCGTTGGTTGACGTCTGTCCACCAAGCAGCCTTAGTGAGCCCCATCTGCTTGTTCTCGGCAGACTCCAGTTTCCTCGCATGTTTCTCAGGACGTGTCGTCCTCGTGAGCGTGAGCACAGACCTGCGGGTGAGTTCGACAACGCCACAGATTCTCTTGTTGTCCCCATGCACATCGCCGGACGCAGATGTGTCCGGACTGGTGCGATAAACATCGCCTTCAACGGGGTCGGTGTTCGTCTTCGGGGGCATGGTCCTCATTACATCAGTGAGAAGTGACAATCCTGGTTGAGTCTCCGTCTGCGCCTCAGTAGTTCTCGCGGATGTAGGCGTAGGCGCGGTCGAACAGGTCGCCCGTGAGGGGCAGGCGGTACTTCTTCAGCACTTGCCGCAGTTCCTTGCGAACTGTGCGGTCGCCTCCTTGATCCTGGGTCCAGCCGGAGTACGAGACCTGCTTGACGATGGTGTCGATGTCGCGCACCACGTCATCCACGATGACCGGGGTGTCTGCGGGCTTGTACTCGTTGACGATCTGGGTGAGTGCGCCGATGTTGGGGTCGAGAAGGGTGGCCGCTGCGTCCAGGTCTCCGTCTTCCTCCAGCCTCTCGGCTTGGACTACGGTCTTGGCCACATCGAGGGCCTTCTTCAGGAACTCGATGGTGTCGCTGGCGGACTGGGCAGCCTGCTTGCGGAGTCGCTCGATCTTCTCGGCCAGGGTCTTGTAGACCTCGTGCCCACCCGACTCTTTCAGGCGGCGCTGCACCCGGGCGTCGATGGTGTCGAAGGCCTCTTCTAGGGTCATGGGGTCCTTCAGCAGGTCTCGCTCGGGGTCGATGTCGAGTTCCCCCTGCTCGGCCAACTTTCGGAGCCGCTCGATGCTGTCGGGGTCAACGATGACCTCTTCAAGTCCCGTGCCCGTGACCTTGATGTTTGACATGTGGCCGTGCACGAGCGCCAGCGTCTTGGCCCCCAGTCGCTCCCACAGGATGTCTTCAGAAGCCTTGCCGGGCTTTGACGCCTCGTAGACCTGCGCCAGCCACTTGTAGAGGGGTTCGTGCTCGTCCAGTTCATCCCGAGGCGCGAGCAACTCCCACAGGGTCTGCACACCTGTGAAGTCCCGCCAGAACCGCGCCTTCTCCTCCTGCCCCTTGATACGCTCCATCGCGGCCATGAGCGCCTCGTAGGAGGAGTCCGCCAGGTCGATGCCCTCGAACCGCTGAGAGGTCTGGGCGAGCCGGGCTAGGAACTCGGGGATCAGTTCGGCCACATCCACCGGACGCTTGCCCCCGGCTTCGGGGTCCGCTGCCTTCAGCGCGGCTGCGATGGCCGGTCCCAGCCCGATGTAGTCGACCACCAGTCCGTTGTGCTTCTCCTGTCCCGTCACGGGGTTGGTGAAGCGCCGGTTGGTGCGAGTGATCGCCTGGAACAGCGTGTGGCGGGTCAGGGGACGATCAAGGTACATCACCTGCTCGATGGGCGCATCGAAACCCGTGAGCAACTTTGCTGTGACAACAAGGAACGTCGGAGGTTGGCCCACCTTGTTGAACTCACGCTTGACCACCGCCTCTTGGGCGCGCGTGAGTTCGTAGGTCTTCCACTCCTGCTTGTCGTCCTTGCCGCCAACCGTCATGACGACCTGGGTCGACAGGTCCAGGCCGCGCTCTGCGATGAGCCGGTTCAGTTCTTGCTCGTACAGCACCACGAGGTCCCGGTCATAGGCCACCACTTGGGCCTTCATCCCCAGCGGTGCCACCTTTGCCGTGAAGTGATCGAGGATGTCCGTGCACACGGCTGTGATGCGATCCGGGTTGAGCAGCACGGTCTTCACGGTTCCGCCCTTGCGGACCAGAACGTCGCGCTCCTCTTCAGTGAGGTCTTCCTCCTGGGCGAGAGCGTCGAACTCGGCCTCCATCGCCTCCTTGTCGAGGTGCCACTCGACCAGCCGGGTCTCGACGTGGACGGGCACCGAAGCCCCGTCAGCGATGGAACGCTCCATCGAGTAGGTGTTCAGCACGTAGCCCGCGTCCGTGTCCGAGCCGAACAACTTGAAGGTGTTCTTGTCCTTGTGCGAGATGGGCGTGCCCGTCAGCCCGAAGAACCGCGCGTTCGGCAGGCCGGTCCGCATGCGCTCACCGAGTGACCCCTCCTGGGTGCGGTGGGCCTCGTCCACCATGACGATGATGTTCTGGCGGTCGTTGAGGACCCCCGCGTCCTCGAACCGGAAGATCGTGGTGACGACGATCCCTCGGTGGTCGTCGCGCAACATCTGTGACAACTGGGCCGTCGTCTCCGCCACCTTCAGCATCGGCAGGCCCGTGGTCTTGAACTGACGGGCCACCTGCTCGACAAGATCGAGTCGATCAAGGACCACCAGCACGGTGGGGTCGCCCACCTCGGGATCGTGAAGAAGGCGCACTGCCGCGAAGCCCATCAGGAGGGTCTTGCCCGTCCCTTGGTAGTGCCAGATGAGGCCCCGGTCTCCGCCGTTGATCACCCGCTCATGGATCGCTTCGACCGCCTCAACCTGTGGGTAGCGAGGGATCAACTTGCGCTTGCCCGACTCGGTGTCCTCGAAGAGGGTGAAGTCCCGAAGGATCGACAGGATGCTCTGAGGAGTCAACAGCAGGTCGACCGAGCGCTCCACGCGCGGCAGGCCATCGAGGTCGTAGGGGTCCTGCGTCGACCCCCACATCAGCCACTCCGTCGCGGGCTGACCGATGGCTCCGTAGTGGAACTCCTTGCCGTCCGTGGAGGCACACAACACGTTGGGGGCGAAGAACGAAGGACCTTCAGGCGCATACACGTCTGCGATGTCCTTCGCGCCTTTCAGCCATGTCACCGATGAGTTCACCGGGGTCTTGGCCTCAATGACCACGACCGGTAGGCCGTTGATGAATAGCACCACGTCGTACCGGCGCTCGTCCCCGGGTGGACCGAAGACAACCTCGTCGGAGACGACGTAGGTGTTGTTGGCGAGATCATCGAAGTCGACAAGCCGTAGGGGCACGTCATGAGGGGTCCCGATGTACCTGTGGTTCACGTCCCCACGCATGAAGGTCACCAGGCGCTCGTTCGCTACCACGAGCCCGTCCGTACTGGCAGCCGTCACAGCCCCCCGGATGCGTGGAAGCACCTCATCCAGACGCTCCTCGTCCGCGCCGATGGCGGGGTTCAGGACGACCAGCGCCTCCATCAGGTCTTCTTCGATGAGCACGTCCGTGTTGGAGCGCTGGAGGTGGGTGGCCGGCTCGTAGGTCCAACCCAACCCGACCAGTCGCTTGACCAACCAGTCCTGCACGGTGTGCTTCTCATCGAAAGCCATCACGCCGCTCCTTCGTCGCGGATGAACTCATCGTAGGAGACGGGGATGCTGTGCCCCCCACTAACGAGGGCAGCCAAGAACGCGGAACGCAACCGCTCGCAACGCTCTGCCGCTTGTCGTCGGGCGTCTAGAGCCTGTTCGATTGTGGTTAGCGTTCGGACGGCCTCCATGAGTTGGGGACTGTTGCCCGGTACGGGCATCGCTTTCACCCGTCTGAGGCCCAGACTCGGAATGCCCGTTCCAGTCGGTTTGAACAATCCGTTTTCGTGGCACCAGCGGCTCCATTGGTACGCCAGTTCGGGGGGATACTGCTCACTCGTGCTTCGGACTCGAAGTACGTGATTCTGGTAACCAGTCACCTGATCAGAGCCAGGCCAGATGGCTGACTTCCCGAACCCGTTGCCACCCTCTACGATCAAGACGTCCCCCGCGCAGAGGGCTAGTCGATCAATCTCCTGCGACGAGAAGTACATCGACTTCATGACTGCGAGATCGAGAACCCCTCCTTCTCCGATGTTGCCCGCGCGCACATACTCAAAGCACTCTCCTGTCGTATTCGAGGATTGCAACTGCTTGCCCGTGGTGATTTGGTACACATCCCCCACCAGCCGAGGCCCTTCCGGATGGGAGAAGGTATCGGCGCGCAGAGATGAAGCACACTTGGCGAGCGCCACGCTTTCAGATCGGTCCGCCGCCAACGTGGTGTCCACATGGCTCATCAGGTCTACGATGCGTCGCTGCTCCTCGATGGGAGGCAAGGGGAAGCGGTACGCCTCAATGTCGCTCGACCGGACTGCCGGGTAGTTGCTTCCAGTCTCACGCTCTACGAGCCAATCGGTGAAGGGCTGGTGTCGCACAACCTGCCACACATAGTCCGGCAAGATCACTTGTGGATCATGCGAGCGAAGGACACAGAGACCAGTAGAGGCTACTTGACCGGCGAGAGAAGGCGGCACTTGCCCCATCGCTCGCAGTCGCGGCCTGACGGTTGAGACCACCACATCTTTCTCGTTGATGGGACGCCTGGCCCGTCCGGGTGCTTCTCCGAACGGCATAGCGGCAACCGAGCGGACATCAATGCCTCCATCCCACGAGACCGAGGAGATATCGACATAGCGAATCACTTCATCGGGGGAGACACCGTTCAGTCGTCCAGGGTTAACCGCCGTCACTTCCCCCAATGTGGTTTCAACCCACCCGCTACGCATCGAACCCAGCCGCCCTCAGTCGCTCGATCATGGCCTCCTCGGCAGCAAGACGCTCTGCCCGGGCTTCCTGCCATGCGGCCAAGGCTTCGGTCACGTCGACCGCTTCGGTTTCTGCCCCCGCCACGTATCGCCCGATGTTGAGGTCGTGTCCGTTCGCTTCGATCTCGGACAGATCGACCAGTCGGAGGTTCACTCCGCCGTCACCATCGGGGTCGACCCCTTCGTGGAATGCCTTCAGGATGGCGTCCACGTCATCGTCGCCCAGTTCGTTCTGTGCGCGCCCGGTCTTCACGCGCTCCGTGGCGTCGATGAAGAGCACCTTGTTCTTGCGCTCCTCGACCTTCTCCTTACGGAAGATCATCAAGCAGACCGGGATGGACGCTCCATAGAAGAGGTTCGGGCCAAGCCCGATGACGGCCTCCAGTAGGTCCTTCTCCACAAGGCACGCGCGGATGGAGCCTTCGGCCCCGGCTCGGAACAGCGCGCCGAGCGGCATCACCACGCCGACGCGACCCCGCTCCTCATCCATCGAGGCGATCATGTGCTGGATGAAGGCGTAGTCACCCTTGTCCTTGGGTGGCACCCCGCAGAACGCCCGAGGGTCGGACTCCCAAGTGTCTCGTCCCCAGTTCTTCAGCGAGAACGGCGGATTGGCGATCACCACGTCGAACTTCTGGAGCGTCCCATTGGGGTTCCGCAGCCCTGGGGCTCGAAGCGTGTCCCCACGGACGATCTTGAAGTCCTCGATCTCGTGCAGGTAGAGGTTCATCCGCGCGATGGCGGAGGTCGTGAGGTTGACCTCCTGTCCGTAGAGCCGGAGGGTGCGGTGGTCCTCGCCGCGAGCCCGGATGGTGTTGATGGTCTCCATCAGCATCCCGCCCGAGCCGCAGGTGGGATCGTAGATCGTCTCCTCCGGTTGGGGATCGAGGAGGCGCACCAGCAACCTGACCACCTGACGGGGGGTGAAGAACTCCCCGGCCTTCTGGCCTGCCCCTTCCGCGAAGTACTTGAGCAGGTACTCGTATGCCTGGCCCAGCATGTCGTGGGACACCTCGTCGGGGTTGAGGTTGAGCCCGTCGAAGGATGAGATGAGGTTGCGGAGGTGCTCCTCGGGGAGGCGTTCCTTGTTGCCCCACGCTGCGTCACCGAAGATGCCAGCCAACTTCTCGGCGTTGGCCTGGGCGATCTTGTCCAGTGCCTTCTGGATGCGTGCCCCGAGGTTCGGCAGCGTGCTGCGGGCCACGTCGTTCCAGTGCGTGCCCTCCGGGAGATCGAAGCGGTGGTAGTCCGCCTCGATCTCGTCGTTGAGGGCATCTCCGAAGTCCGCGACTGCCTGCTCGTGCTCCCACGTCCAGGTATCACTGATCCACTTCCAGAACAGCATCGGGAACATGTAGGTCATGAAGTCGGCGTGGGCCACGGGGCCGCGAAGCGCATTCGCGGCTGACCACAGGCGCGACTCCAGGTGCTGCTGGGAGATGGTCACAGGTGCTTCCTTGTGGATGGTCTGACGACGGGCCTTACAGGACCCATGAGTGAAGACTACAAGCCCGGCGGCGCTCGGGGCGGAGGCTTGGCCGCATGATGTCCACCTTCATCGCCGCAGGGTGAACTGGTCGCCCACAAAGTCCTCCGGCCTGAACGGAATCGCGATGTCCAGCACGATCCCAACCTTGCCGATGTCGGACAACCGCATCGGTAGGTGGCCGTTCAGCAGTCGCCCCAGCCGCGTGTAGTCCATCCCCGTCTGCTCGGCCAACCACTTCCTGTTGTGCCCGTGCCGCTGAAGGGTGCCCCGGACGACGATGGCGAAGCGGTGCTGCATGAGGCTGGCATAGGCCAGCCCACGTCGTTCGTCGCCGTCCGGGTAGCGAACGAACTTCACGGTCGGGTTGCGCCCGAACAACTCCGGCAACTGGCAGAAGTCCCGGGGTGAGTAGGCGGGCGGGGAGGGCACAACCCCAGCCTGCCTCACCCAACTCTTCCCCCCGTGCGCCCACGCTGAGTCAGGGGCACTCTGCGCCCTAGGCGCAACTATCGAACGCCCCTGGCGCCTAAATCACGAATCCGAGGCGGGTTCGCCTACGTCTACCATGATCAACAACTCACTCCCGCCCATCCGTGGCGTGCATCTCCCGCCCCGGCCACAGGTCGGCCTCCAGCCACTGCTCCAAGCGGGCAAGGGCTCCGAAGTCCGGCAGCACCTCACCTGCGAGCACCCGCTCCACGGTCCGCCTGCTCACCCTGGCCTCACGCTCGATGCTGCGCAGCGACGGATTGCCCCTGGCCTCCAACGCCTTCAGCAGCCGGTTCACGAACTCTTGCCCGTAGATCGCGCTTACCGGTGCGTCCTTGCGGAGCCTGCCCGTAGGCCACTGACCACGCGCGACGTACTCACGCGGGGCGGCATCTCCTCCGGACCTGGGCATGTCCTCAGCCTAGAGCCAGCCGCTCTCGATTCCAGGATTGTCGGGGTTCCTTACTATAGTTGTGCCGATGGGTCTTATAGGACCCACAAACACAACGGAGGTAGGCCGTGCCCAAGGATTTGGTCATCGGGGGCGTGGTCATGAGGACCGCCCAGGACGTGCTGGACAACTACACCCCCGAGAGCGAGCGTGTGCCCTCAGAGGTCTGGCACACGGTCAGGCCGCTCGCAGTCAGGGCAGTCTCGAAGAGCACCTACAGGGCTCCGACCAGCGTTCACTTCGCGCTGCGGATCACCGCCCGATTCCTCGCTTGGGCTCTGGAGCAGGACCTCCCTCTCGACCCCGAGGTGATGTTCACCCCGCAGCGGGTGGAGCAGTACATCGCGGAGGGCGAGGGCACCTCCTCTCGGCACAGCCAAGGCAACTACCGCGCGGCCCTCACCAACGTCGGCAAAGGGATCACGAAGCGTGCGCCCTGGGAGCCGGATCGGACCCAATACACCAAGCACGTCCGACTTGCTCCGCCCTACACCGAGCCCGAGATGGCGGGCTACTGGGACGCGGTGGAGCAGCAGAGCGACAAGGGCGCGCACATCCTCCGCAGCCTGTTGGTGCTCGCGCACGGGGGCGGCCTGAAACTGCCCGAACTCATGGACATCACTGCACACGACATCTACTTCCTCGCAGGTGCGCCCGTTGCCTCGATCAAGGTCGCGGAGCGGATCGCCCCCGTCCTGACGCAGTACACCGAGGAGTTGCGAGCCCTGTGTGCGGCTCGTCCCGAGGGACCGATCATCGGGACGCAGAAGAAGAAGTCCAACGACACCTTCGCCAACTTCCGCAAGGCGATCAAGACCCCGGCCTACCTTCCGACGCTCACCGCCAGCCGACTGCGGACCACCTGGATCAAGGACCTCTTGGACAACGGGTCGTCCCTGGCCGAGGTGCAGGCGGCAGCCGGAACCACCAGCGCCTCCACCCTGGAGGCCATCGCGCCGTTCACGAAGCGCAGGTGGGCCGACGACGAGTGGCTGATCATCGCCTCGGGGGCACGCTCACGGTGATCACCCGGCAGCACTACGACGACCCCCGGTGGCGCGCCAAGACAGCGCGCTCCACGGGCGCGCGTGAGTTCCGTCAGGTCATGAAGCGACTGGAGCGCAAGGGAACCCCTGCGTTCGTCCAGGAGCGCATGGCAGCAAAGACGGGGCGCAAGCGGGTCGTCTCTTGGGCAGCCTTCATCCGCCTTTGCACGCTCGCGGCCTTCCACAGCGAGGCCACCTTCCACCTGGTCGACGTGATGCACGTGGCCGATGGCCTCACCCCGTCCCAGCGCC
>ERZ724512.1169-NODE-1169-length-12285-cov-10.530826_pt1 | contig 12285 bp, 9 predicted proteins | sample MGYA00376045_ERZ724512 | MGnify/ENA primary metagenome ERZ724512 (study PRJEB28724, sample SAMN07190883) | activated sludge metagenome | isolation source: activated sludge of sewage treatment plant in Hong Hong | place: Hong Kong | collected 2016-03-17 ... | reverse complement strand
CAGAAACATCGTCAGGCTCATTCACTGCCGGACAGGTAGCTCGGAAAGGAAACTTCGGAGAAATCAGATGAGCGCTCTCGTCGACGCTTTCGGGCGACCATTCACAGCCGCCGCACAGGCCACGTCCTTCAGGACGGCCAGACGCCTGCTCGAAAGCGAGGTTGCGATCTCGAAGCTGCTGTCCTTCCTGGGCAGCGTGCCCGACCCGGACGAGCTACTGAAAAAGGCTGGCATCAAGCGCCACCAGCTCCAGACGCTCGAACTGGACGACGAGGTCGCGCAGTGCATCGACACTCGCGTCGAGGCCGTCATCTCGACTCCGTGGCGCGTCGAGCCGCAGAACCAGCGCGTCTCGAAGTGGCTGCGCGCCATGATCGAGCCGCACGTCGAAGACCTGTTGCGCGCGTCGATGGACGCGAGATTCTACGGATACTCTGTCGTCGAGGTGATCTACAAGCGGACGGACAAGGGAATCGGCATCGACCGGCTCTCGCAGAAGCCGATGCAGTGGTTCGCGCCGCAGCAGGACGGCACGCTGCGCTACTTCCCCGACGACGGGACTGGCGGCACCGAAGGCATCGAGGTCTCTCCTCTCAAGTTCCTGCTGACACGCTGCAACGCGACCTACCAGAACCCCTACGGCAAGGCGCTGCTCTCGCCGATCTACTTCCCGGTGACGTGGCGGCGCGAGGGATGGGGAATGTGGCTCCAGTTCTTGGAGACGTTCGGCGAACCCATCGTTCTCGGACAGGTGACGAACTACGAGGACTTCGTCAACGCGATGAACGCCCAGGGCGTGCGATCCACCATCGCGTGGAAGAGCGTGACGGAATCCGACAAGGTCGACACCATCAACGCCTCTACGCCCGGCGAGTTCGAGCGGTTGGAGAAGGCGATCATCCGCCGAATCCAGAAGCTCATCCTCGGCCAGACCATGACCTCGGACGTCGGAACGTCGGGCAGCTACGCTGTCGCGGCCATCCACAACGAGGTGCGCAACGACAAGCGCCGCTCCGACATCCGTATGACTTCTCGCTCCGGCCAAGCGCTGGTCAACATGCTGTGCGCAGTCAACCGCTGGCCTGTCCCGAAGTTCTTGCAGGCCGACGACTCCGGTCTGGAGCTGGCTCGCGCCCAGCGCGACAACCTGCTGTCAGGCGTTCTGCTCAGCAGCGGCTTCAAGCTATCTGAAGGCTACTTCCTGGACCGCTACGACCTTCGCGCCAACGACCTGATTCCTGCTGATGCCGAGGAAGACGACATCGTCGATTCAGAGGACGAGGCGACAGGACGGATCGACGACGGGCGCATCGGACAGGACGACTCTGTGTCCGACCGAAGCGTGACCGATTCCGATATGTCTGCCAATCGCCGTTTCGGTGAACGCGCGATATTTCCGAGAGAGTTCGCCGCGAGAGACCGCTCGGTCGTGCATCTGACCAACGAGATCCACTTGCCGGAAGGCAAGGTCGTCCCGTCCGAACCGATCTCGATCAACATGAACCAGGACGCGCAACCGATCCACGTCACCGTGACGATGCCTGAGCAGGCCGCAACGAACGTGACTGTCAACGTGCCAGAACAGGCCGCTCCAGTCGTGAACTTCACAGCTCCAGAACACAATAGCGAGATCGTCGTCAACGTGCCGGAGCCAGCAGCTCCAATCGTGAACTTCGTCGCGCCGGATCCGGTAGTCAACGTGAACGTCGAAGCGCCGAACGTCAGCGTCACTCCTGAAATCAGCGTCAAGCTCGGAACGCGCAAGACCGAGACGACCGTTGAGCGCGACCAGCACGGCAACATCGTAAGCTCCACCCAAATAGAAACCGATCTCGAAGGAGAGCAGACCAAATGAGCTTGAGCAACACCACCGAAAACGCGGTCCTGAAATGCCTGCTGCAAGGGACAGACCCGAGCTATCGGGCCGGAGCGACGCAGTATCTCGCGCTGTTCACAGGTGATCCCGGAGAATCGGCGTCTCTCGCCGCAGAATGTGATTACACAGGATACGCTCGCGTGGCGTTGACGAAATCATCCGCGTGGACGGACGGCGGCAGCACATTCACCAACGCAGCGCTGATTCAGTTCGGCGCGTGTACCGCAGGAAACAACACAGTCTCGCATTTCGCGGTGGTCGATACCGCCAGCGGCGCGGTGAACATGATGATCAGCGGCGCGTTGAGCGGCAACCTCGCCGTTTCGTCAGGGATTCAGCCGCAATTCGCGGCGGGTGCGCTCTCCATCGGCGCGGACTGATGACGATCCAATCGGTTCGCCAGTACGTCGTTGCCGAGGATGATGGCGGGACGTGGTTCGCGACGTGGCGCAAATCGCCAACGCAAACCACCGTTGCCGGCATCTGGTACGACCTCGGCATGGCGACCGGCAACCCGGCACCGAACTACTACGCGGCCACCCCGCTGCGCTCCAAGGCGCTCGCCAGATCCACAGACGGAGGGCTTGATCACGGAGGAAGCGTCTCTCCGTCGAAGAAGTACCTCAAGGAGTTCTGTATCATCGGGTCGGCCGGCGTACCGATCACGTTCCTGCTCTGCGACTACCTGCTGTACTACCCGTTCGTCGATATGGACAACACGGATGTCGTCACCGTCGAACCGCTCTCGCGCTATGCCGACGGGTTCGGCGTGCAGATCATTGCGATCCAAGTGTTCTCGCAGTCCGGCGTCGGCAGCCCGAAGTTTCAGGTGCAGTACACGAACAGCGATGGCACGGCGGGCCGCTTAACTGAATTGGTTTCATGCAACACGCTGACGATTCCTGGTAACGTCATCACGACTCATGCTGTGCAACCAGCGGGCTATTGCCATTCGGCCAGTCCATTTATTCCATTGCAACGCGGGGATCGTGGCGTTCGCTCCATTCAGAGTGTGATTTGGCAAACACCGGATGTCGGATTGGTGGCGCTTGTGCTGTGCAAGCCGCTGGAGATGACGCTGCTGCGCGCGATCACCGCTCCGGTGGAGCGCAACTGTCTGGCAGACTTCAACAAGATGCCTGAGATTCAGGACGACGCTTACTTGAACTTGCTGTGCTGTCCGTCCGGCTCGATTGCCAGCGCGCAGTTCCACGGCTATCTGAAAACGATTTGGGGATAAACGATGGCAATCAGCTCGATGGATGATGTCATTGCGGCCTTGACCGCAGGGCGGACGTGGCGGCAGGACTTCAACAAGATTTCTCCTCTGGCTGGCGCGATGACAGCAGGCGTCTGGTACGACCTGTCGGGAGGCATCGGCGGCGGTAATCCGATGGTGGATGCGATTGTCGGGGCTGGAACGAATCTCAGCATGACGGCGATCTCGGAAACCACAAGTACGACCGCCGTTGGTACTGGTTCTATTTCCACCACCACGTTCACCGACACCACGCACACCTCCGGTCGCTTCACTGTCGGATCGATCCTGTCTGGAACCGGCGTGACGGCTGGCACATATATCACCGCCCTCGGTACTGGGACTGGCGCGAATAACGGCGGAACCTACACCGTCAACATCTCGCAGACCGTCTCCTCAACTGCGATCACCGGCACGCAGTACAGTAACGGTATGTATCACGGCGGCGATGTCAGCAGCTACGTAAAGCACCTGCTGAACGCCTCGTTCTTCTCAGGTGCGGCCACTTCGGCTCCGGTCGTTGCGATGCTGATCGACAAGCTGGCGATGGTGCCGCTGACGACAGTTACCAGCACGTCTGAGCAAGCTGTCACGTCTGTATCGCTGCCTCGGTACACAGACGGCAAAGGCGTCATGGCCTACGTCGTCAACAGTGTCGTCACCGGAGCGGGCACGCCGACCTTCAAGATCAAGTACACGAACTCCGACAACACGAACACGCGCTGGACTCCTGCGACGCCGACGCTGCCAACGCTGACCGCTTCGACGGTCGCCGGACAAATACCGTACTCCGGCACCGGAGCGGGCAAGATGGGGCCGTTCCTGCCGCTCCAGTCTGGCGACAATGGAATCAAGAGCGTGGAGTCGATCCAGCTCTCCGCGACCGCGACATCCGGCGTGATGGCGCTTGTGCTGTGCAAGCCGCTGGCTGTGATGCCGGTAACAACCGTTGGAGTCGCCTGCGAGCGTGATTTCCTCAACCAGATTCCATCGCTGCCGCGCATCTACGACGGCGCCGCGCTGCACTGGCTGCTGTACGCCGGAGCGGCGGTCCCGACCGGCACCAGCTATTTTGGGCACTGCGATTTCGTGTGGGGATGATCCGTGCTGCTCGGTAACTACGCGCTGACCAACAAGTGCCCGGTTCGATTCCTGGCCGGGTCGGCGTCGTCCACCGAGACAGGGATGCGCGCCTCGTTCCAGCGCAACGGCATGGAGCGCGACCGATTCTACATCTCAGGAAACGATACCTCGATCAAAACGTGGTCGGAGCCGACCGCATCCTATCCGCCATACTGCTACACGATCATGCCGCAGCGCGGATCGTTCATGAGTTCGCGGCGCGAGACGTGGGCGACGTTCACGGCGACGGCGACCGGCTTGCGCGGGATGCCCGGATCGGGTTCGGCCACATTCGCGATCACGACCAACGCTCCGGCTGGCGAGCTGATCGTGTCCGGCTCCGGTTCGGCATCGTTCTCCGTGACGACGAACGCGCCGCTTCTGGTTGCGTCGCTGAACGGATATGGAAGTGCGAGTTTCGCAATAGCGACCGGAACGCCGATTCTCGGAGCCATCGCGGACCTGACGGCCAGCACATCCTTCGCGATCACCACAAACGCGCCGATCATCTATCCGCTGGACGATTCGAGTCCGCTGCGCACCGGCAGCGCAACCTTCGCGTTCTCAGGTTTTCTGACGCGCTACGCCGTCGGACACATGGAAGGATCGGCACTGCCGTATACCGAACTCTCGCCGCAGACTCTCGCGTCTGCGGTGTGGGATTCGGTTTTGGTTGACTACCAGCAGGACGGGAGCGCAGGAAAGTCTCTGTCGACCGCGTCGTCCGGTGGAGTCGATCTGAACCTGATGGCGCAAGCGGTTTGGGAGTACGTTTCAAGAACACTTACCGAAGGAGCGTCTCCATCGGAGAGCGACATCGTCGCCGCCCTGCAAGCGACCACAATCCCGGTGGACGTCCGCAAGATGAACGGATCGACGTTGCTCGGAAACGGCACTGAGAGCGACAAGTGGAGAGGTTCTGGTGTTTGACGAGCGGTCGTTCGCGACGATCTCGTTCTCCGTGCTATCGTTCTTTTTTGGAGAGTCCGAACAACCAGCGACGAGGCCGACTGAAGGCGCTGTTCTGAGATATGGAGGCCGAAGTCACCCTGATCGGCTCAGGATTCCAGTCAGGCGCAAAGACGACGACGACATTCTCGTTATGATACTGTGATTGCGTTGTAAACCATAGTTTTTATTGATAAACTGATCGAGCAACCAACGAGCGATCTGATATGCTGAAATTCGGAGATCGGGCGCGACAGACAACCACAACGACAGGCACCGGCACGATCTCGCTCAACGGATCGACTCCTGCCGGCTGGTTCTCGTTCGCTGAGAGCGGTCTGGTGTCTGGACGAACCTGTAAGTATCTTGTTGAGCTGTCCAACGGAACTGACTTCGCCATCATCGAAGGAACCTTCACCTCCGGGTCGCCATCAACTCTGACGCGCGACCGGATCATCCGCTCCAAGATCGGCGGCGTGGCTGGCACCACCAACCCGTCGCTGACCGGCACCAGCACCGTGACCTGCGTGTGGACGGCGGAAGACGCCGACACCGCGAACCCGGTCCTTTTCTCGCCGTCGATCTCTGCTGGGACGCTGGTGATCGATCTGGACGAGAACGCAGAGAGCGCGCACCGGATCACGCTGAACCAGAACGTCTCCGCAGGCGGGATCAGTTTCGTCAACCCGCCGAGCGGCTACTGCAAGGTCTACATCGAGTTCAATCAGGCGACGCCATCAGGCACTGTCTACGACGTGCCGATCACGGCGTGGACAGGCGGACCAGGAACCGTTACGTTCGACACCGATTACGCTGTCTACCAGGACAGCACGCCGACCGTTGTGTGGCTGACCAGCACGGACGGAATGGCTACCGCTCGCGCCAGGATGAACGTCGAGCTGATCTCGTATCTGGCGACCACCGATATCGACACGCTCGCCAAGCTGAACGCCATCGTGACGGACGCCGACCTGACATCGACGGCGCACGCGCACACAGGCGGAAACGGAGCGCAGATCGCCTACTCGTCTCTGTCCGGCTTGCCGACGCTCGGCACCGCAGCGGCGCAGAACACGACAGCGTTCGAGGCGTCTGGAGCGATCTCCACGCACGCCGCGCTGACAGAGACGCACGGCATATCGTCGTTCGGGGCGTCGCTCGTCGATGACGCGAACGCGACGGCAGCGAGGACAACGCTCGGCCTCGGCACGGCTGCGACATCCGCGACCGGAGATTTCGCCGCAGCGTCACACGCATCGTCGCATCTGAGCGGAGGCGGAGACGCGATCAAGCTGGACGATCTGGCGACGCCGGACGACAACACCGACCTGAACGCCACAGTGTCGCGTCACGGCCTGCTGCCGAAGCTCGGCGGCGGGACCACCAATTACCTGAGGGCGGACGGCACTTGGGCGCAGCCGGCTGGCGGCGGTGGAGGCGGAGCGGAAAGCGGTCTCGTGATCGCCGAAGCAACCGCGCTCGGCGGCGCCATGTCCTGCTATTTCGTCGAAGCTTCCACACTGGGATAACCGATGGCAAACATCAAGTTCACGACCGTCACCGACGCGACGCGCGCTGGCGGAACGCCGGCCGACGGTGAATATGTCTGGACCTCCGACACCAAGAAATTCTATCGCGGCGACGGATCGACTTCTGGCGGCGTCCTGATCGGAGCGCAATCGTCGGCGACGATAGACGACAACTCTGTCACGCTCGCCAAGCTCGTCCAGACCACGCAGTACAAGATTCTTGGTCGCTCCTCATCTGGCACCGGCAACTGGCAGGAAATCACGGCGACAGCAAACGTGTTCTCCATCCTGCAAGCCGCCGACTACGCAGCTATCCGAACGCTCCTCGGCCTGGTGATCGGGACAAACGTGCAGGCGTATGACGCCAACACGGTCACGACCACCGCCACGCAGACGCTCACGAACAAGACGCTAACCGCTCCGGTTCTCGGAACTCCGGCTTCTGGAACTCTAACGAACTGCACCGGGCTTCCAGTGTCCGGGATCTCCGCATCGACGGCGACTGCTATCGGCGTCGGATCAATCGAGCTGGGCCACGCATCGGACACGACCATCGCTCGCGTCAGCGCAGGTGTCGTCAGCATCGAAGGCGTCAACGTTGTGACAGTCTCGGCGACTCAGACGCTCACGAACAAGACGCTCACTTCTCCGTCGCTGACCACTCCTGCTCTCGGCACCCCGACCAGCGGCACGCTGACCAGTTGCACTGGACTGCCGGTTTCCACCGGAATATCAGGATTTGGAGCGAACGTCGCGACCGCGCTCGGAATTAACGTCGGTACAGCGGGATCTCCGGTGGTGAACGGCGGCGCTCTCGGCACCCCGAGCAGCGGCACGCTCACGAACTGCACCGGACTACCGACCGCTGGCATAGTGGATGCAAATGTAACCAATGCGAAGCTCGCCAATATGGCGGCCAGCACTTTCAAGGGGCGCGTCACCGCCAGCACCGGCGTGCCGGAAGATCTGACGGCCGCGCAGGCGCGGGCCATCGTCGAATCCGCAGCGCCCGATACGGTGACGATCACAGGCAGCACCACGCTCACAAAAGCGTCGCACCAGGGAAAGGTACTGTACTGCACGACCGGGGCGCTCAATCTCACCGTCGATAACTCCACCGATTTCGACGCTTACGCATCCTGCGAAATATGGAACAAGACCGGAGCGGTTGTGACGTTTGTTGCGACTGCGACAATCAACAGGATCGGCTCCAAGCCGCTCACGCTTCCGGCCAACGGGCGTGCTGTGCTGTCGCGAGAGGCGACCGCCGACGTGTATCTGCTCACCGGAGAAATGTCGTAATGCTGCTGCATGGAGGGCTGATTGGTGCGTCTGGTGTTGCTGTCGGGGCTGGCTCTTCACCGGCATTCGATCTCACGGCGGGCGGCATAACTTTCGCCTATGTCTCGGACAGCGGCACCAACACGACGATATCCGGCAACGTACCGGCGAACGTTGTCGATGGCAACCTTATGCTGGCATTTGCGCTATCAGGTGCGCCGGACAACCCGGCATCGATCACGAACCCGGCAGGATGGACATCGATCATCCTAGAGACAGGAGTGAACGGACTTTATTTTCGTCCATATTCACTATCGTATCGTGTCGCAAACTCGGAGCCAGCCAGTTATTCGTGGACTGTAACGAGCGGTACCACGGATGACGCTGTGGCAATTATCCGCGTCACCGGAGCCAACACGTCTAGTCCTATCAGCGGTACGCCTGTCGTCGATCATCATCTCACGACGACGCCAACCAGCCCGTCAGTTACTACAGCACACGCCGACGCGCTTGCTGTGTTCGGGTTTTGCGTGAATGGCGGCTGGTCGCTGAACGCAGAGGACGCGGGCTACCCGAGCGGGACGAGCGGGGTGTTCGCGAGAAGATCAAGACAACATTCCAGCGGCGTCGTGTTCGCGCTCGCAACGCAAGTTATAGCTTCTGCGGGAGCGACCGGATCAAAAGCCTGGGGCGCTCTCACTGAAAGCACGGAGTCCGATGAATTCTCGTTCGCAATAAGGCCCGCCTGATGCGATATATCCTAGCCGCGCTGTTGCTCGCGCCAACGATCTCGATCTCTGCAACGCGAGTTTTTTATGACGGCAGCGAGTCGGGTAACACTAATCTGTGGAGCCAAGTCGATTACCGGAACAAATGCACGTCTGTGACAGCACCGCTGGACGGCGGGGCAGGACCGTATTCGGGGTCGAGAATGATTCGTTGTAATTGGGATGGTGTGGCGGCGTGGAACAGCGCGGAATCTTATGAAGCTCTATCTCTGACCTGGAATTACACCAACGAATTTCTAATCCGTTTGTGGGTCAGGTCCGACAGTGACGTGGATGCAAAATTCGGCAGCAAATGGCTCAGGCTGTACAATCAGGGAGTCAACAGCTTCATCATGGACGGGCAAATGGAGCAGGCTGGAGGACCGATCTACAGCAATATCGAGTCTGTCGATGGATCGAACACGAACTACAACAACTGGGGAAGCGCGCTGCTCGGCAATCAGAGTTGGCATAAAGCGGAAATTTATGTCAAGCACGGTGTCTCGAACGACGCGATTTTTCGAGTGTGGGTCGACGGCAATCTGCAACACCAGAGGACTGGGTTTTCGTCGAACCCCGCGAACAAATGGTATCCGCTTATTTTAGTGTCCAACTGGTCGAACAACGGCCCCACATGGGAGCACGATAACAACAATCATACGTATTGGGACGACATCGAAATATTTTCGGACTCGACTGGCGGTACAGCAGCAACAGGCTCGATGTCTGATGCGACCGTGACGGTCGGCGGAGGCGGTGGCGACACAACGCCGCCGGTCATCTCATCTCCGCTCCCGACAGGAACGCAGCCATACGGAACCACCAGCGTCACATTGCAAGTTACAACAAACGAAAACGCGACATGCAGGTACAGCGCGACCGATGTCGCCTATGCAAGCATGGCGAGCACTTTCGGCAGCACTGGCGGAACCACTCATCAGCAGACAGGATTCGCGGTCTCTAACGGCCAAAACTACACGCGATACGTTCGCTGTATCGACTCGTTCGGCAACGCCAACACATCCAGTTCGACGATCTCATTTTCTGTCAGCGCCGTGAACGAGACGATTCTGGACAACGACGGTGCAGGATCTTCGCAGTCCGGTTCGTGGTTACAATCCACCTACGTCGCCGGTTATTACGGTGCCAACTACCATTACGCGCCAGAAGCGGTGGGACACTGGTTCCAGTGGACCACGAGCATTTCTCCAGGCACGTATGTGGTCTATGCGCGCTGGCCCGCAATCGTCGGCAGACCGACCAACGCCCAGTACGAGATAACGAACTCCAGCGGGACAGCCACGGTCGGCGCGAATCAGACAGAGAACGGAAACCAGTGGAACATGCTCGGCACATACACGTTCGGATCGACAGCGACCGTGCGATTGCTGTCCAGCGCAAGCGGCCCTGAGGGTGCGGCGGCCGATGCCGTCCGGTTCCTCGCCGCTGCTGGCGACGTGACCGCGCCCAGCACCACAATCTCCACCTCAGACCCTAGCACCATCTACTCCGACAGCCTGAGCGTGACCGGAACCGCGAGCGATGCGGTCGGCGTTATAGGATGCAAGTGGCGGATCGGTTCCGCACCTAACGCGAGCAACGGAACGGCATGCACAGGAACCACGAGTTTCAGTTGTTCTACCAGCGGTTATTCCATCGGATCGAACGCGTTGCACGTCGGATGCTACGATGCTGCCGGCAACTACGGCACAGACTCGATCACTGTTTCGTACCCGTGCAAGAAGCTGGCGACCCCTTCTGGTCTATCGTTCGTCGGGCTGGTCGCGAATCCTCCGAGCAACGCCACTCTATCGTTCGACTGGTCGGACGTGACGACGCACGCGGACGGCTCCGCTCTGATCGGCGATCTGGCGAACTACCGCACGTACTGGGGGACCGTTTCAGGAGGCCCGTACAACACGTCGTCGTCAGCTTCCAGCCAGATATCTGTCGGGCCGACCAATGCCAACGTCACTTACTACGCGAGAGTGGCGGCAGAGTCTTCTGTCAACTCGATCTGCAACAGCGATCAAACAGCCGAGATTTCGCTGTTCGCTGACACGGTTCCTCCTGTTCTGTCTGGGCTGAACCCTTCAGGCAATTATCCGAAAACCGCCGCCAACGTCGCTCTCGGCGTGACGACGAACGAGGCGGCTACCTGTCGGCATGGATCGGCCGGAAGCGCGTGGTCGTCCAAGACAGCGTTCTCCACGACCGGTGCTACATCGCACTCCGCGACGCTCGCGGTGTGGGCCGGTCTGGTCAAGCGCATCTGCTACCAGTGCCGCGACGCGATGCTCAACGAGTCGGCAGAGAGCTGCACGACGTTCTCCGTGTCCGCCAAACAGAAGGCCGGAGGGTTCAACTGATGTTCGGCGCTCCGCTGTCCGGCTATCCGCTCTCGTCGAGCGGGGGCGCGATGGCGCGTCTGGAGTCAGACTTGGACGTGCTCTCAGCGCTGCCGTCCATCGACTTTCTGACATCCTATCTCAGCACCGATCTGACGGTTGAGACTCTGACCTCCACTGCCGACGCGAAAGTGACGCGGGCGCTGGCGACCGATATCGACGTGCTCTCTTCGTTCGTCGGGTCGCTGTCCGTGACGCGGGAACTGTCGACCGACATCGACGTGCTGTCAGAGTTTGGCGGAATAAACGTCGAAACGCCTAAGACAGTGCTGCTGGCCTCAACCATCGACGTGGATAGCGCGCTGCCATCCGTCTCAGCATCGGTGGAGCGCGCGCTGTCATCGTCGTTGGACGCGCTATCGCAGATGCCGAGCGTATCGATAGTTGTCGGCAGATCGCTGTCATCGTCGATGGACGCCACCACGTCAACCAGCGTTACGCGAGCGATCATCAATCGCGCGCTGGCGTCGAACCTGGCGATAGAATCCGCCACATCAACGCCGATCATCTCCATAGGAGCCTATCTGGCGTCGGTTCTCGACATCGAATCGTTCACGTCGTCTCCAGCGATTACTGTGAGCCGTTCGTTGTCGTGCGATCTGTCGATGGAGAGTTTTTTCTCTTCTCCTGACGTGTCGCTCACGACGTTCACCGAGCTGTCGAGCGACCTTACAGTCGTTTCGCTGATGCCGACCATATCGGTCGCGAACGTCGCCAACCTCTATTCGGATCGCGACGTATTGTGCGCGTTCTCGACGCCAGCCGCATCTGTGAAGCGCGAACTGTCGTGCGACCTGCAAATTGAGACGCTGCTTCCGGCCGTCGAAGTCCTGTCCGTCTACGACCGCGTGCTGTCGTCCGATCTTGACGTGATCTCGCTGATGTCGTCGCCGTCCGTTTCTGTCGAGAGATCGCTCGCCACATCCGTTGACGCGCTCTCAGAGATGTCGGTTCCTGCGACAGCGATAAACAGAACTCTGGCGTCAGATATCGATGTGATTTCCGTGTTAGGATCGTCGTCAGAGGGAGATCGAGCTATCGGTCTGCTGTCGATGTCGGCGATCAGGATGAAACCATCCATTTCAGCCCAACTTTC
>ERZ724512.1168-NODE-1168-length-12297-cov-4.098513_pt1 | contig 12297 bp, 6 predicted proteins | sample MGYA00376045_ERZ724512 | MGnify/ENA primary metagenome ERZ724512 (study PRJEB28724, sample SAMN07190883) | activated sludge metagenome | isolation source: activated sludge of sewage treatment plant in Hong Hong | place: Hong Kong | collected 2016-03-17 ... | reverse complement strand
TAGCCGGTGCGCAGGCGGAACTCGATGCGGCTCGGGCGGCACTCGATGGCGAGGCAGGACGCGCCCGCCATGATCGCCGCGAGCGGCTGCGCGCCGCCCATGCCGCCGAGGCCGGCGGTGAGAATCCATTTGCCGGAGAGGTCGCCGCCATAGTGCCGGCGTCCCATCTCCGCAAAGGTTTCGTAGGTGCCCTGAACGATCCCTTGCGAGCCGATGTAGATCCACGAGCCGGCGGTCATCTGGCCGTACATCATCAGCCCCTTGCGATCGAGCGCGTTGAAGTGCTCCCAGGTCGCCCAGTGCGGCACCAAGTTGGAATTGGCGATCAGCACGCGCGGCGCGTCCGGCTGGGTGCGGAAGATTCCGACCGGCTTGCCCGATTGCACCAGCAGCGTCTGGTCGGCCTCGAGCCGCCTCAAGGCGGCGACGATGCGGTCGAAGCTCTCCCAATCGCGGGCGGCGCGCCCGAGGCCGCCGTAAACCACGAGTTCGCTCGGATTCTCCGCCACCTCGGGATCGAGATTGTTCATCAGCATGCGCATGGGCGCTTCGGTCAGCCAGCTCTTGGCGGAAATCTCGGCGCCGCGCGGGCTGCGGATGATGCGGGAATTGTCGATGCGGGTCACGTGGTCGTCCTCGTTCGGGCGTCGACGGCGAAGCGCCGGCAGGCGTCAAGAATGCGGGCAAGCGCCGCGCGCATGGGCGCGGCGTAGGTTTCGTCGTAGGGCGTGGGCCACTCACTTTCCGCGACCGCGTCCGGTGGTTCGCGCATGTAGCCGCGACAGGCGAGTTCCATCTGCACGGCATGGACGCCCGCTTCCGGGCGGCCGAAGCTGCGCGTGATGAAGCCGCCTTTGAAGCGGGCATTGGTGACGTGGCTGAACTCGGTGTCGGCGCAGATACCCTCGATTGCCGCCGTGAGCGCGGGCGCGCAGCTCGCGCCGCTGTTGGTGCCGATGTTGAAGTTCGGCAAGGCGCCATCGAACAGCCGGGGAATGCGCGAGCGGATCGAATGGCAGTCGTAGATGACGACGGTGCCATACGCGGCGCGCAGGCGCTCGAGTTCGGCCCGCAACGCCGCATGGTAAGGATCGAACCAGCGGGCGCATCGCTCGGCGATGCCGGCGAGGTTCGGCTCGGCGCCGGGGCGGTACAGCGGCTCGCCGTCGAAGGTCGTGGTCGGGCACAGCTCCGTCGTCGCCTGTCCAGGGTACAGCGAAGCGCCCGACGGATCGCGGTTCACGTCGATCACCGTGCGCGAGATCGCGGTGCGCACGACCGTCGCGCCAAGATCGCCGGCAAAGTCGTACAGCCGATCGACCCACCAATCGGCGTCCTTGCGCGCAAGCCTTAGGGAGACGAGGCCGGCCTCGTATTCGGGCGGGATCATCGTGCCGGTGTGGGGCAGGCTGAGCAGAAGCGGCGCGGCCCCGCGCGTGATCGTGAGCCAGGACGTATCGTTCACGCGGGCAGCCTCCCTTCGCGACGTGTCGTGAAGTCCGGCAGGACATCGCTGCCGGCAGCCTGCGCGACGGCGCCGGAGCGGACGAGCGCGGTCGCTGCGGCCATGTCCGGGGCCAGATGCCGGTCGTCGGCCAGCGCCGGCACGTCCCGGCGCAGCAGGGCTCGGACGCGCTCGAGCCGGGTCGAGGAACGCATCGGCGCGTGGAACTCGCATCCCTGCACGGCCGCCAACAGTTCGATGCCGATGATGTTTGCGGCGTTCGCCGTCATCTCCAGCAGCCGGCGCGCGCCGTGCGTTGCCATCGAGACGTGATCCTCCTGGTTCGCCGAGGTCGGGATCGAGTCGACGCTTGCCGGCGCCGCGCGCTGCTTGTTCTCGGCGACGAGCGCCGCCGCCGTCACCTGCGGGATCATGAAGCCGGAATTCAAGCCCGGGTTGGGCGTGAGAAAAGCAGGCAAGCCCGACAGCGCCGGATCGATCAGCATGGCGATGCGCCGCTCGGCGATCGCGCCGATCTCGCAGATCGCGAGCGCGAGCATATCCGCCGCAAAGGCGACAGGCTCGGCGTGGAAATTGCCGCCCGAGATCACCTCGCCATGCTCGGCGAAGACGAGCGGGTTGTCGGTGACGCCGTTGGCTTCCGTCGCGAGGGTTGCTGCGGCCTGGCGCGCGAGATCGAGGCACGCGCCCATCACCTGCGGCTGGCAACGCAGGCAATAGGGGTCCTGCACGCGTTCGTCGTCGGTGAGATGGGAGGCGCGGATCGCGCTTCCCTGCATGAGGGCGCGCAAGGCGTCCGCGACGTCGATCTGCCCTTGGTGGCGGCGCAGGCGGTGAATGCGCGGGTCGAAGGGGCCATCCGAACCTTTCGCGGCGTCGGTTGCGATCGCCCCGGTGACGAGTGCGGCCTGGAACACGCGCTCGGTTTCGAACAGCCCGGCGAGTGCGAGCGCCGTCGAGATCTGGGTGCCGTTGAGAAGGGCGAGGCCTTCCTTCGGTCCGAGCGTGAGTGGCGCAAGGCCCGCGTTCGCCAGCGCGGGACCGGCCGGCGTCACTTGGCCATCGGTCAGAAACGAGCCCACGCCCATCAATGCCGCCGCCATATGCGCGAGCGGCGCGAGATCGCCGGATGCGCCGACCGAACCCTGGCCCGGAATGATCGGAACGAGGCCGCGCTCGAGGCAAGCTGCAAGATGGGCCAGCGTCTCCCAACGCACGCCCGACGCGCCTTGCGCGAGGCTTGCGATCTTCAGCGCCATCGCCAGCCGCACCACCGGCGCCGGCAGCGGTTCGCCGACGCCTGCGGCATGCGAGAGCACGATGTTCTGCTGAAGGGAATGCAGGTCGGCGTCGCCGATGCGCACGCTCGCGAGCTTTCCGAAGCCGGTGTTGATGCCGTAGACGGGCGCGCCCCGCGCGACGATCGCCGCGACCGTGCGAGCGCCGGCTTCGACCACCGAACGGCAAGCTTCGTCGCATGCGGCGGGCGCGCCGAAATAGATCGAACGCCAGTCCGCGAGACGAACAGCGCCGGGCACGAGCCTGACGGCCGCGCTCACCGCCCCCTCCACACCCGGGCGTGAAGAGGGTTGAGACCCATCCGGTAAACGAGTTCCGCCGGACGCTCGATGTTCCAGATGGCGAGATCGCACCATTTGCCGCGCTCGAGCGTGCCGGCGGTGCGCAGCAGTCCAAGCGCGCGCGCCGCCTCGCGGGTCACCGCGGCAATGCATTCCTCCACGGTCAGCCGGAACAGGGTCGCGCCCATGTTCATGACCAGAAGAAGCGAGGTCAGCGGCGAGGTGCCGGGATTGCAGTCGGTCGCGAGCGCGATGGGCACGCGATGCTTGCGGAAACTCTCGATCGGCGGCTTCTGCGTCTCGCGAATGAAATAGAAGGCGCCGGGCAGCAGCACCGCGACGGTGCCGGCCGCCGCCATCGCGGCCGCGCCCGCTTCGTCGGTGAATTCGAGGTGATCGGCGGACAGCGCACGGTTCTCGGCCGCGAGGAGCGCGCCATGCGAATTCGATAGCTGATCGGCATGGAGCTTCACCGGAAGGCCCGCGGCGTGCGCGGCTTTGAACACGCGCTGCGTCTGCTCCGGCGTGAACGCGATGGTTTCGCAGAACGCATCCACGGCATCCGCAAGGCCGTCGCTCGCGACGCGCGGCAGCATTTCGCGGCACACCAGGTCGATGTAGCGGTTCTTGTCGCCCTCCATCTCGGCCGGCACGGCATGCGCGCCGAGGAAGGTCGTGGTGACGGCGACCGATTGCTCTTTCGCGAGCAGGCGTGCCGCGCGCAACTGCCGGCGTTCGGTCTCGACATCCAATCCGTAGCCGGACTTGATCTCGACGGTCGTCACGCCTTCGGCGATCAGCGCTGCGAGCCGGGGCAGCGCGGTCTGCACGAGTTCGTGCTCGCTTGCAGCACGGGTCGCCCGCACCGTGGACAGGATTCCGCCGCCGGCGCGGGCGATCTCTTCGTAGCTCGCTCCGGCAAGACGCAACTCGAATTCGTGCGCGCGATCGCCGCCGAAGACGAGATGGGTGTGGCAGTCGATCAATCCCGGCGTGATCCAGCGCCCCTCGCAGGACGTCTGCTCCGCCGCATCCCACCCCGTCGGGAGATCCCGTTCAGCGCCCGCGAATACGATGTGCCCGTCGCGCGCCGCGACCGCGCCGCGGTCGATCGTGCCGAGCCCGGGCGCGTTGGGAGCGAGCGTGGCGAGGCGGGCATCAACCCAGATCTGATCGAACCACATGCCGTGCCTCACGCCGTCTGCATTTGTCTATACATAATCAGGAGCCGATGCTAGTGTCCAGTTCAAAGTCACAGCACCGGAAGCCGCCCGTGAAGCTCCTGCTCGACCATGCTCTGCTGCCGGAGGGCTGGGCGTGCGATGTCGGCCTCGATATCGAAGCAGGTGATATCACCCGTGTGACCATCGGAGCCGCGCCGCACGGTCGCGAGCGGGTGTGCGGAATTGCGCTGCCGGGTCTTGCCAGCCTGCACAGCCACGCCTTCCAGCGCGGCATGGCGGGACTTGCGGAAACACGCGGGCCGACGAGCGACAGCTTCTGGTCCTGGCGGCAGGTCATGTACCGCTTCGTCGACAGGCTTGCGCCCGAGGACCTCGAAGCCATCGCCGGCTACGCGTTCATGGAGATGCTGGAGGCCGGCTTCACGGCGGTCGGCGAATTCCACTATCTCCATCATGATCGGGACGGGCGCCCCTACGACGACCTCGCCGAAATGTCCGCGCGGATTGCGGCGGCGGCGGCGGCGACGGGAATTGGCCTGACGCTGCTGCCGTCGTTTTATGCCTATGGCGGTTTCGCCGGCGCGCCGCCGGGCGAGGCGCAGCGGCGCTTTCTCAACGATCCCGATCGATTCCTGAAACTTCGCGAAGGCGCGCGCCGGGCGGTCCGTTGCCTGCCCGACGCGGTCGTGGGCGTTGCGCCCCATTCCTTGCGCGCGGTCACGCCGGAGACGCTGCGCGCCGTCGTCGCGGCGGCCGCGGACGGCCCCGTCCATATTCACGCTGCGGAGCAGATGCGCGAGGTCGAGGAATGCCTTGCGTGGTCGGGCAAGCGCCCGGTCGAATGGCTGCTCGCAAATGCTCCCGTCGATCAGCGCTGGTGCCTGATCCACGCGACGCACATGACGGGGGAGGAAATCGGCGCGCTCGCCGCGAGCAAAGCCGTCGCCGGCATCTGTCCGCTGACCGAAGCCAATCTCGGCGATGGCGTGTTCAACGCGCCGGCCTTTCTCGATGCGCGGGGGCGGTTCGGCGTCGGTTCCGACTCCAACGTGGAGATCACCGCGCCGGGCGAACTGAAACAGCTCGAGTACAGCCAGCGCCTGGCCCTGCGGGCGCGCAACGTCGTCCCGCGCGAAGCGGGCGAATCGACCGGCGCGCGCCTCTACCGGGGTGCGCTCGCGGGTGGAAGCCAGGCGCTCGGACGGCGCATCGGCGCGCTGGCCGAAGGATTGCGCGCGGACTTCGTCGTTCTTGATGCCGCCCATCCCGATCTCGCGGCCGGGACGGGGGATCGCTGGCTCGATTCCTACATCTTCGTGACCGGCAGGAGCGCCGTCGATTCCGTCTTTGTCGGCGGCGAGCGCGTCGTTCACGGCGGCCGGCATCGGGCGCGGGATGTTCTGACGCAACGCTATCGATCGACACTGGCCGGACTTGCTTTGTAGCGAGCGCAGGCGACCTGCGATCAGCGACTGGAGACGAAGCGACGTGACCACAACGGGGGAGCTTCCGCGCTATCTGGAAATCCAGCGCGATCTTCAGGAACGCATCGCCTCGGGAGATTGGCATCCGGGCCATCGCATTCCGTCGGAGCACGAGCTGCAGCGGACCTATCGCTGCTCACGCATGACCGTGAACAAAGCGCTGTCAGCTCTCGCGAACGCCGGACTGATCGTGCGCAGGCGGCGGTCGGGCTCCGCGGTCGCCGCCCCCAAGTCGCAGCAGAGCGTCCTCGAAATTCCCGACATCAAGGCCGAGGTTGCGGCGATGGGCGAGCCCTATCGCTTCGAAGTGCTGTCGAGCGACAAGCGCAAGGCGAACGCGCAGGACGCAAGACGCCTCGGGATCGCCGCCGGTGCGCCGGTGCTCGCTCTATCGGTGCTGCATCGGGCGGCCGACGCCCCGTATGCAATGGAAGAACGCCTGATCAACCTTGCCGTCGTCCCCAGCGCGTCTACCGAGACGTTCGAAGAGTCGCCGCCGGGCACGTGGCTGCTCGCGTTGATTCCGTGGACCGATGCGGAGCATGTCATCCGCGCCGAGGCGGCGGACGCCCGACTGGCGGGGCTTCTCGACATCAAGCGGAACGCCGCCTGTCTGATCGTCGAGCGCCGCACCTGGCAGGCGGGCAGGGCGGTGACGTGGGCGCGGCTGTCTTATCCCGGCGAAAGGCGCCAGCTCGTAAGCCGCTTCAGCCCGAGCAATGGGGTCGGCCGCGAGATCGTGTGGTAACGCTTCGGTGCGCGGGACTGGAAAACCGCGACGCTGCTCCGCGAACGCGCGTGCGGCCTTGGATGATGAGGAGTGGCCATGGATACAACCATGATCAAGACCGGCGACCTGCGTTGGTCATGGCAAGGGCAGACCATCGAGCTCGGCTTTGACGAAGCGGGGCATGGCCCTCTCGTTCTCCTGCTTCCTGCGCTGAGTTCGATTTCCACGCGCGGCGAAATGCGTCCGCTCATGGAGAGGCTCGCGGCGCGGTTTCGCGTGGTGGCGATCGATTGGCCGGGCTTCGGAACGGCGCCGCGCCCCGCCGTGACATGGACCCCGGACGCGCTCTCGTCTTTCCTCGATCATGTGTTTCGCAACGTTGTGCGCGACGTGCATGGCGTCGTGGCGGCGGGGCATGCGGCGACCTATCTGCTCCATTACATCGCGCAACACCCCGGGATGATCGGTCGCGCCGCGTTGATCGCTCCGACGTGGCGCGGTCCGTTGCCGACGATGGCAGGCGGCCAGCGGCCGTTCTTTCACGCTCTGCGGCGCGCGGTCGAGACGCCGGGCATTGGTCCGCTTCTGTATCGGCTCAACGTCAATCCCTTCGTGGTCGGCAAGATGGTCGCTGGGCACGTCTACAGCGATGCGAACTGGTTGACCGACGAGCGCATGGCGGAAAAGCGCCGGGTTATCGAAGCGCCCGGGGCCCGCTTCGCCTCCGCCGCCTTCGTGACCGGCGCATTGGATCGTACCGCGAGCCGCGCCGAGTTTTTGGCGCTTGCTGAACGCGCCGGCATTCCGCTCTTGGCTGTCTACGGCGGGGAAACGCCGCCGCGATCCCGCGCGGAGATCGAGGCGCTCGCAGCGCTTCCGGGCGTTCGAGTTGAGCGGTTGCCGCGGGGCAAGTTGGCGCTCCAGGAAGAATTCCCCGACGAAGTGGCGGAAACCATCGCGCCCTTCCTGATATCGCGTGGAGACTAAACGCCCGTCTTTTTGCGACAAAATCGCGAAGGCGATCCGACGATAGCGCATGGTCCCGGCGGCCGGCGTCGCGTCGGCCGTTTTCAAACTCCGGTGATACACAAGCCAAGATCGGTTTTGTGCGATCGATCCAAATCGCTCCCTTTCCATTGTCCGGCATAGATTTTTCGCGAGGGCTTCTTCCGTCCCCGCCTCGCCCACCCTTAGTTGCCGAATGTCTGTCATCGCACCGTTAATAATGGCGATTAACACCCTAGCCGTTTTCCAGCGGATCGATGGCGATTCCGCGGTTCCGCCGAGGGCCGGGTGGCGACATCCTTCGTAAACGTCTATCGCCGCCCAGCGTCAGGCGAATGGGGAGCTGCACCAGTTTGACTTTGTAAATGCACGCGGCGACGTGGCGCTGGCGGCATTCGGACCATCCAACTCTCAGCTCAGGTTTTCATCGAGACACACGCGCTTGCGCGGCTGTGAATGATTGCGCTCGCATGGATCAGATCAACAACGCGCTGACGGCTCCGGCTTATTGCGCACCGCCCCCAGTGGGGGGCTGCGGTGTCGCCGGCGCCGCGCGATGCCGGCTCGCATGCCGGGCATGCTCCCGCAACGGCGTGCAAGCGCCGGGCAGGTGCTTTCAGACAACAGCCGCACGCGAGCGCGCAATCGTTCGATACGGCGTAGCCAGATAACCCGGAAACCGTAGAGGATAAGATGCCGATCTCCCTCAACGCCCTCGGCGTAAACTACACGCAGGACTTCGATACGCTGTCCAATGCGACGGGGACGATAAACAATGCCCTGACTATTCCGGGATGGTATCTGACGGAATCGCTCGGCGGCGCGCGCGACAACGAACAGTACGCGGTCAATAACGGCGGGAGCAATACCGGCGACACGTACAGCTACGGCGCCGACGGGTCGACCGAACGCGCGCTCGGCACGTTGCGCAGCGGAAGTTTGGACCCGGTGTTCGGCGCGTTCTTCACGAACGATACCGGCAGCACGATCACGTCGCTCAATATTTCCTACACCGGGGAGGAGTGGCGTCTCGGGTCCGCCGGGCGCACGGACCATTTGAACTTCGAATATCAGGTCGGCGCCAGCGAGGGCGATCTGCTCACCGGCGCCTGGACGAGCGTCGCCGCGCTCAATTTCCTGACTCCGGACATTGCCAATACCGGTGCGAAGGACGGGAACAATGCGTTCGTATCATTGGTTGGAACTATAACCGAATTAGGCATCGCCCCGGGTGCAACCTTCGCCATCCGCTGGACGGATGTTAATGCAGCTGGTTCTGACGACGGGCTCGCCGTCGACAACCTCGCCTTGTCGGCAAGCGGCAGCACCCCCGCCAATAATGTCATCGGCGGCATCACCATCCTTGCCGAAGCCGCCTCGCTGCACGGCGCGGTGGGGGCAGCGCCGACCGCCTCCAATGCGCTCAATCTCGTGCGCATCGGCGCCTACGACAGCAACAACGATCCCGCCGTCGCTCAGTCCGGCGGCGCCGAGTCCGTCTCGTTCGATCCCCAGACGGACTGCGCCTTCATCACCAACGCTGCCGGCGACCGCATCGACATCGTCAGCCTGGCGAACCCGGCGAACCCCACCAAGGTCGGGGAGATCGTGCTCGGCAGCCTCGTTGGCTACGGCGAGGTGAACTCCGTCGCGGTCAAGAATGGCATCGTCGCGGTCGCGGTTCAGAATATCGACCCGACGCAGAACGGCGTGGTCGTCCTCTACAACACCGACGGCGATTTCATCAAAGAAATCACGGTCGGCGTGCAGCCCGACCAGCTCACCTTCACGCCCGACGGATCGAAGCTGCTTGTCGCAAACGAGGCCGAGCCGTCCACCGCCGCCGCCAACGCTCCCGGCACCGTCAGCATCATCGACGTGTCGGCGGGCGCAGCCGGCGCGGCAGTGATCAATACCATCGGCTTCTCGTCCCTCGACGGCGCCGAAGCCCAACTGGAAGGCCTCGGCCTCGCCCTGCTCGGCCAGGGCCAGACGTCTGCGATTCCGGTCGATGCGGCGCAACTCAGCGCCTCCAAGGACATCGAGCCCGAATATATCGCCGTCTCGCCGGACGGCACGCGCGCCTATGTCACGCTGCAGGAGGTGAACGCGGTCGCGATCATCGACCTGACCAATCCGGGCGACCGGCCGATGGCCATCCTGCCGCTCGGCAGCATCGACCGCTCGCTCGCCGGCAACGAGTTCGACGGCTCGGACCGCGATTTTGTCGGCAACAATAACGGCCTGATCAACATTGCGAACTGGCCGGTGTCGTCGCTGCTGCAGCCCGACGCGATCGCGAGCTTCGTGGTCGGCGGCGTGACCTATTTCATCACCGCCAACGAGGGCGATGCGCGCACCGCGGCCACGAGCGGCGGTTCGACCTACGGGGCGGAAGAGGTCCGGCTGAGCACGGTCGCGCTCGATCCCGCTGTTTTCTCGGCGGCAGAAGCCGCTGCCCTGAAAAGCGACGACGGCATCGGACGCCTCAACATCATCAATCACCAGGGCGACACCGACGGCGACGGGCAGATCGACGAGATCGTTACTTACGGCGGCCGCGGCATCTCGATCTTCAAGCAAAATCCGGACGGCACCATCGTCAAGGTGCGCGAGACCGGCGGCGAGTTCGAGAAGATCATTGCCTCGCTGCCGGACGCGGCGACCGTCTTCAACGGCGAGAATGGCGGCGCTTTCGACAGCCGCTCCGACAACAAAGGGCCGGAGCCGGAAGGCGTCGACGTCGCGACGATCGGCGGACACATCTACGCCTTTGTCGGGCTCGAGCGCGTCGGCGGCGTCATGGTCTACGACGTCACCGACCCGGCCAATGCCAGTTTCGTGCGCTACGTGCCGCCCACGGGCAACGACTACGCGCCCGAGGTGGTCAAGGTGATTTCGGCGGCCGACAGCCCGACCGGCAAGACCCTCGTTCTGACCGCGAACGAAGTGTCCGGAAGCCTGACCGTCTACGCGGCCGAAGAGCCGCCCGTCGAGGTCGACATCACCCCCATTTACCAGATTCAGGGCGCCGGCCAGACCTCGTCCTATGACGGTCAGACCGTCACCACGCGCGGCGTGGTGGTGGCCCGCGACGTCAACGGAAGCCGCGGCTACTACATCCAGGACGCGGCCGGCGACGGCAACGCGAACACGTCGGACGCCATCTTCGTATTCACCAATTCCAGCCCCACCATCGAAGTCGGCCATCTGGTCGAGGTGACCGGCGTTGTCGATGAATACATTCCGAGCGGCGCTGCGCGGGGCAGCCTGTCGATCACCGAGATCGTGGCGACCTCGACCGGCAGCGTCGTCGACCTCGGGGTTTCCCCGGACGCCGTATCGGCCACCGTGATCGGCGGCGCCGGTGGGCTGCTGCCGCCTACGAGCGATCTCGCCGCCGGGAACCAGTTCTTCGAAACGCTCGAAGGCATGCTGGTGACCGTGAAGGCTCCGGTCGCGGTCGGACCCACCAACAGCTTCGGCGAAATCTTCACGGTCGTGGACAACGATGCCGATCCCAGCAATGGAACGGCGGCGACCGGCCAGACTGCGCGCGGGAACCTGCTGCTCACTCCGGGAGCCGATTCGTTCGGCAATACCGACACGGCCGGGGGCGACTTCAATCCCGAGCGCATTCAGATCGACGACGATAGCGGCGTGCTGACCGGGTTCGCCTCGCCGGCGGTCAATGTCGGTGCGCACCTCTCCGACGTGACCGGCGTCGTCACCTACGACTTCGGAAACTATCAGGTGGTGCCGACCCAGGCCTACACGGTCACGCAGCCGGCGACCATCGCCAAGGAGACCGCCTCCCTTTCCGGGGACGCCACTCATCTGTTGATCGCCAGCTACAACGCCGAAAATCTCGACCCCAAGCTCGAAGACCCCGCGCACGTGCAGAGCAACAGCGCGAGCAACGTGGACGACGATCTCGGGACCGGCAAGTTCGACGCCATCGCGAACCAGATCTTCAGCACCCTGCACACGCCGGATATCGTCGCCATGCAGGAGATCCAGGACAATGACGGCGCCGAGCTCAGCTCGGTGACGTCGGCGAGCCAGACGCTTCAGATTCTGGTCGACAAGATAAACGCCCTGGCGGCGTCTTCCGGCAGCACGGCGCACTATGCGTACATCGACAATCCGTTCATCAACGATGACGCCAACGGCGGCCAGCCCGGCGGCAACATCCGCACCGCATTCATCTATCGCGACGACCGGGTGTCGCTAGTGTCGGACTCGCTCGCCACGCTCGCGGCCGACGGCACGCCGATCACGACGGTTGGCGGCAACACCGACCAGGCAACCAATCCGGACAACCCGTTCTACACCTCGCGTCCGCCGCTGATCGCGACCTTCGTGTTCAACGGACAGGAAGTCACGGTCGTCAACAACCACTTCGCCTCCAAGAGCGGCAGCGGCGCGCTGATGGGCTCCGAACAGCCGCCGTTCGACGGCGGCGAGGTGCAGCGGGCCGCGCAGGCGCAGGCGGTCAACAATTTCGTCGACTCTCAGCTTGCAGCCGATCCCCAAGCCAAGATCGTGGTCGCCGGCGACCTCAATGAGTTTCCGTTCGAGCAGCCGATCTCCGTCATCAAAGGCGAGGCGAGCATCTCGGGCTACGACACGCCCGGCACCGATCCGTTCCAAGCGACCGCCGCTTACACCGCGGGCGGCGCGGCCGTGCTGAGCGATCTGCTCGACACGCTGCCGGCCGATCAGCGCTACGACTACGTGTTCGAGGGCAATTCCGAGACCCTCGACCACATCCTGGTGAGCAACAACATCGCGGCGACCACCGAGTTCGACGTCGTCCGCGTCAACGCGGAATTCGCTGATCAGACCA
>ERZ724512.1166-NODE-1166-length-12322-cov-4.618326_pt1 | contig 12322 bp, 3 predicted proteins | sample MGYA00376045_ERZ724512 | MGnify/ENA primary metagenome ERZ724512 (study PRJEB28724, sample SAMN07190883) | activated sludge metagenome | isolation source: activated sludge of sewage treatment plant in Hong Hong | place: Hong Kong | collected 2016-03-17 ... | reverse complement strand
GCGGCGAACGCCGTCTTGATCTGCGCGCTCTGGCCCGAGCCCGAATTCACGGTCACCGAGGCCGGCGGGTTCACCGTATTGGTCAAAGAGAACGTGGCGCTGGCCGAGCCGGACGCCGCCGTCACCGTATAGGCGCCGGAGGTCCCGTTGGCCGTCACCGTGGCGCTGGCCACGCCCGAGGCGTTGGTGGTCGCCGTCGCCGGGGCCGCGATGCCGGCTCCACTGGCCGGACCGGTGAACGTCACCGTGGCGCCCATCACCAGGTTGCCGCCCTCGTCCTTGGCGGTTACGACGAGCGGACTGGCGAAGGCCTCGTTAGTGACGGCGGTCTGGCCCGAGCCGGACGCCACGGTCAACGACGTGACCGGACCGGGCGTGTTGGTCAACTGGAAGGTGGCGTTGACGCTGCCCGCCGCGGCCGTCACCGTATAGGGACCGCCGGCGGTCAGGTTGGCCGTCACGGTGGCCGTGGCGACGCCCGAAGCATTCGTCGTGGCGGTCACCGGGGCGGCGATGCCCGCGCCCGAGGCCGGACCGGTGAACGTCACCGAAATCCCGCTCAGCGGATTATTCGAGGCATCCTTCACCGTCACCGAAAGCGGCGCGGCGAACGCCGTCTTGATCTGCGCGCTCTGGCCCGAGCCCGAATTCACGGTCATCGAAGCCGGCGGATTCGCATTATTCGTCAGCGAGAACGCCGCCGTCACCGAGCCGGCCGCCGCGGTCACCGTATAGGGACCTCCGGCGGTTCCATTGGCCGTCACGGTAGCCGTGGCGACGCCCGAAGCGTTCGTCGTGGCGGTCACCGGAGCGGCGATGCCCGCTCCACTGGCCGGACCCGAGAAGGCCACCGTCACGCCGGCGACCGGGTTATTCGACGCATCCTTGGCGGTGACCGACAGCGGGATGGCGAACGCCGTATTGATGATGGCGCTCTGGCCCGAGCCCGAATTCACGGTCAGCGCAGCCACCGGGGGCTGCGAGTTGGTCAACGCGAAAACGGCGTTGGCCGAGCCGGACGCCGCGGTCACGTTATACGGACCTCCCACGACGCCGTTGGCCGTCACCGTGGCGGTGGCGATGCCGGCGGCGTTGGACACGGCCGTCACGGGCGCCGCGATTCCGGCGCCGCTGGCGGGTCCCGTAAACGTTACCGTCACCCCGTTCATGGGGGTATTCGACGCATCTTTCACCATCACCGTCAGCGGGGTGGCGAAGGCCGTATTGGCGGCCGTGGTCTGGCCGCCGCCGGAAACGGCCGTAATGGAGCCGACCGGAGGCGGAGTATTCGTTAACTGGAAGGTCGCGCTGGCCGAGCCGGCCGTGGCGGTCACGGCGTACGGGCCGCCGGCGGTGGGATTGGCCGTCACGGTGGCGCTGGCGAGACCGGACGTATTGGTCACCGCGGTGGCCGTCACGATGCCCGCGCCCGAGGCCGGACCGGCGAAGGTCACGGTGATGCCGCTCACCGGGTTATTGCTCGCATCGCGCACCGTCACCACCAGCGGATTCGAGAAGGTGGTGTTCACCTGCGCGCTCTGCCCGCTGCCCAGGTTGGCCGTAACGGAGGCCGGAACGGCCTGCGCCACCTGCACGGTCTGGCTGGCGGACATGAACCCGAAGGCGGTGGCCGAGATGGTGGCCGTTCCCACGGCGACGCCCGTAATCTGCGGCGGCGAGCCGGGTTTGGTCTGTCCCTGTTCGATATAGACGTTGGTCGAAACCAGCGTCAGGATGGACGGATCGTTGACGGCGAGCGTGATCAGCACGCCGCCCGAGGGAGCCGGATTGGCCAGGCTCACCGGGAAGTTGACGGTCTGGCCGGGCTGCACCACCACGTTCGCGGCCAGGATGATGTCGCTCGAAACGGTCACCGAGGCGGTGGTTTCGGCCAGGTTGGGCAGCGCGCTGGCGCGGATCACCGCGGAGCCGGCGCTGACGCCCTTCACGGGCACCGACACACTGGTGGCGTTGGCGGTGAAGCTCACCGTCGAGGGCACGGTGGCCGCGGCCGAGCTGGAGCTCACGTTGATGGTCAGTCCGCCGGCCGGGGCCGGTCCGGAGAGGTTCAACGTCAGGTTCTGGGTTTGCGCGCCGCTAATGGCCAGGGTGGTCGGACTGAAGCTGATATTGCCGGTCACCTGCACGGTTTGCGTGCCGGAGGTGAAGCCGGTGGCCGAGGCCGTAATCAGGGACGATCCGAAATTGAGCCCCTTGATCTGCGGCTGCGTGGTGGGCTGGGTGGTGTTTTCCGCGATGGTGACGCTGGCGGGCGTGACGCTGACCTTGGTGGGATCCGCGCTGGTCAGGTTCACCGTGACGCCGCCCGAGGGAGCGGGCGCCGAAAGGGTGATGGTGAACGGCGCCGACTGGCCCAGGTTCAGCGTGGTGTTGGAGGACACGCCGATCGACAGGCTCGGACCCACGTTCACCGTGGCGGTGGCGTTGGTCAGGCCGGTGGCGCTGGCGGTGATGGTGGCCTGTCCCTGGCCGACGCCGGTCACCTGCACGGTGGCGGCGCTGCCGGCGGCCGGAATGGTGACCGACGCCGGAACGGTGGCCTTGGAGGGATCGCTCGAAGCGAGCGTGATCAGCAATCCGCCGGTGGGGGCGACCCCGCCGGTCAGATTCAGGGTCAGGGTTCCGGAGGTTCCCACGTTGATCGCCAGCGGCGATCCCGTGAAGCTCAGGGTGGGCGTGGTGACGTTCACCTTGCCGGAGCCGGCGGTGGCGCCGGTGGCCGACGCCGTGATGGTGACCGAGGCGCCCGGCGCAAGGCCGGTGACCTGCGGCTGGACGGCCGGCTGGGTGGCGTTGGCGGCGATGAACACGCTCGGGGTGACGCTGACCTTGGTCCCATCGCTTGAGGCGAGCGAGATGGTGAGACCGCCGGCCGGGGCCGCCTCGGACAACGTGACGGCGAAGGAGGCGGACTGTCCGAGCCCCACATTCGTAGTAGCCGGAACGCTGATGGTCACCGGCGGCGTGATGGTCACGCTGGCGGTGGCCGAGGCGATGCCAGAGGCCGAGGCCGTGATGGTGACCGGGTTGCCCGTGGGCGCGACGCCGGTGACCGGGACGCTCACGCTGCTCGCTCCGGCCGGGAACGCGACGGTGTCGGGAACGGTGGCCCGGGCGGTGTCGCTCGAGCTCAGATTCACCGTCAATCCGCCGGCCGGCGCCTGGCCGCCGGTCAGATTCAGGGTGAGATTGCCGGTGTTGCCCACCGCAACGCTCAGCGGCGTTCCGGAAAAGCTCATGGTGGGCGCGGTCACGGTGACGGAGCCGGTTCCCGAGGCGTAGCCGGAGGCCGAAGCCGTAATGGTGGCCGAGCCGATGGCGGCGCCGGTCACCTGGGGCTGCGTGGCGGGCTGGGTGGCGCCCTTGGCGATGCTCACGGTAGCCGGCGAGATGGTGACTTTCTGGCTATCGCTCGAACTCAGGTTGACGGTCAACGCGGCCGGCGCGGGCTGGGCCAGGATGATGGCGAACGGCGCCGACTGGCCCAATCCCACCGAGGTGGTGGCGGGCACTCCGATCACCGCCGGAGTCACCGTTACAGAGGCGGTGGCGTCGGCGATGCCGGCAATCGTGGTGGCGGTGATGGTGACGGGCGTCCCATTGGTCAGGGCCACGCCGGTGACGGTCACCGGCGCCAGCGACGCTCCGGCGGGAATGGTCAGCGAGGCCGGCACGGAAGCCTTACTCGGATCGCTCGAGCTCAGCGTGACGGTCAAACCGTTGGGCGGCGCCACGCCGCCGGTCAGGGTCAGCGAGAGGGAGCCGGTCGCGCCCAGGGTGACCGACAGCGGCGCTCCGGCAAAGCTCATGGTCGGGGCCGTAACGGTGACGGCGCCGGTGGTCGAGGGGAATCCGGTGGCCGAGACCGTGACGGTCGTCGAGCCGATGCCCACGCCCACCACCTTGGCCTGCACCGAAGGCTGGGTCTGCCCTTCCGCGATGAAGATATTGGGCTGCGACAGCGTCACCTGGGCGGTGTTGTTGCTGGTGAGGCTGATCAGGACGCCGCCGGCCGGGGCGGCCTGCGACAGGATGATGGGAAACGCGACCGACTCGCCCAGACCGAGCGAGGTGGCGGCGGGAACGCCGATCATCGACGGCGTCACCGAAACGCTGGCGGTGGCGTTGGCGAGACCCGTCGCGGCCGCCGTAATGGTGATCGGGCTGGCGCCGGTCAGGGCCACGCCGGTAACCGGCGTCGCGACGAAGGTCGAGCCGGCGGGAATGGTCACGCTGGCCGGCACGGTGGCCTTGGACGGATCGCTCGAGGTCAGGGTCACCACCAGTCCGCCGGTCGGGGCCTGGCCGCCGGTCAGACTCAGCGTCAGCGAGGCGGTGGTTCCGACGCTGACCGAAAGCGGCGAACCCAAAAACGCCATGGTGGGCGCGGTGACGGTCACCAGGCCGGTGGCGGTGGAGTAGCCGGAGGCGGTCGCCGTAATGTGGGCCGAACCGATGGCGGCGCCGGTCACCTGGGGCTGCGTGACGGGCTGCGTCGCGCCGGCGGGAATGGTCACGCTGGCCGGCAGTATGGTCACGTTCGCGCTGTCGCTCGCCAGATTCACGGTCAGCCCGCCCGACGGGGCGGCCTGCGAAAGAATCAGGACGAAGGCGGCCGATTGACCGAGGCCGATGGAGGTGTTGGCCGGCGCCCCGATCACCGGTTGCAAGGTCACCGTGATGGTGACGGTGGCCGGCGCGGAGCTGGTGAAGCCGTTGTTGACGATCAACTGCGCCACATACACGCCCACCTTGTCGCCCACGAAGGTGGTCGAGACGGCGGTGTTGCTCGATAAAGTGGCGGTGCTGCCGGACGGCTGCGAGATCAGCGACCAGGCGTAGGTCAGCGGGTCGTGGCACACATCGCCCGAGGCGCCGCCGTTCAAGGTGACCGTGCTGCCGATGACCACGCTCTGGCTGGGTCCGGGGTTGGCGGTGGGCGGAGCGCAGGTGGTGCTGATGGTGACGGTGGAGGGGGAGCTCTCGATGAAGCCGTTGTTCACCTGCAGCTGAACCACGTAGGTTCCGGCCAGGTCGGCGACGAAGGTCGGATTCGCGATCACCGTGCTCGACAGCGTGGCCACGCTGTTGGACGGCTTGCTCACGATGAGCCACTTATAGGTGAGCGGCAGGTTCTGCGGGTCGGTCCCGCTGCCGCTCAACTGCACCGTGCTGCCCACGTTCACCGTCTGGTTGGGGCCCGCGACCGCGGTGGGCGCGAGCGGCGAGAGGCTGGTGATGGTGACGGTGACCGGATCGCTCGACAGGGTTCCGTTGCTCACAATCAACTGGGCCACGTAGTCGCCGGAGCGGTCGGCGGTGAAGGTCGGTTTGACGGAGGTCGGGTTGTTGATCACCGCCGCGCTCGAGGCGGGCAGGGCGATCAGGCTCCACTGATAGGTCAACGGCAATCCGTTGGCGTCGGTGGATTTGGAGCCGTCGAGCGTCACGAGCGAGTTCAGGTTGACCGACTGCGGCAGGCCGGCGTTGGCCACCGGCTTGACCAGTTGGGTGGTGATGGTCACCTGGGAGGGCGCGCTGTTGGCGATGCCGTCGTTGACGACCAGTTGCGCCACGTAGTTGCCGACTTTGTCCACCACGAAGGTGGGCGAGACGGTGGCGGCGCCGGCCAACTGCGCGTTGCTGCCGGAGGGCCAGGAAACCAGCGTCCAGGAGTAGGTGAGCGGCTTGCCGCTCCCGCTGGTGGACTTACTGCCGTCCAACACGACCGTGGCGTTCAGCAACACGCTCTGATTGGCGCCCGCGTTGGCCACCGGCGGCGGAGGATTGACCGTGCTGACCCGGACGCTCGCGCTGTCGCTGGCCGATCCGTTGCTGACCGTGAGGGTGATCAGATAATCGCCGGCCACGTCGGGCACGAAGCTGGGCATGACCGAGGTGGGGTTGGACAACGTCGCCGTCGAGCCCGAGGGCCGCGTGGCGAACGCCCAACTGTAGGTCAACGTCCCGAGCCCGCTCGGATTGGTGGAGCCGCTGCCGTCCAGCAGGACGGTGGTTCCCACCGTGGCCGCCTGGTTGGGCCCGGCGTTGGCCACCGGGGCGAGCCGCACCGGCTGGAACGTCCATTGAATATTCTTCCAATCGAAAGGAACCGTGCGGTCCACCAGAATGGTGAACGTGTTACTGGCCGAGATCTGAGCGTTCGAGGGCACCGCTCCGAAACGAAGCGTGTCCTGATCCTTCACCACCTGCACGCTCGATGTCAGGCTTGTCAGCTTGGCCGTGAGAGAAGCCAACGCCACGCCGACGTTAGCGACATCGGCGGTATAAGTGACGTTGGAAGAGGTCAACGTCACCCGCTGCTCCGTCACGTACCGATAGTTGACAATGGACAGACCCTGCGAAGTTCCGCTTTGCCCGTAAACCAAGGAAGGCGCCGACACCGCTACTGCTAGGGTCGCCAGAAACACGTACCGCATAATGACCTCCGATCAATCGCAGATCGATGAATCCGACTTAAAAATCAGTCCGACACTATTACCGGATGTTCCGCCGGCTCCGACGCCGGACGGTCCATAGACCACTCACGACCAACGCTACTCCGCAGAGCGAAAAGCTACCCGGCTCCGGTATCTCCGCGGCCCGGGCCATTGTGGTCCCGGACTCGAGAGTGTACAGAAAATTATGGGCTGGATCGTATTGATTGACTAAAAAGGGCTGCCCACCCGGAAGTCCCGAGCCTGTGAAGAGGAAGTCCACCCGGAATGGGCCCGCTAAAGAGGGATTGTTGATGACGGCGAGAGCACTGTAATCGCCATTGACGCCTGGCGGATTATCTGGCTGGAAGATCAACACCAAAAAGTCCGCGCCGGCCACCCCGTTGGACAGGGAGCCATAGAGGGCGCGGTCGAACCGGATATCGATCTCCTGGTTCGCCTGCAGGACAAAGTCGCTCAAATAATAGCTGTACTGGAAAACGTCTCCTCCCAGGGGACTGACCTCGTATTGGATCGTTCCAGCCTGGGAAACCGACGCGAACAATCCCATCCACAAGAGGAGGCGAAGTCTTATAAGCATTTTCTTATACCCATCAGCATATCTCCCGAGAGCATATCCTAACATTGTTATAAGACCGTTCGCCTGCTCTTGTGGATGACATCCACGTATTTTCTTGCGGATGGCCGCGCCTATTACTGCTAGCGGGCCGCTTTTAACATTCCGGAGGGCAACGCGCTCAGTTCCTCCTCGATGATCTTGCGAAACTCCTCATAGCTCCGGTTCCCGCCGATGGCGCGACCGTTGAGATAGAAATTCGGAGTGCCCTGCACGCCCATTCCCTGCGCCTCGTCCGACAGGTTCTTGACAATGGCCGACTTGGCGCCGGAGTCCAGGCACTGGTCAAAGGCCTTGCCGTCCAGCTTCAACTCGCGCGCCTGTTCCTTGAGTTCGGGGACTTCGAGCCGTTTGCTCGCAAACAGCAGGTCGTGATACTCCCAATACTTGCCCTGGTCGCCGGCGCAGTGGGCCGCCTCGGCCGCCTTGGGGGCGCGGGGATGCATGGGCAGGGGGAAATCCTTGTAGGCCAGCGCCAGCTTGCCTTTGAACTCGGCCATCAGCTTATCCACGATGGGTTTGACCTGCTGGCAGTAGGGGCATTCGAAATCGGAATATTCCACCAGCAGCAGCGGGGCCTTGACGTCGCCGCGCACGGGAGTGTCCTTCATGGCGATGATGGCGCGGGGGGGCCCGATGCGCAGGGCGATCTTCGATTCTCCGCGCAGGCTGTCCACATACGCGCGCTTGGCCTTGGAGATGCGCCGCTCGCGCAGCACCTGCACGATCTGTCCCTTGACCGCCTCAAACGGCTGGTCCGTGGTGACGCCCTCAAAGTACACCCGCAACACTTCATCGGAGGGGTCCGGCGGCAGTTTGGCGATCACGTGCCGCTGAATGAGCTGATCCACCGTAAGGCCTTCCTTCTTGGCCTGGCGTTCGAGCAGGTATTCGTCGATGAACTGTTGCGCCACCGTGCGGTGGGCTTCCCAAAACGCGTTTCTCGCCTGAAACAACCCGGTGGGGTGTTTCTGGTCGTAATCCGACAAAGTCAATTTGACGCCGTCCACCTCCGCCAGAACCGTATCGTCGGCGGGAACTCCCGCTCGATTCTGCGCCGGGGCAAGGCCGCAACAAGCCCCTAGGGCCAGGGCTAACGCTGAGAAAACAAATGTGGAGTTAAACATCGGATCAATTCTAAAGGCGGAGGCGGCGAATGAATATAGTACAAAGACAACTTTCGGGTAACTGGGGAAGCCCCAGTTACCCGACATGCTTACTAGAACTACAGGTCTCTCTCTCCGCGTTCATACGCCGGCTTTTAGACCGGGCATTTCACGCGAAAAAAGGAGTGTTACTGAGCGGTCGCGCCACGAGCACCGGACTGGCAAGCCGCGCAGATGCCCTTCACCTTGCTGCCAAGGATGTTGACATACTTGCAATAGGTGGACAGCTTGTTCAGTTCAGCGCTGGACAGTTCGGCCTTGCTGAACGCGGTCTCGGTCACAGCATTGACGCTGGTGACCGGGCTGCCCTGGAACGTAACGGCGCGCAGGTTGGTGCCCCACGCCAGACCGCCACGACCCAGCTGGGCCGCCGTAACCGCCGTCGCATCGCAACCGCCAGCAGCGGCGCGCGAGCTCCACAGAATCTTCACGGTGATGGCGCCGGAAGGATTCTGGATCAGGTTGTTGGCCAGGATGTCATCGTTGACGCTCAACGACTTCAAGCCGTTCGGCGTAACCGGGCAGCTGCAGCAGGTCTGCATTTCTTCGTTCGGATCGAACGAATAAACGTTGGCGCACAGCGTGCCGGAGTTGTCATTGGACGTGACATCGAAATTGGCTCCGCCCAGGGTGCCGGCGTTGGACAGGATGATCTGGCCAGAGCCGTAGTTAACGTTGAAATACTTCAGTTGGAAAACGCCCGAAGCTTCCGAAGCGCCGCCTGTCGGGTTGACGTACGGGTCAGTCGCGGGGAGCGTCTGGGCAAACGCGGCCATCGAAAGAACGACAACCGCAAGAACGAGAACACGCATGTTCATGTTAGAGAGATCCTCCGTCATGCACACTATCATCTCTAGGCTGCTAAGTACAATACTCTATATTGCATAGTATTCTTGGATTAGTCCAACTAAGATAAGCCATTGAGCCCAAAGTCCCCCCTCCCGGGAACCGGTAATCGCAAAAATACGCCGAAAAGTGAGGGATGCTCCGGAGTACAACGAGGCGGATGAGGTATAGCCGACCAAGCTAATACGATTGGGTTAGTCGAACGCGACAGCGCAACTCGATTTCCCCGTGATTTCCGTACTGGCGCCCGCCGGCTCGGGACACTCGATGGAAGACACTCATTATACACACATAAGAGGTGGTGGTCTATTCGCCCGCCGGGATCCCCGCGCGGTCACTCGACGGTCTTCCAGGGGGTCGCGGGAGAGAGTAGCCGCCCGCTGACAACACCCGCGGGAATGGGCCGGAAAGGGCGGTGAAAACGGCGGGAAACCGGGGGGAGGAAGTCGAAGGCGTGGACGCGGGTCCAATCGACTGGACCGCGTCCACGCCCCGCTCGTTGAAGCACGCTTCGTTCCCGTGCTGAACGGACTCGCTACCGCACTTGTCTTTACTGCACGATCGCTGTCAACGACGTCTTGTTACTGGCCCCCACCAGGCCGGCGGGCGGCGCGATCGACAACGTAGTGAACCCCGACTGGAGCGGGATAAACGACGACGTCGCCGTTCCGGACCCGGCCGTGATGGCGATGGGCGACCCGATGGTCCCCACCGTCGGAACGCTGATCGTCAGCAGGACCTGCAGATCCGCCACGCCTCCCCGCAGGGACTGCTGGCCCACATAGTACCCGTCGGAATCGAGATACACGGTCGCCACGTTGACCGGTTTGGCCCCCGAGCCCGCGCTCGCCAGCACGAACGAGCTGGTGAAGATCACCCCGGAGGGCATCACCCGCGCCGCCGCGCTCGCCGCGCCGTAGGACGGCGCGTTGATCGAGTAGGATACGCCCGCCGCGGCGGTTCCCGACGAGTTGCTGGCCACCATCAGGGCCGGCGCCGCGACGCTCGAGGCCCCGCTCACAACCGACGCCCCCGGCGTCCACACCACGTACGGACTGCTGGTGCTGCCCGCCGCGATGGCGTACGTCGCGCCCTGGTACTGGAGCGTGAAGGCGTCCCAGGCAATCGAGCCGGCCGACGGCGAGTTGCTGTACAGCGAGAGATTCTTGGTGAGAATTCCCGTGTTAGTCGCCTGCACGTAGTAGTACGCGTCGGTGCTGCCGGCCGGGACCGTCACCGTCGTCGAGGCGAGTCCCGCTCCGGAGCTGGTCGACGACAGCAGTAACTGGCTCGGATCCTGGCTGGTGAGGGTGACCACCACGTCGCTAGCCGGCGCGGGCGAGATTCTCACCAGCCCCGACGCTTGCAGGTTTTGCCCCACCAGCGACGGTCCGTCCACCTGGATGATGGCGAGCGGCACGTTGGCCGTCACCGTGCGATACGTCGAGCTCGCCGTGCTGTAGCCGGCCGGCGTGCTCAGCGACAGAAGGCTGGAGCCGCCCGACACCGGCAGGAACTGGGTCACCGCCGAACTGCCGCCGGAGGGGATGGTCACCGGCGACGTCGTGATGGTTCCCACCGCGGGCGTCGCGCTGGTGACGGCCACCGTCACCGCCGAAACCCCGCCGGCCAGCGGCGCGCTGGCCGCGAAATTCCCGCTCGCGTCCAGTTGCGCCATGTAGACGTAGATGCTGACGGGATTGTTTCCCGTAAACAGCGTGTAGAAGTTGGGAGACCCGATCCCGCCCGGACCGGCGATCACCACTCCCGACGGCGCCAGGGTCACATTCCCCTTGGAGGAGCCGTACCCCATGCTCGCCCCGTTGATCGAATAGGTGGCGGCGCCCGTGTCGGTCAGACCGTACACGCAGAAGCCGGGCATCGCCACTCCGCCGCCGGGCAGCGCCACCGTGGTCACCACAATCGAGGAGGAGCCCGTCGCCGTGCAGCTGGAGGCGCTGGAAGGCAGCGGCGCGAGCAACAGCTTGCTCGGGTCGTCGCTGGTCAGAACCACACTGCTGCCTCCGCTCGGCGTGCCGCCCACCAGGCTGCAGTTCACCGTCGTTTGCAGAGTCTTGCCCACCGTCGCCGCCGAACAGTTGATGACCGGCGCGTTCACAACCGCCGTCACCGTATTGCCCGAAGCCGGCGTCGTGAACCCGCTCGGCGCCGTGGCGGTGAGCGTCGTGCTGCCGGTGCCCGGACCGGGGGTGAAGCTCGTGGTGGCGGAATTACTGCCGCCCGCAAACACCGCCGTCGCCGCGGTTCCCACGCTCGAGGTCGAACTGGTCACTGGCACCGAGACCGTGTAGGAGCCGCTCGCCGAGCTGGAGGGAATCAGATACCCGCCCCGGACATATTGCGTTTCGATCGGCGCCAGGGAGGCGTCCAGCCGCATCGGAGTCAGCGTCAGGGTCGTCGCCGTCGCCCCGACATTGGTGGTGAAGGACTGGGCGCTGCCGAACGGTCCCGCCATCGTGAATCCCGAGGGCGTCAACGTGATGGTGGCCGCGCCGCTGACATAGCCGGCCGCGCTGGCGGTGATCGTCACCGTCCCGCTCGAAGCCAGGCTCTGCAGCCACACGCCTCCGCCGTTGCTGCCCTGTCCCACCAACACCGAGGCCTGCGTCAGGCCGGCCTCGGCCGGTCCGGTGGCCACCAGCAGTTTGCTCGGATCGCTCGAGGTCACATTCACCGTCACCCCGCCCGATCCGGCCACGGTGGACAAGGTGAAGAACCCGGTGGTTTCCAGATTCTGGCCCACCGACACCGGCGTCACCGTGATGTAGGGTCCCGATGGAACCGCGACATTGGTGAGAGAAAACACCGCGCTGAGGCTGCCCACGGCCGCCGTCACCGCGTAGGGTCCGCCGGCCGTCGCATTCGCCGTCACCGTCGCCGAGGCCACGCCCGAGGCGTTGGTCACCGCCGTCCCCGCCACGATCCCCGCGCCCGAGGCCGGACCCGTGAAGCTCACCGTCACCCCGCTCAGCGCATTGTTGCCCGCATCCCGCACCGTCACCACCAGGGGACTGGCGAAAGCGGAACCCACCGTCGCGCTCTGGCCGCTGCCGGAACTGGCCACGATCGTGGCCGGAGCGCCCACCGTATTGGTCAACTGGAAGGTCGCGCTCACGCTCCCCGCCGTGGCCGTCACGGTATGCGCACCGCCCCCGGCCGCATTCGCCGTCACCGTCGCCGTCGCCACGCCCGAA
>ERZ724512.1163-NODE-1163-length-12338-cov-8.023528_pt1 | contig 12338 bp, 11 predicted proteins | sample MGYA00376045_ERZ724512 | MGnify/ENA primary metagenome ERZ724512 (study PRJEB28724, sample SAMN07190883) | activated sludge metagenome | isolation source: activated sludge of sewage treatment plant in Hong Hong | place: Hong Kong | collected 2016-03-17 ... | reverse complement strand
CCGCCAGCGTGGTCATCCACGTCGTCGCCGAACAGGCCACCGTCGACGCCGCGGCAGCCGCGGCCCGAACCGCTCAGACCCGCGCGCCGAGGAGTGATCCCGCTGAGGATGGTTCGGCGGCGACCGCACCGGCGGGTAGCCAGGGCGGCCCGACGGCGCCGACGGCACCGGTTACGCCGGCGGTGATGACCGCCGGTGGCGTGGTGCCGACGCCGCTGCTGGCGGCGTTGATCCGCAACGGCGCCGCGGTGGTCCCGTTGCGCAGCCCGTGCCCGCAAGCCGAGGATCGCTATCGGCCGTCGGTGGCGCTGCAACGCTTCGTCCGCAGCCGCGACATGACGTGTCGGTTCCCCGGCTGCAGCACACCGGCCGAGAACTGCGACATCGACCACGCCATCGCCTACCCGGCCGGCCCGACCCACCCGTCGAACCTGCGCTGCCTGTGCCGAAAAAGCCACCTGCTCAAGACGTTCTACGCCGGCGACAGCGGCTGGTCGGACCGACAGTATCCCGACGGCAGGATCGAGTGGACCGCCCCGACCGGGCGCACCTACACCACCCATCCGGGTGCGCGGGTGTTCTTCCCCGACTGGGACATCAGCACCGCAGAACTACCCCCACCACCGGCCAACACCCCGGCCCCGGCCAACCGCGGCCTGCAGATGCCCAAACGACGCCGCACCCGCGCCGCCGACCTGGTCACCCGCATCAAGAACCGCCGCGCCCATAACGACACCAGCTGACGTCGCCTCAGAGCACGGGATTCGCAGTGGCGCAGAAGCTGTGGCAAACCCGTTCTCGCACAATGCAATCGGTGGTCTCCGGGTCGAACCAGCGATCCACAACTGCCCAGTGAATGGGATGCATCAGGTACGGCCCCATCAGGCCTTCGACGTCGGAGAACTCCTGCTCGAACACGTGAGTCCACGCGGTTGCGCCAACGGCGCGGTCTACGCGGCTCAATTGCCAGGCGCGGATGCTGGACACGTAGCGGGGGAGGGACGCGAGTTCCTGCTCGAAGCGCTCGACATCGTCCGGATCGGTGTCGGGCGCCACGCTCAGCAGCAGTGCCCGGTAGACCGTCCCGGGCTGCCCGGTCCGGACCGGCGAACCGGTGTAGTCGGCTCCGTTGATTCGGGTGATCGCGGGATCTGCGAGGGCCGAGTCGAAAGCTGCCGACAAGTCGAAAGATTCTGGCGCCGAATCGAATCGGCAGTGGAATAGGATGTCGCCGCCGTTGCGGGATCCCGGCAGGGTCGGTTCGACCACCCAACTCCGGGCATCGGAGGCGGCCGCCGCGGTGCGCAGCGAATCCAGCAGCCGCCCGCGGTCCGGCTCGTCGACGTCGAGCAGACGGGTCACGCTATACATCGCAGAGCCCGTCGATGTCGCCGGCCGCAGCAGCCACCGATCGCGACCGCTCTGCCACCAGTTCGCCGATCTGGGACCACCATTCGCCGATGGAGGGATCTGGCCGACCCTTCCAGGTCATCTCCCACCACGCCTGCGGACTGGCCAGCGTCCAGGTGACGGTCACGGTGTTCGGCTGGTCGGAAAACCAGATCGGCGGGCTGACCAGAACGTCCCGCAACGTCATACCGCGGGCCCGGGCGCCAGGGGCGTACTCGCTCAGGTACCGGTCGACGAACTCCCGGGTCCGACCCGGCCGCGTCACCACCCGGTCGATGACAAACACACCGCCCATGCGGCCACCGTAGGCTCGCGCACCAAGGCGACGGCCCGCACAGTCCCGGCCATCGGGAGAACACCGTTGACCACAGCGTGACGGGGCACGACGGTGAGCAGATGGCCACTGCCGTCGACCCGTTCGCCCCGACCCAGCTTGGCCCGGTCACCCTCCGCAACCGAGTGATCAAAGCCGCCACCTCCGAAGGTCGCTCGCCGGACGGCCTGGTCACCGACGACCTGATCGGATTCCACCGGGCATTCGCCGACGGCGGCGTCGGCATGACGACAGTCGCATATTGCTGTGTATCCAAGGAAGGCGCGAGCGCGCCCGGCCAGATCGTCATGGATGCGCAGGCACTGCCCGGACTGGGCAGGCTGACAGACGCGGTCCACGGGTCGGGGGCGGCGATCTCCGCGCAACTGGGCCACGCCGGGATCGTCGCGCCGAAGAAGCTGACCGGGGTCACCGCGGTGGCGCCGAGCCGGTTCATCAACCCGACCTCGTTCGCCTACTGCCGGGAGATCACCCGGGCCGAGATCGCCCGCGTGATCGAGCAGTTCGCCGCTGCCGCGCAGGTTGCGGTCGACGCCGGATTCGACGCCGTCGAACTGCATTTCGGCCACCTGTACCTGCCGAGCTCGTTCCTGAGCCCGCTGATCAACCGCCGCAGGGACGAATACGGCGGCAGCATCGACAACCGCTCCCGGCTGGTTCGCGAGATTGCGCAGCGCGTCCGCGAGACCGTCGGCAACCAGGTCGCCGTCATCGCCAAACTCGACATGGACGACGGCCTGCCGGGCAGCATCTGGATCGACGAGGCATTACGCACCGCGCAGCTACTCGACCATGACCGCACGATCGACGCCCTCGAACTGACGCAGGGCTCATCGGTTTTCAAGCCGATGTACCTGTTCCGCGGCGACACACCGGTGCGTGAGTTCGCCACCGTGATGCCGCCGGCGCTGCGGCCCGGGGTGCGACTGGCCGGCAAGCAGGTGATGGGTGTCTACCCGTACCACGATCTCTACATGCTGGAGGCGGCGCGCCAGTTCGTTCCGGTCGTGGCCAACACCAAACTCATTCTGCTGGGCGGCATCACGAACCGCGATCATGTCCAGGCCGGCCTGGACGAGGGCTTCGAATTCGTGGCGATGGGCCGGGCCCTGCTGCGCGAGCCGGATCTGGTGAACAAGATGATCGTGGATCCCGGCACCCGCAGTCGCTGCACCCACAACAACAAGTGCATGGTGACCGTCTTCGGCCGCACCCACTGCGTATTGGATCCGCAGCAGCGTTACGGGGCTCTGCCGCGTCCCGTCAGCGCGAAACCAACTGTGCCACCGCCCGGCTGACCTCCGTCCGGGCGCGTTGCGCCAGGTCGAGCATCGGCATGGTCATGAAACCGTGGATGCCGCCGTCGTAGGGCAGGACGGTGGTAGGGACGCCGGTCCGCTCCAGCGCGTCCGCATACGCCAGCCCTTCGTCGCGCAGCGGATCGCAACCGGCGGCCACGACGACAGCGGGCGGCAGGCCCCGCAGATCGGCCCGCAGGGGCGAGGCGTACGGATGCGTGCGGTCGTCCGCTGCCGGCACGTACTGATCCCAGTACCACTGCAGCGCGGGCGTCGGGTTGTAGTAGCCGCGGCCGAACAACCGGTGGGATTCGGTGTCGAAGTCGGCGGCGATTATCGGGTACAGCAGCACCTGGCCGGTCAGATCGGGACCGCCCCGGTCGCGGGCCATCAACGCCGTGACCGCCGCGAGGTTGCCGCCGGCACTGTCGCCGCCGATCAGCACCCGGCCACCGTCGCGGGCGGCCCATCGCGCCACCGTGTACACGTCCTCTGCAGCCGTCGGCCAGCGATGTTCCGGAGCGAGCCGGTAGTCCACCGAAACCACCACGGCCGGAACGAGATTCGCCAAAGCACGGCACAGCCCGTCGTGGGTGTCCAGGTCGCAGAAGACGAAGCCACCGCCGTGCGCGTACACCAGCACCGGCAGATCGGAGCCTTCGGGACGGTAGATCCGGACCGGAACACCGTCCACGGTGTCGTTTCGCACGTCGGCAACGGGTTCGGGTTCGGCGGGGGCGACCAGTCGGGACTTGATCACCGCACGCGCCTGAGCGCCCGTCATGGTGTGAACGGCCGGGAAGCCGGAATCGAGTTGCTCGATGATCCCGGCGATCTGCGGGTCGAGAGTCACGCGTACTGGAGGGCGCGCAGCGGGCGGCGCTGCTGCAGAGTGGGTGTCACGCGCTGCGGGCCGTCCTCGACGTTGCGCCAGATGCCCATCGCGGTCATCCGGACGGGAGCGACCAGGCGCTGATCGAACATCATCCGGTTCATCGGACCGCACACCGAGACGGCCGCGACCGCGTCACCGACGCTGCCGATAGGCGCTGCGACACAACCGAATCCGGGCAGGGCCTCTTCGCGGTCGAACGCGTAGCCGTGCGAACGGACCTTGGTCAGCTCGGTGCTGAGCTGTGCCGCGGTGCCGATCGAGTACTTGGTCTTGCGGTTGCTCAGGTCGACGTCGTCGTGTTCGCGGTAGGCCATGATGGCCTTTCCGACCGCGGCGCACTGTGCGGGCTGCCGGCCGCCGACCCGGGTCGGGATTGCCGCGGCCATCCGGTCGCCGATCTTGTCGAGGTAGACGACGTCGGGACCGTCCAGCACGGCAAGGTGCACGACGAGCCCGGTGGCGCGGTGCAGCTCGTGCAACAGGGGAGTGGCGGCTCGGACCAGCCGGTCCTGGTGTACGGCCAGCGAACCCAGTTCGACCAGCCGCATTCCCAGTTCGTAGTCCCGGCCGCTGCGGCGCAGCCAGCGCAACTGGACCAGTCGCTCGAGCATCCGGTGGGCCGAGGAGCGCGGCAGGCCCGTCCGCCTGACGATCTGAGCCAAGGTGAGCCGTCCGGGTCCGTCGAAAGCATCCAGCACCAGTGAGATGCGGTCGATCACGGCGCTGGGGGTGGCGTTCTCACACGTCTCGACGGTCACGGTCATCGGTCCTCCAAAGGCAGAGCGGTGGGCTGTTGGCATCTGGCTGGAATATTACTAATAGTAATATGGTGGTTTGTACCATACTGGTGTGCCGGCTGTCACACAAGACACGAAAATCGCCGCCGGACACCGTGGTGTCGCGGCGGCGATTAGTTCCGAGCAGTCAGCCTTTGGCGGCCGAGACTCCGGCCCGGCGGCCGTAGAAACTGCCGTCGCCCAGGGATACGCCGCTGGCATATCCCCATGCGGCCAGCCCCGCGGTGCAACGGCCGGCGGCGAACAACCCCGGGATCGGCTCTCCACTGACGTGCAGCACCTCGGCATCGAGGGTGGTGTGCAATCCGCCGAGGGTGAAACCGCCGGTGCTGTCCCGGAGGTCGATCGCACCCACCGGCGTCCCGATGGGCTTCAACCACTGTGCTTTCTTGCCGAGCACCGGATCCTCGCCGCGGACGGCGGCGTCGTTGTAGGCAGCGACGGTCGCCTGCAGCGAGCCGCCCGGCAGGCCGATCTCCCGCTCGAGGTCGGCGACCGAATCGGCCACCCATGTCGGCGGCCGCAGCATCAGCCGCGGGGACAGCGACGCCATCGCCTCCTCCTGCGCTTCGCCGTCGATCACCAGATAGGCGGTGTTGTTCTGGTAGTACAACGTCAGCTGTCCGGCCCGACCGGGATAGGTGTCCTCGGCGACGTACCGTTGACCTCGTTCGTTGACCAGGATGCCGCGCACCAGTTGCTGCGGGTCGATGAACAACGCCACCTCGGTGGCGTCCATGTGCGCGAGATCCGCCCCCAGGGCCTGAGCCATCTGGATTGCCCGGCCGTCGTGCTGCTCGACCGAGGCCGCCGGGCGGCCCGCGATCCGCGGTGCGAACCTGGCCACCATGTCGTCGTTGTAGGCGAAGCTGCCCATCGCCAGCACAACACCCCGGCGCGCCCGGATCGTCACCTCGTCGCCGTAGCGGCGCGCCAGGACCCCGACCACCCGGCCGTCGGAGTCGACGACGAGCGCCTGCGCGCGGACGTCGTAGAGCGCCCGCGCACCCGCCGCAGTCGCGGTTTCGACCAGAGGTTTCATCAACATGAAGCCGGCGCTGGCCTCGCCCTGCTTCTTGTTCTGCATCTGCGGCACGTGTCCGCGCGGGGCGGGTGTGGCGATGGTGTTGAACGGATGGGAGTTTTCCCCGCCGCTGTACATCAGCCCCTGATCGCCCATCGGCTCCCAGCCAGGCTCACCGAAGAACTCGGCCTTGAACGGCACTCCGCAGCCGACCAGCCACTCGTAGTGCGCGACGCTGCCCGCGCAGTAGTCCGCGATGCGCACGGAATCGGCGCCGGGTCCCATCGCGGCATTCAGGAATGCGGCCATGTTCTCGACGGAATCATCGAAACCGCAAGCCTTTTGAAGCGGGGTCCCGCCGCCGAGGTAGATGAAGCCGCCGGCCATCGACGCCGCGCCGCCCCAGGATCCAGTGCGCTCGAGCACCAGCACGTCGGCGTCCGCCCGGGCTGCCTCCACCGCGGCCGCGGCCCCGGCGACACCGTAGCCGGCGATCACCACGTCGGCCTCGTCGTCCCACGAAGTGACCGACGCGGCCGGGATCGGGATGACGCTCATCGCATTGCCGCGGGAAGGTCACTGACCCACTGGTGTCCCCAGTAGCTGTCGGCGGTGATTTCCTCTGCGGTGTAGTAGGTTTCGTCGATCCGCATGCCCGCGGTGCCGAACTCGATGTCCCAGTCGCCGGGGGCGCGCACGTAGAACGACACCATCTTGTCGTTGGTGTGCCGGCCCAGCGTCGAGGACAGCTGGAACCCCTCGGCGTTGACCCGGTCCAGTGCCTGACCGACGGTGTCGAGGTCGTCGACCTCCACCATCAGGTGCACCAGACCCGGGTCCCGCAGCTGCGAAGCCGGGCAGATCGCCAGACTGTGGTGGCGTTCGTTGATGCCCAGGAACCGCACCCGGACCGGGCCGAACTCCGGCGGCACCGCGACGCGGAAGGCGCCGCGGGACCGGAAGCCGAGCACCTGGGTGTAGAACTCGAACAGACCGGGCACGTCGGTGGCCGGTAGGACCACGTGGCCCAGACCCTGATCGCCCGTGACGAACCGGGCCCCGAACTGGGTGATCACCGGGCTGTGGTCGAGTGTCGCACCGTGGAACACCTCCAGCGTGGTTCCGGCTGGGTCGTCGAAGGTGATGACCTCCTCGACACGGCGGGCGTCGGCATTGGCCTGCGAGAGTTCCTTGAACGCAACGCCGGCACTGTCGAGGGCCGACTTCACCCGTTCGAGCGCGTGATGATCCCGGGCTTCCCAGCCCACCGTGAGCACCCGGTCGGCATCCCCGGGGACGACGACGATGCGCGCGGCGCGCTCGTCCATCCGCAGATACAGCGCCTCCGGGTCGGGGCCGCTGCCCTGCGCGAAGCCCAGCACCCCGAAGGCGAACCTGCGCCAGCGCTCGATATCGGTGGCCGAAACCGTCACGTAGCCAAGGCTTTTCAGATCAGTCATCGACAGCTCTTAGATCATCGCCCGCAGTGGGCCCTGCGGATCCACACCGAGAGCACTCAGGGCCGACGCGTGGTAGACGGTGCCGGGCACGTGAATCGCGTGCGCCTGGCCGACGTGCACGTCGCGCCAGTACCGCTGCAGCGGCTTGTCCATCCGGGTGCCGTTGCCGCCGCAGCGCGCGAAGATCTCGTCGACCGCGGAGACCGCCCGCCACACCGCTCGCACCTGGGTGCGCCGCCCGGCGGCACGGTCCTCGAAGGACACCTCCTTGCCGGCGTCGACCATGTCGTAGATCCGGTCGGCGTTGGCCAGTAGTTCCTGGCGGGCGGCGTTGATGTCGGCGGCGGCCTCGCCGATCGCGTACATGACGTACGGGTCGTCCTTGATCGCCACCCCGCTCGAGTTCACCCGCTCGCGCTGGTAGTCCAGGGCCGCGGCCAGTGCACCCTCGGCGATGCCGATGGTGGCCGCCGAGATCCCGAGCGGGAACATCGTCGACCACGGCATCAGGTACAGCGTCTCGGTCATCCCGGCCTCGCGCTGGGCGCTGCCGTCCATCACCTTCATCGCGTCCATGGTCCGGTACGACGGCACAAAGGCGTCCCTGACGATGACGTCCTTCGAGCCCGTGCCACGCAGACCCACCACATCCCACGAGTCCTCGACGATCTCGTAATCCCTGCGCGGCAGGATCATGTGCATCATCTGTGGCGGCATCACCGGGTTGCCGTCGGCGTCGCCCAGCATGGCGCCCAGGAAGATCCAGTCGCAGTGGTCGGTGCCCGAACTGAACTGCCAGCGGCCGTTGAAGATATAACCGCCGTCCACGGGACGTGCCACACCCTGCGGGGCGTACGGGGAGGCGACCCAGGTGTCGACATCGTCGGCCCAGATCTCGGTCGCGACCCTCGGGTCGGCGTAGGCCAGTTGGTATGGATGCACGCCGACCACGCCGTTGATCCAGCCGGCGGACGGATCCAGGGCAGCGGTGGCCATCACGGTCTCCGCGAACTCACGGGGGTGTACCTCCAGGCCGCCGTGGCTCTTGGGCTGCAGCAGCCGGATGTTTCCGGCGGCCTTCATCTGTTTGACCGTGTCGTCGGTGAGTTTGCCGATCTTCTCCGCCTCGGCGGCCTGGCTGCGGAACTGGTCCGCCAGGGCGGCCACTCGGTCGATTACCCGTTCGGTCATGTGAAAGTCCTTATCTGAGTTGCTGTTCTCGATTCTCCATCGGCGGGCCGCCGATGCGGGTCGCATTCCCGGTCAGCGGCCATTGTCTAGAACTCGCTGTACATTTCGCCGGAGATCGGGCATGAACGTCCAGGATCAAACCGTCGGCCGGCTCCATGCGCTCATGCTGGACGCCGAAGGGATCGCGAACCGAACTGCCGCCCGACGGTCGGGAAGAACACCGCCGACCGTCCGGTGATCGGGAACGCGCCGCCTACCTGCTCCCGATGCGCCTACCTTGGCCACTGTGACTCAGAACGCGGACGTCGTCGTGGTCGGTGCGGGTTTCGCCGGGCTGTATGCGCTACACAAATTCCGGTCCCAGGGCCTGTCGGTCCGGGTCTTCGAATCCGCGCCCGAAGTAGGCGGAACCTGGTACTACAACCGGTACCCGGGCGCCCGCTGCGACGTCGAGAGCGTGGACTACTGCTACTCGTTCTCCGATGAGCTGCAACAGGAATGGACCTGGACGGAGAAGTACGCTAAGCAGAGCGAGATCCTGGCCTACCTCGACTGGGTGGCCGACCGACTCGACCTGCGCGGCGGCATCACCTTCAACACCCGGGTCGTCTCGGCGGTGCTGAACGAGGACGCGCTGCGCTGGACGGTCACCACCAACACCGGTGAGACGGTGGTCGCCCGTTTCGTGGTGATGGCTACCGGGCCCTTGTCGGCCGCGCTGACGCCGAACTTCGACGGGCTGGACACCTTCGCCGGCGAGATCTATCACACCGCACACTGGCCACACGAGGACGTGGATTTCACCGGTAAGCGCGTCGCGGTCATCGGTACCGGATCGTCTGGCGTACAGTCGATTCCAATCATCGCCGGCCAAGCCGACCAGCTCTACGTGTTCCAGCGCACCCCGAACTACAGCGTGCCGGCCGGGAACCGTCCACTCAGTTCCGACGAGCTCGCGGACGTCAAGGCGAACTATGCCGAGCGACGGCGGCTTTCCTGGCGCAGCGGCGGCGGGTCGCCGCACATCGCACACCCCAAGCTCACCATGGAGGCCACCCCGCAGGAACGCCGCGAGGCGTTCGAAAAGCGTTGGGAACTGGGCGGTGTGCTGTTCTCCAAGACCTTCACCGACCAGATGACCGACCAGACCGCGAACGACGAAGCCCGCAAGTTCTATGAGGAGAAGGTGCGTGCCGTCATCGACGACCCCGAAGTCGCCGACTTACTGATCCCCACCGACCACCCGATCGGGACCAAACGAATCTGCACCGACACCAACTACTTCCAGACGTTCAACCGGCCGAACGTGCGACTGGTCAGTGTGCGCAGAACGCCGATCTCGTCGATCGACGCCACCGGAATCAACACCTCCGATGCCCACTACGACGTCGACGCCATCGTGCTGGCCACCGGATTCGACGCGATGACCGGTGCACTGGCCAAGATCGACATCACCGGGCGCGGCGGTCAGAAACTGGCCGACGACTGGGCCGACGGCCCGCGCACCTACCTGGGGCTGGAGGTCGACGGCTTCCCGAACCTGTTCCTGGTTTCCGGCCCGGGCGCGCCGGCGGTGCTGGCCAACATGGTCCTGCATGCCGAAGCGCACGTGAACTGGATCGCCGAGGCGATCGGCTACCTCGACGAACACGGCTACGCCGCGATCGAGGCGACCCCGGACGCCGTCGACAACTGGATCGCCGAATGCGCGCAACGCGCCGAGTCCACGCTGTTCACCAAGGCGAACTCCTGGTACCTGGGCGCCAACGTGCCCGGCAAGCCGCGGGTGTTCATGCTGTTCATCGGTGGGTTCGCAACCTATCTGGACATCTGCGACGAGGTGGCGGCGGCCGGCTACAAGGGTTTCAGCCTGCTCAAAGATCACTGATGCCGGGGCGCTCGACGACGGCGGGTATGGTGCGCCCATGGGCACATACGCGGTCACGGGCTCGGCGTCCGGGATGGGATCACAGGTTGCGCAGAAACTGCGGGACGCCGGTCACCGCGTGATCGGAGTCGACCTGCGCGACGCTGACGTGGCCGCCGACCTGTCCACCCCGGAGGGCCGGCGCACCGCGGCCGCCGAGGTCCTGGAGGCCGCCGGCGGCCGGTTGGACGGCGCGGTGCTGGCGGCGGGGGTCGGGCCGCTGCCGGGTGCCGACAGCGCGCGGCTGATCCTGCAGGTCAACTTTTTCGGCGTGGTCGAGCTGCTTGAAGCCTGGCGTACCGCCTTCGTACGGGGCGCGAAAGTGGTTGTAGTGGCGAGTAATTCGACTACGACGATGCCGGCGGTACCGAACCGGCTGGTACGCGGCCTGCTCGCCGGCGATGCCGCCAAGGCGGCCGGCGCGTTGCGGTGGTACGGCAAGGCCGCGCCGTCACTGGCCTACGGCGGTTCGAAGATCGCGGTGGCCCGTTGGGTGCGCCGGCACGCCGTCGCGCCGCAGTGGGCCGGTTCAGGTATCCGACTCAACGCGATCGCACCCGGGGCGATCCTGACGCCGCTGCTGGAGAAGCAGCTGTCCACTCCCACTGAGGCCAAGGCCGTCAATTCGTTCCCGGTGCCCATCGGCGGGTTCGGAGACCCCGGACAGCTGGCCGACTGGATGCTGTTCATGCTCTCGGATTCCGCCGACTTCCTCTGCGGCAGCGTCATTTTCGTCGACGGTGGTTCCGACGCCTACTTCCGTGCCGACGACTGGCCGACGCGCGTGCCGATGTCCGGGATACCGCATTACCTCATGCAGTTCCTCCGGTCACGCCGCGCGCGTTAGGAACGCCAGGACGGTGGCCTCGAAGGCCGCTTTCGCCTCGATCATGGCCCAGTGCCCGCAGTTGGGGAACACGTGCAGTTCGGCGTTGGGGATGGTGCGCATCGGGATGAGCGCCATGTCGAGCGGGCTGACCCGGTCGTCGCGACCCCAGGTCAGCAGTGTGGGTGCCTGAACCTTGTGCATCTGCGCCCACGGCTGCGGGATGTCCGCGCTGCGCATGAACGCCGTCATCTGGTTGAACGCGACTTTGCCGTACATCCGGCGCGCCGATTCGAGCGTTTCGGGATCGGTGGCCAGCGCCCAGCGCTCCTCGATGAGCTGATCGGTGACCAACGCCTGGTCGTACACCATCGAGTTCAGCCAGTCGACGAGCCGCTGCCGGGTCGGATCCTCGGTGAATTCCTGCAGTAGCCGGATACCCTCGCTGGGGCCGGGAGAGAAGATGCTGGTGCCGATCCCCCCGATGGTGACGAGCCTGCCGATGCGGTCGGGCTGGTTGATCGCGAAGTTGACACCGACGCCGCCGCCCATCGAATTCCCCACGATGTCAACGTGTTCCACACCGAGGCCGTCCAGGAAAGGCGTCACGGCACCTTGCGCGTCGATCATCGGATGCCCGCCGAAATCGTCACTGACGCCGAAACCGGGGAACTCCAGGATGAGGCAGCGGAACCGGTCGGCGAAGGCCGGCAGCACACCGCGGAAGTTGCGCCAGCCCGTCACGCCCGGCCCGGAACCGTGCAGGAACAGCAGCACCGGTGCGTCCTGCGGCCCACAGTCGTAGTACCGCAACACACCCCGGTCGGTCGCGAGCTCGTTGAGATCGGTTTCAGTCACGGGCTCACCGTCCCATGCCACGGATCTCAGTCGACGGCCTGGTCCCGCTCACCGGATTTCCCGATGGGCGGGACAGCCGATGCGGGGCCGGTTCGCCAGGTGTCAGTCTTGCCGGTCGAAGACCACCCCCCACGAGGAGTTCGATGTCCGCGTCCGCCACCCGAGGCCCCGAACGGTGGTCGGTCGGGGTTCCGGTGTTGCGGAATATGTCCGGGCCGATGCAGGCGATCGGTGGGTTGTTCGCGATGTCGGCCGATGCGGTTCGGTTTGTGTTCAAGCGGCCGTTTCAGTGGCGGGAGTTTTTGGAGCAGGCGTGGT
>ERZ724512.1162-NODE-1162-length-12352-cov-6.428316_pt1 | contig 12352 bp, 12 predicted proteins | sample MGYA00376045_ERZ724512 | MGnify/ENA primary metagenome ERZ724512 (study PRJEB28724, sample SAMN07190883) | activated sludge metagenome | isolation source: activated sludge of sewage treatment plant in Hong Hong | place: Hong Kong | collected 2016-03-17 ... | reverse complement strand
GTGGCGGTTCGTCGCGGCAACAAGATGCAGCCACGAGGGTCTCGAACAAGCTCGACCAACGGGGTCTCGACCGGCGACTACTTGCCGAGCGCCTTGAGCACGTCCGCCACCAGGGCGTCGGTGCGAATGTCGTCGGCCGACGGCGAGAAGCCCAGCCGCACCACCACGAGCTTCGCGGACGGCACCACGTACAGCTTCTGCCCGTCGTGCCCGCTGGCCCAGTACGCGTCCCGCGGCAGGTCGGGTGCCACCAGCGATCCCTCGGGGGTGAGGTTCGTCCACCACCCGCCGGCGTAGTCGGGGTCTTCACGAGTGGCGATCGGCTCGGTGGTGGTGGTGGCCTTCATCCAGCCCTCGGGCAGCAGCCGCTTGCCGTTCCACACCCCGTCGGCCAAGGCGAACTGCCCGATCGCCGCCCAGTCGCGCGGGGTCGCCCACAGGTACGAGCTGCACACCGGCGTGCCGACCGCGTCGGCCTCCCAGATCGCCGACGACACCCCCAGCCGCGCCAGTAGCTGCTGGCGGGGCAGGTCGGCGCCCTGCTTGAGCTTCGCGTTCAGCACGGCACACAGCAGGGTGGTCGAACCCGACGAGTACTGCTGCACGGTGCCCACCGGGTGGGCCAGCTTCTGGGCGGCGACGAAGCTCGCCATGTCGGCCTGGTTGTACAGCATCTCGGTGATCGGCGTGCCCAGGTCGTAGGTCTCGTCCCAGGCCAGGCCGCTGCGCATGCGCAGCAGATCCTCGATGGTGATGGACGCGCGCTCGTCGGTCCATTCCGGCCGCAGGTGGTCATCGCTGAGCGACACCAGGCCCTGCTGCACCAGCCGGCCCAGCAGCAGGCTGGTCACGCTCTTGCTCATCGACCAGCCCAGTTGCGGCGTGCCGGCGTCGAAGCCCTGCGCGTACCGCTCGGCCACGATGGTGCCGTCCGACACCACCAGCACGGCCCTGGTGCCCAACTGGTCGCGTCCGGCTTGGTCGAGGTCGGCGCCGAACGCATTGTCGAGGGCCGCTTCGAGGGCGGGCGCGGGCGAGGGCACCGGCTGCCGGGCGATGCGGTTGCCCATCTGGTCGATGCGGGTGGCGCTGCCCAGATTGGGCCGGTTCACGGCCAACGTGCAGCCGAAGCCGTCCACCGACCACGCGTGCTGGCCTGCGAGAACCCCGAGCACCGTTGCCTGGTAGCCCCCCGAGTCGACGCTCACCCGCAGGTACGGCACCAGCGGGTTGGGCGGCAGGTCGGCGGTGAGCGGCGTGCGTCGGGCGATCGTGTCGAGCGCGCAGGCGTTGTGCGCGGCGTAGCCGGTGCCGGTGCGCAGCAGGGGCCGCAGGTACCAGTAGACGCCGAGTGCGGCGATCATCGCCAGGGCGATCACCCCTGCACCGATGCGCAGCCAAAGCCGCCGCCCCCCGAGCCGCATGGCGGGAAGATACTCCCTTTGAGCCGCTCGCAACCACCGAACCCGGACGATGGTCATCGAGTCAGGCCAGCAGCGCCTCGATCATGCGGCCAACGGCCTCGGGCTGCGGGCCGTCGGTGGTGGCCAGACCCGCCTGCCGCAGCATCGGATGCCCCTGCGCGACGGCGTAACCCCGCCCGGCCCAGGTGAGCATCGGCAGGTCGTTGGGCATGTCGCCGAAGGCCACCACGTCTGCCGGCTCGACACCCAGCCGGTTGCACACGTCGGCCAGCGCGGACGCCTTCGTCACCCCGGCGGCGCTGATTTCGAGCAGTCCGTACTCACCCATGTGCGAATGAGTCAGGGTCAGCCGCTCGCCGATCACCTCACGGCCGCGTTCTGCCAACGCGTCGCTGCCGTGCTCGTCGTGAAAACCCAGCAGTTTGAGCACCGGCTCGTCACGCTGCGCCAACTCGGCCAGCGGCGCCACCACCAGCCACTCGCCTTCGCTCTGCCGCACGCTCGGCTCGCAGCCGAAATGCTCGCCCCACTCGAAGGCGAAACCCAGGCCTGGAATCGCGGCCCGCAAATCATCGGCCACCTCGAGCGCCAACGACGCGTCGAGACCGTGCACCACGGTGTGGCGGCGCAGGTGCAGGTGAAACAGCCCGGCACCGTTGCTGACCACCACTTCGGGGTGAATGCCCGGCAGCCCCTCGAGCACGCCCAGCCAGCGAGACGGACGCCCCGTGGCCACCACCACCGGCACCCCCTGATCGTGCGCCCGTTGCAGGGCGGCCCGGTTCAGCGCCGACACCGCCCCCGATGCGTCCAGCAGGGTGCCGTCCAGATCGGTGACGATCAGCCGGGGCCTCACAGTCGCGAGTTCGGGGTCGGTTGGCCGGCGCCCGGCGAGCCCGACTGGGGGGACGGCGAACCCGACTGCGGTGAGGGTGAGCCCGACTGCGGTGACGGCGAGCCCGACTGCGGTGACGGCGAGCCCGACTGGGGGGATGGCGAACCCGACTGCGGTGACGGCGAGCCCGACTGTGGCGAGGGCTGCCCCGACTGCGGCGACGCGGTGGAGTCGACGGGAGGCGGTGGGCTCTGCTGGGGCGACTGCTGAAAGATCAGAATGGCGATCAGCACGGCCAGGGCGGCGAGCAGCAGCATCAACAACCACGACGCCAGAATCGACACCCAGCCGGCCCGGTCGTGGCGTCCGGGCCAGGGCAGCGGCCACAACCGTGCGACGCCTGGGCCCGACCGGTCGATCCAGTGCAGCCGGTAGTCGGGCCCGGCCGGGGTACCCTGCAGCGGCAACCGGGCCAGTGCCACCTCGTCGAGAATGCGGCCCGCCTCGCCGATCGCGGCGGGGGAGCCGTCGTAGGCCAGCGCCACCCAGGGCGCCAGCGGCGCGTCGTCCGGGTCGACCGGATCGTCGGACTCGTGGCGGTACTTGTTGCCGAGCCGGCCCTCGTCCTGGCCGTGGCCGCCGCGGGCGATGACGGTGTCGATGTGCAGCTGGTTGACCAGCCCGGCCAGCCGGTCACGCGCGGCGGGGTCGTTCGCCGCGCCCTCTGACAGCAGCAACAGCATGACCGGCGTGTTGGCGTCGTCGTGACCGGCGTACGCCACCCCCGACGGGGTCGCGATCAGTCGCGCGTCGAGCCAGAAGTCGCCGATCTTGGGCGGATCGTCCGACAGCAGGGGCGTCAGCGGTACAGGGGCGCCGCCCGACGACTGTGGGTCGCCGGGTGCCGGGGGCTGTTGCTCTGACATCGGCTCCCATCTCATCACAGGAGCCAAACCGCTGGGCCGAACTCCGCAGGCGGTGTCCATTCTGCCCGATGCCGGGCAACGCTCCGGCCGGCCGTCAATGCAGGTGGGGCAGCGCCAGACCGGGGGGACGAAGCCGGCCCCCTTGGGTGCGGGCCGCAGAGACCTCGTGGCCCGTGTGACGCGGTTGCTCGTGGTCGGTCGGATGACTGCGACAGGGGTGGCGAGGTCCACGGCCAAGCCTGTGACGACCCTGTGCGACACCCACGAAGGTGACGCAGGCGCCCGGTAAGGTTGCGCACGTATCTGCGGGCGGTGCCCGCACCAGGTGATCAGCGATCAGGAGACACGCGTGTCGAATCCGACCCAGGGCCCGGGCCAGCAGCAGCCGGACGCCAATCCGGCCACCCGCGAGGCGGCCCGCGTGCTGGGCGAGGCGATCGCCCAGGTGCAGCGGGTGATCGTCGGCCAGGAGCACATGGTCGAGCAGTTGATGGTCGGCCTGCTGGCCAAGGGGCACGTGCTGCTCGAAGGCGTCCCGGGCGTGGCCAAAACGCTCGCGGTGCGCAGCTTCGCCACCGTGGTGGGCGGCGACTTCAGCCGCATTCAGTTCACCCCCGACCTGGTGCCCTCCGACATCGTCGGCACGCGCATCTACTCGGCCCGGCAAGAGAAGTTCGACATCGCGCTGGGCCCGGTGTTCGTCAACTTCGTGCTGGCCGACGAGATCAACCGAGCCCCCGCCAAGGTGCAGTCGGCGATGCTGGAACTGATGGCCGAGCGGCAGGTGTCGATCGGCGGCACCACCTACCCGGTGCCGAAGCCGTTCATCGTGATCGCCACCCAGAACCCGATCGAGTCCGAGGGCGTCTACCCGCTGCCCGAGGCGCAGCGCGACCGCTTTCTGCTCAAGGTCGACGTGCCGTACCCGCGCGGCAACGAAGAGTTCGAGATCCTGCGCCGCATGAGCGTGACGCCGCCCGAGCCCACCAACGTGCTGAACCCCGATCGGGTCAAAGAGCTGCAAGACCAGGCCTCGAACGTGTTCGTGCACAACCTGGTGGCCGAGTACATCGTGCGGCTGGTGCTGGCCACTCGCACCCCGGCCGAGTTCGGCATGCCCGACCTGACCTCGGTGATTCAGATCGGTTGCTCGCCGCGCGCCACCCTGGGCCTGGTCGCCGCGGCCCGTGCGCTGGCGCTGATTCACGGCCGTGACTACGTGCTGCCCACCGACGTGCAGGCGGTCGCCAAAGACGTCATGTCGCACCGTCTGGTGCTCGGCTTCGACGCCGTCGCCGACAACATCGCCCCCAGCCAGGTGGTCGAGCGCATCGTCGCGATGGTGCCGCCGCCCACCCCGGTGTGGAACCAGCAGCAGCGTGACCAGTCGCACACCCAGCACCGGCACAACCCCAGCTACCCGTCCTGAGCACCTTGACCCAGCAACCGCAGTTCGAACCGCCCGCCGACGACCTCGGCGCGGTGGAGTCGGTGCTGCGCGAACCCACCCACGCCACTCTGCCGCTGCACAAGCTCGCCCCCGAGGCGGCGCTGCGCCGGCTTGAACTCACCATCGTGCGGCGCCTGGAGGGCTTTCTGCACGGCGACCACCGCGGCCTGCTGCCCGGGCCCGGCTCCGAAACCAACGACGCCCGGTTGTACGTGCCCGGCCAGGACGACGTGCGCAAGATCGACTGGGCCGTCACCGCACGCACCCAGACGCCGCACGTGCGTGACACCATCGCCGACCGCGAACTCGAGGTGTGGGCGCTGCTCGACGTCACGCCGTCCATGAACTGGGGCACCGGGGGAGTCACCAAGCGCGACCTGGGCATCGCGGCGATCGCCACCATCGGGTTTCTGTCGCAGAAGATGGGTGACCGGTTCGGCGGGCTGATCATGCGGCCCGACCGCATCAAGCGGCTGCCCGCGCGTTCGGGTCGCACCGCCCTGTACGGGCTGCTGCGCCGCATGCTCGAAGAGCCGATCGTGCCCGACCACAGCGCCGGGCCCTACACGCTGGCCGCCGGCGTCGAGCAGCTCACCCGTTTGCAGCGCCGCCGCGGCATGCGCATCGTGGTGTCCGACTTCTTGTCGGCCGGCGATTCCGAACTCGACCCGAACATCGAGCCCGACTGGGAACGTCCGATGCGCCGGCTGGCGGTGCGCAACCAGGTGCTGGCCGTCGAGGTGGTCGACAAGCGTGAGGTCGAGTTTCCCGACGTGGGCGACATTCTGATCCGCGACCCCGAAACCGACTTTCAGCGCTACGTCAACACCAGCGACTCCGGCGCCCGCGAACGCATGGACGCCGCCTCGGCCGCGCAGCGTGAACGCATCCGCATCGCGCTGCGCCGGGCGGGCGTGGCGCACATTCAGTTGCGTACCGATACAGACTGGGTGCAAGACATTGCACGGTTCGTGCTCGCCTACCGGCGGGTGGCGGGCATGTTGCACCAACCGCCGCAGGGGGTGAGCAAATGAACATCGAACAGATGTTTCTCAACCCCGAACGCCTGTGGTGGCTGCTGCTCATTCCGCTGCTGGTGGCCGCTTATGTCTACCTGACCAGGCGAAAGAACCGCTCGGGCATGCGGTTCACCAACACCGGTGTGCTGGGTGCGGTGGTGCCGGTGCAGTCGCAGTGGCGGCGTCACCTGGCCGTGGCGCTCACCCTGCTCAGCCTGGCCGCGCTGACCATCGCCTGGTCGCGGCCCAGCGGCGTCGACCGGGTGCCGCGCGAGCGGGCCACCATCGTGCTGGTGCTCGACGTCAGCCAGTCGATGGCGTCCACCGACGTCAAGCCCAACCGGTTGGACGCCGCCAAAGACGAGGCCAAGCAGTTCGTGGCGTCGCTGCCCGCGCAGTACAACGTGGCGCTGGTCAGCCTGTCGGGCAACCCGGCGGCCCGCATGCCACCCACCACCGACCGCGGTCAGGTGAATCGCGCCATCGACGCGCTCACCCTGCAAGACTCCACCGCCATCGGCGACGCGATCAACGTGGCGATGGCCACCCTGCAGTCGGCCCCCAAGGCTGCGGACGGCTCCATTCCGCCCGGCGCCATCGTGCTGCTGAGCGACGGCCAGAACACCGCCGGCCGCTCGCCCACCCAAGAGGCGGCCGAGGCCGCCAAGGCCAAGGTGCCGATCTACACCATCGCGTACGGCACCGAGAACGGCTACGTCGACCTCGACGGCAAACGCGAGAAGGTTCCGCCCGACAAGGCGTTGTTGCAGCGGATCGCGTCCATGACCAACGGGCAGGCCTACGCGGCCGAGAACGTCGGCCAACTGGACTCTGTGTACAAGAACATCCGTAGTGAAGTCGGCTACGAAGAGGTGCGCAAAGAGATCACCGCGACCTGGGCCGGCTACGGCCTGGCGTTCGCCGTGGTCGCCGCACTGGCCGCCGTCTCGCTCGGAGCGAGGTGGCCCTGATGATTCCCATGATCTCGTTCATCGAACCGGAGCGGCTGTGGTGGATGCTGCTGATTCCGGTGCTGCTGCTGCTCTACTTCGTGCTGCTGCGCCGCAAGAGCGCACGCAGCCGCACCACCGGCATCACCAACCTCGACCGGGTGCTACCCAAGCAGCAGGCGTGGAAGCGGCACATCGCCGTCGGCGCGGCCGTGCTGTCGTTGGCTGCGCTCAACGTGGCGTTCGCGAAGCCGTCCGATCAGGTGGACGTGCCGCGCGACCGGGCCACCATCGTGATCGCCCTCGACGTGTCGCGCTCGATGATCGCCGAGGACGTCAAACCCAACCGGCTCGACGCGGCGAAGGCCGGCGCCAAGGACTTTCTGGGCATGCTGCCGCCGCGGTTCAACGTGGCCCTGGTCGCCTTCGCCGGCTCGGCCTCAGTGGTGGTGGCCCCGACCACCGATCGCGGCCTGGTGTCGCGGGCCATCGACAATCTGCAGGTGGCCCCGTCCACTTCGATCGGTGAAGGAATCTATTCGTCGCTCGATGCGCTGGCGCTAGCCCCTGTTGATCCCGATCACCCCGAGGATCCGGCGCCCGGCGCAATCGTGTTGCTCTCGGATGGCTATACAAATATCCCGCGGTATTCAGCGCCTGCGGCGAAGGAGGCGAAGAACCGCGGCTATCCCATTTACACCATCGCCTACGGCACGGATGATGGCTACGTGGTGGACCAGGGTCGTCGTGAACCGGTTCCGGTAAATCACGAAGAACTGCAGCGAGTGGCCGACATCTCGGGCGGGAAGAAGTTTGCCGCAGCCTCCGGCGATGAACTGAAGCAGGTGTACTCGGCCATTGCCGAACAGGTGGGTTATGTAAAGGTTCAGCAAGAGGTCACCGAGTACTACGCCGGCTGGGCGCTCGGTTTCGCGGTGCTCGCGTCGATGGCAGTGATCGCGTTGGGCGCCCGCTGGCCCTGAGCGAGCGCGGGTCGTCGGGGGGGCCGTTCGGCACCCTCGGTCGCGTTGGGCCTCGCCGCGGCCGCCGCGGCCCGAGCCGCCACCACCAACTCGGCCACCCGGCTGCAGCTTCCTCGTGGTGCACCGGCACGGGCCCACGACGACCCTGGCCGACCACGTAGCCGTCCTCGGGTCCCGCTGGCCCTGGTGGCCTCAGGTAAGGGTGAGGCGGTACACACCGTCGAGGCCGTCGCCGTTCGAGGTGGTGAAGTACAGGGCTCCGTCCGGACCTTGCTGCACGGCGCGCACGCGGCCGTAGGTGGTGGCGATCTCGGTCACTCTGCGCACCGTCTCGGTGCCGGTCACCCGGAACAGCAGGATGCCCTGACCCTTGAGCAGGCCAACGGCCAGGTGGCCGTTCCAGTCGCCCCACTGGGACCCGTTCAGGAAGGTCGCGCCGCTGGGTGCCACGGTGGGTGACCCGGATCGCCAGCGCGCGGTCTTGGCTTTGGGGTACCGCTTGGTGTCTGTCATCGCACGGGACTCGTTGTAACCAGGCGTCGGCGACCACCCGTAGTTCGTCCCGCCGATGATGCGATTGATCTCGTCGTCGCGACTGGGGCCGTGTTCGACCGACCACATCTGGTCGACGCCGTCGGTGCGGTGGGCGAGGCCTTGCACGTTGCGATGCCCATAGGTCCACACGTACCGCGCGTTACCCCCTTTGGCGTAGAACGGGTTCGTCGACGGGGGAGTGCCGTCGGCCGTCACCCGCAGCACCTTGCCGCCCAACGATTTCAGGTTCTGGGGATTCGTGCCCTGAGCCGCATCGCCCGTGCCGATGTACAGCCGGTCGCTCGACCGGAAGCGCAGCCGGCAGCCGTTGTGTCTGCCCTTGTTGACCGGAATGCCGGTGATCAGGGTCTTCACCTTGACCGCCGTGGTGGCATCGGTGAGTTGCCATTTCCAGACCTCGACGTCTTTGGCGGTGCCGTCGTCCTTGGCGACCGACAGGCAGGTGTAGAACAGGCCGTTGCTGGCCGCGTTCGGGTCAGCCACCATGCCCAGCATTCCCGACTCAGAGTTGGTGAAGATCGGCGGTAGATCGAGGCTCACCCGTTGTGGCGTGCCGCCGGGCTGGAGCGACCAGAGTCGTCCGGGCCGCTCGTCGAACAGCATCGTGGAGCCGACCCAGGTGACGTCCCAGGGAATAGTGAGGCCGCTCGCCACTGTAGTGATGACTGGCGTGGGCGCCGCCGCGGCCGGAGGTGCCGTTGCAGTCAGGGACGACCCGGTGACGGTGAGGGCGGTCACGATGGCGACCGCATGGGGGAATAGTGACCGCATGGCGCTTCCTCAGGGTGGGGGTGTGCTCAGCGTACTGCGACCAACTCCTGGTGGGTATGCGCGGACGGTGAGCCTCAGCGACCCTCGAAGTCAATCGGTCTTCCGCTCAGAAAGGCCGTCATCGCACTTTGTGCGTCCTGGGTACCCGCGAGCATCGCCACCAATCGGCGCAGCCTGTCGGCCGCGGCCTGCGGGTCGTGCAGGGCGAGCCGAGCGTTGGCCAGCGTGGCCTGCACGGCCAGCGGGGCCTGCGCGGCGATGCGTTCGGCGATCGCGATTGCGGCGTCCACCTGCTCGCCGTGCGGCACCACCTGTTGCACCAGGCCGATGCGCAGCGCCTCGGCCGCGTCGAAGAAGTCGCCGGTGAGCAGCCAGCGCATCGCGTCGCCCCAACCCAACCGGGGAAGTCGGATCGTCGCGCCACCGAACGCCATGATGCCGCGCGCCACCTCCAACTGGGCGAAGCGGGTGCTGTCGGCGGCCACCACCACGTCTGCGGCCAGGGCGAGTTCGACGCCCAGGGTCAGGCAGGTGCCCTGCGCGGCGAGCACCACCGGTTTGGCCACCGGCTCGGTGACCAGACCCCAGGGGTCGATGCCGCCGGACGGCACCAGGTCGAGCTGGCCGCTGACGAGCCCCGGCCCCACGTCGGCCAGATCGAGTCCGCCGGTGAAGTGGTCGCCGACGGCGTGCACCACCCCCACGCGCAACTCGGGGTCGGTGTGCAGCACTGCGTAAGCGCGGGCCAACTCGTGCAGCATGGCCAGGTCGGCCGCATTGCGCTTGTCGGGGCGGTTCAGGCCGATCAGCAGCAGGTGGCCGCGCCGCTCCACCAGCACCCGGTCGTCACTCATGCAGCCATCCAACCCGGCGCAGCGGCATTTGTCACAGCCGGACTCTTCGGGTGCAGCCGGGAGATCCCGGCGTGCGCCGGGATGACGAGGTGCGTCAGCCCTCACGCGCCTTCGCCGTGGCCTTCACGTTCGCCTTGTCGATCGCGTCCACCAGTTCGGCCTTGGTCATCGACGAGCGGCCCTTGACGTTCAGCCTGCGGGCGATGCCGAGCAGGTGCACCTTCGTAGCCTTGGCGTCGACCCCGCCCGCCGATTCCTTGTCGTTCAGGCCGCCCTCTTCGGCTCGCTCGTCGGACGGCCCCGGCTCGTCTTTGCGCTCCCAGTGGTCGCCGACCTTCTCGTAGCTGTGCTTCAGCGAGGCGTAGGCGGTGGCGTTGGCCCGGCCCTCATCGTCGTAGCTCTCCATAGCCGAGTCGTAGGTCTTGGCGAACGTGGCCTGCGCGTGCGCGTCGGAGCGCTGCACCGGTGAGGGCAGCTCATCCTTGATCGGTTTGCCCTGTTTGGTCGTCTTCGGCATTCAGCCAGTGTGCCGTCACGAGCCGGGCATCGACACGCCCGGCCGGGTGAATGAGCGCCGAAGCCGCTTGGTGCGGTTGGTACGGGTGAGGCACAATGGACGCACTCCGACGAGCGGGTGATGCAGGGGAAGGCAGCTACCCGGCCGAAGGAGAAGACCATGGCGACGACCCATGGGGTGGTGCAGATCCACTCTGCGCCGTCCGCGTTGTGCCCGCACATCGAGTGGGCCGTGGGCGGCGCCATCGGCGTACCCATTCATCTGACCTGGCTGTCACAGCCGGCCGAACGCGCGAGCTATCGCGCCGAATACGCCTGGACGGGCCCCGTCGGCACGTCCGCGAAGCTCACCAGCGCCCTCAAGGGCTGGCAGCGGCTGCGGTTCGAGGTCACCGAGCGGGCCACGCCGAGCTCAGAGGCCGTCCGCTACTCGTACACGCCGGCCCTGGGCCTGTTTCACGCCACGGTGGGCCTGCATGGCGACGTGATGATCAACGAGCAGCGGCTGAAGGCCGCGGTCGTGCGCGAGGCGCTGGGCGGCCGCAGTCTGCACGAGGCGGTCAACGACCTGCTCGGCACCGCCTGGGACGACGAACTCGAGGTCTTTCGGCAGGCCGGCGAGGGCGCGGACGTCCGCTGGCTGCACCAGGTGGTCTAGCCGTCATCGTCGGTCGAGCTTGCAGAACCGGTGGTCGAGCTTGTCGAGACCCAGTACGAGCCGAGGTCTCGACAAGCTCGACCGACGACAGGCGTCAGCGCGAAACGTTGGCGTTCGTCACCGCGACCGCGACGTTGGCGCCGCCGAAGCCGAAGCTGTTGTTCACCGCCGCCAGGTCGCCCTCGCCGAGCGGACGAGCCACGTTGGCCGCGATGTCGATGCCCAGGTCGGGCTCGGGGTCGTTCAGGTTGATCGTGGGGGGCACCATGCGGTCGTGCAGCGCGAGCACCGTCGCGATGGTCTCCAGAGCACCCGCGCCGCCGAGCAGGTGCCCGGTCATCGACTTGGTGGACGTCACCACGCAGCCGTCGACGGCCGAACCCAGCCCGTAGCGGATCGAGCCCGCTTCGGTCACGTCGCCCTGAGGGGTCGACGTGCCGTGCGCGTTGACGTGCACGATGTCGCTCGCAGTCAGTCCGGCGTCTTCGATGGCCTTCGTCATGGCCCCGTACTGGCCCTCGCCGCTCGGGTCGGGCTGCACGATGTCGTGGCTGTCGGCGGTGATGCCGGCCCCGGCGAGCGTGCCGTAGATGGTGGCGCCGCGTGCCTTGGCGTGGTCGAGGGTCTCGATGATCATGACGGCCGAGCCCTCGCCCATCACGAACCCGTCGCGGCCCTTGTCCCACGGCCGGGATGCGCCCTCGGGGTCGTCGTTGCGGCGGCTCAGCGCCTGCATCTGCCCGAACGCGGCGATCGGTAGCGGGTGAATGGTGGCCTCGGTACCGCCGACCACGGCGATGTCAGCGCGGCCGAGCCGCAGTTGGTCGAGCGCCAGTGCGATCGCCTCGTTGGACGACGCGCACGCCGACACCGGCGTGTGCACGCCGGCCTTGGCGTGCACCTGCAGGCCCACGTTGGCCGCCGGCGCGTTGGCCATCAGCATCGGAATCGTGAAGGGGCTGACCCGTCGATAGCCCTTGTCGCGATGGGCGTCCCAGTTGTTCAGCAGCGAATGCAGGCCGCCGATGCCGCTGGCGAGCGACACGATCAGTCGCCGCGAATCGACCTGGCTGCCCTCGTCGGCGTCCCAGTCGAGGCCGGCGTCCTGCCACGCCTCTTGGGCCGCGATCAGCGCCAGTTGGGTCGAGCGGTCGAGCCGGCGGGCCTTGACCCGGTCGATCACCTCGGACGGATCCTGCGCCACGTAGGCGGCGATCTTGACCGGAAGTTCTTCTGCCCACTCCTCGGTGATGCGGCGCACGCCGGACTTGCCGGCCAGCATGTTCGACCAGGTCGTCGCCAGGTCACCGCCCAGCGGCGTCGTGGCTCCGAGGCCGGTGATGACAATCTCGGTCATGGGGTCCTCCGAGGAGTTGGTGGTGTGGTGCGGGGCCCGAGCGGGCCCCGCACG
>ERZ724512.1161-NODE-1161-length-12361-cov-3.023403_pt1 | contig 12361 bp, 24 predicted proteins | sample MGYA00376045_ERZ724512 | MGnify/ENA primary metagenome ERZ724512 (study PRJEB28724, sample SAMN07190883) | activated sludge metagenome | isolation source: activated sludge of sewage treatment plant in Hong Hong | place: Hong Kong | collected 2016-03-17 ... | reverse complement strand
GGTGCGTCTTTAATTTCACGGCTAGCAAAGTATGCGAGCGCTATTGCAATAGCAGCGTCTCCGTGGCGTTTGCCTTTATCTTGGCCGGTTGTTCGCGCATCTGTAATCCTCGGAACGCCACGCACCATTTGCACCGCGCGCAGATCATCGAGCACGTCCGCATCCTTGGGCAAGTCCACCAACGTACCATCTTCCAGCGCTGCTTTTACCGGCGGCATGTGTTCGCGATACCACGATTCTGACAACATGACCTGCTGGATTCTTTGTGGGCCGTAGCGCTGCATAGCGACTTCACTTAAAAATTGACCATTGCCGCGCGCGTCGAATGCACCGCCCCGAAAATTCGGCAGGTTATCGATCAAATAAAATGCCACCTGTTCTTGTTGCCTAAATGGTACGTTACGCAGCTCTATTAAAAATGGCATACGTCGCGTTAAATTCTGCATCTGTAGCAGCGGTGCGTGTACTGTCAAATCGCCCGACCTTCCAAAATCTTCCCCATCGAACGAAATGCAATCCTTGGGCAATTTATCCAACAGGGGACTTAGTTTATCGTGCAGCCAATCCTGACATTCCGCATGCCTAACGTGATCTGGCAGCAATTCAAACCCATCCTTGCATTCCCAGCGCAGCACCGGCGTGTAACCTGACATACGCGACTCAATCAGTGCCCGTGAAAGCCATGCTCCGGTTGAGTTAGCAGGAATGCAGTCCAGCTCCTCGGCAGCCCCGGCACCATAAAAATCATAAACGCTCGCCATCCATGCGGTCTCTTCCTGGATCGACCATGTCTTGCCAAGGCGCAGGCAGATTCGTCTATAGAGACCATCGCTCACCGCTTCTTTAAAAGTTATCCGATGCACAGTTCCTTTGCGTTTCCCGGCACGAATATCAGTGATTAGCTCGTTAAATTGATTATCCTGCCCGTTGTGCGTTGAGATCACTCGCACTTTTCCGCCCCAGATCAGCATGGCTAACGCAGCCTTCAGCAGCTCGTCCAGTTTTTCATGGAATGCTGCCTCATCAATGACAATAACTCCCTGACGGCCACGTAGGTTACTTGGACGGCTGGATAGCGCTACGATCCTAAACCCAGAACTTGGGAAACGAATCGTGTAGGTTTTTATGTGCTTGTCTGCATCATCTTCTGAATCCCAGAAACCTTCCTCTATTTTATCTGCAGCGTAGTTAAACACTCGAGTCCACATCGCACAAGACTGAATGTACTCTATGGTCATGCCCTGATTGTAGGCGATGTAATAAACATTTTGTCCGCCAGCGCTTCGGGACAAAGCGGCTGTCAGTACGTTGTCTGACGCCTCGGCCCATGTCAAACCTGTGCGGCGTGATTTCTCAATCACTTTAAGCGGAGAGTCGTCTGCAACCCAGTGCTGTTGGTATGCTAGCAAAACCGCAGGCGCTTGATTTTCGGCTGCGGCTGTATCTGGTATATAGGTTGGAATGGTCATTCCGCTATGCCAAGAATTTCACGCCGCAGTTGCTCGACAGCGTCTGCCGACAACCCGCCTTTTTTGGCGATTTTCTCAGCAGATACGACAGCAGCTTCTATTCTGGAACGAGCCTCATCCTGCCACTTGCGGTGCGTCACACTGGCACGGGTCGCATCGGCTGCCGCTCTGACCGCATGACTTAACAATTTTAGGCGTTGTGCCGGATTGGTTTCCTCGCTGGATTCCTGAAGGGAAACTAACAAATCGAACATGTCGGACTGCACCATACGAATCACGGCGCTGCTTAAATCATCGGTGGCATCGGGCAAGCTTTTGGCTAACATCTGCGCGGCGTCTGTAGCTGATTTGATCGCGGCGATGCGTTTTTCTAGCTTCTGCCCATAACGGTGCACGGCAGCGTGACTAATATCGAAACCGCGTTCTTTGAGTGCGTCGGACAGTAATTGATAGCCGCTAAAATTGCCATCGGCCAAGGCGCTGTCTAACCAGTCGCGAATTTCTTGGGGAAGCGATCCTATTTTAGAGAGTCTTGCCATAATGGCTCCATTACCATCTGGGTGGGCGAGCAATATCGTTGGGCGCTTCAGCACGGTAGTCCACCACAGCCTCACCCTCAGCGGTAAGCTCTCCCCACCATAATGGGCCATCGCGTCCTACTTTAACCAGGCTGCGTTTTTCTAGGGACGCCATTTCGGATCGCACCAGATCGGCAGTGACTCTCAGGGGAATATCACGGGCCGTCATGAGCAGCACATGCTCATTCACACCATAAGGTCGACCATGCCACAGCGCAGACAAGATGATCCAGCGCAGCGTTTCACGTTCGGCACGGGCTAGATCGATTGCTGCATCAATTCGCTTTTCCATTCAGGTATCCCTTTATATCAATTAAAACTTCGGTCAGTCGGTCTATTTTGGCGTTAATGGCTGTGTATTCACGGATGGCATCATCGCGCCGTTGGAATTCGCGTTCGTAACCATCGATCGTTGTTTGCAAGGCGTGAATGCGTCGTTCCGAGTCGGTCACTTTTTCGCGTAGTATCGCGATAACTTGCTCGACCGCTTTTTGATAACGCGACTCTGCTTGTTCCAATTCACGCAGAAAATCATCACGGCGCTGATATTGAGTCGGCAGTTCGCTCATGAGCCGATGTAGGTCGCGCTCGGCCTTTTCCCAGTGGTTGGTTTGAGAATCCATACGATTTTCTAGGCTACTGACCATTTTGGAAATTAACACGCGAATGATGCCTACCAAAAACCCTGTCCAGGCAATCACTATTCCAGCGACCCAGGTCATCTGCTGCCAATTCAGCGCAATCACCGCATCACTCATTGCGCAGCTCCCAATCGTCTCGGCATTCTAACGAGCACCAACGCACGCCTTCTTTAACGGTGTTCCCGCAAAACAGGCAACAGCCGGTGGCAGGCGCAAATGCTGGTCTATCGCGCAACATAGCGATGCGCCGTTCCATTTCAGCATCCATATTAATTTGCGCATTATCAATGTCGTCCATTCTTCTCTCTATCCCATTGTGCAATGGCATCGACGCGCGTGCGACATTCTTCGTAGCGTTGTGTAGCTGTTGCGATCCATGCGGCTACATCGTCGTCGGTGCTAACGGTACTGTCGTTGTCGCCGGAATTTTCGGCAGCGCCGGGATTGGACTCAAGAGCGCTTCCGGTATGCTTGGGCATTGTGTTTCGCTTAAACGCTGCGGCGGTGTGGAGCACCCCGCGAGCATTACTAGACAAACAAGGACGATTCGTCGTATGTTTTTTGAGTTCATGGCTTATTTCCTCCGTTTTAGCTTGTGCTGCTTCTGCCTGTTGCATTGCAGCAAGTATGGCTTTATCCGATGCTTGATACGCGCGAGCGATGTTTTCTCGGGCTTTTTGGTTGGATTCATTGACGGCTTTGAGGTGGTCTTGCTCGCATTGCATGAGATTTACGCGGCCAAAATAATCGGCCCAACGATATCCTGCAAACCCGCCTACACTGCTAAAAAACAATGCGGCAACGAGGTAAGGAAGTAGCACTGGCATTAGGTTTCCTTTTTATATTTCATCGATAACAGTTTGCTCGATAACGTGTGCGCCCCGACTACCCCTAAATAGATGAGCCAGATTTCGGCATTGGGCGGTTGTTCTGCGAATAAACCCCAACGCAGAAAAACCAGGGTGGCGGCGAGGTAGGCAATATGCGCCCATAGTTTTGTTTGCGATAACAATCCGGTGCCAGCGTCGGTGATGAGTTCGGCACATTTCATGGCATCATGCCCCAGATGGATCGTGGAGCACATGATCTGGTAATGGCCGCATATCGTTCGCGAGCCAATCCTGTACAGAAAATCCAGGGCAATCTTTAGCAACCCCTGGCAGATCGCGATGGCCAAACACCCTCGGTGGCTCGGCATCGCCTTGCAAGTGCATGATTTGCTCACGCAAGCTGTTGATGTTGCCTTTTAGCGCTTGCCATTGGCGCGGTGAAAACTTATCCGTGCCGATCAAGCAAACGCCCAGCGATTTGCTGTTATAGCCTTGCGCATGCGCGCCGATTTCATCCCAATGGCGACCTGTAGCGATAGCCCCATTGGTAAGAATTACGAAGTGATAGCCAATGGCTACCAGATTGCCGTTCTGACGGGTGCGGAAGGCTTCCGTGCGCTTGAAACCGCGCGCTTTATGCCATGCGTCAATATCCCCGGCTTGAAACCATTTGCCGTTAGGCGTGGCAGCACAATGGATGATGATGCTTTTGATCGATCGAGTCATGCTGCGAGTATGCACCATGCCCGTAGAGCGGAATATTAAATGAGTTTAGGTTATAAGTAGGGCGTATTTTGATACGCCCCGATGTTACTTGCCGCTATTTCCCGCCTTCCAATGCGGCTCTGGCGGCTTCGTATTCCTGAGTTAAAAACAGAGTGAGGGTTGCTACTTCCTCACGGCCTTTATCACATAGCGCATCGCGATCGGGCGACATTAAAACAGAGACGGCTTGCCAGCAGCTCGCGATTAAATCCATGCGGTCGAGTGCGTCTAATTGTTCGCGGGTCATTATTGCACCCCGCCCTTGAGCAGCACTAGCCCATTGCGGCGCAGCTGCGCCAGGTTGGACGGAGGCGTGAGCAACCCACAAGCTTCCATGCGGCGGCGGTGTTTGCGCAGCGTATCGGGATGACGCTGGATGAGCAGGCAGATTTCTTTCAAACTCAACTCCATGCTCAGGTATTTGGCAATCTTAGCCCACAAGGGACGGGCGGCAAGGAGTTCTTGGCGCATGGCGTCATTGATGACAGGCTGGTGGTTTTTAAGTTCAGATTCGAGACGCTCAAACTCATCAATAAATGCAATTTTAATGCGGGTTGCTTTGGTGCCAGTGAACCCCATGGCAAGAAGCATGAAGCCTTTTTTGGTGACTTCGTACATGGGTTTTTCACGTCCTCTTAAATCGATATATTCAATGGGCGCAAAATTGCGCCCATTGAAATCGTCTACGCAATCAGCCATCAATGCACGCAAATCACGCATTACATCTTTATGCTGCTTACCAAAGTATTCGGCAATGATGAGGGTATTGGTCGTTGGATGATCACCATGGATGGTGACCAGTTGAGTGTTTATCATGTTTCGCTCCTTTGAAGGGAATTCCCACGGCGGCCGTGGGCGGCCAGATGTTTCAAACCGGCGAAAGTCGGCGGAGTTATTTCCCTTGCGGGTCTTTTATTCCTCGCACACCCGGCCATCGTAAACGATAGACGTAAAAAAACCACAACTACGGGTGCGGTTACCGCTTTCGCCTTGCCGAATGTTTGAAGCACTCTTCTGGCAACCATACACCCATTATTTATATTTTGTCAATTATCTCCAGACCGTCCCGCTGAACTCCACGTTCAGTCTTAGCAGTTACGCGACACGGGCATTCTAGCTTTTCACATGGCGGAAAATTATCTTTCCAGTACGGGTTATTCAGATGCAGCGCCTTGCCTTCAATGGCGATGCATTGAGGGCGCGCATTGGCCCGATCAAACTCAAAGACGGTCAATTCCAGATACGAGAATATTTCTTCTTCATAAATTTGCTGTCGTCTTCCATAACCATTTGCAATCCTCTGAATTCGAAGCACCAGCATTTGCAGCATGTCATCCGATTCATTAATCTTGTTTTCACGTTGTTGCAAAACAACATTGCGCAGCAATTCAAGCGCTTTTGCTTGATGGCCTTGTGTGCTGATTGTTTCGCATAGCTTGTGCGCTTGCTCCCATTTCCGGACTGACGTAATTTCGTCATCCAGCAGTTCACCGACGATTTCCTTAAATGCTTTCAAACCTGCTATTGATGCCAATGACTTCAGGTCACTTTCGGTATCGAGCCATTTTTTTGTTTCTGCTAATCGATGCTTGCGCATTTCCGGCAGTTGCCGCTCATATTCCGGCCAGCGCCATGTGCCATCCGGCAACCATTGCCTTACATTACGCAATGTTGTCTTGACCGATTCACCGGCTTCATATGCCTCGTAAAGCAATGGCAATAGTGCCGCAACGGCTTCGGCTGGCGCTTCGACTTGCGCCATGACTTGCCAGTAAGCTTTTTCAAAATGCATACCTATGCCTCCGTATATCCAGGCGGCAGCAGTTTATAGCTGTTACCCTTCTTAACGCGCTGGATATGCCCCAGTTCCTTTGCAAAATACAGTACGTAACGCACTTCTTCCTGGCTCCAGTGCGGCAACTGGGTATAGATTTTACTCTGCATGATGCCTGGATTTTCGGTGATATAGGGAAGAATGGCCGCCATAATTTCCTGATATAGCGGGTCTATCTTGGCAAATTCTTTCATTACTTCGGTGAACTGGTTCTTTTGCTCCTGCGTTACCGAGTTGCCTACCATTCCATAGGCAATTCTTTGTAGCTCCTGTCGCGCTAGATCATAATCTCCGCGTTGCCAAATTTGCTTTATCTCATTACAAAATACTGACCATGGGTCTTGATTCATTTTTATTCCCTCTTTTTGTTTATAAAACCTTTGTTGTGATTTATAAAACGACACCAAGATCAGTTTCTATAGCCTCCACTTATCGATACCCATGCTTTACTTTAACCGTTAAAAGTAAAATAAAAGCAACCTAATTCACCGCTTCCTGTCGCTTATAAATCTTTCGTTCCCAGCGGTCTTTGCAGAGCGTACCAGCGCAGGATTTGATTTCGTTGGGCAGCCATTGCAGATTAAAAACCGCATCGCACCCACCGACTGCCAGTGGGATTACATGATCGACCGCCCAACCTGGACATGGGCCTTCGGTTTGCCCCGTTGCAGGGCAGGGGTGCGCACGTCGGAAGGCGGACACAACCGTGCTGCTGCGTTCATCCCCGCTGCAATAGCGTGTTTCTTGGTATTTGGGTTGCTGCGCGTTCACCGTTGCGGCAGCGATTACCATAGCGATTGATGCGATGATTTTTTTCATGGCTTCAATAGACTTGATGGCCACGGTCACGCAGACACCTGACCATAACTTCGCGGTAGCGCTGCTCATTGTTGACCTGACTATTGCCAAGCCCACTCAAACCACCTGCAAGCGCACCAACGCCTAACAACGGCCCCACATCGGCCCCTACGGCGATAGAGACCAACGCAGACAATCCAGCGCCCAGCGCCGCGCCTGTTGCCGCATTAGCTACCGGATTTTCGGCATTGTTGGTTGCAAGCTCGTAACACTGGCGCAGATTCCGGTGGTAGTCGGGATGGCTGACCACATCTTGCGATGCGCTGGGAGACCAATTCGAGGTGTGTTTATGCGGCGGCTGTGCACAACCCGCAAGCAGAATTGCAGCGATGATGGCGGTGGGGACAGTCTTATTATGCATTTGTTTGCTCCTTATTATTGTTGTTGGGAATTGCTTTTTTGCTTGCTGCGTCGTGAAACCGAAATCGGTAGCCACCTGCCGTTTTTTGGCTGCCGTGGCAAACGTTGTAAATAGAAGCCGCAGCAATCTCCAGCGCTTTACCGGCTTTGGACATGCTGGGGAAGGTGGCGATGTGGCTGCCATCGAGCGCGAGCTGATCGACCGGGCGGCGCTTGGTGCTGTATTTGTGCCGATCCCTAATTCTTATGCCTTCATTGTTTAAGACAATAACCACATACCGCCATGAAGAGCCGACGCTTTTTGTGATGGACTCGATATCATCGCCACGATCATATAGCGCAAGAATGATTGCCTTTTTGCTTAAGACTGGTTCCCCGTAATCGTCTTTATTCGCATACTTGGACGACATGCACCCTCGACGGATTGTTGTTTGTTTGAGTGACGCCAGGTTTTGCCGCATATCGGTGGGCTGGAGCAATGCCAGCCAGTGATTAACATTATTCATGGTTTATTCCTTGTTTTGATTGGGCATCAAACAGCCCAGGTTGCATACGTTGAAACTTTAAAGCGCGCATGCGCTTCACAATGGTGTAGACCCACTGCACACTTATTTTGTATTTAGCAGCCAGTTGGTTATGGTTGTGGCCGTCGAAGTCATCCCACACCTGTTCATCGCGGCTGTGCAATTGCATCTCGTGGCCTTTTGGCACGTAAATGCTTTGCCCTCCCCAGTTTTCCGCCATTTCACGGGCAATTTCGAAGCCGACATGCTCGGCAAGCGTGGCGTCCATATCCGCTTTTTCGACCAAGATTTTCTGCGCACGCGAGGCCAGATCGGTTAATAGTTCGGGCATTTTTTGTGGTTCGGTCATCGGTTGAGTTCCTTTTTGATGCGTTCTAACACGGCGTGGGCTTTCTTCCGTTCTGCTTCTGTAGGTTTTGGCGCAGTCAGTTTGAGAGGAACATGCCGGGCAGGCAGTACCCGTAAAAACTGCGCAGGGGTTGGCCAGCGTTCCGATTGAATGGTAAGCAGGCGGAATGCTTCAGCGATTCTTGTCTCATCTAATCTGGCATCCCAAGCTCTGCCAGGCCATAGCGCATCGATCCATGTGACGGTGGTTAACTCTACGGTGCGTGAGGATGGAGTGCCTTCCAGGCTTAACACCATGAGGCGTTGTATGCCGCTAGCGATGGCTTGTGCAAACCAGCTCTGGGCTTTATTATTCACGATATTGCGCCTTTATTTTTTCGACTTTGATGAGTGCTTGCTCGGTTTTACTCATGAGTCTCGCCGGTGATTCCTGGGTAATTGCCAATCCAGGGGCGAGGCTGCTCATGACTTTGATTAAATAATTGTGGTTTTTCAAGGGCAGCCCGTCCTTGGCCCTAAGAATTTCCACGGTCTGCGCCAGCGCGTGCGACAGCCTTGCTGAATCATTCTTCAATGCCATGACTTCCTTGGCGATTCTTAGCGCCCTATCGTTGGACAGATCGCGCTTTTCAGGACGGAACAGGCCAAGATAGGTGACGAGCGCGCGCGATAGATCGCCTTCCAGATTGGCTAGCAGGGCCATCAGTTCCCGTCCGGCTTCGTCTTGCACGATAGCTTCCAGGGTGATGTGGCTGTGGCAGACTGGGCAGCGCGTGAGATTCATGGCGCGGTTTTGACTTTTTTGGCTTTATGCGCGAAGGCATAGCCTAATTTTCTGACGGCGGCGTACCAATATCCCGCACGCCATTGCCACATGCCATCTTCTTTAAGCAGGCGGTAGAAAAGTGCATCCGCCTCTTTTCTGCAATCCCATGAGATGAGTTTTCTTTGCATGAGGGCGTAGAGCGCGTCATGCACGAGAGCTGCTATCATGCTGTTTTTGGTGTCTAGGGTTAGTCCAGATGGGCCATCCCATGCCCATCCGCGTTTTATCTTCAACAAACCATCATCAAAGAGGGTGACGAACAACCATTCCACGGTTTCTCCTGGCTTGATGTCGGTAATGATGCAAAAATCCTCGGTGAGCTGATACTTGAACCCTGACGAATAGCTCATTCGCTTGCTTCGCACGATGCTTTGAATTGCTTCCATTGCTGTTTTTCTCCTTGCTTTATCAATTGATTTTGCCAACGCCGCAACCCGCTGATGATGTCGGTTACCTGCCAGCGCAGCAGAAAACGCACATCGTCTACCTTGGTGGTGCGGATGATGAAGGCGATTAACCGCTTATCTTCCAGCCCATCGAGCCAGCCAAATTGCAGGGCAAGCTGCTCTATTTGGGCCAACTGTCTCTCGGTTGGACGATCCCAGCTTTTGCCACCTTTACGGGGTGGGTGAGGGATGCCGATTTGCGCACCCAGGCGCTTTAAGCGCCAACACCAATCGAGTAACTCGCCATCGGTCATGGTTTTGCAGGACGATTTTCCGGTGCAGGATAATTGCTGCGCCCGGCGGAAGTCTTCATCCCACCCGAGCTGCTTGGCGGCAAGATGCGCCAAACCAAGCAGGGCGTTGCGATTGATGTTTGGGGTGGCAGATTGCATGGCTAGCCTTCTTTGTCTTTACCGCTGCTTTTATACATGCCGAAGATCACGCCTGCGAAAAAGGCGATGCTGAATAACCACAGCACTTCGAATAGTTCGTGGAGTTCCATTATTCTTCCTCCCATTCGACGCGATATTGATAGCTGATGGTGAGACATTCACGCACGCGTGGGGATATGGGATCGTCGGCATCGCAGGCGAGTTCGGCCAAAAGATAGGGATCACTCATAAATTCGATGCGTTCTTCAGAATCTGGGTAGCGATCTTCTATAACAGCGTTTAAGCGATGCAGGTTATTGATAAAAACTTCGACACGCCGTCTGGTTCTAGCCTGGCATAGTCCTTTAATGCGGGCGATGATGTTTAGCCCCATGATCTTGGCGAGTTCTTCCTGGATGCTTTTTTGTTCTCGCTCAATAGTTTTTGAAAAACTATCATTAGCCCATCCATCGCGGACTAAACGGTGGATGCGTTGACTTGCTTCGATACGATGCCCGGTGCGGATGTCGATGAGTTCGCATTGGGGTTCTTGGCAATCTTTTATTATCATGATTCGTTCCTATTAATGGTTAGTTATTGTTTAATCAGGAGGATGCAAGATCGAGCACGATCTGTTCGTACTGATCAGTTAACCCGCGCCGTTGGTACATGCGGATATAGGTTGTAGTGCCCGCGATCTGCATCGAATCGTGCAGCGCTTGCATGGCTTGCTGCCATTGCTCGTCTTTGATTTTTAGATGAGTTAGCCCGAGCACGCGGCTGGTGGAGATTTTTCCTTCTTTGTCGGTCTGGAAAGCATGTTCGACCAGGGCTTTAATCTCACTGGGAGAACCTTCCGACCAGCGGTGGATGCATTGATCGATAAGCGCTTTGGCTGCGATGAGGCGCTCATCGAAAGTTAAGCGTTCAGCGACGGCGATCTGTACCTTATATTTGCCATCGTAGCTCATGAGGGAGATGTTGCCCTTCTGCCCGCCAATACTGATGCCGTATTTCTCGGCAGAAAGATCGACAAAAGCAAACACGTCCTGCATCGATCGCTTTTTGAGTGCGGCCAGTTGTGCTTTCATCGCTTGTGCTGCAGTGATGATTTCACGCACCAATTCATCTCGGGCAATATCGATATCCTTGACCATTTCCTCTGGCACCAGGTGGCCTGCGCTATTTCTTCGATAGCCGAGCGGCTGTTGCTTAGGGGCTTCTCTTTCTTCGCTTTCCATTTTCTCTCCTTGTGTGTTAATAAATCAGTCAACCAATTGCGCGATCCGGCAACCGGCACAATCTTCACGAGGGCAGGTAGCACAAATCTTGCTCAAATCCACCTCGCGATGTTCGTTTGCCACTCGCCCGACGACTGCGAGTAACGCTTGGTAACGCTGCACCGTTTCTGGCGCTGGGTACTTGCCATTCTTGAGCGCGGATGCTGCTGGTTTGGATATGCCGAGCACGGCGCAAATCTCGCTTAATGTGAGCATGATCGGTCACCTTAAGCTCCATTCGTGACCGCATCACGGCGGTTAGCGAACCAGGTCAATGCCGCATCGAGCACGGGCATGGTTAGGGTTTGCGTGTTATTCAAGCGCGCCAACCGGAGCGCCTCGCCCGCTAGCTCAACCGCTTCACCCCAGTTGCCACGGCGGCAGCCTGTCCAAAACCGTGTGGCAATTTCTTTGTCAACCTCGCCAAATCGTGGTGCGAGCAGATATCTTGCGGTGTCTGACCGGTCTAAATGACCCATGCGCACCCGCTTGGCCCCAATACGCCGCCCAAGCTGCAGCAACAGTGGGCGTGTTCTGGCCGAGTTGAATTGGTGTTCGTAGATTTCGGTACCGACCAGCAGCACGGCATAGCCACATTCGTCTGCGAGATAACGCAGCACTTCGAGGGCTTGCCATTTGAGCTTGTTGGCTTCATCAACGATGACGATTTGCCGGTGATTAGCCCTCGATTGATGATCGGCCAGCAATTCTAGCCATCGCGTGGAAGGGCCTTCGATGCCTAAGCCCGCTACCATCCTGGCGACCAGTTGATAACGCGTCATGCCTTCATGGCAGGCCACACGCACACCCACAAATTCCTTAAGGACAGCGTGCGCTGCCTGAGTTTTGCCGGTGCCGGTTTCACCGACGATTTCACCAATCGCAGCCCCTTGCGTTTCAGTCAAAAGACTAGCCAGCGCGAGCGATTCCTGTACATTTTTGGTTTTTTGTATATTTTCTGCTAACATGTTTATCCTTATTTTTGCTTCATCCATCATCCTGTAGAGGCGAACTTCCGATTCGCCTTCTATTTAAACAACAGCTTTCCTTTCATGTCGCGGAAGTGAAAAACCGCAACCTGGTCAATAACCACCATTTCAGGATCTAGAACTTCTTTTTGTAGAAACCACCATTGCACTTGTAAATCCAAAAAGCTTGATGCCACCACGATGACATCTGACTGTTTATCCTGATACGATGCGCTCATGCCGGTGTAGCAGACGCCGTGAGC
>ERZ724512.1159-NODE-1159-length-12365-cov-8.448903_pt1 | contig 12365 bp, 8 predicted proteins | sample MGYA00376045_ERZ724512 | MGnify/ENA primary metagenome ERZ724512 (study PRJEB28724, sample SAMN07190883) | activated sludge metagenome | isolation source: activated sludge of sewage treatment plant in Hong Hong | place: Hong Kong | collected 2016-03-17 ... | reverse complement strand
AGGGCTGATCGATGGTTTGCTCATGGCGCCTTCCTACCTGATCGCGAGCCGCGGCGCCCGCACCTTGACGACCATGGCCTCCATCGCCAACTGCGGCGCCACGTTCATGCTCAGGGCCTGCCGGGCGTCGCGGATCGCGGCGATCCGCAACAGGGTGTCGGACACCTCGGAGTCGTCGGCCATCTGGGCCAGCGCCGAACGCATCTCCTCGTTGACCAGTTCCACAGGTGCCTCCTGCTGCAGCGCCAGCACGTCCCGGAACCAGGCCAGCAGATCCACGAGCACCCGGTCCAGTTCGTCGCGGACCGAGCGATTGCGCCGCGCCGACTGCCGGTCCTCGAGGTCCTTCAGCGCCGCCTTGGTGACTCGCTTGATGCCCTTGCCCTCAGCCCCCGCACCGAGCGCCAGCATCATCTCCTCGCGCTCGGCGTCCTCTCGCTCAGCCAGCAGCGCCTCGGCGTCGGCCTTGGCGGCCTCGACGATGTTGCCTGCCGCCGCCATGCAACTGGCCAGGTCGGACAGGTCGCGCATCATCACCAGCACGTCGTGGCGACGGTTGCGGACGCTCTCGATGGTGGCCAGCGCCTTGGCCCGGCCGATGTGGCCCATCGACGCCCGCGCGGCGAAGGCGGCCGTTCCCGCATCAACTCCCTGTCGCTCCAGGAAGGCGGCCACCGCAGCGGTCGACGGCGTGCGCAGCCCGATCACCTGACAGCGGGAACGCACAGTGGGCAGCAGATCCTCGACGCTCGGCGCGCACAACAGCCAGACGGTGCGACTGGCCGGTTCCTCGATGCTCTTCAGCAGGACATTGTTGGCGCTCTCGGTGAGCCGGTCGGCGTCCTCCATCACGATCACGTGCCACCGGGCACGGGCCGGCGCCAGGTCGGCACGCCCGACGAGGGCCCGGGCTTCCTCGGTCTTGTAGGACAGACCCTCGGGACGCACCACCTCCACGTCCGGGTGGTTGCCGACCCGGACGGCGCGGCAGTCCTCGCACAGCCCGCAGCCACCGTTCGGGCACACCAGCGCCGCCCCGAACGCGATGGCGGCATTCGAACGTCCCGAGCCCGGCGGCCCGATGAACAGCCAGGCGTGGGTCATGGCGGGGCCGGCAGGTTCCACCGACGCGTCCGACGCAGCCGCCTGGAGTACCTCGATGACGTGGTCCTGCCCGACCAGCGAGTCGAAGACGCTCATCGCCACTGGTCCGGCAGTGCGGCCCACACCAGATCGGCCACCTGCTCGATCGGGCCGGATGCATCGATCACTGTGTAGCGGTCCGGCCGGCGGGCAGCCAGTTCCATCAGGCCGCGGCGTACGCGGGCCTGGAACAGTTGGCCCTCGTTCTCCATCCGGTCGTTCTCGCCCTCCCGCATCACCGACGTACCGATCGGCAGGTCGAGCATGATCGTGACGTCGGGCACCAGGCCGTCCGTGGCCCACATGTTGAATGCCTCGACCTGCTCTACGCCCAAGCCCCGGGCAACGCCCTGGTAGGCCAACGAGGAGTCGATGAAACGGTCGGTCAACACGATGGCGCCGCGCTCCAGTGCCGGCCGGATCGTGCGCTCCACGTGGTCGGCCCGGGCGGCGGCGAACAGCAGTGCTTCACAACGCGCGGTCATGTCCACGTCGTCGGCCAACAGCAGTACGCGGATCGCCTCGGCGACCGGGGTTCCGCCAGGCTCACGAGTCACGACGACCTCGTGCTTCTCGCCGAGCCGCTGCGCCAGCATCTGCAACTGGGTGGTCTTGCCGGACCTGTCCACGCCCTCGAACGCGATGAACAAACCACTCACGAGTTCAGCCTCTCACGATCCCCCGAACGGCGGTGTCTGCGTCCTGGCCGAGTTCGGGGAACGCACAAGCCCGCTGGTGTCCACCGCCTCAAACGCCGAACTCGGAATGCTCTTGAGCTCGGCGATCAACCGGTCCGGCCATCGGGAACTGGTGGCCCCCTGGAAGTACCACCCGGTGCCGTTGTCGGCCAGCACCAAGCCGTAGCGCTGCATTGCAGTGATCACCACTCGGGTCCGCGCCGAGTAGCCGCTGACGTCGAAGCCGGCCCGCAGGCGGAAGCGCGCGCCCATCGGCGGTGCTGCCGGATCGTCACCGGCCTGATGGCGCGCCGGCCAGATGAAGCGGGGCGCGCTACTGGGCGCCGTGAACCGGATCGCGTGCCGGACCTCGCCCTTGCGCACCTCGGACCAGCGCAACAGACCTGGCAGGATCGGCAAGCCCGCGGCGTCGGCAGAAGTCCAGGTGCGGGGGCGCAGCCGGTTCGAGCGCAGATTCCAGGTGGCGCCGGAACCTGCCGTCCAGCCACCGGCGGTGCGTTTGGTGTTCCACGTCTCGAACAGCCGGCAGGACGGCTTGTGCAGCACGATGGCGTGCCGGTCGCTGGCCGGTTCGATGCGGGTACGCCCGTTCAGTGGGTACCGCACGTGGTCGCTCTCGGCGGCGTACTGGAAGCGGACCTTGGCGCGCGGTTTGGCGCTGGTCACCGTGATCGGGATGCCGTAGGGGCCGCCGAAGTCCGGATGCAAGTCGGTCTGTCCGATCGAGCCCACCCAGGCGGCCGAGTCGCTGTGCACCGGCAGCCCGTCGATGGGCGTGTTCCAGTAGTTGTCGGCCGGGAACACTGGGCATCCGGCGAGCATGACTGCCGCGAGAGGGAGCACAACTCATGCTAGGTCTGCTCGAAACCCAATCCGTGAGCATTCCGGGCATCGGTGAGCGTTCCGGACGCTCAAACCCCGCCCGTCGTGCTAACGAGTGCCCGGAATGCTCACGGATTCGCTCTACTTGCGGCTCGCCGTCCGCTTGCGCGGCCGCTTCGGAGCCGGGCCCTTCGCGCGCTTCTCGGCGATCAGGTCGCTGGCCCGCTCCAGCGTCAGCGACAGCGGGTCGTCCGCCACGCGCAGGCTGGCGTTGGTCTCGCCGTCGGTCACGTAGGGACCGAAGCGGCCGTCCTTGAGCTCGATCTTCTTGCCCGTGATCGGGTCGGTGCCGATCTCCTTGCCCGGCGCCGCCTCCTGCCGGCCGCGACGCTTGGGCTGCGCGAACAGCGCGAGCGCCTCCTCGACAGTGCAGGTGAAGATCGCGGCCTCATCGGGCAGCGAGCGGGAGTCCTTGCCGTGGGTGAGGTAAGGCCCATAGCGGCCGTTCTGGGCCATGATCGGCTCGCCGTCCTCGGGATGCTTCCCCACCTCGCGCGGCAGCGACAGCAGTTTGAGGGCGTCCTCCAGCGTTACCTCGGTCGGCTCCATGTCCTTGAGCAGACTGGCCGTGCGCGGCTTGACCGTCTTGCGCGGCTTCTTCGCGCCTTCCTCGGGCTCCGGCAGGATCTCGGTCACATACGGGCCGAACCGCCCGTTCTTCGTGACGATCTCGTGCCCGGTTGCCGGGTCCACGCCCAGCGAGCGCTCTTCCTTCGGCGCGTTGAGCAGTTCGATCGCCTTGTCCAAGGTCAGCTCGTCCGGGGGCAGATCCGCGGGGACGTTGGCGCGCTTTTCGCCCTGCTCCAGGTATGGGCCGAACTTGCCCACGCGCAGCACGATGTCGTCCTGCACCGGGAACGAGGAGTTCTCGCGCGGGTCGATCGCCGGCAGCCGCTCGATCATCGGGTGCAAACCGGTGAACTCACCCGGATCGCCGTAGTAGAAGCGCCCGAGCACCGCGGTGCGGGAGGCGTCGCCGGCCGCCACCACGTCCAGGATCTCCTCCATGCGGGCCGTGAAGTCGTAGTCGACCAAGCCGGTGAAGTGGTCCTCCAGCAGCCGCACCACCGCGAACGCGAGCCACGCGGGCACCAGCGCTGTGCCGCGCTTGAAGACATAGCCACGGTCCAGCAGCGTGCCGATGATGTTGGACCACGTGGACGGCCGGCCGATACCGCGTTCCTCAAGTGCTTTGAGCAGCGTGGCTTCGGTGTAGCGAGCGCGCGGCTTCGTCGCGTGGTCCTCGGCGTTGAGCGCGCGGATTGTGACTTCGTCGCCTTCGCTGAGGCGCGGCAGACGAGCCTGCTGCCCAGATTCGTCCTCGTCGCGGCTCTCCTCGTAGGCAGCCAGGAAGCCGGGGAACGTGACCACGGTTCCGCTCGCGGTGAAGGTCGTTGCCACCCCGTCGGAGGTGGTCGCTCCTAGCCGCAGCGTGGTCGTCGCGATCTTGGCGTCGGCCATCTGCGAGGCGACCGTGCGCTTCCAGATCAGGTCGTATAGTGCGAGTTCGTCGGGGCTCAACTGGCCGGCCACCTGACCGGGGGTGCGGAAGGAGTCACCAGCGGGCCGAATCGCCTCGTGCGCCTCCTGCGCGTTCTTGACCTTGCGGTTGTAGGTCCGCGGTAGCGGGGAGACGTGATCCTCGCCGTACAGCGCCTTGGCCTGCGCGCGAGCCGCGCGGATCGCGGTCTCCGACAACGTCGTGGAGTCGGTACGCATGTACGTGATGAAGCCGCGCTCGTACAACCCCTGCGCGCAGCGCATCGTGCGCTGTCCGCCCCAGCGGAGCTTGCGCGAAGCCTCCTGCTGCAGGGTCGAGGTCATGAACGGCGGCGACGGTCGGCGCGTGCCGGGCTTCTCCTCAACACTGTCCACCCGCATCGTCGCACCGAGCCCGGCGACAATCGCCTCTGCGGCCGCCAGGTCCAGATGCCGGACGTCCTTTTTGGTCAGCTCGCCGCGATCGTTGAACGAGTCCCCGCGCGCGATCCGCTGCCCGTCGACGTGGGTCAACGTTGCGGAGAAACTGCCCGGGTCCAGCAACGCTTCGATGTCGGCGTAGGAGGCCGATACGAACGCCATGCGCTCGCGCTCGCGGTCCACGACCAGGCGCAACGCGACCGACTGCACCCGCCCCGCGGACAGCCGCGGCATGACCTTCTTCCACAACACCGGGGAGACCTCGTAGCCGTACAGCCGGTCCAGAATTCGCCGGGTTTCCTGCGCATCGACGAGATCCTTGTCCAGCTCCCGCGTCTCGTGCAGCGCCCGCTGGATCGCCTCGCGCGTGATCTCGTGGAACACCATCCGGCGCACCGGGACCTTGGGCTTGAGCACCTCCATCAGGTGCCAGGCGATCGCCTCACCCTCCCGGTCCTCGTCGGTGGCGAGCAGCAACTCGTCGGCGTCGCGGAGTTTGTCCTTGAGTTCCTTGACCCGGGACTTCTTGTCGGCGTTGACCACGTACATCGGCGCGAAGTCGTGCTCGATGTCGACGCCGAGCCGGGACCAGGCCTCCCCTTTGTACTTGGCCGGAATGTCGGCGGCCCTGTCGGGAAGGTCGCGGATATGCCCCACACTGGCCGTCACGTCGAACCCATCGCCGAGATAACCCTGGATCGTCTTGGCCTTGGCGGGCGACTCGACGATCACGAGGCGGCGGGGCGTGTTCGTGGGCATTGTGTCCTTCCGTGGGGGGTTTGTCCCCATGATGCGGGTACGAATGGGCACCCTACGACGGCGGGGGTGAGTTGCGCCAGCCGGGAGGACCGGCGGTCGCAAGCAGTGGCTCCGCCTTCGCTGGTGACTGACCCAGACGTGCAGGCCGGTGTCACCCGTGCAGGTTCCTTCAAGACGTGAAGCCATTGGATGGCCTAAGGCTGCACATCTTGCACGAGCTTGCACGTTTGGCCTGCCAGTGCACGGATGCCGGAAACAGCGTTCACAACGTTGGTCTCGCCCAGGCTCGGGTGGCAAGCCGGGCAGGCGATACTACGGACGTGACTGTGAGCAAAGCCATTCAACAAATACTCGACACCGCTGGTCCGATGGAGGGTTACGACCTCGAAGGGGCGCTGCAGGACCGATACCCGGGCTGGTCGCACCGGGAGTTCCGCCCCGGTTCTGCAGGCGATGTCGTAGCCATACACGACGAACTCTTCGTCCGCGAATCCTGGATGTACGACCGAGTGTTTACCCACCGCCTGACGGAGGCTGAAGTTGACAGCGATCTGCTGGAGGTGCTTGCGGACCTTGGCGTGGTTCTCAACCTCACCGACCCGGCGGTCGACGATTGGGAACTTACCGACGGCACACCTGTCACCTCCATCGGCCCGTGGAGTCCGGAGTCTGAGATCGAGATCCCCGCAGCGCTGGAAGACGTCGAGATCCTGTTCGCCTTCCCACCACACTGGCTCACAGACAACGAATTCCGGCAGGGAGACCTCATCGGATTCCGGTTCGGGCCGAAGGGCTGGTCGTGGGAGAAGGTCAGTGATCCCGGGAACGGCATGGAAGTACAGGAGAGGTTATGGGCGGCGGCGGAAACAGCTCCCGTTCTGGTACAGCACGAGGTTTGGTCGCTCGTCTTCTCCGGCGAGGCATTCCGCAGCCCAGTGCTCCCTCTCGGCGAGATCGCCAGGGCGGCGGGGTTAAAGGGCGTCAGACTAGGCGACCTGCGCAGGCCTGGTGTGGACTACTCGCCCCACATCAACCAGCAGATGGCCCAACAGTTGCAGCGTCTTCACGGGACCGACCTGCAGGACGGTGTGACGCTGGCGCAGTTCGAGTCCGCCGCAGCCCGGGGCATCGATGATCGCCTCGACCGGGCGGAGATTCTGGCGGCGATCGGCCGCAACACCGATGCCGCCTGTGAACTACTGGAACTGCCAGCCACATTGCGGCCCGCGAAGGCGCTCGAGGCGCTGGACTGGCTGGGCGAACCACCGCGTGCTGCCGGTTCCGCTGTCGCTTACCTGCGCGGGTTTGCCTTGCGCGAACTGGGCGACTATCTGGCGGCAGAGTCCGCCCTCGAAGAGGCAGTTCGCCTCGACAGCAGCAACCAACCTGCGCTTGCCCTGGCAGCAGAGTTCGCCGGGCTGCGTGGGGACGCGCACCGCGCGCTGGATCTGCATGAGAGGTCCGGCGCCCCGCAGGAAGACATGGTCGATGTATGGCGACGCTATGTCGACGCTTCCCCAGTAGTAGGTCGCAACGAACCATGCCCGTGCGGTTCGGGTAAGAAGTTCAAGAAGTGCCACCGGGGCAAGACCCTGTCGCCGTTGAGCAAGCGCGACTTCTGGCTCAGCCGCAAGCTGTACCACATGGCTTCGGAACTCGATTCCGAAACCCTGATCGACCTCACTCGCGTGCTGATGGCCAACGGGATACCCGCCGAGGAAGCGGTGGGTGACCCACTGTCATACGAGTTGCTGCTCTTCGAGGGCGGCCTGATCGACGCCGTCCTCGCCCTCATCGGGCAGATGTTGCCCGCCGACGAATTCGAACTAGCGCAGCTGTGGCGCGAGGGCCAGCCGCGCTCCGTATTTGAGGTACAGGCCGTACGGCCCGGTGCATCAGTCCAGCTTCGGGATCTGCGTACTGGCAAGAACTGGGAGGTGGTGGAGCGCACCGCCTCCCGAACGCTGCGGAAGGGGCAGTTGATCCTGACTCGCGTGGCGCCGGCCGGAGGCGAGTACCACATGTTCGGTCAGGTTCATCGCGTGTCGCCGCCGTGGCTGGAAACGGTGATGGAGGCCATGGACAACCCCAATGTCGACCTGGCAGAACGCTGCGACATCTACACCTCGTACCTGCGACCGCCGAGCCTGGTCGCAGGCAGTGGGGAACAACTGATCGCGTGCAAGGCGACGATCGACCCCCAGGGCGATGTCCGCGTCCTGGACCAGGTCTTCACACCCGCCAACGAGGGATGGGTGGACCTGAACGGCCAGACCTTACGAGCGCAGATCCGGCGGCGAGGCGACCGGCTCGAGGTAGAGGCCATGACTACCACCCGCTTCGCCCAGTGCCTGGCAGCAATCAGAACAGCGCTGCCTGCTGCCGTTGTTCTCGAGCGATCCGAGGAGTCGATCGAAACGCTGGCGCCGGACGACTTCCTACACGAATCGCCGCCGACGACCTCCGAGGAGCACGCCCTCGTTGCGCAATTCATCCGTTCCTATGAACAGCGGTGGCTCGACGACTCCATCCCGGCCTTGGGTGGGGCAACACCCAAGGAGGCAGCGGCTGATCCCACCCGCCGCGAGGATCTGATCCGACTGCTGGACACGTTCCCGCCGGCGCGCAGTGGGACCGAGATGGACCCGGAGCGGCTGCGACGCCTGCTGGGTTTGTAATCGTGCTGATCGGCGATCCTCGCCACTTGTGACGATTCTCGCCGCCTAGAACTGGCGAGGATTTGGCGAAGTGGCGAGGATCTGGCTAGTCCCGCGTCGGCGTGAACAGCTCGCTGAACACACCCTTCAGCAACACCTCGACCAACGGCGCCGGGATCGCCTCCATCAGCGCGTTGATGCCGGCCATTTCCTCAGGTAAGGCGACGCCGCCCTCGCCTTTGAATCCCGCGATCTGCAGCAGCCCATCGACTGCGGCCTCGTCCAAAGCGGCGACGTCGATGCTGGCCGCAGCAGTTGCCAGCGCAGGGTCGATGTCCGCCCGACCCTTGCCGGTCGCAGCCTCGGCCGCCGCCCGCAGCACCTCGAGCAACTCGTCGCTGCGGTCCCCGATCCCGGCCGACACGGTGACGTGAATGTTCGTCGGACCGCCTCGCCGGGCCGGCTGCACCTGCAGCGACCAGCCCAGCTTGTGGGCCTCGTCGGAAACGATCCGCACGTCGGGACCATCCGAATCGCCGGTGTCTCCGATGCAGACCAGCGACGCTTCCGGCGGCGCGACCACCCGCAACCCTGGGATATGTTCAACACCCGCCGCGATCCGCAACGCGCCGGCGCGGGACTTCAGCGCCAGCTCTCGCAGCCCCTCGCGTCCCAACAGGTGCAGCACCGCCCAGGCGGAGGCGGCAGGTGCCACTGAACGGCTGGACAGCAACGTGTTGTTGATCAGCGGATATCCGGGCCAGTCGGCGTCGGCGAAGAAGTGGTATTCGCGCAGCTTCGCGTTGGCGTGCAGCAGGATCGACACGCCCTTCGGCGCATAGCCGTACTTGTGCAGATCCATCGACGACGACGTGATCCCTGGGATGCTCAGGTCGACGGGCGCCCGGCCCTCGTCGGCGAGAATGAACGGCAGCGCCCAGCCACCGATGCACAGGTCCAAGTGGCACAACACGTCACGCTCGGCTGCCAGCGCGGCCACTTCGGCCACCGGGTCGACCACGCCGTGCGCATAGCTGGGCGCGGAGACCACGACCAAGGCCGTGCGCTCGTCAAACGCCGCCTCGATCGCGGCAACGTCGGCCTTGAAATCACTGCCAACCGGGATGTCGACTACGTCCACGTCGAACAGCCACGCGCCCTTGCGGAAGGCCGAGTGTGCAGTGACAGGTAGCAGCATCGTGGGACGCCCCTGCCCGCCCTGGCTGCGGTACCGCTCGCGGGCGCCCAGCACGGCGAGCATGCAGGATTCGGTGCCGCCGCTGGTGACCGTACCGACCGCATCCGGACCACCGCCATGCACGTCGAGCGCTGCGCCGACCAGGTCGTTCTCGATGGCCGCGATGCTTGGGAAGGCGGTCGGGTCCAGACCATTGCGTCCCCAGGCGGTGGCCGCCGCCGCCAGGGCCACCTCGCGCAATTCCGGGTTTCCGGACTCGAAGTGATAGCTCGTGGCCTTGGTGTAGTCGAGGTCCAGGGAGCGCAGTTGTGCCAGCGCGTCGAGGATCTCGGCGCTGGGCAGGCCGCTTTCAGGAAGTGGCGGCAGGGTCATGAGCACCTCGCAGATCGTTGAGACGGGATTCGGTGAGGTCGTACTTGAACAAGGTGGGCAGGCTCAGCAGCATCATCAGTGCTGGGAACAGCGAGAACGAGATCACGATGCCGGTCAACGCGCTGCCTGGTTGTGCGGCACGCTCCCCGGCTTCCGAGCTGACGAAGCCGGTGATCGCCAGGATCAGGCCCACGCCTGCTGCGCCGAGCGCGAGGAACACGGTCTCCGCGGCGGCCCAGACACCGCTGAACACACCGGCCCGCTGTTGGCCGCGCTGGGCGGCGTCGGCAGCGACCGTATCCGGCAGCATTGCCAGCGGGAACATCTGCATACCGGCGTAGGCGACGCCGACCAGACCCACCAGCACATACACGCCCGCCGGCGGCAAGCTGCGACTGAAGAACAGCCCGAGCGCGGCGAACAGGAACACGGCGCTGGCCAGCAGGAATCCGCGCTGCTTGCCCAGCCGCCGCGAGACCATGCCCCAGATCGGCATGACGATCATCGCCGGTGCCACCAGACACACGAACACCAGCGTCTGCTCGGTCTCGCCGCCGTCGAGCACATACGTGGCCAGGTACGGAACGGCCGCCAGCATGGCTCCGGTCGCCACCGCCTGCAGCACGAAGGTCGTGGCCAGCCGCAGGAACCACGGGTTCTCGCGCACGGCCGCGAACCGCTCCTGCAGACTCGGTTCACTCTCGGCCTGGGTGTATGAGCGCACGTGGCGCAGGATCGCCCAGCACACGATGGTGGAGACGAGCAGCAGCACAGCGACCACCAGCGCCATACCGGTGTACCCGCCACGGCCCGAGCCGAAGGCCTTGACCAGTAGCGGCGCGCCCGCCCCGAACAGCAGGATCGACAGGGTCAGGAACACGATCCGGATACTCATGATCCGCGTGCGTTCGGAGTAGTCGTCGGTGAACTCCGCCGGCAGTGCCAGGTAGGTGACTTGGAACGTCGCGAATCCGGTCGTTGCGAGCAGGAAGAACAGCCCCACCCAGATCGCCGCAGCATTTCCCTGCAGCCCGCCGGGAGCCGCGAACGTCAGGAAGAACATGGGCCCGAGGATCAGCCCGCCGATCAGCAGCCACTTCACCCGCGAGCCCGTGCGCACCATCGTCCGGTCGGACAGGCTGCCGGCGTACGGCGCTACCACGACATCCCAGGCCTTGGGCAGGAACACAACGAGACTGGCGACGAACGCCGCCGCCCCGAGCACGTCAGTCATGTAGAAGAGCAGGACCAGGCCGGGAACCGTCGCGAAACCGCCCGTGCCGAACGAGCCGAACGCGTACCCGAACATCTCCTTGCCGCGCAGTCGCTGGGACATGTCGATCAGTATGTCCGCGGGCAGGGCTCGCTCGCAGCGAAACGACTCTGGAGACGCTAATCACGTCCATCCCTGACTGCAAATGAGAGCGAAGCGCCGCAGATGAGAGCAATAGCCCCGGGGTTTCATTGCTCGCATCCGGGGTGGATTGCTCACATCTACAACCGCGCGGCGATCCCTCGCACCAGTCGCTTGAGCGCAGCCGGCTCCTGCCGCAGGAACAGCGACGGCTCGACCAGTTCCAGCTCGGCCAGTAGCGGCTGGTCGTGCTCGTCACGGATGAGGTCGATCCGGGCGTAGAGCAGCGATTGCGGGATGTCGGCAATCACGGCTTCGGCGAGTTCTCGCTCCACATGGGCGATCGGCAGCGCGTCACTGACCTGCTCGGGGGCGTCGCCCAGGCGCGGGCTCTTGCGGATGCTGTGGGTGAGCTCACCGTCGATCCACATCAAGGACCGCTCGCCGTACTCCTCGACGCTGGTCAGGTACGGCTGGACCATCACCTCGCGGTCGGTGCAGAGCTCACGCCAGAAGGCCTGCGCCTGCATGGACGCTGGGTCTGTGATGCGCTCGGTCAGGAACGAGCCGGCGCCCACCACGGGTTTGGCCACGACATCGTGCCACCCGCGGTCGGCCATGATGTCGGCGAGTTCGAGTTCTTCGCCCACCCCGATCCACGCCGTAGGAACCACCGGAACGCCGCGTCGGGCCAGGTCCCGCAGATACCCCTTGTGGGTGTTCCACTGCACGACCTCGACCGGGTTGTAGAGGTGGGTCTGCGCGCCAGCCTTAACCGTCCAATCGAGGAAGGCGTCGAGGTGATCGATGTAGTTCCACGGCGACCGCAGGACGGTGACCGCGAACACGCTCCAGTCCACGCTGTCGTCGTCCCATGCCACCAGCGTCGGCGACAGCCCGGCGTCGGTCAGGGCGTGCATGAGCAGCGATTCGTCGGCGTCGGGTTCGGGAAGGACCTTGCAGGTCACGATGGCGACACTCACGCGGTCAGTCTTCCAGAAGGCCCGAGAGCCCGCGGGGGGTGTGAAGAAACGCACGCCGAACGCAGATGTGAGTGAACGGCGCGCGTGGGAGCGGTAGACGCCCGATCACGGCGGGGGCCCACCACCAGGCGACCCGACACGGCTCGCACGAACGGCCCCCACCCATCGAGTGCGGGGGCCCACCACCAGGCGACCCGACACGGATCGCACAAACGGCCCCCACCCATCGAGGGCGGGGGCCCACCACCAGGCGACCCGACACGGATCGCACAAACGGCCCCCGCCCATCGAGGGCGGGGGCCCACCACCAGGCGACCCGACACGGATCGCACAAACGGCCCCCGCCCATCGAGGGCGGGGGCCCACCACCAGGCGACCCGACACGGATCGCACAAACGG
>ERZ724512.1153-NODE-1153-length-12406-cov-7.845600_pt1 | contig 12406 bp, 13 predicted proteins | sample MGYA00376045_ERZ724512 | MGnify/ENA primary metagenome ERZ724512 (study PRJEB28724, sample SAMN07190883) | activated sludge metagenome | isolation source: activated sludge of sewage treatment plant in Hong Hong | place: Hong Kong | collected 2016-03-17 ... | reverse complement strand
CGCTGATCATCGTCGACGAGGACGCCTACGTGCACTACGTCGAGGGCTGCACCGCCCCGATCTACTCCTCGGACTCCCTGCACTCGGCGGTCGTGGAGATCATCGTGAAGAAGGGCGGCCGCTGCCGCTACACGACGATCCAGAACTGGTCGAACAACGTCTACAACCTGGTCACCAAGCGCGCCACCTGCGAGGCGGGCGCGACCATGGAGTGGGTCGACGGCAACATCGGCTCCAAGGTGACGATGAAGTACCCCGCGGTCTACCTCATGGGCGAGCACGCCAAGGGCGAGACGCTGTCGATCGCGTTCGCCGGCGAGGGCCAGCACCAGGACGCCGGCGCCAAGATGGTGCACGCGGCGCCGCACACCTCATCCTCGATCCTGTCGAAGTCGGTCGCGCGAGGCGGCGGACGGACGTCGTACCGCGGCCTGATCCAGGTCAACGAGGGGGCGCACGGCTCGAAGTCCAACGTGCTGTGCGACGCGCTCCTGGTCGACCAGGTCAGCCGCTCGGACACCTACCCCTACGTCGACATCCGTGAGGACGACGTGTCCATGGGTCACGAGGCCAGCGTCTCGAAGGTCTCCGACGACCAGCTCTTCTACCTGATGTCGCGCGGCATGGAGGAGGACGAGGCGATGGCGATGATCGTCCGCGGCTTCGTCGAGCCGATCGCCAAGGAGCTCCCGATGGAGTACGCCCTCGAGCTGAACCGCCTGATCGAGCTGCAGATGGAGGGGGCCGTGGGCTGACGGTGGTTTCGAGGCTCGTCGCTGGCGCTCCTCGCACCTCAACCACCGTGTCCCACCCCGAACGTAGAAAGCAGACCTAGTGACTGTCACTGATGCTGCACGCGAGAGCGTGGAGTCGAGCCTGGAGCTGGAGCGGGTGGAGAGCCACCTCAACCCGCCCCCGTCCTACGACCTGGCCGACCACCCGGTGCCGACCGGCCGCGAGGAGATCTGGCGCTTCACGCCGATCAAGCGGCTCCGCGGGATCCTGGACGGCGAGGAGTCCGAGGCGGCCCTGACGTGGGAGACGACGCTGCCCGACGGCGTCACACTCACCGAGATCAGCGACGCGCAGGCGCGCGAGATCGGTGAGCTGGCGCCCAACGACCGGCCGTCCGCGCTCGCCGCGGCCCGGGCCGGCGCCGCGCTCCTGCTCGACGTCCCGGCCGAGGCCGAGGTCTCCGAGCCGATCGTGCTGCGCCTGCACGGCAGCTCGGTCGACGACCTGGTCTGGGGCCGGCTGCTGGTCCGGGTCGGTCGCCACGCCCAGGCGACGGTGGCGATCGTCCACACCGGCTCGGCGCGCTACTCCGCGATCACCACGGTGCTGGTCGGCGACGGTGCGTCCGCGAACGTCTTGTCCTTGCAGGACTGGGACGACGACGCGGTCCACCTGGGCCGCGACGCGATCCGGGTCGGCCGTGACGCGACGGTCAAGCACACCTCGATCTCCTTCGGGGGCGACGTCGTCCGCATGCACGCCAACGTCGAGTACGCCGGCCCGGGCGGCGACGCCGAGCTGCTCGGCCTCTACTTCGCCGACGCGGGGCAGCACCTCGAGCACCGCCTGTTCGCCGACCACAACGCGCCGAGGACCAAGAGCCACGTCAAGTACAAGGGTGCGCTCCAGGGTGAGGGCGCCCACACCGTCTGGATCGGCAACGTGCTGATCCGCAAGGTCGCCGAGGGCATCGAGACCTACGAGGAGAACCGCAACCTGGTCCTCTCCGACGGCTGCCAGGCCGACTCGGTGCCCAACCTGGAGATCGAGACCGGCGAGATCGAGGGCGCGGGCCACGCGTCCGCCACCGCCCGGTTCGACGACGAGCAGCTGTTCTACCTGCGCTCGCGCGGAGTCTCCGAGAAGGAGGCGCACCGCCTGGTCGTCCACGGCTTCTTCAACGACCTGATCCGGCGAGTGGGCATCCCGTCGATCGAGGAGCAGCTGCTCACGACCGTGGAGGCCGAGCTCGCGAAGAACCTCCTCCAGGAGGCTCCGTGACCTTCGAACGAGCCTGCGCCACCACCGACGTACCCACCGAGGAGCCGCTGGCCGTCACGATCGGCGCGTACGACGTGGCCCTGGCGCGCCACGACGACGAGTTCTTCGCGCTGCAGGACCTCTGCTCCCACCAGGCGGTCGCCCTGAGCGAGGGTGAAGTCTGCACCGATGATCAGGGAGAGTGCACGGTCGAGTGCTGGCTGCACGGCTCGCGCTTCGACCTGCGCACCGGCAAGCCGACCGGACTGCCCGCCACCGAACCCGTCGCCACCTTCCCCGTGGAGGTCCGCGACGGGGACGTCTACGTAGACACCACCACCACGCTGAACGGAGTCACCCCGACATGAGCACCCTCGAGATCAAGGACCTGCAGGTCTCGGTCGACACCGAAGACGGCCCGAAGGAGATCCTCAAGGGCGTCACGCTGACCATCGGGGACGGCGAGACGCACGCGATCATGGGCCCCAACGGCTCGGGCAAGTCGACGCTGGCCTACTCCATCGCCGGCCACCCGAAGTACACGATCACCGGCGGCTCGGTGACCCTCGACGGCCAAGACGTCCTCGCGATGTCGGTCGACGAGCGGGCCCGGGCCGGGCTGTTCCTGGCGATGCAGTACCCCGTCGAGGTGCCGGGCGTCTCGGTCGCGAACTTCCTGCGCACCGCGAAGACCGCGATCGACGGTGAGGCGCCCAAGCTGCGCACCTGGGTCAAGGACGTCAACACCGCGCTCGGCAACCTCGACCTCGACCCGACCTTCTCGCAGCGCTCGGTGAACGAGGGCTTCTCCGGCGGCGAGAAGAAGCGCCATGAGATCGCGCAGCTCGAGCTGCTCGACCCCAAGGTCGCGATCCTCGACGAGACCGACTCCGGTCTCGACATCGACGCGCTCAAGGTCGTCGCCGAGGGCGTCAACCGGTTCCGGGCCCAGGAGGGCAAGGGCGTCCTGCTCATCACGCACTACACGCGGATCCTGCGCTACATCAAGCCCGACCACGTGCACGTCTTCGTGGGCGGCCGGGTGGCCGAGTCCGGTGGGGCGGAGCTCGCCGACCAGCTCGAGGCCGAGGGCTACGAGAAGTACCTCACGGCGGCGGTCTGACCACCCCGGTGGTCGAGCTCGTCGAGACCCCGCACCGAAAGGACACCTGATGGACGGCCTGCTCCCCGAGCTCGACGTCATCCGCAAGGACTTCCCGATCCTCGAGCGGACCCTCGCGGGCGGCCTGCCACTGGTCTACCTCGACAGCGCGAACACCTCGCAGAAGCCGCAGGTCGTCATCGACACGATGGTCGACCACCTCGAACGGCACAACGCCAACGTCGCGCGGGCGATGCACACGCTCGGGTCGGAGTCGACCGAGGCGTTCGAGGGGGCGCGCGACAAGGTGGCCGCCTTCCTCAATGCGCCGTCGCGCAACGAGGTGGTGTTCACCAAGAACGCCACGGAGGCCCTGAACCTGCTGGCGCGCACCATCGAGCTCGGCCCGGGCGACAACGTCGTCATCACCGAGATGGAGCACCACTCCAACATCGTGTCGTGGCAGCTGGCGTGCGAGCGGTCCGGAGCCGAGCTGCGCTGGTTCGGGCTGACCGAGGACGGCCGCCTCGACCTGGCGAACGCCGACGCGCTGATCGACGAGCACACCAAGGTGGTGGCCTTCACCTGGGTCTCCAACATGCTCGGCACGATCAACCCCGTGCGCGACCTCGTGGCGCGCGCCCGGGCGTTCGGCGCCTACTCCGTCATCGACGGCTCCCAGGCGGCACCGCAGCTGCCGGTCGACGTCGCCGCGACCGGCTGCGACTTCTTCGTGTTCACCGGTCACAAGACGGTGGGCCCGACCGGCATCGGGGTGCTGTGGGGCCGCGAGGAGCTGCTCAACCAGCTCCCGCCGTTCCACGGTGGGGGCGAGATGATCGAGACGGTGACGATGGCCCGCTCGACGTACGCCTCGGCACCCCACCGCTTCGAGGCCGGGACGCCGCCGATCGTCGAGGCGGTCGGCCTGGGCGCGGCCGTCGACTACCTGTCCCACATCGGGATGGACGCGATCCACCGACACGAGCAGGCGATCACGGCGTACGCCCTGGCCGGCCTCGCCACGATCCCCGGCCTGACGGTCCTCGGCCCGCTGGACGCGGCCGAGCGCGGGGGAGCCGTGTCGTTCGAGGTCGAGGGCGTGCACCCGCACGACGTCGCGCAGGTGCTCGACTCCCGCGGCGTCGCGGTCCGCGCGGGCCACCACTGCGCGAAGCCCGCACACGCGCGGTTCGGCGTGCAGAGCTCGACCCGGATGTCGTCGTACCTCTACACGACGCCGGCGGAGATCGACGCGCTGGTCGACGGCCTGGAATACACCCGTTCGTACTTCAGGTTGGGCTGACGCGATGACCCAGGACCTCGACAGCCTCTACCAGGAGATCATCCTGGACCACTACAAGCACCCCCACCATGCCGGCCTGCGGGAGCCCTTCGAGGCGGAGGTGCACCACGTCAACCCGACCTGCGGCGACGAGGTGACGCTCCGCGTGCATCTGGCCGGAGGCACGGTCGAGGACGTGTCGTACGACGCCGTCGGCTGCTCGATCTCGCAGGCGTCGGCGTCCGTGCTGACCGACCTCGTCATCGGCAAGCCGGTCGACGAGGCGATGTCGATCCACGAGACGTTCCTGACCCTGATGCAGGGCAAGGGCTCCGTCGAGCCTGACGAGGACGTGCTGGAGGACGGCATCGCGTTCGCCGGCGTCGCGAAGTTCCCGGCGCGCGTGAAGTGCGCCCTGTTGTCGTGGATGGCCTGGAAGGACGCCACCGCCCGATCCCTGGAGGAGACCGATGTCTGACCACAGTGACCTGCCCGAGGTCCCGGAGGCCACCGGGGGCGTCGGCACCTCGACCGTGACCGTCGACGACGTCACCGAGGCGATGAAGGACGTCGTCGACCCCGAGCTCGGCATCAACGTCGTCGACCTCGGCCTCGTCTATGGCGTGCACCTCGACGAGGGCTCGAACGCCGTCATCGACATGACGCTCACCTCGGCGGCCTGCCCGCTGACCGACGTCATCCAAGACCAGACCAACACCGCCCTCGAGGGCCTGGTCAACGACGTCGCGATCAACTGGGTCTGGATGCCCCCCTGGGGGCCGGACAAGATCACCGAGGACGGCCGCGAGCAGCTGCGCGCCCTGGGCTTCAACGTCTGAGGTGCTGTCGCCGACGAAGTCGGCGGCAGCAACCCGAGGAGGTTGAGGGAGCCCCACGCCTGAGCTCGCGAAGGCGCGACGGGCGGTTCGAAACCTCGGTGAGCAGAGAGGCAACCTGGTTTCGAAGCCCGCCAGATCAGCTATCAGCCGCCCGCGGTGCGGCCGAGACGAGGAGGACCTCGCACGGTGGCTTCGCTCGCGCGAGCCGGGCGTCAGTAGTCAGAAGCGGGCAGTCCAGGCGCTCGGCCAGTGCGACATAGACGCCGTCGAGCACGCGCAGCCTGCGGTCGAGTGCGAGGGCGCGACGCAGCAGCTGCTCGTCGAGCAGCACCTGACTCTGGACGAGGGAGGCGGCCTCCCCGATCGCCGCATCGGCGTCGGACGCGTCCAGGAGGCCGGCTCGCACCATTCGCCCCAGCGCCGAGACCACCTCGGCGAGCTGGTGGGCCGGTGCGGAGATCGGTTGGGTGAGATGGTCGAGAACGCCGGGCTTCGTCGGCTGATCGGTGACGACGTCCACCAAGGCCGACGCGTCCAGGACGATCATGCGCCGAACTCCTCCCGCACCGTGTCGAGGATGGCCGCGGTGTCGACCTTGGCCGTCGTGCGCGGCCGTCGAAGCCTGCTCCGCTCGATCCACTCGCGGTTGGCGTTGGCGGCCAGCGCGTCGCGACATGCCTGCTGTGCGAGGACAGAGATCGACAGCTCCTGACGGCGCACCTCGGCGTAGAGCTCGTCCGGGAGGTAGATGCTGACCTTGGGCATACCCCTAGTGTACCCCCATCGACTCCGGTCGGCGGGGACTCGGCTACCGTCCTGAGCATGACTCTCGTCCTGGTGCCCGCCGACCGGGTGGTGCGCTGGGTGGAGAACTTCACCGACCGCCACGGTGAGACCGTGCTGGGCGTCGAGGACGGCGCGCTGGCCGGTCGGGGGCTGGACGGCAGCACGTTCACCGCCCGGCTCCCGTTCGGCGAGGCGTACGACGGGCCCGCCGACCCGGCCGGGTTCGCGGCCACGATGGCCGCACCCGACGACTGGGGCGTCCTGCTGGTCCGCAAGGGCGGCTTCGCGGTCGCCCGCCTGCACCAGGCGACGACGGTTGACAGCAAGGTCGGTCAGCGCCACGTCCAGGGCCGAACCAAGGCGGGCGGCCAGAGCCAGCAGCGCTTCGCGCGGCGGCGCGACAACCAGGCGCGGCAGGCCTACGAGGCCGCCGCGGACCACGCGGCGCGCATCCTCCACGCGCTGGCCGGCCCCCTCGCCACCGGCGGCGACCACACCGCGGTCGGCGAGGAGCTCGCCGACCCGCGGCTGAGCATGCTGAGACCGGTCGGGCCGTGGCTCGCCGTACCGGATCCGAGGCGAGGGGTCCTGGTGGCGGCGGTCCGAGACGCGTGCGCGGCGCAGGTGTCGGTGACCAACGCCGGTCAGTAGCCGAGCTCGCGCCCTCCCTAGGGCATCGGTCGTCACCGACGGGTGGGCCGCTAGCGTCGACACGTGACCGACGAGCACGTGATCGACATCCGTGGCCTGGTGAAGACGTTCGGCGCCGTGCGCGCCCTCGACGGGCTCGACCTGACCGTCGGCGCCGGCGAGGTGCACGGCTTCCTGGGCCCGAACGGCGCCGGCAAGTCCACCACCATCCGGCTCCTGCTCGGGCTGCTGCGCAAGGACGCCGGTGACGTGCGGCTCTTCGGCGGCGACCCGTGGGGCGAGGCGGCCCAGCTGCACCGACGGCTGGCCTACGTGCCCGGCGACGTCTCCCTGTGGCCCAACCTCAGCGGCGGCGAGACCCTCGACCTGCTGGTGCGCATGCGCGGCGTCCAGCCGGTGGCGGCCCGGCGCGCGGAGCTGCTGGAGCGCTTCGCGCTCGACCCGACCAAGAAGGGCCGGGCCTACTCCAAGGGCAACCGGCAGAAGGTGGCGCTGGTCGCCGCGTTCGCCGCCGACAGCGAGCTGCTGATCCTCGACGAGCCGACCTCAGGCCTGGACCCCCTGATGGAGCAGGTGTTCAACGAGTGCGTGGCGGAGCACACGGCCCGGGGGGCGACGGTGCTGCTCTCCAGCCACATCCTCAGCGAGGTCGAGCGGTTGGCGGACCGGGTGACGATCATCCGCGACGGCCGGGCCGTCGAGTCCGGGAGCCTGGAGTCGCTGCGCCATCTGCACCGCAGCCGGGTGGTCGCGGACGTCGATGGGTCCCCGCCCGACCTGACCGGGATCGCCGGCGTCCACGACGTCACCGTCGACGGCGCCCGGGTGACGTGCACGGTCGACCCCGATGGCCTGCCCGGCGTGCTCAGCGCGCTCAACGCGGCCGGCATCCGCTCGCTGACCAGCACGCCGCCCAGCCTCGAGGAGCTGTTCCTCGACGCCTACCGTCCGGCCGCCGGGGCAACGCCGTGAGCAACTACGCGGGCACGACCCTTCTCGCTCGTCAGGGCCTGCGCCGCGACCGGGTCCTCGTGCCGATCTGGGTCGCCCTCCTCGTGGTGGTCTGCTACGCCTCCGCTGCGGCCACGCCGACCCTCTACGACACGGTCGCCGACCGGATCCACGCCGCCGAGGCGATCAACGCGAACGCGGCCGTCGTCGCGCTCTACGGCCCGATCCTCGACCCCAGCAGCGTGGGCGAGCTCGCGATGACCAAGATGACGGTGCTGTACGCCGTCTTCGCGGCGATCCTCTTCGTCGTCGTGGTCCGCCGCCACACCCGGGTCGAGGAGGAGAGCGGCCGGCTCGAGCTCGTCGGTGGCACCGCCGTCGGTCGCGCGGCACCGCTCAGCGGCGCCGTCCTCGAGGGCGTCGTCCTGGCCGTGGCTCTCGGTGCCCTGGTGGCGCTCGCCAACGTCGCGGGCGGGTTGCCCGTCGTCGGGTCGATCGCCTTCGGAGCGAGCTGGACCGGGATCGGCCTGGTGACCGTCGGCCTGACCGCTGTCGCGTGCCAGCTGTCGGCGAGCGCACGCACCTGCGCCGCCATCGCCGCGGCGGCCATCGCCGTCCTCTACGTGCTGCGCGCCGTGGGCGACGCCTCGGTGTCGTGGCTGAGCTGGCTCTCGCCGTTCGGGTGGAACACCCAGCTGCGCGCCTGGTCCGGAACGCGGTGGTGGATCCTCCTGCTCTACGTCGCCACCGCAACCGTCCTGGTGGTCGTGGCGTCGACCCTGCGCGCGCGCCGCGACCTCGGGTCCGGGATGCTCGCCGAGCGGCCCGGCCCGGCGGAGGGCTCGCCGCGTCTCGCGGACGCACTCGCCCTGTGCCTGCAGGTGCATGCGGCGATGCTGGTGCTGTGGACGGTCGCGATCGCGTCCGTGGGCCTGGTGTTCGGTGCGATCGCCCCCGGTGTGACCGACCTGCTCGACTCGCCGGACGCCGCGGACATGATCGAGCGCCTCGGCGGGGAGGGTGCGCTCGAGGACGCGCTGGTCGCGGCCGTGCTGACGGTGGTCGCGATCGTGGTCACCTGCTTCGCGATCACGATCATCGGCCATGCCGCGACCGACGAGGCCGACGGCCGCGCCGAGGAGGTGCTCGCGACGGCGACGTCGCGAGCCCGGTGGTTCGGTGCGACCCTGGTCGTTGCACTCGGCGGCAGCGTCTGGCTGCTGCTGGTCGGCGGGATCAGCATGGCGCTCGGGTACGGCGGGCAGGTCGATCGGATGGTGCCGGCGGCCCTGGCGTGGACGCCGGCCGTCTGGCTGGTCGCCGCGCTGGCGGCTGCCGGGCTGGCGCTCGACCATGCCTGGACGGTCGCCGGGTGGGCCCTCCTGGCGCTCTTCGTGACGCTGACGATGGTCGGCGAGCTGCTGCGGGCGCCGCAGTGGCTGATCGACCTGTCGCCGTACTCGCGCGTGCCCCTCATGCCCTCCGAGCCCTTCGCGGCGGCGCCGGAGGCGGCGTTGACCTGCCTCGCGGTCGCGGTGCTCGGCGCCGCGTGGTGGCGGTTCCGGAGGCGCGACATCGGGTAGTCGCACGCTCCTCGGTGACGCTTTCCTCCCGAGGGGGTCGGTCACCTCTGTCGGGCCGCTACCGTCGACACGTGACCGACGACCACGGCAGCAACGTCATCGAGATCCGCGGCCTGGTGAAGACGTTCGGGAGCGTGCGCGCCCTCGACGGGCTCGACCTGGGCGTGGCGCCGGGGGAGGTGCACGGCGTCCTGGGACCGAACGGCGCCGGCAAGTCGACCACGATCCGGGTGCTGCTGGGCCTGCTGCGCAAGGACGCGGGGGACGTGCGGCTCTTCGGTGGTGATCCGTGGTCGGACGCGGCCGGCCTGCATCGTCGTCTCGCCTACGTGCCCGGCGACGTCAACCTCTGGCCGAACCTGACCGGCGGCGAGGTCATCGACCTGTTGGGCCGGCTGCGCGGCGGCATCGATCCCGCTCGGCGCGCGCGGCTGCTCGAGGCGTTCGACCTGGATCCGACGAAGAAGGGGCGCTCCTACTCCAAGGGCAACCGCCAGAAGGTCGCTCTCGTCGCGGCGCTCGCCTCGGACGTCGAGCTGCTGGTGCTGGACGAGCCGACCTCCGGCCTGGACCCGCTCATGGAGTCGGTCTTCCGCCAGCAGGTCGACGAGTTCCGCAGCGAGGGGCACGCCGTGCTGCTGTCCAGCCACATCCTCGCCGAGGTCGAGCGGCTGTGCGACCGGGTCAGCATCATCCGCGCGGGCCGCTGCGTCGAGTCCGGCACCCTCGCCGACCTGCGACACCTCACCCGGACGTCCATCTCCGCCGATCTCCGCACCGTGCCCGTCGGACTCGACGGCCTGCCCGGCGTGCACGACGTCGAGCTCGACGGCCACCGCGTCCACCTCGAGGTCGACAGCACCGCGCTCGACCCGGTGCTCGACGCGCTCCAGGCCGCCGGCGTCGAGTCGCTGACCAGCCAGCCACCGACCCTGGAGGACCTGTTCCTGCGCCATTACGGCGACCGGGCGGAGAACACCGTCCCCGAGGGCACCAGGTGACCGGGACCCGCACCTTCTGGTGGGTGTTCCTGAAGCGCGACCGCTGGTTCTACCTGTGGTTCGGGCTGGGGACCGCCCTGCTCTACGTCAGCCAGGGCTGGAGCGTGGACCGCCTCTACACCACCCAGGCCGAGTTCGACCGCGCCGCCGCGGGCATGGAGGGCAATGCCGCATTCGTCGCGATGACCGGACCGGCGCGCGCCCTGAACACCACCGGCGGCCAGGTCACCTGGCAGTCGACCGCGTTCGGCGCGATCGTCGTGGGCCTGATGGTGATGTTCATCGTCGGCCGGCACACCCGCGCCGAGGAGGAGACCGGCCGCGACGAGCTCCTGCGCGCCGCCCCGGTCGGGCGGTACGCCACCTCGACGGCGGCGCTGCTCGACGCGATGCTCGCGAGCGTGGTCGTGGGCGCGCTCGTGTCGGCGAGCCTGGTCGCCTACGGCCTGGTGGTCGCGGACTCCGTCGCCCTCGGCGTGGGCCTGGCCGCGTGCGGCTGGTTCTTCGCCGGTACGACGCTCCTGGCCGCCCAGCTCACGGCGAGCACCCGGGCGACGTACGGCCTCGGCGGCGCGGCCCTCGGGCTCGCCTATGCCGTGCGGGCGATCGGCGACGTCAGCGCTCCGGCGCTGAGCTGGCTCTCGCCCATCGGCTGGTATCAGGCGATGCACGCGTTCTCCGGGCTGCGGTGGTGGCCCGTGTTGCTCCTGGTGGCTGGCGCAGCGCTGGTCGCTGCGGCGGCGTTCGCCGTCTTCGACCGGCGCGACTTCGCCTCCGGGGTGCTCGCGACCCGGCCCGGCCCGCCGGTGGCGGGACGCGGGCTCCGCAGCGGGCTGGGACTGGCGTGGACCCTCCAGCGGCCGGCGTTCTCCGCGTGGGCGCTGGGGCTGTTCGTCTTCGGCCTGGCGTTCGGCGTCATGGGCGACGACGTCGGTGACCTCGTCGGAGACTCCGACCTCGGCAAGGAGATGATGCTGCAGGGCGGCGGAGACGTCGTCGACGCGTTCTACGCCACGATGATCGCGATGCTGGCCCTCGTCGCGTGCGGATTCGCGATCTCGTCCGCGCTGCGCCCCCACGGCGAGGAGGAGGCGGGCCGGGTCGAGCCGCTGCTCGCCACCGGACTTCCGCGATCTCGATGGCTCCTCGGACACGTCGCGATCACCGTGGTCGGCACGGCGGTGGTGCTGCTGCTGTGCGGTCTGGGCCTGGGTACGTCGTACGCGCTGGTCACCGGGGACGGCGCAGCCGTGTGGCGGATGACCGCCGGGATGGCGACGTACCTGCCGGCCGTGCTCGTGCTCAGCGGGCTGGCGCGCTTCCTGCACGGGGTCGTGCCGCGGGCCTCGCGGGCCGCGTGGCTGTGGCTCCTGCTGGCCTCGGTCGTGCTGCTCTTCGGAGAGGTGCTGAGGCTGCCGGAGTGGCTCCAGGACCTCTCGCCGTTCGAGCACCTGCCCTTCGTGCCGGCCGAGAGCTTCACGTGGGCGCCGTTCCTGGCCCTGAGCGCGCTCGCAGCGGCCCTGAGTGTCGCGGGCCAGGTCGCGTTCCGGAGGCGCGACGTGCACTAGCGTCGGCCCCATGTGGCAGCCCCAACCCGGCTGGCACCTGCTCGCACGTGGGTCCGGCGGGTCGACGGTCGGTGTCTGGCGCACCGTGCTCGGCGACCGGGCCGTGGTCGTCAAGCGGATCGCCGCGCCCGTCGAGGGCGACTCGCCCGAGCTGTCGGAGCCGCGGCACTTCGCCTACTGGCGCCGGGCCGCAGACGTGGTCACCACCGGAGTCGTCGCGGACACCCCCGGGCTGCGCGGACCGCGGCTGGGCGCCGTCGAGGAGGACGACGACGGCGTGACCATCACCGAGGAGTGGGTCGAGGACGCGTCGAGCAGCGGCCTCTTCGTCGCCCACGCGCTCGGCCGCTTCGCCGGCGGGCACCTGGCACCGGCGCCCTGGCTGGCCCGCAACCACCTGCGCGACCGGATGGCTCGGGTCGAGCGCCATGGCGGCTGGCGCACCCTCGCCCGCACGACCGTCGCCGACGTCGCGGACGTCTTGTGGAACCGGCGCTCCGAGCTGCTCGCCGCCGCGGACGCGCTGGTCCAGGTCCCGGTGCACGGCGACGCCGTGCCCGCGAACCTGCCCGGGCGCGAGGGCGACGACGCGCTGGCGGTCGACTGGGCGATGGTCGGCACCGGCCCGGTGGGCTCCGACCTCGG
>ERZ724512.1150-NODE-1150-length-12433-cov-3.990629_pt1 | contig 12433 bp, 9 predicted proteins | sample MGYA00376045_ERZ724512 | MGnify/ENA primary metagenome ERZ724512 (study PRJEB28724, sample SAMN07190883) | activated sludge metagenome | isolation source: activated sludge of sewage treatment plant in Hong Hong | place: Hong Kong | collected 2016-03-17 ... | reverse complement strand
TTCAGCGGCACGGCCATCGATCTTAGCGGCGCCAACATTTACGCAGGCGGCGGCCAGGGCGGTGACCCGGGTCGCTATGGCGATGGCGCCGAGGGCGGTGCCGGTGGCGGAGGCAGCGGCGGCTATGCCGCCAACGGATTGGGCGGGCCGAACGGCTACTGGGGCCGCGGCGGCGGCGGCGGCGGCGCAAGCTCGGACTATGACGGAAGCCGAGTCGTAATCAATGCACCGAACGGATCCATCGTCGGCACCGGGTTCACAATCAGCGTCGATGGCGCCGGGGGTGGCGCCGGGGGTGGCGGTGGCGCCGCAGGAAGCGGGTGGTTGGGCGGCTCCAGTGGCGGCGGAATCTTCCTCACTGCGGGCGGCTCCGGCGGCATCGACCTGTCCAATGGCAACCTGTACGCCCGCGGCGGCAATGGCATCGACGGCATCGACGGCGGGCAGAACGGCGGCGCAGGCGGCGCGGGTGGCGAAATCCGCCTGGAGACGACCTACGTCGGCGTCGGCGGCAACCTCATCGCGAACAACCTGACTATCGAGGCGCAGGGCGGCCAGGGCGGCAATGGTGCGGGCGCCGTGGCGGATGGTCTTCATTCGAACTCGGCCAGCTACGGCGGGACGGGCGGCGACGGCGGCAAGATCGTTTTCTATGCCGAAGGCAGCGTGTCCCTTACCGGCACGCAATTGCAGGCCTTCGGCGGCCAAGGTGGCCGGGGTGGCGACGATTTGTACCAGCAGTACATCTCAGATCTCACCGTCGGCGGCGGCGACGGCGGCAACGGCGGTTACGGCGGCTCGGTGGCTGTTACGGGTGCCAGTCTCGCCTTCGCCGGGGGAACGCTAATCAGTGTGCGGGCCGGCGACGGCGGCTTCGGCGGAAACGGCAATGCTTGGAGCAATGTGATTTACAGCAGTTGGGTCGATAGCGGCGGCCACGACGCCGCGTGGGCTGTCGCCCACGGCTACATGCCGGCGGACGTCAGCGAAGGCACAGCCACGTACGGCGGCTACGGCGGCTACGGCGGTCTGGCGCGACAACTGGCGCGGCCGGAGCCGTCGGTCGGACTGATCGCTCGCAGCGGATCGCTGGATCTCGGCAATACCACGATCCAGGCGAGCGCCGGTGCGGATGGTTGGGGCGGAATGGGCGAGACACCGAATCCCTGGACCTTGCCCCCAGGTCAATTTTCCGGCACCTACGGTTCTTCCCCGGTTCAGACCTATTCGTATCAGGCATCGGGCATCAGTACCGGGTGGAGCAGGTGGCAGCCGACGCCAAATCCGAACTTGGGGGCTCCGGATGTCGTCGTCCTTGCTTCCGGCGGCAACCTGACGCAGGACGTCAGCGGCGAGATCTACACCAGCCGTCTCCTGCTCAACGCCAGCGCAAGCGCCAGCCTTATCGGCAGCGCCAACAGCGTCGGTGTCCTCGGGGGCACGGCCAATGGCCTGACGTTCAACGCCTGGAGCGTCCAACTCGGCGACGCGACCGACCAACTCGTCGTCACCAGTGGCAATCTCGCGGTCACCGCAAACAACGATATCGCACTGAACAACGCGGTGGTCTCAAGTGGAAACGCCAGCCTGACGGCCAACAGCGTGACGCTGACGGGTGGCCCTCCGCCGGCGGATGTGCTGAATGTGGCCAGCGGCAATGTGACCGTGCGCGCGGATCATTTCGGCTCCCCGTGGTACTACGCCACACCAGGCGGAAGGATTTCCGCCTCCGGCTATATCGACCTTGCGCCGCGCTCGGCGTCGCGCAGTGTCATCCTGTCTTCGCAGGCGGAGGCCTATGGCGTCGCCGATCCTGCGTACCGGGATGGAAACCGCGCAGCGCTGATCGTGCATCAGGACGAATGGGCGCTGCTCAACGCGCCGACGGTCAAGATTTCGGCCGGCGCGGGCGGCGGCAATCTGGTCGTCGCCGACGGCGGGGCGGTTACTGTACCCGGCAGCATCACGCGCCTCGAGCTTTCGGCGCCGGGCGGGGCGATCACCCAGACCACGACCAACCCCGTAACGACGCTCACAGAAACGACCAGCCTGATCTACGGTAACGACCTCGTCCTCGCAGCGGGGGGCGCCATCACCCTCGACGCGGCGAACAACGCTATCACGGGCGGCACCAACGGGGTTTCGGTCACGAGTGCGGGCGGCGAATTCACGCTCAACACAACCGGCGCGCTGAAGCTTGGCAACATCGCGGCGGGCTCGCAGTATGTGACGCTGAGCGCCGTTGGCAACGTCACCCAGGCCGCAGGAACAGGAGTCACGACAGCCAGCATGGACGTGACATCTGCGACGGGCGACATCGATCTTTCAAACGTCGGCAACCACATTGCGGCGATGAGCGCGACGACGACATCCGACTTCTACTTCCGCAACGACGATGCAATTTTGGGCACCTACCAGGCGGCGACCGCCACCCTGTGGTCGCCGTCATCGATCACGATCGTCCAACCGGGTAACTTCAACCTGACGTCGAGCCATGTCTACAACGCCGGTACCGACATCCTCGTTTCGGCGCTGGGCAACATGACGCTGACTTCCGCCAGCGGGCTCCATCCCGGGGTAGGCGGCAGCTCGATCATCAGCGCGGGGCAGGATCTCACCGTGCCGTCAGCCACGGCGATCACGAGCACCGAGTCGCTCGGTCTGGTTGCGGGTGCGGGTGGCACAGGAGGGACCTTGTTCATGGACACCGGCTCTTCGGTTACCGTCAGTGCTGGCAGCCTCACCATGACTGCGCCGACCATCAACCTGGACAACGCCCTGGCCGAGGCCACGCTGAACAGCGTGCTGGTCTCGGGAGGCTCGCTGAACCTGACTAATGGCGCCCGGATTAAGGCGGGCGACGGCCTGGTTGTTCTCGCCGGCAACATCCAGCTCGATAGCCTCAGCTACCTCAAGGCAGCCAACCACGCCCTCGTCAAGGCGAGCGGCTCGTTTGACCTGACCAACTACAGCTATCTGGAGGCCACCGGCGGCGACGCCATCGTCGAGGTCGGCAGCAACCTGACACTGGAGAACGGCTCCTACATCAAGGCCGGCAACGATATCGAACTGGTGCTCAAGGGCTCGGGGTCGGTGCTCACGATCAACTCGGCGCCCGGCATTGCCTCCTACATCTGGGCCATGTCACCCAACACCATCTACCTCGACTTCCCGCTGCTTGCCGGCGGCGGCGTGGTCATCGACGGCGATGAAACGATCAAGACGGTGGCGGGCGGCAGCGGCTTCTTCGTCGGTCCGGGCATGACGCCTGCGGCAGACAAGGCTGGTCTTAATCTGACCTATGGCGCCGGAAAGGGCGGCGGCGATGGCAGCATCGTCACCAACGACCTGCTGCGCGCCGTGCTCAATGCCGTTCCCGAAGAGACGCCGCCAGATCCCAACGCCAAGAAGGAAGACGAGGACGAAAAGAACAAGAAGAAGGGCGAAGACGACAAGTTCGGCGAGAAGGAAGAGAAGGACAACCGGCCAAGCAAGCGCCTGGCGGCCTGCACCTGATCGGGTAGCTTGGCCATTCCGGACGCCCGCCCAAGCGGGCGTCCGGCCGCCTTCAGTCAAATTGGGGTAGGCTTCCTGCCCGACCGTACCTTCCTTGACCGACCATGGGCGTTTCGCTGACCTTTACCGACGAGCAATTCACGCTCGCGCCGCTGTTCATGGATTTCCTTTACCGGCACTTCGTAGCCGGGTTCGGTGAGCAACGCTGGCACGACCAGCTTTCCGAGGGGCTGACACAGGACGAAAACGTCCAGCGCACGGCCGTCGAGCAGGCCGAAAACATGATGCGCGACCCGCGTGCCCAGAAGGCCGTGCTGCGCAGCTATGAACTCCTGTCGGCCTTCCTCACCGGCGACCCGGAGCAGCTGAAGCCCTTCCACTACCGCTACAACTTTCTTTGCGTGGTGGGTGCTCCGCGCCATGGCGGCTCCTACCTGACCAAGCAGCTCTTCCGCGCACTGGGATTCGAAGCCGGCCGGGTGCCCAACGCCATCGCCCACGACGGCTTCCCCGATGCAACGCCCTTCGACTTCGAAGGGCTACAGCGCCTACACGCGGATGATGCACAACATGGCCGAGTACCTATGCATGGTCGAGCTCTTCTTTGCCAACTCGCGCGCCTTCGACAGCATGATCCCGGTGCCGAAGAAGGCCACCAAGGCCGCCTACCAGGGCGGCTTCTTCGACCGCGTGCTAGGCCCCAATGCGGAGTACATCATCACATTGCGGCATCCCGTGCCGGCGGCGATTTCGACCTACGAGAAGTCCGGCGGGCTGCCCGACGGAGGGCGCTTCTCCGTGCGCGGCAACATCGAATCCTGGGTCAAGCGCGACAACATCTGCGCCGGCGTGCCCGAGAACCGCGTCGAGCAAATGGGCTACTTCGAGGCCTACCTCAACTACTGGGAGCACTACCACTACAACCTGCTGCTGACCGGGCTGCGCGTCAACCCGAAGTGGCAGGTCGTCGCCTACGGCAAAGAGCGAATCGAGTCGATGGCGGCCGGCTTCTACCGTCGCTTCGGCAGCACGCTGGGCCCGGACGACTTCAAGGTCTTCGACCAGCGTGCCCGCCATCCCGACTGGATGCGGCAGGCCGAACCTGTCGTGCGCCGGGTCAGCGACGTATGGCGCCAGGCGGGAGTCGACTTCCCGTTCGACGCGATCATGGAGGCGTGGTAGCAGCACGGCCTGACCTGCGCCTGCGGTCTGCCGCGCATGCCGACGGGACCGCTAGAATCGCCGCATGGGCAGAGTGACGCAGCCGCCGGCGGATCAGCCGGGCGAGTGGGAGCGCAAGGCGCGCCGGCTTGCAGAGACGCAGGTCAAGCCGCACTTTGCCCCATCCCCCGAAATTCTCGCGATCTTCCGGCGCCGCCTCCAGGCCCGGCAGGCAAATCACGATCCGGCGACTGCCCTGGTGCTTGGCGCCACGCCGGAACTGGTTGACGCCGCAGTAGCGAACGGATTGCGCCCGATCGTCGTTGATCGCAGCGCGACCATGCTGGACGCCGCGCTCGCACGCTGCTCCCTGACCACGCGTCCTGGCGAAGCGCGAATCGTCGCCGACTGGCGTTCAATGAACTCGATCGCCGATGCGAGCATCGACGTCGTGCTCGGCGATGCGGCGCTCAATAACGTTGCGCACGAAGCGACGAACGACGTGCTGCGCGAACTGGCGCGCGTCACGCGACCAGGAGGGTTCCTGCTGCTGCGCCAGATCGTGCTGCCGGACACCGGCATTGAGGCCTATGAATGGAAGAATGCATTGGAGCGCTTACGCTCGGGACAAATCGACCTCGATGCTTTCGACCGCGTGCTGCGCTTCTACAGCTTCAACTCGCTCGCCCTCGACACGACTCGTCACGCCATCGATGCCCGGCATGTCTTCGCTTGCATTCGGGAGAAATTCGACGCCGGCGAGCTGCGCAGTGACGAGTTCGATTTCCTGCTGGGACGCTACAGCGAAGTTTGTCACACTGTCTACGGCGCGTCGGAGCAAGCCCTTCAACTCGGGCGGCTTGGTCGATGTGAGGTCGAGCGTTTGCCGGAGTCGGTTTTCTACCGCGACCTGATGGCGGTGTTCGTCGTCGAGGTCGGCCGGCCATGACCCTGGCACCGCTTCTCAATGCGGGACTGCCCGGCGTTGCCTGGCCCGCGTTCCCCACCGAACGAGGTGCGCGCAAGCAAGCGATGCTGTTCCAGCTAGATCACAGTCAGTGGCTCGCGGCCGACGAGATCGAATCGGCGCAGCTCGACCAGTTGCGGACGTTGCTCTCTCATGCCCAACGTAACGTTCCCTACTATCGCAGTCGGCTTGTCTCGGCCGCGGGTGACGTGCGCGACATGCGCGCATGGCGCGAATTGCCCGTTATGGATCGGCGAACGGTTCACGAACGTGCCAACGATTTGCGCAGCACGCAGATTCCGCCAGAGCATGGAAGGACATTCGAGCTAAAGACGTCAGGTTCGACGGGACTCGTCGTCCGCGTCCTCGGCACGGACCTGACGCAGTTCATGTGGGAAGTGTTCTGCCTGCGCGACCACCTATGGCACCGGAGGGACTTCTCGCGCAAGCTGGCGGTCTTGCGCTATCAGCGCGACCCCGCACTCAAGACGCCGGAGGGCATGCCCAGCGCCGGCTGGGGACCACCCACCGGCGACGTGGTGCGGACGGGTTCGTCGCGCCAGTTCCATCTCGGCCTGGACATCGCAACATTGGCTGAGAAGCTGGCAGCCGAGCAGCCGGGCTACCTGCTGACCCACCCGAGCGTAGTTGGCGGTCTCGCGCTCCACTGCCTTGCGAACGGTCTGCAGATTCCCGGTCTTGTCGGGGTTCGCACCCTGGGCGAGAGTTCCTCGCCGGACTTGCGCAGCCTATGCCGTGCGGCATGGGGCGTTCCGCTGGTCGACATGTACACCTGCCAGGAGGCCGGCTATCTGGCGCTGCAATGCCCGGAACACGAGCACTTGCACGTGCAGTCCGAGAACGTCCTGCTCGAGGTCGTAGACGACAGCGGTCGGCCTTGTGCGCCCGGGGAGATCGGCCGGGTCTTGATCACCAGCCTGGCCAATTTCGCCACACCGCTTATCCGGTACGAACTAGGTGACTACGCCGAGCTTGGCGAACCCTGCGCCTGTGGGCGTGGACTGCCTGTCGTGCGCCAGGTCATGGGCCGCTTCCGGAATCTGCTCACGCTGCCCGACGGCAGGCGCCGCTGGCCCGTGCTAGGCAACGAAGGCCGCCTGCGCGAGATCGCGCCAATCCAGTACATGCAGATGGTGCAGACCGCGCCGGACTCTATCACCGTGCGCCTGGTAATGGCGCGACCCCTGAACGAACCGGAACTTCGCGAACTCACGGCCTATATCCAGGGGAATCTCGGGTATCCGTTTCATCTCGAGTTCGAATACGTCGATGACATACGCAATCCCGCCAACGGCAAGGTCGAGCAGTTCATTTCACGGCTCGAACCCGTAGCCCGATGACCTCAAGTACGACCATGCCGTCGCCGGATGCCCGTCATCCCACCGCTGGCAGCCACTGGCGATCCTACGCGGCCTACTGGCGACTGCTGGGCTCGCCCTTGCGACCCGGCGCGGAGGACGTCCGCCTCTATCGCGAGTTGCTTGCGGAGCACTTTCGTCCTGTCCATTGCGAACGCAGCCGGGTACTGATGCTGGGCGTGACACCGGAACTCGCCGGGCTCGATTGGCCAAGCGATGTGGAGGTCGTGGCAACGGAGCGCGTAGCCTCCACGATCGGCGCGCTCTGGCCGGGGAACACTGCGCACAAGCGCGCAATCTGCACAGACTGGCTGCGTCTGCCCTTCGCCGATAGCCGGTTCGACCTCGCTATCGGCGACGGCTGCCTTGTCGCCATCGGTGCGCGCGGCGCGCAGGGCGAGTTGATAGCCGCCGCCGGGCGCGCACTTCGCCGCGGTGGGTTCTTGTGCCTGCGCCTATTTTGCCGGCCGGAACCCGGCGAGTCCGTCGACGCGGTCTTTGCTTCGCTGCAGCAAGGCGATATCGGGGGCTTTCATGCCTTCAAGTGGCGCCTGGCCATGGCACTGCAGGGTAGAGGCGAGGACGTCGCCGTCGCCGACATCTGGCGGGTCTGGCATGCGGCGGAAATCGACCGCGACGAGCTTGCGCAAGGGCGGGGCTGGCATCGCGCCGTGATCGACACCATCGACGCCTACCGAGACTCACCGATGCGGTATCGCTTTGCCGGGTACGATTCCTTGGTTAGCGAGTTCGAAGCAGCGGGATTCCACTTGCTTGCCGTGCGCCAAGGCAACTACGAACTGTCGGAACGCTGCCCGATCGTCATGTTGCGCCGTGGTGATGAAGCGATAGCGGTGCCGAGTGGAGCGATGCACCCATGACTCGTAGTGCAGGCGACGGGCGCGTTCACGGTCGGTTCGTTTCCTCGCTGCCGGGAATGACCTGGCCCGCCATTCCCAGCGCCCAGGGCACACTGCTTGGGATGTTGCTGCGCCAGTTCGCGGAGTCGCAGTGGCTAGGAGCCGAAGAGATCGAGGCACGTCAGCTCGCACAGCTTCGCCTGCTCCTTGCCCATGCCAAGCGTCACTCGCGCTTTTTCGCCGAACGACTGCGTAACCTGGATACGGACCGACCCATGTCGCTGCACGAGTGCCTTGCCGGCCTGCCCATCATGCACCGTCAGGACCTCCAGAACCGTCGTCGTGAAATCGACTGTGCGTGGTATCCGAGCGAGCACGGCGGAGCCACCGTTGGAAAGAGCACAGGTTCCACAGGAGAACCCGTCGCGGTTCGACGTACGGCGCTCAACAACCTTATCTGGATGGCTATGACGCTGCGCGAGCACTTGTGGCAAGGGCGCGATTTCGGCGCGTCGCTGGCTGTGATCCGCGCCAATTCGGATGGCGACAAAGGGCATGACGAGGGTATCGTTCGCACCGACTGGGGACCGCCGGTCAACGAATTGCTCGTTTCCGGACCGTCCTACGGATTGAGCCTGCAGACCGACATCGGCCGTCAGGTGGCGTGGCTACGCGATATCGGGCCGGATTATCTGCTCACGTATCCGAGCAATCTCGACGCGCTGCTCGACGAAGCCGAGGCCGACCCGCTGCATCGCGCCGGGCTCGGGCACGTGCGCCAGGTACGAACGATAGGTGAAACACTTGCGGATGCGCTTCGACAGCGCTGCCGTGACCTGCTGCATGCCGAGATTGCGGACACCTACAGCACGCAGGAGGTCGGGGTGCTCGCCGCGGAATGCCCGATGGGCGGTGGATATCACGTCATGGCCGAGGGCGTCATTATCGAGATTCTCGATGACGACGACCGGCCCTGTGCGCCGGGTACGGTGGGCCGGGTTGTCGCCACCGACTTGCACAACTTCGCGACGCCGTTGATACGCTACGACCTGCGCGACATCGCGGAGATGGGTAGCCCTTGTCGATGCGGCCGGGGATTGCCGCGTCTGACACGCATCCTCGGACGTCAGCGCAATCTGGTGCATCTGCCGGATGGTCGCCGCTACTGGCCTCTCACGGGCGCATACGGCTGTCGGGATATTGCCCCGGTGCGGCAGTATCAAGTCATACAGCGCAGCCTTGAGCGCGTAACCTTGAGGCTGGCCGCGGAGCGAAGCCTGACTCCGGGGGAGGAGGCCGCCCTGGCCAATTTGCTCGGAAGCTTCCTCGGCCATCCATTTGCCGTGGACTTCGAGTATTTCCCCGATGGCATTCCACGCGGCCGCGGGGGAAAATTCGAAGACTTCATTTGCGAGCTGCCCGCGAATACGACAGCGTGAATCCCGCACCCGCCCCCAGCACCCGAGGAATGGCCCCTACGGCAAGCCAATGTGCTGCAGGATCATCTCCACGCAGGCATCGGCGGAACGGTGCTGAGTATCCACCACGACTTCCGCCCGTTCCGGGGCTTCATAGGCACTGTCGATCCCGGTGAAGTCCTTCAACTCGCCGCGTCGTGCCTTGGCATAAAGCCCCTTGGGGTCACGTCGCTCGCATTCCTCCAGCGGTGCATCGACGAAGATCTCGACGAATTCACCCGGGGCGAAAAGGCTGCGCGCCATGCGCCGCTCGGCGCGGAAGGGCGAGATGAACGAGACGATCACGATCAATCCCGCATCCGCCATGAGGCGCGCCACCTCGGCGACACGCCGTATGTTCTCCACGCGGTCGGCCTCGCTGAAGCCGAGGTCGCGATTCAGCCCAAGGCGGACGTTGTCGCCATCGAGGAGGTAGGTGTGCCTTCCGGCGGCGTGCAAACGGCTGTCGAGAAGGTTGGCCAAGGTCGATTTGCCTGCGCCGGAAAGGCCGGTAAACCAGACACACAGCGGCGGATGGCCCTTCAGGGCAATGCGCTGCGCCTTGCCCACCTGCAGGTCCTGGCGAAAGCGATTCGCGTCGCCGGCTGGTGCCCGGCTCACGCAGCAACTCCAAGCAAGGGCTTCACGCCGAAAATTCGGGGCAGGCAGTCATGGTGCAATTCTGCCATGGCTTGCGGAGCCCGCCGTGGCACAATGCCGCGTCCCTCTGGCCAACACGCCCTTGATGCCATGTCACTGGTTCTCGACGCGCTCGATCGGGTCCTGGCGGAACCGCAGACCGCGCAGCGCTGGCACCGCCTCATGGCGTTCCGGGAGGCTTCCAGCGACGTCGGCGCGCGCCAGGCCGCGCTGGATCGGCTGAAGACTGCCGAGTTTGCGGATCCGCGCACCGAAATCCTGCGCCTCACCTTCCTCGCTCGCGCGACGGGTGACGACGAATTCGAAGTTCGCGCTGCGCAGCGGACGCTGGAAATCCTTCCCGCGGATCCCGACAGGCTGGCTGCCAGCCTTGCCTTTCGCTGGCTGAGCGCACTTCAGGATCTCGATGGTCGCGAGGCCTTCGTTGCAGCCCTGGTGTCGGGCATGGCCCCTGAACTGGCGGCACGCCTGGCACGTCTCGCAACGGACCTTCCGCCTGTGCTCTTGCCACGGGCCACACGGGATGTGCAGCGCGTGGCCGTGGTGACACCCTACATCGGGCATCGCTTCCACACGCCGAGCGCAATGGCTGTCGAGCAATGCCGCGTCCTGGCGCGCAGCGGCCTTCAGGTCCGCGTGTTCTCCGCCCAGGAACTGGTTCCGCCCGATGCGGGCCTGTTTCGCGGCGACGGACGCGACCTGAAGCTGCCGCCGCTGGACGCCCGCAGCTGGTCGGGATTGCTGCCGGCGGGAGTAAACATGACCATCGCCGATGTTCGCTACGGACTCGCCGGGCGCTGGAAGAACCTGCTGGCGACGATTGCGGAATTCGACCCCGAGGCGGTCTTGCTCGTCGGCCTCTATTCGCCCTTCGCCGCCGCCCTGCATGCCGTGCGTCCCGCCGTGGGCATCAGTGTCAACTCCGTGCCTCCGCTGGCACCGCTCGACGTTTGGCTGGCCGCTCCCAACGAGACGGCCGAGCAGGACCCCTGGCGCGGACGCTTCGCGCCGACACGTTGCATCGAGCACCCCTATCGGATCCGGCGGCGCCAAGACATCGAACCGCTGTCACGCGCGCAACTCGACATCGCCGACGATGCGGTGGTCTGGGTCACGGCGGGATTTCGGCTCGAACACGAGATCCGCGGCGAATGGGCACGTAGGGTCGCGGACTTGGTCGCACGCCGGCCTGAAGTGGTCTGGTTGATCGTCGGCGGCGAGGGCACGATGCCTGCCGCACTGTCCGCATCACCCGGAGGACGGATCAGGGCGCTGCCGACGCGCGACGACCTTCCCGCGGTGTTGCGCTGCTCGGACATCTACGTCAATCCGCCACGCATGGGCGGCGGATTCAGCGTGGCGGAAGCCATGGGCGAAGGTCTCGCCGTGGCGACCCTGAGCGGCTCGGATGGTGGCGACAAGGTTGGCGCGCTTGCCTTTCCGGACCTCGACGGCTACCTGCGCGGACTCGAGGCGTTGACGGCAAGCGCCGAGGCAAGGCGGTCCATGGGGACCTCGCTGCAGCAGCGGTTCGCGGAACGCTTCGACCTGGACAGCTCCGGCCCCGCGCTGCTGGCTGCATTCCGGGAAGCGGCGCAACTCGCGCAGGAGCGGTTCAATCGCCCTTCCTGAAGCGCGCCGGCACGCCCAGTACGACGCACCCCGCCTCCACGTCGGAATGGGCGACCGCACCGGCGCCGATGGTCGCTCCGTCTCCAATCACGAGACGCTCGATCAAGGTGGCGCCGATGGCCACCGTTACGCCACGGCCGATGCGCGACAGGCCGCCTACGTTGGCACCGGGCTGGATGCGCGAGAACTCGCCGATTGTGGTGTCGTGGCCTATCGTGACCCCGCGATTGACGAAGACGTGGTCGGCAAGCTCGGCTCCGGGACCAACCACGCTGTTGGCGCCGACGAAGACGCCCTGCCCCAGCCGGGCCAGCGGAGAAACGTAGGCCGTGGGGTGGATCAGCGTGTGGAAGCGCATGGCGAAGCGCCGCACCAGTTCCTGCGCCAGCACGGCCCGCGTGGGTGTTGTCGGCCCCAGCAGGTAAATTTCGTCGTTTGCGGGGAGGAATTCGTCGAGCGGCTGCACGATCGGGGGGGCGCACAGATCGCCCAGTGAAGCCATGCGCGTAGCCAGCGGAATGTCGCGCTCGCCAGCGGACTCCGGCAGATGCAGCACGACCTTGGCCGGGGCGATTCCGTTGGCGAGTGCGCAATCGAACAGGTCAGAGACGATGTTGCTGGCGCCGAAGATCACCAGCCTGGGTACCGCGGCAACCGTCATGGCAGTGCCCTCGCTTCAGACACCGTTGGCGCGGAACCAGGCCAGCAGCCGCTTCCAGCCATCCTCGGCCGCGTCCTTGCGGAACGTCGGCCGGTAGTCTGCATGGAAGGCATGAGGCGCACCCTCATAGACGTGCATCT
>ERZ724512.1148-NODE-1148-length-12436-cov-4.929004_pt1 | contig 12436 bp, 10 predicted proteins | sample MGYA00376045_ERZ724512 | MGnify/ENA primary metagenome ERZ724512 (study PRJEB28724, sample SAMN07190883) | activated sludge metagenome | isolation source: activated sludge of sewage treatment plant in Hong Hong | place: Hong Kong | collected 2016-03-17 ... | reverse complement strand
CCGGCTCCCGTTCTCAAGACCGACGTGCACATTGCCGTCACCGGCACCATCGCCCGCGCGACGGTCCGTCAGGAATTTACGAATCCGAGCACCAGAAAAGGCGACTGGCTTGAGGGCATCTACGTCTTCCCTCTCCCGGAAACAGCTGCCGTCGATCACCTGCGGATGCACGTCGGCGAGCGGATCATCGAAGGACAGATTAAAGAACGGGCCGTAGCCAAGAAGGTCTATGAACAGGCCAAACAGCAGGGACAGCGAACGAGCCTGTTGGATCAGGAACGACCGAATATCTTCACGACCTCCGTAGCCAATATCGGACCCGGCGAGCACATCACCATCGAAATCGAGTACCAGGAAACCGTCCGGTATGACGACGAACAATTTCACCTACGCTTTCCCATGGCGGTGGGACAGCGCTACATCCCCGGCACGCCGGTCATTATCGAAGGGCAGGCGGCCACAGGATCCGGCACGATGCTGGATACAGACCGCGTCCCCGACGCCTCGCGTATCACCCCGCCGATGCAATCACCCCGCTATGGCGCGATCAATCCCCTCAGCCTTTCATTGACGCTTCATCCCGGTTTCCCGATCGATAAGGTGGAATCATCGTTTCATCCCATCATTAGCATCCCGGATGCCGAGGGCGGTTATCATGTCACGCTCCGGGCCGATGCAGTGCCGGCCGATCGCGACTTTCAGCTCAGCTGGCATCCCGTGGCCCGCACCGAGCCGATCGCGACGGTCTTTACTGAGCAGAAGAATGGGCAGACCTATGCGATGCTGATGCTCGCCCCCCCGACGCAGCATGACGAGAAGGCGCCGCGCGTTCCTCGCGATCTTACGTTCATCATCGATACCTCAGGGTCCATGGCCGGCCCGTCGATCGACCAGGCGAAACGTGCCTTGGCCGCAGCGCTGCCACGGCTTTCCATGCAGGATCGCTTCAACATCATCCAGTTCAACCACACGGTCCGCTCGCTGTTTGCCGTTCCTCAGCCGGTGACGACCACGACCATCAAACAGGCCATCCGCTATACGGAGCACCTCTCGGCCGATGGCGGGACCGAAGTGCTCCCGGCCCTGCGGCAAGCCCTCAAGAGCCCGCAAGAGAGCGCCAGACTGCAACAGATCATCTTATTGACCGATGGCCAGGTCGGGAACGAAGAGGAATTGTTCGAGCTGCTGCACCAACGTGTCGGCACCAGGCGGCTGTTCACGATCGGTATCGGATCCACACCCAATAGCCACCTGATGCGGAAAGCTGCCGAATTCGGACGAGGCACCTTCACCTATATCGGTAAAGTGGAGGAGGTCGAACAGAAGTTGGAGCGCCTGTTCAGAAAACTGGAACGCCCGGTGCTGACGGACGTCTCCGTCGATCAGGCCGGATGGTCCGGGCTGGAACAATACCCGGCAACAGTCGCCGACCTGTATGAAGGTGAGCCGATTGTGCTCGCCATGAAAGCCGATGCCGTGCCGTCGCACGCAACCTTGCATGGGCAGGTAGGGAGCCGTCCCTGGTCCCTTCCGGTCTCGTTGAACCAAACCGCGACGCAAGGAGGGCTTTCCGTCTATTGGGCGAGGCAAAAAATCTCATCCCTGATGGATGAGGCCACCAAAGAGGGCCGTGCCGAGGTCACCAAAACATCCGTGATCGAAGTGGCATTGGCCCACCACCTTGTCAGCCAATACACCAGTCTGGTGGCTGTCGATGTGACACCGGCTCGACCAACCGATGTTCCTGGAGCGGAGCCGGGGCAGACAACGAACCTGGCCAACATGCAGCTGAGCGCCCTGCCGAAGACCGCCACCGGCTGGCAGCTGCAACTCCTGCTGGGATTGTCAGCACTCGTGCTGGCGGCGCTGGTCCGCAGACTGCGGAACGAGGTCGCATGACTGGAACCTGGCAACAGTCACGCCCGGTGGTCTGGTTGATGGCAAGTCTTCTCGCCATCGGACTTTGGCAGGTCTGGGAAGGATCATGGATGTATGCCAAGGCCGGGCTCGCGCAGCTTCTGCTGCAGCGGGCCTGGACCCGTTCTGTGGAAGGAGAGGCCATGCCGAAGCCCTGGCCCTGGGCCGACACCTGGCCCGTCGCACGCTTGCGGATACCACGCCTGTCTGTGGATCTGATCGTACTGGCCGGCGCCCATGGACGGACGTTGGCCTTCGGGCCGGGTCACGTCGGGTCAAGTGCCCTGCCGGGGCAGACAGGCACGATGATGCTTGCCGGACACCGAGACACGCATTTCCAATTTTTGAAGGAGCTGCAACCGGACGACCGGCTCGAGATCGTGGGAACGGATGGAACGACCCGCCGCTACAGAGTCACCGAGCGGCAGGTCATGGATTCGCAGCGGGACAGCATTGCGACGAGCGACGAACGCGCGGAACTCATACTGGTCACCTGCTTTCCCTTCGAGGCGATCACGACCGGCGGCCCCTTACGGTACGTGGTGCGGGCCGACGCAATTCCTCAAGCCGATCGCTCATGAGGCGCTCCGGAAGAACTTGAGCACAATGGTCGCCGCACGCCGGCCCCATACCTCATTCATGCGAACCATGGCCCTGGTTTGCTGTTCCCGCAGAGGCTGTCGCTCCGGTCGAGCGCGATGGCTTCCGGTAGCGGTGTAGCAATTGGTACAGCACGGGCAGCACTAACAGAATGAGTGCCGCTGAGGTCAGCATCCCTCCCACCACCACTCTTGCCAAGGGTTGCTGTGACTGCGCACCGATACCGGTGGCAATGGCTGCGGGCAGGAGTCCGATGGCGGCAGCCAGGGAGGTCATCAACACCGGCCGCATCCGGACTTCCGCGCTTTTTATGATCGCGTCGCGAATCTCATACCCTTCCCGCAACAGTTCCTGCATCCGGCTGATCAGAATCAGGGCACCCTGCACCGCGACACCGAAGAGCGAAATGAATCCCACTGCCGCCGAAATACTGAAATGCGTCCCGGTGACTAGCAAAGCCAATACACCGCCGACCAGAGAGAAGGGCACCGCCGCGAGGACAAGGAAGGCATCGCGCACATTGTTCAGCACGAGGTAGACGAGAAACAGAATGAGCAGCAGAGTGATGGGCACGATCTTGGCGAGACGCGCCTTTTCCTCCTGCAACTGATCGAACTCCCCATGCCATTCGATCCGGTAACCGGCAGGGAGCGGCACCTGTTGCTCGATGCGCTCTTGCGCCTCTCGAACTGTGCCTTCCAGGTCGCGGCCTCGTACGCTGAACTTAATCGGAATATAGCGTTCGTTATTTTCGCGGTACACGATGAACGCCCCCGTCTGTTCCGTGATGGAGGCCAATTGCTTGAGTGGAATCCTGGCCCCATCGGGAGTACTCACGACGATATTCCCGATCGATTCGATATCGCGCCGGAACTCAGGGAGAAACCGCACCACCAGATCAAACCAGCGTTCCCCTTCATAGATCTGCGTGACCGCCTGGCCGCCAATGGCCGCCTGCACCACATCGTTGACGTCGCCCACTTTGAGGCCGTAGCGCGCGCATTCCTCGCGATTGACCTCAATGACCAGGTTGGGTTGCCCCAACAGATGGAGCACGCCCAGATCCTTCACGCCATGCACATCCTTCATGACCAGCTCGATCTGTGCGGCCAGTTGCTCCAACGTCTGGAGATCGCTGCCGTACAGTTTGACGGCGTTCTCTCCCTTCACACCTGACATCGCCTCCTGCACATTGTCTTGAATCGCCTGGGAGAAGTTAAAGGTCACACCGGGAATCACGGCGAGGCGTTGCTCGATTTGTTCGACCAGCGCTTTTTTGGTCGGCACATCCGCCCGCCACTCCTTGAACGGCTTCAACGTCACCAGGAATTCGGCATTGAAGAAACTGGTGGGATCGGTGCCGTCGTCGGGTCGGCCTAATTGCGAGGCCGCACTGATGACCTCCGGAAACTGCCTGAAGATGCCGCGAATGTCCGTCACCAGGCGAGCCGCCTGTTCGAACGAAATGTCCACGGGGAAGGTGGTGCGCATCCAGATATTACCTTCTTCCAGGGCCGGCATGAACTCACCGCCGATGAAGGGCACGGCCGCCATGGCGAGGACTAACGTCACGATCGCGATGCCGATCACCAACCATTCGCGTTGAAGCCCCCAATTCAGCAAAGCCATATAGCGGCGGCTCAAGAATTCCACCACCGCTGTGTCACGCTCTTTGATCGGTCCAGTCAGCAGAAGCGAGCACAATGCCGGCGCCAGGGTGAACGCCATCAGCAATGCACCGGTCAACGCAAAGCCATAGGTCAGGGACATCGGCGCAAATACTTTTCCCGGCACCCCGGTCATGGTGAAGAGAGGCAAAAACGCGATGACGATGATCGTCGTGGCAAAGAAAATCGGACGCCCGACCTCCCGCGCCGCCCGCATGACATGCATCGGCACCGTCACGCCGGCCGAAGATTTATGCGCAAGATGATAGAAAATACTTTCGACCATGATGAGGGTCGAATCGACGATGATCCCAAAGTCGACCGCCCCCAACGAGATCAAATTGGCCGACTGGCCGCTGAGGACCATCATCCCGAATGTGAACAGCAGGGCCACGGGGACGGTCAGCGCGACGATCATCGCGGTCCGGAAATGTCCCAGGAACACATAGAGAATGATCGAGACCAGCACGACACCCGCGATCAAAATATCGATGACGGTCTCAATGGTGGTATGGATGAGTACCGTGCGGTCGTAAAAAGTCTTGATCGCCACACCCTGGGGCAACTTTCTGGCGTTGAGCTCCTGCACCTTCTCGTGAACCTTGTCGAGCACCGGCAAGGCCTTGGCGCCTCGCTGGAGCAACACGACGCCTTCGACAACATCGTCGCGATCATCGATGCCGACTTTGCCCAGGCGCACACGGGAGCCGATGCTGGTCTTCCCGAGATTGCGCACGAACACCGGCGTGCCTTCTTTCTGCGTCACGACCGTGTTGGAAATGTCCTCGAGTTTCTTGATCAGGCCCATGCCGCGAATATTGAAGCTTTGCTCCCCCATCGAGAGGTAGTTGCCGCCCACATCGGTATTGCTCTTGGCGAGGCCATCCATGACCTGGTCGAGCGTCACGTTGTAACTCATGAGCTGCCCGGGATCTAACTCGACGTGATACTCCTTGGTCGTTCCGCCATAGGTGCTCACATCGATGACGCCGGGCACCCGCTTAAACTCGCGGCGAATCTGCCAATCCTGCGTGGTCTTTAGATCGGTGAGGGACACATGGTCGCCGGTCAATTCATAACGAAAGATTTCGGCGATGGCCGACCAGGGAGAAATGGTGGGTTGCACATTTTGCGGCAGGACGGTGAGTTGCAGACGGTTCAGAATTTCCTGCCGGTCTCGAAAGTAGTCGGTGCCGAAGTCGAAATAGACTTTGACGTCGCTCAATCCGAAAATCGACAACGACCGAATCTCCGACAGCCCCGGCATGCCCTGGAGAGCAATTTCGATGGGCAGCGTAATCGCGCGCTCCATCTGTTCGCCCGACCAGCCCGGATACTGCGTGATGACCTCGATCATCGGCGGCGATGGATCAGGATAGGCCACGACATCCAGAATGTGAAAGGCGTAGAGGCCCCCAAACAACAGCGCGAGACCGGCGAAACACACCATCAGGCGCTGTGCTAACGCCGCCCCGACAATTCGATCGATCATACGTCCCGTTCCTTCCCTGCTCGCTCCGGTGCCCACCGGGCTCCCAACGCAAGCCTCACACAACCGGCGCCTCGTCCTCACACGAAGTTGGAGTCACCGGACCGTACCTTGAAGCGAAAGAGAACGCGTTACAATCGATAGACGGACAGTTTGGAGAGCAACAATCGGGTTGGTAGCGAATGGTCATCCGGGGACGGAATGCCGATCTGAAAGAAGGGAGGGGTCCGTGGCGAAAGGCGGGCGGGAAGTTCTTCTTCGGTGAGGGAAATGGCCGTGCCATCATCCCGCAGCTCGTCCAAATCCGGTTCGGTCGCGACCTGCGCATCGACCAATGCCCCGGTCGGTTCTGCTTGAGAACCAACCAGGTCTGCCCAGGAGAGACCGGCAACCACCACCCAGGTCAGCAGGAGGATCAATACTTTTGGAAGACGAGAGGCTGGACAACGCAAGACGATCATACTCATGTTAACGATTGGCAAGTTGCGTAGTCCCCTTCTCGGACCCGCAATGACTGGAGAGTACCATAGGCCGCGCCTAGCAACAAGCAACGCGACATGTCCTTGCGCCTCGCTTGTTCACGCATATGACGATGAGCGCTGTAGGCGGCGGACAGGGTGAGCAATCCCTCGATGTGCCTGGCATTTGTCGAAGTCTGCCCCCGTAAAACGGGCTGCTAGGCGGAGTCGAAGGCGAGTATCACCCCCAGGATCGTGAGATGTTGGTCTGCCGCCAGCCGCGGCACACCCGGCGCAGAGAACCCGTCGCGGAAGAATCCGCCTTGCGACCCGGTCGATCGATCATACCGGTGTTCCAAACGGACGATGATGAGTTGTTGTCCCAGGTGTTTCTTGTATTCGAGGGTGGTGGTATTAGCCCATAGCAATTGCTCATGCTCCGTCATCCGGCCTTGGGGATCCCAGTAACACTCGGGCCGGACAGCGATGCTCCAAGGGCCAACCAGGTGTCGTTGCGTGAATAAGGCGGCGCCCATCCACACGGCTCGTGGAGAGCCGGAGACATCGGCCATCTTTTCTGTTCCCACGTTATACGACAAGGCCACGCGCCAGTCCGGTTTGCGCCACTCCACGGTGGAATCGGAGAAGGTCCGCCAATAGTCCACGGAGGTCGCCCGCTGGTCCGGGCCGTAGTAGAGGTTTTCATAGACCGTGAGATGGTCAGATATGCGCCACTCCATCTTGGAAAGGTAACTGGGAGCATCATTGGTATGCGCAAGGTGCCGGTACGCATTGATCACATAGACGCCGAGTTCCAGTGACTTGGTGATGGGATAGGAGGCCCCCAATCCCATCACAAAATTAGGGTTGTAATCGGTAATGTAAGCCCGCGTGTAGTTGAGGTTGTATTTGGCATAAAACTCTTCATAGGTTTTGGAACCTTTCATCAGACCGGCCGAGAAGGTGACACCGCGCCCGATCGGCGCCAGGTAACTGACATTCGCCCGAGCCACATGACGCAAGGTATCCGCACCTGACACAGGTCGTGTCCCGTCGGCTTTTGGCTCAGGGACAAGATCATCGGTGTCATATCCGGCTTGGAAGGCCAACTCAACTCCCCAGCGGGACTGCTCTGCAGGATCTTTTCGCACATACAGCAGTCCGATATTCGGAGCCAGCTCATTTGTCCTCGTGGATGTTTCCTTGCTGCGCCACTGATGATTTTCGGGATGATGCCCCGTAGAGGCGTAGCTGACATCGGCAAACCCGCCATACTGCCAGAGCTCAGCCGCGCCGCCTTGGTCTTCGTACATGATACAAAGAAAGCACGCGACGAGAACCGCCAGGCACCTATGCGCTCGCGGGGCAGGGCAGGCTTTGTCACGGTACCCGTGCTGGAAACGATGAGTCCTCGTCGCCAGTAACCGCATGTCATCCCGAGATGACGAGGCAATGTGAGGCATCAAAAATCGACCTCAATTTTATTGACGATTTTTCTGCCTTCCGCATAGGCCTGCGCCGCCTGTTCTGCCTGAACCTTACTGTCGTGATCGTCGGATATGCCGCTGAGATAAATCACCCCCGGTTCGACGGAGACTTCGATGCGGCTGAGATTCAGTTCATCTGTGGCCAGTAGCGCCTGATCGATTCGTGAGGCCAGCTCGTCATCGGCGGCATAATCAAGCCCCACGCAGCCAGCTAGTCCAATGAAAGCAATGAGGCCCAGTGGAAGCAATGCCAGGGAACCAGCATGAGGCGACGATCGCGGCCTAGGAGACAGCTTCTTTAGCACGCACTACTCCGCCGATTTGGGAATGATCGAGATTCCACCATTGGTTTCAAGCACGGCATATTTGATCTGTTCCATGCGCTCGAGGCCATGTTTCTCGCGGGCCGAGAAGAGAATGTCCTCTTCGTCCACCCTGGTCTTGCGCATCAATTCCTGCACGGGCCGCCCCTGGTCCACCAACACCAGCGGCAGTCCATCCAGATGACGATTCAAGATCGGGAATCGCTGCTTCAGGATCGAAAAGCCAATGTCCAAACCCACAAGGGACAGGATGACCAGGATGCCGTTGGTCACCGAGAAATCATTCCCGATCATGGCATTTTGGGTCGCTTCACTGATGATCAAGAGCAGCACGAAATCGAAATTGGTCATTTGGCCCAGCGTTCGCCGCCCTGCGATCCGGAACAACACCAGCAGGAACAGGTACATGATGAATCCGCGCAGAATCGCATCCATACATCCTCCCTCTACGGCCACACCAGGTGCGTGATCGGGACCGCCTTACCATCGTTGATTTTGACGTGGCCTCGAATGATCCCGAACGTGTGAAACTGAACAGAGAACAACACCGTCGAGGGGCCGCCATCCGACTGTATGACGAACGCGCGACCACCCTGGCGCGCCTCACCTCGGAGGGGCAGCGGCGACACGGACCCCACGCGTACCATCCAGGTATTCCGAGTCGAACCAGACCCGAAACATTCCCTCTTCCTGCTTTGTAGACATCACGGTAACGAGGACTTCAGCGTCACTGGCGGCGCGCCCGAAACGATCATAGGTGACCAGGAGCGTGCCATCTTGTGTCTGCACCGTTGTTCGAGAAAGAGGATGGTGCCCGAACAACCCGAGGAGACCGGCAGAAAGGATACAGGCAATGGCCCACCATCCCACCCGCTGCAGTCTCCAATGACGGTACTGAAATGGGAGGTCGTCCTGGATGTCTAGATCTTTGGCCATAAGGTTTTGTGCCGATCATGGGCCATCCTTTTCCGAATGAAACTTAGGTGAATCCCTAGCGGCGACAGGCCGCAGCTTCAGTCACTGGGGCTTTTGCCAGGACAAAACCCACATCCCGCATGTCCTCATAGATCAAGATGCTGCCGTCTCGGCAGGCTCGATTCCCTATACGCAGAACAACCGCCACGGTCGATGACTGGCACAGCGGGACTGCCAAGCCGATGAAGAACCACCCAGGCGAAGCCCTTATTCTGCATGGAGTGACCATCACGCATCCTGATCGCGTGGTGTACAAGGAGGAACGGATTTGCAAGGGCGATGTCGCTCGCTACTATGCAGCCGTCGCGCCGTTTCTCTTGCGAGACATCACCCGGCGTCCCATTAGTTTGTTGAGATGCCCGAGCGGTATCCAGGCTGATTGTTTTTATCAGCGCAATGTCGGCTCTGGATTAGGCGGGCATGTGCATCCATTTGCTTGGGACTATAAAGGACAGAGCTACCAATACATCTATGTGACCGACGAAATGGGTCTCATGCAGATGATTCAGATGGGCGTGATCGAGATCCACCCATGGGGCGCGACGATCGACAGCATCCATACGCCAGACCGGATGATTTTCGATCTCGATCCCGATCCGACCGTTCCTTTCTCAGCGGTCAAACAAGCGGCCACGGAAATCCGCCAGCGCTTAACAAAGTCAGGACTCACGAGCTTGCTGAAGTGCACCGGCGGCAAAGGCCTGCATGTCGTGGTGCCGCTGTCGCCCACCAGAAATTGGGACGAGGTCAAAGGCTGGGCCGCGACGTTGGCGCATGCCATGGTCGACGAGGCGCCAGACAGATTTGTCGCCACCATGACCAAATCCAAACGGGCAGGGAAGATATTCATCGACTACTTTCGTAATGACTATACGGCCACGAGCATTGCCGCCTATTCGCTACGGGCCCGACCCGGCGCACCGGTGGCCGTGCCGTTGCAGTGGCGCGATCTCGGCACGCTCAAGAGCGCTGATCAATTCGGTATGACGGCAGTGCTGAAACGGATCGCCCGGCAACAACGACCGAAACCCCTGCCGATCCAGCAGCTGCCGGTGTTGAAGACAGAAAGGTTCTGAACGCGTGGCTGCACCTACATTCGCTCCGATGGAAGCCCTGCTGGTCAGCCGTTTGCCGGAGGGTCACGAATGGCGATATGAGCCGAAATGGGATGGGTTTCGCTGTCTTGCCTATAAGCGTAAGACGTCCGTAACACTGCACTCGAAATCGGGCAAACCGTTGGACAGATATTTCCCCGACATCGTGCGCGTTCTTGCCAAGCTGAAGGCCGATAATTTCGTCCTCGACGGGGAACTGCTGATCAAAGGCGAGGAGGGCTATTCATTTACCGACCTCCAGATGCGACTGCATCCCGCTGCGAGCCGAGTGAGCATGCTGGCAAAAAAACAGCCGGCGACATTTGTCCTTTTCGACATACTGGAAGCAGAAACAGACTCGGCCGTCATGTCAGCACCTTTTGCCGCACGCCGCCTTCGGCTCGAATCTTTTTACGCGAGATACTGCGCGAAAGAACCGGCCCTCCAATTATCCCCGCAGACAGCGTCGATCGCTGAAGCCATGGCCTGGCTCAAATCGACCGGTTGGTATATCGATGGCATTGTCGCCAAACACACCCTGGCCGCGTATGAGCCGGGCGAGCGTGTCATGCAGAAATATAAGCCGATTCGCACGGCGGACTGCGTCGTGGGAGGATTCCGGTATGGCTCAGGTTCAGAGGAGGTCGGATCACTTCTTCTGGGACTGTATGATAAGAACGGGCGCCTGAATCACGTCGGCTTTACGTCGGGAATTGCGAAAGCAGACAAGCCTTCGCTGACCAAGACACTCGAAGCGCTCGTTCATGAGCCAGGCTTTGACGGGAAGGCTCCCGGTGGGCCCAGCCGGTGGTCAACCGAACGATCAACAACATGGACGCCGCTCTCGCCCCAAATCGTCGTCGAGGTGAGTTTCGACCACGTCACAGACGACCGCTTCCGCCATGGCACAAAACTCCTCCGGTTTCGTCCGGACAAAGCACCTCGCCAATGCACGATGGAACAACTTCGCCGATGAAGGAATCGCGCGCCGCGGCCCTCTCCTCTTTTTCGGAAAGCATCTCTCGCATGACCGTCACCAGTAGTGGCGCCGAAAGTACCTCGAAATCCTCGGATAAGGAGCAACTTCATACAAGCGTGTCTGCAACTCTGACGGCGCGGGGAGGACGGTCAGCATTCGGGGCGAGACCAAGTCTGGATAGGTCTCGCGCAGCTCCTGCTCCGCCTGTTGCCGGGCTTCGTCGTCCAGCACCATGGAGACAGCGACCATGCGACCATACCGGGGCGAGTCCACACCGAATCTCCAGGTTCCCACAAATATCGGCGACCCCTCTTCCACCGAAAACGATGCCGTGAGATGTGCGATCGATAAAAATGGCCCCTCGTGAATTTTCACCCGTGTAATGTCATAGCGGCCTGGTGGCACAAACACGGCGAACGGTTTATCGGGGCCATCCACCTGGACTCGATACCGCGTGCCTGCATTCTGCTCAATCAATTCGATATCCCGTACCGCTGGTTCGAACTTTCGCGCTCTGTCTCCGGTCAGCACCGTGACCACATTCCCCATGAGCAAGACCTTCCGCCCTTCATCCGGGGATTCGGTGAGGGTGGGCGCATCAGTCACACAACCCGGCAGGCCACAGAGGACCACCATCAGGGCTAGGCGCGAACGCCAAGCGGATTTTGGCGGGCAGGACTTCATAACCGACGCCTGACGGACGACTGATGGCCAGTTAGCGCATCCTGTTTTTGAGTTTGGTGGCTTTACGGCTCAGTCCTGTCAGAAATCTCTCCGGATACCAGATGGCTAGTTGGAGTAGTCCGCGCAACCCTTCTTTCCAGTTTCTATTGGAGAATTCGTCTTGGACTTTACTGACTAACGGCTCCCCGTAATACAGCTTCCAGCCGATTCTGCCGCGACGCATCGCCAGGGTAAGATCCGGTTGGTTCTTGATAAATGCGCGCTGCTTATTGAGCGCGGAGAGACAGGCTTTGAGCATGACCCCCGGATCATTGCTCATGTTGCCCCCGTGACGGCGATATTCGATCACCGGACGCCGATGGCACGCGACCGGAAACAACCGTGCAATCCGCAGGTACAGATCATAATCTCCAGCGGGCCCGTTCCTGTGATCAAAGCCGCCGACTACCGAAAGCGCCCATCGGCGATAGAGCGCTACCCCCGGATTGCCAATGGCATTTTCTTCAAGTAGTTCCTTATAGCCGTAAGTGACGGCGTTCAGGGGATAGGACGGGTTGTGGCGGGTGCCCTCGGCGTCAATCATGAAAAATGTCCCGAACGTCAACGCACAAGCCGGGTGCTCGGCGAGACTGCGTGTGCCGATTTCGATAGCGTCCGCTATGAGTCGGTCATCGGCATCGAGAAAGACAATGTACTCACCACGACTCATTCGGAATCCGGTATTTCTCGCGCTGGACACCCCCGCGTTCTTTTGAGCGATATA